>Ga0302140_10012379_pt1 | contig 10459 bp, 8 predicted proteins | sample I_Bog_E1_1_FD_202095 | JGI IMG/M metagenome (GOLD analysis project Ga0302140, IMG submission 202095) | Peat permafrost microbial communities from Stordalen Mire near Abisko, Sweden - I_Bog_E1_1 | ecosystem: Environmental > Terrestrial > Soil > Wetlands > Peat | place: Sweden: Abisko, Stordalen...
ATCGCAGGCGTCGGCGCAGGTGGAGACCACCATCCGGCTGAACGTGGCGCTGCTTGACTCGCTGATGACCCTCGCCGGAGAACTGGTGCTGGGCAGAAACCAGCTGAATGAAGCGGTCCGGAACTCGGACAAGCAGGGAATCGTCGCGGGAGCCCACCGAGTCAGCCTGGTGACATCGGAACTGCAGGAAGCTGTGTCGCTGACACGCATGCAGCCGGTCTCCAGCCTGTTCGCGAAATTCCCCCGGCTGGTGCGGGACCTCGCCAGTCAACTCGGCAAAGAGATCCAGCTCAAGCTCGAAGGCGGCGACGTCGAACTGGATAAGACCATCCTCGAGGGCCTGAGCGATCCCTTGACGCACATGGTGCGCAACTCAGTTGATCACGGAATAGAAGCGCCTGCCGCGCGTCTGGCATCCGGCAAACCCACGCTGGGCACCGTGATGCTTCGCGCGCGCCACCAGGCGGGCCAGGTTGTGATCGAGATTTCCGACGACGGCAAAGGTCTTTCGGGTGACAAAATCGCCGCGTCCGCGGTTGCAAAGGGCATGATCACCGCCGAACAGGCGCTGACCATGTCGGACTACGACAAACAGGCACTCATCTTCATGCCCGGAGTGTCCACTGCCGAAAAGCTCAGCAATGTGTCCGGGCGCGGCGTCGGCATGGATGTCGTCAAGACCAACCTCGACAAGCTGGGCGGAAAAGTGGAAATCGATTCCGTACCGGGCAAAGGATCGGCATTTCGCATCAAGCTGCCGCTTACCCTGGCAATCATCCCGTCGCTGCTGGTTTCGGATTCGGGGGAACGCTTCGCAATCCCACAGGTCAGCGTGGGAGAGTTGATCCGCATTCCGGCGCAGCAGATCGCAGAACGAATCGATCGGGCGGGCGATGCGGAAGTGGTTTTGCTGCGTGACCGGCTGGTGCCGTTGGTTTACCTTGCCGAAGCCCTCGGCAGTCCCCGCCGGGAGCGCGGATCAAAGGCGCTCAACATCGTGCTGGTCGACGCGGGTGCTTTCGAATATGGCCTGGTCGTCGAAAATCTGCACGACACCGTCGAAATTGTGGTCAAGCCCATGGGAAGGCACCTTCAGGGTCTGCGGGAATATGCGGGCGCAACGATTCTGGGTGATGGGCAGGTGGCGGTCATTCTCGATGTTGCGGGTCTGGCCCAGCGGGCCGGTCTGACACGTGCAACCACCGCAGCGTCCACGGAAGCGCAGGCGAGCGCTGAAGATTCTTCGGGAGAAGTGCATTCGCTGCTGTTGTTCCAGAATGCGCCCGGTGAAAACTGTGCCGTTCCGATCGAGCTCGTCACGCGCGTGGAGCAGGTTCGCGCAGACCAGGTCGAGCGCGTAGGCGGACGCCGCACCATGCAGTACGGAGGCGTAAGCCTGCCGCTGGTGACACTGCATGACGTCGCAGCTGTCGACGATCTTGTCGAGAGTCAGCAATGGGTTGTTGTAGTGTTCGACTGCGCCGGCCGAACGGTGGGCCTCCTGGTAGCCGAGCCTCTGGATATGCTCGAAACCCGGCTCGATATGGACACCGTAACGCTTCGTCAGAAGGGCGTGGCGGGTTCGGCACTCCTGAACGGGCGCACAACGCTGATGCTGGATATCTTCGAACTGGCAGATACGGTTCGGGGGCGAAGCTCCGAACCTTCGGCACGGGAAACAACTTACCTCCCGGAACCCGCGAATACGGCTACCGTTCTGGTTGCGGAAGATTCCGATTTTTTCCGCGGACAGATCAAGCGGCTGATCGAAGCCGTGGGTTACAAAGTCCTGGTTGCCGAAGACGGCCAGTCTGCATGGGAACTGCTGGACCGGCATGCCGGGGAGATCTCGGTGGTCACCACAGACGTCGAAATGCCACGTCTGGACGGACTGGGCCTGACGCGACGCATCCGTGCCGACGGGCGCTTTGCGGATTTGCCCATCATTGCGCTCTCTACCCTTGCGGGCGAGGAAGAGATGGCGCGAGGCATCGCCATGGGCGTCAGTGAATACCAGGTCAAGCTGGACCAGAGCCAGTTACTCGAAAGCATCGGCAAAGCGGTGCGGGAAACGAATTTGAGACAGTCGCCGGTGGCGGCCTGAAGGAAAAGATAAAAATGAAATCGCTCGCAAACATGAAAATCGGGACCAAAATCGCCGCTGTCCTCGGGGGAATGATTGTACTGCTGATGGGGCTGACCGCTCTGTCGCTTTGGGGGATTCACGCCTACGAACAACAGGCTGCTCTCCTGGATCAGCGCCTCACGAAAGCCCGGATGGCTAGTGAGGTCAACAGCTCAACATGGGCGATTGCGGCCCATATCGAGCGAATGCTGCTGGAAAAAAACGCGTCGGATGAACTCATGAGCGCCGTCGCGGAACTCAAGAAAAACCGATTGGCCGCGTTGAATGAATTCAAGACGATGGCGGACACACCAACGAGCATCAAGCATGCCGCGGATATATCCGATCTGGTCGATTCGGTGAGCGCGGCGTCTAAGAAGACTATCGAACTGGCAAGCGCGGGAAAGTTCAGCGATGCGGCCAAGGCACTTCGCCCCTATCTGGCTATCTCCGTCGATCTGCGGGCCAAATCGAACGAAGCATCCGAGTTCCAGTTGGCCCAGGCGGCGGAAGTCGAACACAGCCTCAAGAGCACCTCATCCACTGTATGGACAGCTCTCATTCTGGGTTCACTGATCGCACTTGCCGGGGGGATTGTCGCCGGAGTCGTGCTTACACGCGGGATCGCGAAGCCTCTGGCCCGCACCGTTCATCATCTGGGCGAGATCTCCCGCGGAGATTTGTCCAAAGACGCTCCCCCCGAATTCCTGGCCCGGGAGGATGAAATCGGTACACTGGCCAAAGCCAAGCAGGCGATGATCGTCTCCATGCGGACTATGGTTCAGGAGATTTCGAGCGGAATTAAGGTGCTGTCCGCCTCTTCGACGGAACTCATGGCGAGTTCCAGCCAGATGACATCCGGTTCGCGCAACGCTTCCGACAAAGCCCATTCTGTCTCAGCCGCGGCCGAGGAGATGAGTTCCAACATCACGTCTGTCGCGGTCGGCATGGAACAGACCACGACCAATCTTGCCCATGTCGCTTCGGCAACGGAGCAGATGACCTCGACGATCGGCGAAATTGCCCAGAACTCCGAAAAAGCCCGAAGGATCACCGACGAAGCCAATCGCCAGGCCGCCCGCATCACTGAGCAGATCAACCAGTTGGGCGAGGCTGCCCGCGAAATCGGCAAGGTAACGGAAGCTATCACGGAGATTTCCTCGCAAACCAATCTGCTCGCGCTCAATGCCACAATCGAAGCCGCCAGGGCCGGAGCCGCAGGCAAGGGCTTCGCCGTTGTCGCCACAGAAATCAAAGCTCTGGCGCAGCAGACCGCAGCCGCGACCGAAGACATCAAGGGACGTGTTGCGGGCGTCCAGTCCGCCACCGCGGGTGGAATCACGGAAATCGGCAAAGTTTCGCAGATCATCCTGGAAGTCAGCGCTATCGTCGCATCGATCGCCGCTGCGATTGAGGAGCAGTCCACGGCGACAAAGGATATTGCCCGCAACATCGCGGAGGCCTCAGTGGGGGTCACCGACGCAAACACTCGTGTAGCGGAAACATCGCAGGTTTCCCGTGTAATCGCCAAAGACATTGTTGGCGTGAATCGGGCGGCCGAAGAAATGGCCAGCGGCAGCGATCACGTTCGCAACAGCGCCGGTGAACTCTCGACCATGGCCGAAAGCCTTCGCTCGACCATCGAGAGGTTCAATTCGGGCAACCTCGCAAAAGCAGCTTAGGAGAACAACAAAATGGTTGCGCAATTAACCCAGCAAACCGCTCATACCACGCTGCTGGCAACATTCTTCGTACACGATGCGCTCTGCGCCCTGGACGCAGCCGGCGTCCAGGAAGTAATTCGGGTCGAATCGGTAACTCCGGTTCGGCACGCCCCGGAGGGTGTGGTCGGCGTAATGAACCTGCGGGGAAAGATCGTGACTCTGATCGATCTGAGCATGATTCTCGGCACGGGCAAGAGCGCCATCACCCATGAGAGCCGGGTTTTCATCGTCGAAGATCGCAACGAATTCCTCGGAATACTGGTTGACAGGGCGGGCGAAGTGATCGAAGTCGAATCCGGACAGGGCGAACCGCTGCCGGTCAACCTGCCTGCCGCCCAGGCCCGCTTCTTCCGTGGCGTATGCCGTGCGGGGGGACACGTCATCGCTGTATTGAATGCTCCCGAGGTTCTGAACGAAGCCGTTACTTAAGCGCTTCGCGGAACAGTGCTAATATCGGGCTGTCTTCATGGCGCGCGATAACGCTCCCACGTCCACCATTTCGCCCGTCATTGGTCTCGTAATCGCCATCGCGGTGCTTTACTTCGCGCGCGATCTCCTGATTCCCCTGGCTTTCGCGCTGCTGCTTGCTTTCCTCCTCACGCCGATCGTGAAACGCCTCGAAGGGTGGAAGATCCCGCGCGCGCCGGCTTCGGTCCTGGTGCTGATCTTCGCGTCGGCGCTGGTAAGCGTCGTCGGCTATTTTGTCGCCACCCAACTGATCTCCATCGCGGAGAGCCTGCCCCAATACAGCGGCAAGCTCAGCGCCAAAATCCAGGCGCTCGAAGGCGGATCGAACGGCCTCCGGGACGTGCTCAGTCAACTTCAGGACATGGGCCGGCAAATCACCGAAAAGAAGCCGGAGCGCTCGTTTCCTGGCGTCGAAGGCAAGAACGCTCCGGCAAGCGGCACGCCCGCGCCCATACCCGTCGAAATCGTCGAAGAACACAGCGTCGTCCAGGCCATCCGGGATTATGCGGGTACCCTGCTGCGCCCGCTGGGTACCGCGGGCCTGATCGTCGTATTCAGCATCTTCATGCTGATCGACCGCGACAACCTGCGCTACCGCCTGTTGCGGCTGATGGGTCAGCAAAAACTACAGGCCACCACCAAAGCCATGGACGACGCGGGCCAGCGCGTCAGCCGTTACGTGCTCCTGCAGTTCTGCGTCAACGCCGGATTCGGCACGATCATCGCATTCGGTCTCTACCTCATCGGCGTGCAGTACTGGCTTTTGTGGGGGGTGCTCGGCATCTTCCTCCGTTTTCTGCCCTACATCGGCCCCGTGATCGCCGGTTTCCTGCCTTTCGCCGTGACCCTCGCCGTCTCAGATGGCTGGAGAACCCCGCTGCTGGTGGTGGGGCTGTTTCTGGTCACTGAGGCGATCATCGGCAACTTCGTCGAGCCGCTGCTTTACGGAGTACACACCGGCCTGTCGGCTGTCGCAATTCTCGTATCGGCGATCTTCTGGACAGTGGTCTGGGGACCGATCGGCCTCGTGCTCGCGACGCCGCTTACCGTCTGCATCACAGTGCTCGGCCGTTACACGCCCCAACTCGAATTTTTGAACATCCTGTTGGGCGACGAACCTGTACTGACGCCGTCCGTCATCTTCTACCAGCGCCTCCTCGCGCTCGATCAGCAGGATGCGCTCAACGTGCTGGAAAACCTTGGCAAAGACAAACCTCTGATCCAGGTGTTCGACGAAATCGTGATTCCCGCGCTCGCCATGGCGGAACGCGACCGGCATACCGGACAGCTGGATGCCCGGCGCGAAGAATTTCTCGTGGAAAGCATCAATGAATTTGTAACCGAGCTTGCCGAAGCCGAAGCCATTCCGATAACCGGCCGTCAACTTCAGAACACCCGTGTTTTCTGCATTCCCGCCCATGATGCCGCCGACGAAATCGCCGCCGCCATGTGCGCCCACTTCCTGACCCAGGAAGGCTTCCCGGCCATTACTTTCCCGGTAAGCGACTCTCCCGGCGAACTGATCCGCAATCTCGGCGGCGGTCCGGACGATGTCGTCTGCATCTCGGCTGTCCCGCCGTTCTCCGCCGGCAACGCCAAGAAGGTCGCGAAGAGCATTCTCGAACACGGCAATCCACCGCACATCGTGGCCGGACTGTGGACCTATGCGCCTTCAGGCGAGGCGCGCACGGAACGGTTGCGAAAAGTGCTCTGCGCAACCGTCGCAACAACCCTCGCCGAAGCCGTCGCGCAGGTGCAGGAGATTGACCGCGGAGTCGCAACCGATGGCCCTTCCCGTGCTACGTAGCCGGCGGGTGACACGTGCCGATCTCTACACAAATACATCAGTCAGGGTCCATTTCAGTTCTTGCATTGGAGGGAAAGCTCGTATTGGGCGCTCCTTCGAATGAATTCCGCTCCACCATTGCGGACCTCCTGAGGGCTGGCAATCAGCGGATCGTGCTGAATTTCAAAGGCGTACCCTACGCCGACAGTGCCGGGATCGGCGCGCTTGCTTTCAATTTCTCGAACATCAAAGCGGCAGGCGGACGCCTCGTCGTCGCGGAAGCCCAGCAGGCGGTGCGGGAAGTGCTGGACGTTACGCGTCTCTCGCAGCTGATTCCTATGTTTGCAACTGAACAGGAAGCGCTCTCCAGCTTCGGCGCGAATTAAATCTCGCGGCGCCCTTCCATGGCCTTCCACATCGTGACTTCGTCCGCGAATTCCAGGTCGCTGCCCACTGGCACGCCCATCGCGATTCGCGTCACCTTCATGCCCAGCGGCCTCAGCAATTTCGAAAGATAGACCGCCGTAGCCTCACCTTCAACAGTGGGGTTCGTCGCGACGATCACCTCTTCAAGCGCACCGTGCGCAATCCGATCCACCAGGCTCTTCAGCTTCAACTGCTCCGGGCCGATCCCCCGCAGCGGCGACAACGCTCCGCCCAGTACGTGATACAACCCGTTGAACTGCCGCGTCACTTCAATCCCCACAATACTATTCGGATCTTCCACCACGCACACGACTTTCTGATCGCGCTGCGGGTCGCGGCAGTACTGACAAAGCTCCGCGTCGCTGATGTTGTTACACACCGAGCACATCCGGAGCTTATCTTTTACATCCAGGATGGTCCGCGCCAGATGTTCGGCATCGTCCCGACTGGCGCGCATGATATGGAACGCGATGCGCTGCGCGGACTTCTGGCCGATGCCCGGCAGGCGTTTGAACTCCGTGATCAGGCGCGCAAGTGGTTCGGCGAAATCTGACATTGCTACCGGAACCGGCGCTTAAAAGAGGCCGGGGGGCAGACCCATGCCGCCCAGCATTCCGCTCATCTTTTTCTGCGACTGATCGTCGACCTTCTTAACGGCATCGTTGCAGGCCGCCAGCACCAGATCCTGCAGCATTTCCACATCGCCCGCAACCTCGGCATCGATCTTCACGCCAAGCACGTTCTTATGGCCGTCCATCCTGATGCTGACCATACCGCCGCCCGCGCTGCCTTCCACGCGGATAGCGGCGACCTCGGCCTGCATCTTCTCCTGCATCTGCTGGGCCTGCTTCATCATGGCCTGCATGTTTCCGGGCATTTTCATTCGTTCCAGGGCTCCTTCAGATTGCGTACGGTGCGGACTTCACCGCCGAATAATTCACGAAATTTCTGTACTTCCGGATGCGCCAGCGCGCGGCCGGTCACTTCGTCTTCCTGCCGCGCCGGTTTCTCGATTTTAGCCGGTGCCGTTTTCACTTCGCCGAACACAACTTTAAACCGCAGCCCCGGCTGGCCGAGCTGCTTGAGCGCCGTCATGATCTCTTCGCGTCCCAGATCCAGCTGGAAGGATTTCGGTGCGGTGATGACGAGTTCGTTATTGACGAGCGCGACATCGGCCTGAGCGACGGCGTCGGCCGAGAATTGCAGATGCGCTTCTACCATGGCCGCGTGCAGTTTCGTGCGCCAGTCGTCATCGTGGCGCAGGTTTCCGACCCGCGCACCTGCCGCCGCGGGAGGAGGTGACGCGGCTGGCGGAGTCGCCTTTTTTGCCCGGTCGAGATCGAAAGGCGAAGGCCCGCTACGCACCGGGGGCGGCGCAGGCGGAGGTGCGAAAGGACGAGCGACGCTTGCGGCAGGCGGAGCGGAAATTGCCGCCGCCGGAGCCGGCGCGGCTACCGGCAAACGCGACAGCGCCTCCTCAATCGGCACCAGTTTCCCGGCCTGAACCATCTTCAAAAGCCCGATTTCCAAATGAAACCGCGGCTGCAAAGAAAACTGCAGATCGCGGAAAAGATCCAGAGAAAGCTGCAGATAGCGAGTGAGATCTTCCTCCGTAAACGTACCCGCGATTCCGGCCATCTGCCCGCGCTCCGCCTGGCTCGCCGCAATTAAGCGCGAATCCGCCCCGGCAATTTTCGTCACCAGCAGATTCCGCAAATATCGCGAAAGCTCACGCGAAAAATGCTGCGGACTGCCTCCGTTCCGCTCCAGTTCATCCACCAGCGCCAGCATCGTGCCGCCGTTCTGGCTCGAAAGGGCGGTCGTCACCTGTGCCATGGCATCGATTCCGAATGCACCGAGCAGCGCGCGCACCGCCGCCGATTCCAGTTTGTTGCCGCAGCACGCAATCGCCTGATCCAGCGCCGAAAGCGAATCGCGCACCGAGCCTTCGCCCGACTGCGCAATAACCGCCAGCGCCTCGTCCTCCGCTTCAATGCCCTCCGACACGCAGATTTCGCGCATCCGGTCGATCAGATCGTTGAAATCCACCGACCGAAAACTGAAATGCTGGCAGCGCGACGCGATCGTCGCCGGAATCTTGTGCGATTCCGTCGTGCAGAGAATAAAAACGGCCCATTCCGGCGGCTCTTCAATAGTCTTCAGCAGCGCATTGAACGCTTCATTGGTAATCTGATGCGCTTCGTCGATGATGAAAATCTTGTAGCGGTCGCGCGACGGCTGATACCGCACGTTCTCCCGCAATTCGCGCATCTCATTGATACCGCGGTTCGACGCCGCATCGATTTCGATCACGTCGGGCGATCCGCCCGCGGTGATTTCCCGGCAACTGGCGCACTCGTCGCAGGGATGATCCGTAGGCCCCTTTTCGCAGTTCAGACAGCGCGCCAGAATACGCGCTGTGGTCGTCTTGCCCGTGCCGCGCTGTCCCGAAAAAATGTAGCCATGCGCAATGCGGTTCTGGTCGATGGCGTTGCGCAGCGTCGTTTTGATGTGGTCCTGGTTGAGCACATCGTCAAACGACTGGGGACGATATTTGCGCGCGATGACCTGATACATGAGGAGGGTTGAGAAACTCCGAATCGCCAAGCCCCGGGTAATCCGCGGCACACAGGTTAAACCACTACCGTTGCTTCCTTCCGGACCTGGCGGGGTTTGCAGCCGCCCATTGCACGGAGCCCGAGACCTGACGATTTTCAGGTTACCATTGCCGTCCCTTCGCCCCGCATGACAGGTGGTGCATAAAAAGTGCGTGGAAGCAAAAAACAGCTGTGTGCGGGCCGTACCGAAAGCGCGCTACTGCACATTACAGGAGAATTGAACGTGGCTAAGGCGTCTTCAATGTCGCAGCGCTTAAGAGCGATAGAACCGCTGCAATTCCTCCGGGTGAGGCCGACTGGCTGCTCCTCATTTGAGCGAGCTCTGGAATGGAATTCAAGGTGTCGAGTGCATCGCGACGAAGAACGTCTAATTCCGCTGGAGAAATTCCGTACTTCGCAGCTAACGCTTCAGCCACCATCCGCCAAGCATCAGCGTCTATTTTCGCGTCCAGATAAGCTGGGAAGAAATCCATGTCAAGCCGCAGTGTATCACCGTGCCGCTGCGGTAGACTTCCTGAAGAAGGTGCCCACTTGCCCATAACTGAGCCGAAGATTACAGCGAGGCAGCGTTGCATCGTGTGGATATGGATAGCGCTCGCGACTTTAATGGGAATTTTTCCACCGTGGACGCAAAGAGGTGGACTGTCCGTTGGGTACGCATGGATCGTGGCCCCACTGCCTTACGCGACTCACATTGACACATCCAGACTACTACTTCAATGGGCGCTACTCACGTTCCTATGCGGTGGGCTGTGTCTTGCGTGGCCGTTCGGCCAACGCGCAAGAACTCATCCCCGGCAACAGTGGCTGGACTTGGTTGACATTTTCAGCGTCGAGATTGAAAGGAGCGAACCGATTTTGGAACTGGAGTCGGAGCGGCTGAATATCGAGCCTCCCGACAGGCTGCTTATCAGCCTCAGGAAAGTTGATCCGGCAACTGCCCTGGAATTAGTGCTGAGAACGAATCCGAATTTAAAGCCCGGCGATCTATTTCCGGACTCGGGAATCCCTCCGTTGGAATTGGCGAAAGCAATCATGGTTGCGATGTCCCGGGCAAGGTCCTGATCGCGATTACGATCATGAGAATAAGAAAACGGGGGCGAAATCGTGGCAAACGCCCTCTTCAGCCACTACTACATGACGCGCCCAGGCTATCATCCGGAATGGGCGCGAGTCGCCCCACTACCCCGATGACTATCGCCGACCTCTCCCAGATCGCCGGACGCACCTACCCCGCCCGCCGCAGAACCCAGAACCTCGTCGGAGGCGCCAGCCCGATTCAGGCCTCCGCTTTCGCCATGGGCATGGTCAC
>Ga0302140_10012381_pt1 | contig 10458 bp, 3 predicted proteins | sample I_Bog_E1_1_FD_202095 | JGI IMG/M metagenome (GOLD analysis project Ga0302140, IMG submission 202095) | Peat permafrost microbial communities from Stordalen Mire near Abisko, Sweden - I_Bog_E1_1 | ecosystem: Environmental > Terrestrial > Soil > Wetlands > Peat | place: Sweden: Abisko, Stordalen...
TGTGGTAGAGGCGGTTGCCAGAGCCGGGCGGTGTTCCATCTAGGGTTCGGCCGCCGAGGAGAAACAGGTCCATCCAGCCGTCATTGTCATAGTCGATGAAAGCGCAACCGCCGCCCATTGATTCCACAATGTAAGTGACCTGGCCTGGGGTTCCGTAAACCATAGGCTGGGTAAGGCCGGATTGTATCCCCACATCCGTGAATCGGGAGAATGGCGCCGAGGCGGGCGTTGCAACCTGGTCGGCGTCGAGCCATCCGGAAGACAACATGGGAACAGCAGCCAGAGAGCCGTCCCTTAGCAGGCGGCGGCGCGACCAGAGAGTTTGCGAGCGATTCGTCTTCACGGCGCTAATGGGGAACCTGGCTGGAGGAGTGACCGTGTGAGGCGTGCGGGGATGGAGAAGAGCTGCCTGCGGCCTTCGCAAGCATCTGTTGAAGCCGCAACGCATCGGGGTCCTGCGGAGCAGTCTTGAGTGCGTTTTCGACGGCGTCCTGTGCTTCAGAGAATCGGGACTGACTGGCGAGTGTTGCCGCTAGGTTGACCCAGGCCTGGGTATAGCGAGGATTGGCTGACACAGCTAAACGGAAGAGAGCTTCGGCCTCAGTGTCGCGAGCCTCCTGGCCAAGCAAAGTGCCAAAGTTGTTTAAGGCTTCGGCAAAGTGGGGAACAGTTGCCAGAGAACTGCGGAAATGCTGCTCGGCCGCAACGGTGTCACCGGAGCGAGCCTCGATAAGTCCCAGTTGATTCTCAGCGGCCGCAAAGCCGGGTCTGAGCGCGATTGCCTTTTCCAACGCGGCTCGCTCTTGAACAGGATCGCCAATTGCTTCCAGCGCTATCGCCAGGTCGTATTCAAAATTGGCGTCCTTGGGCTGTGCTTCGACCGCTTCGCGGTAGAGTGCGACCGCCTGATCGGCATGGCCGTCTCTCAACGCCTGTGCTGCCTGGCCTGCTTTGGTCTGGCCGAGGGCCAGTTTGACGGTGGCTTGCTGGCATTCCTGGAAGAGTTTGAGCTGTTCCTGAGCCCGATCGGTCCGGCCTAGAGATCGAAGAACCTGTGCCAGATGAAAATGGGCTTCGGCTTGCGTCGGATCCAGAGCCACGGCCTTCTCGAACTGCTCGCCGGCCGCTTCATTCTGTTGCAGGCGTGAATACGCCAAGCCAAGATTGTAACGCGCGTTGTAGTGGTTGGGATTCATCGCGACGGCGGCCTTGAGATGCTTGATGGCCGATGCGTATTCCTGTGCGTCGCTCTCCAGAATGCCGGAAAGATAAAGCGCATCGAAGCTGTTAGGGTTTGCCGCCATCATCCGGTGTGCGAGTGGACGCGCGGTGGCGTCGTCGCCTTGCATCACCAGCAGCTCCAGGTAAAGCAACTCTGTCGCTGGATCGTGGGGATGGAGTTGCAAGGCCGCCTGCAGCTTGTTGGTTGCATCCTGATAACGGTGGGATTGAACATAGACCGTTGCCAGCGCGGAGGTCAGGTGCAGATCTCCTGGGGCCCTTTCCAGTGCGGCGTTCAAAGTCTCCGCTGCCTTGTCGAAGAAGCCGGCTCGGGAATAGGCCAGGGCTAGATCGATCGTTAGCTCCTCGTCCCGTGGAGCCGACAGTAGAAGATCGATAGCTGCCTCAAACTGGCCGTCGGCGATCCGTGCTTTCGCCAGCCAATCGAGGGCAATCGTCGAAGCTGGATCGATGCGCAGTGCGGCTTCCCAAAATGCTTCCGCTTCGCCGCGCTGGCCTGACTCATTCAGGATTTCGCCCGCCAAAAGACGAGGCTGAAATTGATTTGGATCCAACTCGATGGAGCGTTTGAGCTCCGCGAGGGCTTCGCCGGATTTGCCGGATGAGAGGAGCGCCAGGCCCAGGTAGTAGTGAAGGCTGGCTGAACCGGGATCCACACGTAACGCCTCCCGAAAGGCCGGAATGGCACAGGCAAATTGGCGGTGCTCTCCAAACCAGCCACCCAATGCGGCCCAGTTCCTGGCGGTGGGTTGACTGCGAGTTGCAGCTTCCAGAGGTTCCGGGCCGTGACAGTTGGGGCGGGGCTGTGCCAGTCCACCGGGATAGCAGAAGAACAGACAGAATCCGACCAGCACGAATCTGAACCACATCGACGTGCGCGTTGTTGGCAGCGGACTGAGGCGATGGGTCATTGGGACTATTTAACCACACCTCAGGTGCATAGCAGAAAAATGATTTGACAACGAACATCTGGCAGGAGTATAAAGTTTTTGATCAGAAATGAGACGTCTCAGATTGTATTTAAATGAGACGTCTCATTTACGGGATCTGGATCCATCGCGAACCAACTCAAGGCCGCACCTTGCACTATGCCTGCGAAATCAGGCATTCTAGGTGGCTGTTTGAATAACGGAGGCTGCATGAAAAACATTCGCTGGGCTATTTGCCTGATCGCAATCGCCTGTCTCGGGGTTTTCGCTATGGCGCAAACGCCCACCGGAACCATAGAAGGCCTAGTCACCGACCACACTGGCGCGGCGATTCCGGGCGCTTCCATCACCCTCGTCCAGACTGCGACGAATACTACGCGTAAGACGACTTCCGACTCTGGCGGCCGCTTCAACGTTCCATTTGTCGATCCAGGCGTCTACAGCGTCACTGCGGAAGCCCATGGCTTCAAAGTGGCCAAACAGGACAATATTCTGGTGCAGGTCACCGAAACGCGTCCGGTGAATTTCAAGCTTGAGATCGGTGCCGCGACCGAAACCATTGAGGTGAACACCTCGGTGCAGAGTCTCGACACAGACACCTCGAGCCTGGGCGAGACGATTCAGACCCAGACGATACTTGAACTGCCGGATAACGGCCGCAACGTGTTTGATTTTGCGATGCTGGTTCCGGGCGTGAACAACGAGGGAAATGGGTCTACGCCGCACATCGGCGGCAGCCGCAATGCCAATAACGAGCAACTGATCGACGGCATGACAAACATCACGCCGGAGAACAACGTCGGAAACAATATCAGCACTTACACGCCGGTCGAAGACTCGGTGCAGGAAGTGAACGTGCAGACGAGTGTGCTTCCAGCCGACTACGGCCGCTTCTCCGGCGGCACAGTCAGCCTGATTACCAAGAGCGGCAGCAACCAGTTCCACGGCAGCGCCTATGAGTTCATCCAGCAGGGTTCGCTCGATGCCAATGTTTTTACTTATCCGGGTGCCTCGAGTTCAGGCACCAAGCCCGATATGAGCCAGTCTCAGACTGGTGGCTCTGTGGGCGGACCGGTCCTCAAGAACCGGGCGTTCTTCTTCTTCGACTTTGAGTATGAAAACCAGTTGGGGGGCGCTTCCGAGTCCGACATGGTTCCCACCGACATCAAGGACTTCTCAAACGGCGACTTCACCAGCTTGTTTGGCTCGACGACTCCGGTCCTCTACGACCCAGACACAGTGGCCAAGAATGCCCAGGGCGTCTATGTGCGCCAGCCGTTCATGACTGGCGGCGCATACAACGTCATTCCCGTGTCGCGCATTTCACCCGTAGTGAAGGCGGCGCTGGCGTATTTCCCGGCGCCTAACATTGCGGGCGCCGCCGTCGGGCAGAACAACTACCAGATCAGCTCGAACACAACCTACAAGTACTGGCACTTCGATTCGCGCGAGGACATGAACGTGACGCAAAAATGGCATGCGTTCCTGCGCTACTCGATGAACGAGGAGCATAACAACTATTTCAGCGACTATAACAATGCAGCCTCAAACGGCGGCTACAACGGCGACATCCACGGATACACCTACAGTGGCTCGTTCAACAACACCGTGACCTTCTCACCCAAGCTGTTGGGCGAGTTCCGCTATGGGTACTCCAAGCAAACCGCTAACGAGGTGCCCGTGGCAGGACTCTTCGATCTCAAAACGCTGGGGTTCGATTCAGGCTATATTGCGCAGGCGTCGAAACAGATGGAGATCTTCCCGCACTTCAACTTTGGCGGCTCGAACAACGGCGGTTTCTCCGATCTTGGAACGCTGGGCTATACAGGGCTGCAGCAAGATCCGATGGCGCAAAGCATCAACGCCAGCCTGATCAGGATCGCCGGCGGGCACAGCTTCAAGGTGGGCGGCGAGTTCCGCGCGCTGCGCACCAACTTCGAACAGTACACTTATCCTTCCGGCACGTTCTACTCCGACGACAGTTGGACGCGCCAGCAGCCGCAGCACTACGACGGCACCACCGGTTTCTCTCTCGCATCGTTGCTGCTCGGTGTGCCGCAATCCGGCTATATCACCGACGATCCGCACTACATCTCCACCAGCCAGTACGTTGCCTTCTACGGGCAGGATGACTGGAAGGTCTCTCCCAAGCTGACTCTGAATATCGGGTTCCGTTACGATTTCGAGATTCCACGCAAAGAGTTAGGCAACCAGATGTCCTTCTGGGATCCAACCGCTGTCTCTCCGCTGCAGGGTAACAAATTAATAAATGTGACGGACGGCGAAACTTGCCCGTACTGCGGTAATCTGCTGGGCGCCGCGACCATCGTGGGCTCCCCTGGCGCCCAGTATGGCCGCAGTCAGGGGCCTATCCAAAAGAAAGATTTTGGTCCGCGCTTCGGACTAGCCTACAATGCAACGCCAAAAGTTGTTCTTCGCGGCGGTGCCGGTATCGTCTACCAGCCCTCAGCCATGCAGGCTGCCGGAACCTCGGGCGGCGCGGGCGACGATGGATTTGATGTGCAAACTAATTTCAACTCGAGTTTGGACAACCAGACGACGGCGCCGATAGCAACACTCTACAGCCCCGATTCCTCGCTGTCCGTCTCGGCCCAGACCCCTTTCCCGACAGGCTACGATACCGCGCAGGGCGAGAGCGCAAGCTGCCTCGCTTCTGCGGCATGCGTTCAGGGCATCGATGTTGGCAGCAGCATCTCGCAAAATTACTTTGACTCTTACCGGACGCCGTATTCGATACAATGGAATGGGAACGTGCAATTCACCGCTCCATGGGGCATCAAGATGGAGCTTGGATATTTGGCCAACAAAGGTCGATTCCTGATCACCAACTCTGGTAGCAAGCCTCATGATCAGTTGTCGCCTAACACGCTCGCCGCGTTTGGATGCACACCAGGAGCATCAACGGCCGCTTGCGCGCTCTCGCAGCAGGTTCCCAACCCATTCGCAACGGCGATTGGGCCGGGAAGCCCGTACTACCTTCCGGGACTCGGTCTTGGCGGTTCTACGGTGTCCTTGGCCCAACTGCAGCACCGTTACCCGCAGTACGGGGGCGTTATGAGCGGCCGCAAACCTGGCGGGGCTTCATCCTACAACGCCTTCACCTTCCGTGCGGACAAGAATCTGTCCCAGGGGCTGACGTTTACTATCTCCTTTACTGAGGGAGCCGAGTATGACAATAGCGCTACCGCGATTGGCTTTGCTGGACCCAGCAGCAGCACTTATGCCAACCAGTACAACCCCAAGGGAGAATGGGGAATTGGCGAGCAGAACGTCGGACGCTACGCCGTGGCGAGCTTTGTCTACGTGTTGCCCTTCGGCAAGGGCAAGCAGTTCCTGAACACCGGCGGAGCCGCCGTCAACAAAGCCGTCAATGGATGGCAGATTAGCGGCATCGAGAACTGGAGCACTGGTGTTCCCGTCCTGATGTCCGGCGCCGACAACGGAACCACGGCGGAGACGCTCGGCGGTGGCCCAGGGCAACGCCCGGATTGGAATGGCACCTCTGCAAAGCTGAGCAAGTCTACGTACAAACGGTGGTTCAACACCTCTGTTTTCTCCATGCCGTTGTCCTATGAAATCGGCAATGCGTCAAACACCATGGGCCACCTGAACAACCCCAGCTCCCAGAATATTGACCTGCAGCTTGCCAAGAACACGCACTTCGGGCCAGAGGACCGGTACAACGTCCAGTGCCGCGTGGAGGCGTTCAACGCCTTCAACCACCACGTGCTGGGCGCTCCGAATACCAATGTGACCTCCGGCCAATTCGGCCAGATTACCGGGTACTCGAACAACGCGCGCCGTTATCAGTTTGTGGCCAAATTTGCCTTCTAACCAACGATTGGAGCCCAGAGAAACCATTCTGGGCTCCAACCCAACCTTTGTGCCGGGATCGGGATTCACGGTTCCGGGCATACCCAAGCAGACGGAAATTTCACTACTTCTCCTATTGACCCTGCTCTCTCTGCCTGGAATAAGACCAGTTCTGGAACTTTTACAGCACTGAATGGGCGGCTTTTGGCGAAAACCAATATTCTGGAGTTTGCATGATTCGCTTTATCCGTACTTGTGCCTGTTTGGCCGCGTTGATTTTCAGTGTAAACGTCTTCACTGTTACAGGCTTCGCGCAGAAACTTGAAAAGATGTCCCTCGCCAGCGGCTGGCAGTTTCGCCAGTATGCGGCCAGTGACAGCGGCAAAGTCGCTCCTGTGGTAGAGTGGCGAACCGCTACGGTACCGGGAGACGTTCACCTCGATCTGCTGCGCAACAAGCTGATTGGCGATCCGTTTTACCGCATGAATGAAGCGGAACTGCAATGGATCGAGAATGCAAGCTGGGAATACCGGACAACGGTACAGGCAAATTCGCAAATGCTCGCGCATGAGCATCTCGATCTAGCTTTTGAAGGCCTCGATGCAGCGTGCGACGTCTATCTGAACGGACAGAAGATTGCGTCGCCGGTCAATATGTTCCGGGAGTGGCGAATCGACGTGAAGGGCAAGCTGAAGTCCGGAGTCAATGAGCTTCTGATCATTTTCCCTTCGCCGATCAAAGCGGCGGAAGAGCTCGCCGCGCAAGATCCATGGCAGCCTCGCACCCACACGGCTCCCAAAGAATACATCCGGAAAGCGGACTATGAATACGGCTGGGATTGGGGACCCCGCTTTGTGACCAGTGGAATCTGGCGCCCGGTGTATCTTGAAATGTGGAATGAGGCGCGGATTTCAAATTTGTTTGTCGAGCAGAGGGATATCTCTGCTGCCGCAGCGCATCTGGACGTTCAGACAGAAGTGATGGCTTCGCACGGTGGTTCTGCGCATCTTACTCTTACCTACGGTTTAGGGAGTGCCACCGCGAAGGTGGAGCAGAACGTGACGCTGAATACCGGGATCAATCACTTTGATCTGCCGATTCAAGTCGATCGTCCCAGCCTCTGGTATCCGGCTGGATACGGCTCTCAACCGATCTATCAGTTTCACGCACAGGTTGTTATTGATGGAAAGCCTGCGGGCGAAGCGGACGCCAAGGCCGGTCTGCGGTCGGTCGTACTGAGGCGGGACCAGGACCAATGGGGACGCTCATTTGAGTTTGTCGTGAATGGCATCCCCGTCTTTGCGAAAGGAGCCGATGTCATTCCTTTCGATAGTTTTCCCAGTCGCGTAACCACGGTGCAGCAACGGATTCTGCAGTCGGCAAAAGATGCCAATATGAATATGATCCGACTTTGGGGCGGAGGTTACTACGAGTCGCAACAGTTCTATGATCTGTGCGACGAACTGGGATTGATGGTCTGGCAGGAGTTCATGTTCAGCAATCAGCTGCCGGGCACTTACGACTTCAAACAACAGGTCGAGCGCGAGGCTGAGTATCAGATCGGACGGCTTCGCAATCATCCCAGCATCGTGCTGTGGTCAGGAAACAACGAGATGGAGATGGAGATGGATCGCAACTTGGATGGACGCGACAACCTACCTCCGGAAGTGCGCCTTCGCGTGTGGCAGGATTACCTGACCGAGTTCAGCGGGATTCTGGCTCGGACCGCCGCTAGGCTTGATCCTGAGACTCCGTATTGGCCAAGTTCTCCGAGCGCAGATTATGAAGATCTGAGCAACAGCTTTCAGTCAGGAGACACCCATGATTGGAGCGTATGGCATGGAAATGCCAACTTCAGCGACTTTGAGAAACACCACTGGCGATTTGTCTCCGAATACGGTTTCCAGTCTTTTCCTGAGATGAAAACCATCAAATCGTTTACCGAGCCGCAGGACCGAACCAGCATTTTAACGCCGGTCATGCTGGCGCATCAGAAGAACAGTGCCGGCAACAGCATCATCCACGACTATATGCTGCGGTATTTCGGTGAGCCTAAGGACTTTGCCTCATTTCTTTATGCAAGCCAGGTTCTGCAGGCAGAAGCGATGAAGACGGGCACCGAAGACTTCCGGCGGGAGCGGCCTCGCACGATGGGGTCTATCTTCTGGCAGCTCAATGACTGCTGGCCGGTAGTTTCATGGTCGAGCATTGATTACTACGGACGATGGAAGGCTCTGCAATACTACGCGCGGAGATTCTATGCGCCGGTACTCGTGTCGCCGCACATCGAAGACAAATCGCTCGCGGTGTATGTCGTCTCAGACAAGACACAACCAGAGCAGGGGCAGCTTCATCTGAGGATTATGACCTTTTCAGGCCACGTTATTCGAGAGATTATGCAACCTGTGATCATTAGTCCTCTTGCGTCTAAGGTATATATGCGCGTGCCGTTCACGGAGCTTGGGAGCGACGGTCCGGAAGACCTGACGACAGCTTTTGGCGCTGTCGATCTTACCGTGGATAAGCAAAAGGTGTCGTCAAACGTCGTCTTCTTTTTGCCGGACAAGCAGCTTCACCTGCCACAGGTTTCGGTGAATGCTGAAATCGCGCAGGTCGGCGATGGATTCGATATAAAGCTCAGTTCACCGGTGTTTGCGCGGGATGTCTATGTGTCCTTTGGCGATGCGGATGTCCGGTTTTCAGATAACTATTTTGACCTTTTGTCGAATGAACCGGTAATGATTCACGTTACCAGCCAGTCGAGCCTGGAAGATCTCAGGCGACAAATGAAAGTCGTTTCTCTGGTGGACGCATTTCCTCCGGTGCCCTCCGCAAAATAGAGGCTGAGAAACCTGCTGCGTGGGCTCTGGTCTAGCCTCGGTGAGGCGATGAGTGAGGCTCCGGAAAAAGATGTAACACAAAAGGTTGCGTATCAATAGCGAAGTTAGGCATAAACGGTTATCGCTTACGCCTAAAGACGCTGAAGGGCGGCGCTCACCAGACTCCGGCGGGGAGCGCCGCTCCAAAAAAGAGAAACCCGCGCCTCAACCCCAACGGAGCAGCTTTTTACCGCCAAAGCGGGCAGGCCCATTCTCTGCATAGAATACATGGCCGCGGAGCCGGAAGTACCTTTGACGGTTCGCTCCATATTGCCAATCAATATCACGTAGCGGCGATCAACTGGGGTCTGGTTGCGGGCAAGACGCAAACCTACTTGCCATGGGATTCCAAACAAAGACCTTATGTTCTTATTCAGCCTACCGTGTGGTTCCATGATGTGTTTCGGCAAGATGGCACGCCTTACCGTCAGCACGAGGTCGACTTGATGCGGCAACTTACTCGTCGTGGAACACGCTGAAAGCTGGCTCTGTCGGCGTCGCGATGCTTCTGCTCCAGGGGCGCTGGAATAGCAGTCTGATGACAAGTGGCAACTGAGAAGCAAGACATTTTTCGGGAGAAAGCATGGAGAAGATCGGTCAGTTCCCGCATCGGCGATGGAACCCCCTGCGGCAGTCATGGGTGCTGGTTTCGCCCCACCGTACTCAACGTCCCTGGCAGGGAGAGGTGGGCCGGAGAGCCGCTCCCTCGGAGGTCGCTTACGATCCGCAGTGTTATCTCTGCCCCGGTAACAAACGGGCAGGCGGGGCGGCAAACCCGGCGTATGAAGGAATCTTTTCGTTTGTCAACGATTATGCCGCCCTGCTACCTGATTCTCCATCCGAGTTCGAGCCGGCGGCCTCGTCGCTTCTGGTGGCCGAGTCCGCCCGCGGCTTGTGCAAGGTACTCTGCTTTCATCCCAACCACAGCCTGACCCTGGCGTGCATGACCCGTCCGGAGATTCGCGGCGTAGTGAATGCATGGACAAAGGAATACAAAGAACTTGCAGGAATGGACTGGATCGAATACGTGCAGGTTTTTGAGAACCGCGGGGCCATGATGGGCGCCAGCAACCCGCATCCCCACGGCCAAATCTGGGCCACCGGCTTTGTGCCAGATGAGCCGGCAGCCGAAACCACGGCCCAGCGCGAACATCTGGCCCGCACTGGCCACTGTCTGCTCTGCGATTACATGACCGCTGAGAAAGCCGCAGGGGAGCGAATCATTTTTGAAAATGCGCATTTTGTGGCCCTCGTCCCATGGTGGGCAACTTGGCCTTTCGAGGTGCTGCTGGTCTCTCGTCGTCATCTGGGAGCTTTTCCGGAACTCAACGACGACGAGCGAGATGGGTTGGCTGACGCACTGAAGCGAATGACCACCCGTTTCGATAACCTCTTTGAGACGAGCTTTCCTTACACGATGGGCTTTCACCAGAGTCCCGTGGGTGAGACGGCCTATCCGGAATGGCACTTCCACGCCCACTTCTATCCCCCGCTGCTGCGCTCTGCCACAGTCAGGAAATTCATGGTCGGCTTTGAGATGCTCGGCATGCCGCAGCGCGACATCACCCCCGAAG
>Ga0302140_10012382_pt1 | contig 10457 bp, 12 predicted proteins | sample I_Bog_E1_1_FD_202095 | JGI IMG/M metagenome (GOLD analysis project Ga0302140, IMG submission 202095) | Peat permafrost microbial communities from Stordalen Mire near Abisko, Sweden - I_Bog_E1_1 | ecosystem: Environmental > Terrestrial > Soil > Wetlands > Peat | place: Sweden: Abisko, Stordalen...
ACACCCGGCGGAATCATCACACACATGCCCGCTTTCACCGGCACGACCTGTTCGTCCAGTTCCATGCGCGCATCTGGCCCGCATTCCAGAAAATAATACGTCTCCGTCAGGCGCTTGTGATAATGCAGTTCCGCGTCGGCCGAGATCGACGTCACATGAACCGTCCCCGGATACTCCGGCACATCCGCAAACGCCCGCCGCGCCGTCCCGCAGGGGCAGGGCACTCCGGGTAGCTGCTGAAAATCGACCATCCGCCAATTCATCAGGTTCATAATATCGTGAGATGCCTTCCTCGAAGTTTCCGCTTGTCGCCGCTTTTCTTGCGCTCACCTCCACGCTCCCAGGCGCAGACCTCGACACGCTCTCTCCCGCCGAAAAGAAGGACGGCTATAGGCTCCTTTTCAACGGCAGGAATCTCGACGGATGGGACGGTGATCCGGCGCTCTGGTCTGTCGCCGACGGTGCTATCGTGGGGTCGAGCGATAATCACCCCTTTCAGGTCAATACATTCCTCGTATATAAGAAGGCGAAGTTCTCGAATTTCATTCTGCGCGCCGATATCAAACTGCGCAATCACAACAGCGGCATCCAGTTTCGCAGCGAGTTGTTTCCCGGCCCCGGCTGGATCGTCGCCGGCTATCAGGCCGACGCGTCCGACGTCGGCGACCACTCCGCCTGGGGCAATTTCTACGAAGAGCGTGGTCGCGCCCGCAACGTGATGAAGACGCAGGATGAAGGCTGGCTCAAAGCCAAACCCGTGCTTCATAAAGGCGACTGGAATACCTACGAAATCCTGGCCGATGGTCCGCACATCCGCCTCACCTTCAACGGCGTCGTTACCATCGACACGCAGGACACGAAATCCGCTACCGGCGTGATCGCCCTTCAAATGCACGCCGGAGAGGCAATGCGCGTGGAATTCCGCAACATGCGCATCAAGGTGCTGGCGGGAAGCCGCATGACTGCCGCTTCCCGTTAACCAGCCGAACGGCTACCGGCGTGCTCACCGTTAACTCATGAAACTCAATTCAAAACGCGGCGCGTGGGTTCTCGCGCTCGCTATGGTATTTAGTACGGGAGCAGCGACGGTACAGGCAGTCGCGGCGCCGCTTTTCCAGGACCACGAACCGGATTACTCGAAGTACAAGACCTATCAGCAGGGCATGCGGGATGGCAAGGCCGACCACGACGCGAACAAAGATCACAGCCGGAAACGGAATTACAAGAAGGACGAAGACCGGAAAGCTTACGAATCCGGCTATCAGAAGGCTCGCGGCAACTAGAGATTTCCCGCGATGCTCAACATCCGGAAAATACTCGTACCCGTGGTATTCGGCGAATCGTCAACGGGCGCTTCGTCGAATATAGCGGAACAAGCCGCGTGGCTGGCGCGGCGTTTTCAGTCGGAGATTATTCTCCTGCATGTGGTAACGCCCCTCAGCTATCCCGCGGGTATGTTTGAAAGCGGGGACGGAGTCACCGCGCAGGATCTGCACGCGCGTGTGGTCCAGAAGGCTGAAGCCGAACTGGACCGGGCGCTCTGGCCAGAACTGGAAGGGATTACGGTGACTCGCATGCTGCTCAGAGGCCATCCCGGCACCGAAATCGTCAGAACCGCCCGTGAGCAAAATGCCGATCTCATCGTCATGGCGACGCACGGCGAAGCTGCGTTCGTTCGGCTCTTACTCGGTTCTGTGACCGGCAAGGTACTTCATGAAAGCCCATGCCCCGTCTGGACAGGCGCTCACATTCAAGATGCGCCCAAGAGCGAGTTTTCCGTTCGCAACGTTGTCTGCGCAATCGATCTTACCCCGCACAGCCGGCATACCGCCTCTCTTGCCGTGTCATTTGCGGCCGCGGCTGAAGCGACACTGACTTTCGTTCACATCACGGCCGGCGTAGAGATATGGGGACCCGGCGGATCCGATGTAGATCCGGCGTGGCAGAAGACCATCGTGGGTATCGCCCATCGCGAGGCGGCCCAACTTCAGGAGGAAATCGGAACCCACACCGAAGTCATCGTCGACAGCGGGAATGTGTCCCAACTATTGAGTGCGGCGGCGGAGCGGACCGGCGCCGATGTTCTTGTGATTGGACATCGTCCCGGCCGCAGCCACCTGGGAGACAACGGGAACGGGTACGGGATCATTCGCGAGTCGCGGATACCGGTGCTGAGTGTGTAACGGTCGCGGGCGTCAGCGCCTCGAAGCCCGAGATCACGTCGAATAATTCTTCGTCGATGCCGCTCTGACGCACGCGGTGGAACGTTGCCTTCAGAGTCTCCAGTAAATCGTCGATGTTCTTGTTGGCCCGTTCCATAGCGGCGAGCCGGCTTGCGTTCTCGCTCGCGAGGGATTCGGAGCAAGCCCGGAACAGCGAGACAAAAAGATATTCGCGGATGAGTGCGCGCAGGGTGATGTTGCCACTGCACATAACTTCGGGCAAGGTCCGTGTGGGCCAGGCCACCTCTGTCAGCCCCCGCTGCCATTGGGCGTCAAGCGGCAATAACCGCTGTCCCACAGGCTCATACAGAGATGCGGCAAGCGGTCGGTTGTGAAACACGTACAAACGCGCGTATTCACCCCTTGCACGATGCGCTTCACTTTCAATCTGAATCTGCCCCACCAGTGGAGCGATCGCCTTGACCGAGGCAGGCACAGTGAACAGTCCTATTGGCGGCAGCCCCGAATCCGTAAGGCGTGCGTGGACGCGCGCGCCAACAGCCCAGACATCGGGTTTGCCGGGCAGACCGGCAAGAGCCTTAATGGCGTAGTCGGCGATCACTTCGTTGAACTGGCCGACCAGCCCCTGATCGGAACCGAATACGATCGCGCCAATGTCGCCGGAATCGTTCGGTTGATGCCGGGCTGCCAGGAGCGACGCGGGATCGCTTTCGCGAAAGCATGCGCTTAACCCAAGCTCCACAGTGCGGTAATAATCGGCGAGAGCAAGGACGGATTTCTCGTACTGTCCGATGCTCGAAGCCGCCAGGGCCTTCATCGTTCGAACGACGGACTGAAGGTCTCCGGCACTGGCAATTTTCCGTTGCAGGGTAGCCGTCGTATCACTCATGTGTCATCACTCATGTGTCATCACTCATGTGTCATCACTCATCGGCGCTCATGATTTCTTTGGCTGAAAGCCTTCGAGCGCTTTGCGCGCGAGTTCGACTACCGTTTTGCGATCCTCGTCGCTCAGCTTTGCGGCGGTCTCGAAGCGCGCGGACAAGTCATCCGGAATTGTCGCAGCAGCGGCCTGCAGCGCTTTTTGCGCCTCCGCCATTCGATCCAGAGGCACGGCATCGAAGAGATCCGCCGTCAAAGCCAGAAGCATCATAATCTGAGCAGGCACGGACACGGGGGCGAATTCCGGCTGCTTCAGGCAGGCGCGGATTCGCCTTCCATGTTCAATCGTTTGGCGAGTCCCCTCATCCAGCCGGGCACCGAACCGGGCAAACGTTTCGAGTTCTTCGAACTGCGCGTAGGCAAGCTTCAGGTCCCCCGCAACCGCGCGATACGCCGCGCGCTGCGCCTTACCGCCTACGCGCGAAACAGATTTGCCGACATCGACCGCGGGCAGCACTCCCAACTCGAACAGCGAAGGAGAAAGGAATATCTGCCCGTCCGTGATCGAGATCAGATTGGTCGGAATATAGGCGGAAATATCCTGCGCTTCAGTTTCGATGATGGGCAACGCAGTCAGCGATCCGTTGCCCAGCTTCTCACGCAGGTGAGTGGCGCGTTCGAGCATCCGCGAATGGATATAGAAGATGTCTCCCGGAAACGCCTCGCGGCCGGGCGGCCTGCGCAGCAGCAGAGAAATCTCGCGATAGGCACGCGCGTGCTGCGTAAGATCGTCATAGACGATCAGCACATCGCGCCCCGCTTCCATAAAGTATTCCGCGATGCTGGTGGCCGCATAGGGTGTGATGTAAATCAGCCCCGGAGCTTCGTTGCCTTCCGCAACCACAACCACCGTGTAATCCATTGCGCCTTTCGCACGAAGGTTCGCAACCACCTTGGCGACGGATGACGCGCGCTGGCCGATCGCACAGTAAACACAGAACACGTTCTTTCCGCGCTGGTTCAGGATAGTGTCGATTGCGATGGCCGTCTTGCCGGTTTGACGATCTCCCAGTATCAGTTCGCGCTGGCCGCGACCGATCGGGATCAGTGCGTCGATTACGGTAAGGCCGGTTTGCAGGGGTATGGTGACCGGCGCGCGGTTCATGATGGGTGCGGCGGGGCGCTCCGTGGGCAGTCGTTTGGTGGAGGCGACCGGCCCTTTTCCATCGAGCGCGCGGCCCAGCGGATCTATGACGCGACCCAGCAGACCTTCGCCGACTGCGACATCCATAACGCGCCCGGTGCGCAACACCTTGTCGCCGGTGTGTACGTTGGCATAATCCCCCAGCAGCACGACGCCGATCTCGGTCTCGTCCACATTGAAAGCAATGCCGAACACTCCTCCGGGAAACTCGAGGAGTTCCTCGAAGCCCGCACCGGGAAGGCCGGAAACATTGACAATTCCCGTTGAAACATTGGTGACCGCGCCCACCTCGCGCGGAGTCAGTTGCGGAGTGAACGCCTCCAGTCCGTGGCTCAGCGCGGCGAAGGCATTGTCGAAAGCGTTCGGGAGAGTTTGCGGGGCCGTGCTCATTGTGGTGTGGGGACCGTTTGTTTGGCGATCAGTTCGGCGACGGCTTTCTCCAGTGAAGATAGGTAATCGGCGATGCTCCATCCCACCTGTTGTCCATTGGTGGAGAGTTCTATGCCGCCGATCAGATCTGTCGCGGTTTCAAAGCGAATGTGGACATCGGCCGAAAAGGTTTCGTTGAGCGCGTTTTGTATTGCGGCGCGCTGCTCGGCGGGTAATTCGAACGCGCTCCGGACCAGTGCCGGTTCGGACGCGGTCTTCAATGCCGCGGCGACGCTTTCTTTCGCCTTGCCACTCAGTTCCCTGAGCCGGCGCGTGAAAACTTCGCCAAGACGTTCTTCGAGGCTTACCGTGGCGAGATCGTTCAGAGCCTTGCGCGCGATAGAGAACACTTCCTGGCAGGTGCGGCGGCCAATTGCCTGATCGAGGTTGTGAACGCTGGCTTCCAGCGCTTGCTGTCGCTTGGCACTGAGTGCGTCGGCGGCCTTGGTCGCTTCGTCAAGCAGCCTCTGGCGTTCGGTCTTCACTTCGTCGGTAGCCTTGGTCAGAAGTGCGGCGCGCTGTTTATCGAACTCCTCGTTTTTGTGTTGAAACTCGTCGCGGTCCTTTTGCGCTTCGGCCTTCTTGCCCGCGGCGTCCGCGAGTTCGGCGGCAACCAGTTTCTCCCGGGCGGCGATCGCGTTGAGAATGGGCTTGTACAGAAAGCGTTTCAACAGCCAGACCAGAATCAGAAAGTTAAGTGCCTGCGCCCCTACGGTGAACCAGTCGATCAGCATCGCTTCACTTACCTGCCCCCTGCGCGATGATGTGGTTCCAGAACGGGTTCGCGAAGATCAGAATCATCGAGACTACGAAGCAATAAATGGCGGTCGATTCGATCATTGCGAGCCCTACAAACAGGGTCCGCGTGATTGTGGCGGAGGCGTCCGGTTGCTGCGCCAGCGCGGTCAGCGCGGTCGCGACGGAACGCCCCTCGCTCAGGGCCGGCATCATACAGCCGATGCTGGTGGCAAAGCCGGCTGTGCAGATCGAAGCAAATGCGATGAGAGTAACGTTATCCATGATTGGTCCTTGTAGTTATGCAGTTTTCTCCGCTGGCTGAGGTTTGCGTGTGCGGGTGGCGGCGGCTATGTACACCGCGGCCAGAATGCTGAAGATGTAGGCCTGCACCATGCCGGTCAGAAGCCCCAGGGCGGTCATGAAGATGGGGAAAATGAAGGGCGTGATGGTTAATAAGATCGCGATGATCATCGCTCCGCTCATCATGTTGCCGAACAAACGAACGGCCAGCGCCAGCGTTCGGGAAAGCTCGCCGATAATGTTGAACGGCAACATCATTATGGTTGGCTTCGTGTAGGATTTCAGATATCCGCTCAGGCCCTGATCCTCAATGCCGAATAAAGGCACCGCCACGAAGACGCACAGTGCGAGCGCCGTGGTTGTAGAGAGCGAACCGGTAGGTGGCGAGTAGCCCGGAATGATGGTGCATATACTGGCCATCGCGACAAACAGGAACAAGGTGCCCAGGAAGCCGATATACTCGGCGGGATTTTGAAGGCCCACGTCTTCGATCTGCTTTTCGATGCCTCCGACGACGATCTCCAGGAGGTTCTGCCAGTGAGAACGTTCCAGACCCATTGAGAGCCTGCGCGTGATGAGCCAGGAACCTGCGGCCAGCAAAAGCATAAGCCCCCAGGTGAACACGATGGTGGCATTGAGTTTGAAGAATCCGTGCTGCCAGAAGACCACCTGATCGGGGCTAAGATGCATGGCCGACGGTCTCCCCGTGCGAGGTGCGCGTCATCCACGTGACCGCGACGCGCGCCATCACAAATCCGATAAGACAAAGCAGCGCGCGCTGCCATTGTCCGCCGGAAACAAAATAGAATCCGCTGAGAGTGAGAGCGACCCGCGTTAACAGACTGGTAAAGAACCAGAGAGCCGGCCGCGCGGACGTAACACCTCTGCGCACGGTCCACCAAAGACCGCCGTAGAAGATCGCACCAAGGAAGCAACCCGCCATCCACGCCGATACGAGTGCCAACAGCCCCGGATCAGTCATCCTTGTCGCCCTCCTGTTCCTCGCTCATAGCCTTGTCCTCATTCGCAACCCAGTGCCAGGCGTTCAGGCAGCCGATCGCCAGCCCCGCAACCAGCAGCGCCAGCGTCCAGGAATGCGCGCCCGGATGGCGCTGATCCAGCCAAAGCCCCAGCGCGGCTCCACCCAGTGTCGGGACGACGACGGACCATCCGATGAGCCCCATCATTCCCAACCCAAACCAGACGCCCGGTGCAGGATTGCGCCGCGCCTTGAGCTTGAGTTCCACCTTTGCGTCTACCTCAGACGCGAACTTCGGATTGTCACTCACGTTGAAGGTTCGCCATGCGGCGCAGCAACCCGCTCTCAAGTTTCGCCGTGACCCGGCGCACGCTTTGCTCCTGTGCGTCCAGAGTCAGAAACTCCTTTTCCACCGCGGCGCGCAAATGGGTCAGATCCATTCCGCCGATAGCGCGGCGCACTGATACCAATACGTCGAGACCGGTCTTGACCATGACGCCTTCATCCACGGCCACAAAAACTTCCGGGCCGGACTCTGTCTGGTAAGTCAGAATTCCCGGTGCGAGCGCCGCCACACAATCCAGCCTGTGCGGCAGAAGCCCGAACGATCCTTCGCGCGTCTCCGCCACGATGCGGGAGACGGCGTTGCTCTCCACATAGACCTGAAAGGGCACGAGCACCTTAAGATGCATGAGCGGCAGCGGCATGTTCGACCTTCGGTTTTCCTTTCGCTTCCGCGATAGCCCCGATCATGTACAACCCGCTTTCGGGATAATCCTTGAATTCATCCCGCAGAATTCGCTCACAACCATCGAGCGAGTCCCTGAGACTTACCAGCTTTCCCTTCAAACCGGTGAATTGTTCGGTGGTAAAGAAGGGCTGAGTGAGGAAGCGTTCCAGACGTCGGGCACGGGCCACCACGTTGCGGTCTTCCGGTGAAAGCTGCTCGAGGCCAAGCATGGCGATGATGTCTTTGAGTTCGCCGTACTGCGCCAGCGTCCGGCGGATCTCCTGCGCCAGCGCGTAGTGCTTTTCGCCGACAATGCCTGGCGTAGCCATCCGTGAACTGGATTGCAGCGGGTCGACAGCGGGGAACAAGCCCTCGCTCGTCCTCTTGCGCGAGAGCACGATGGATGCCGAAAGATGCGAAAACGTATGCACGGCGGCGGGATCCGTGAAATCGTCCGCCGGCACATACACCGCCTGGATCGAAGTGATGGCGCCCGCATCTGTGTTGGCGATTCGCTCCTCCAGCCCCGATAACTCAGTACCCATGGTCGGCTGATATCCGAGTCGCGACGGCATGCGTCCCATCAGTCCGGATACTTCCGAACCGGCCTGAATAAACCGAAAGATATTGTCGATGAGCAGCAGCACGTCGCGATGTTCGTCGTCGCGAAAATACTCCGCCATGGTGAGCGCCGCATGGCCCACGCGGAACCGGCTCCCCGGAGGTTCGTTCATCTGGCCGAAGAGCATTACCATCTTCGGCAGCACGCCGGCCTCCTTCATTCCGCTGTAGAGTTCCTCGCCTTCGCGGCAGCGTTCGCCAATGCCGCAAAAAATGCTGACACCTTGCTGATGCCCGATCATGTTGTGAATCATCTCGGTCAGCAATACCGTCTTGCCAACTCCGGCGCCACCGAAGAGACCCGCTTTGCCGCCGCGTTCCAGCGGCACGAGCACATCGATCACCTTGATACCGGTCTCGAAGATTTCGGACGTGGTGGAGCGTTTGTCCAGCGGCGGCGGGTCGCGATGCACGGAGCGCCATTGAACGTCGGTCAGCGGCGCACCGCCGTCGATGGTGTTCCCGAACACGTCGAACATGCGCGAGAGAATCGCCTTTCCCACCGGCGCTTTCAACGGACCGCCCGTGTCCTCGACCGCCATACCGCGGCACAGACCCTGAGTGGGTGTCAACGCGATTCCGCGCACATGGCGCGTATCGCGCTGGTTGAGCACTTCAATCACGATGCTCCCCTGATCGCCCGCGCGCAGCACCGTGTAGATAGGCGGCAACTGCTCTTCGAAGCGTATATCCACGACACTGCCGCGAATGGCAACCACCACACCGGAATTCACGGTTTCCATTTCCAGTTACGGATTTCCGGCATGTCCTCGCCGTTCTTATCGATGTACTGTTTGTGTTCGATTAGTTTGTCTTTGAGTTGTTGTTTCAGATACACACCCTTTTCGTGGGTCTGGGGCAGGCGGTCCACCGCATCCATCACGAGATGGAAGCGGTCCAGATCGTTCAGCACGGTCATGTCGAACGCGGTGGTTATGGTGCCCTCTTCTTTGTAACCGCGCACGTGGATGTTGTTGTGATTCGTGCGGCGATAAGTAAGGCGGTGGATCAGCCAGGGATAAGCATGAAAAGCAAAGATAACGGGTTTGTCTTTTGTGAAAAGCTCATCGAAATCTGTGTCGCACAGTCCGTGCGGGTGCTCGGACTGAGGCTGGAGTTTCATCAGGTCAACGACATTAACCACCCGGACTTTCAGTTCCGGCAAATGCTCGCGGAGAATCGAAACGGCCGCAAGGGTTTCGAGCGTGGGGACATCGCCGCAACACGCCATCACTACATCCGGGGGCTGATTCTGATCGTTACTGGCCCACTGCCAGATTCCGATGCCTTCCGTGCAGTGCCGCAGCGCGGCGTCCATCGTCAGCCAAACGGGTGCGGGGTGCTTGCCCGCAATCACGACGTTCACGTAATGGCGGCTGCGCAGGCAGTGGTCCATCACGGATAAGAGGCAGTTGGCATCGGGCGGAAGGTAGACGCGGACGATTTCGGCCTTCTTGTTTACGACATGATCGATAAAGCCCGGGTCCTGATGTGTGAAGCCGTTGTGATCCTGCCGCCAGACGTGCGAAGCGAGCAGGTAATTGAGCGATGCGATGCGCCTGCGCCACGGCAGTCCCGCCGTGACCTTCAGCCACTTGGCATGCTGGTTGAACATCGAATCGACAATGTGAATGAAGGCTTCGTAGCAGTTGAAGAGACCGTGCCGTCCGGTGAGCAGATAGCCCTCAAGCCATCCTTCGCACTGATGCTCACTGAGCATCTCCATGACGCGGCCTGTGGGCGCGAGGAATTCGTCGTTCGCCTGCGTGGCCGCGTCCCATTGGCGTTCGGTGGCTTCGAATAAGGCTTCGAGGCCGTTTGAGAGCGTTTCATCCGGACCAAAGACGCGGAAATTCCGTTGTTGCTCGTTGAGTTTTTCGACATCGCGGAGGAACCGGCCCAGAACGTGTGTGTCGCCCATGCCGCCCACTCCCGGCGCCGGCACGTCGACCGCATAGTCGCGAAAATCCGGCATCCGCAGGTCGCGCAGCAAGATGCCGCCGTTAGCGTGCGGGTTCGCGCCCATGCGGCGCGTGCCTGTCGGCGCGAGTGCGGCAAGTTCGGGCTTCAGGCGTCCCTGCTCGTCGAATAGCTCTTCCGGCCGGTAACTCCGCAGCCAGTCCTCCAGCATCTTGAGGTGTTTGGGATGAGTAGCGGGATCGGAGAGAGGCACCTGATGGGAACGAAACGTGCCTTCCACCTGAAGACCGTCTACGAACTTCGGTCCGGTCCAGCCTTTGGGAGAGTTGAGCACAATCATGGGCCAACGCGGACGCACGGGGTTACCATGAGAGCGGGCATCCCGCTGAATCTCTTTGATCCGCTCCACCGCCTGATCGAGCGTAGTGGCCATGGCCTCGTGCATGAGTGCGGGTTCGTGCCCCTCTACCA
>Ga0302140_10012383_pt1 | contig 10456 bp, 17 predicted proteins | sample I_Bog_E1_1_FD_202095 | JGI IMG/M metagenome (GOLD analysis project Ga0302140, IMG submission 202095) | Peat permafrost microbial communities from Stordalen Mire near Abisko, Sweden - I_Bog_E1_1 | ecosystem: Environmental > Terrestrial > Soil > Wetlands > Peat | place: Sweden: Abisko, Stordalen...
AACGGGTGCGCTTTACCACGGCGGCCGAGCTGGTGACGGAGATGATCGAAGCGCAGAGCCAACTGCAACTGACCCGGTTCCGCAATCGCTGGATGCGCTATGAACTGGTCGTCCTTGACGAGCTTGTGCTGGGAGGCGGAGTAGAGCGCTGTCGCCCAATCGCCGATGAGGTTCGAGAAACAGCGCTCGCCCCACCGCTCAAATGCAGCGAGCACAATCGATGAATCGCCGGGAGAGGTGTTCTCGATTCCGAGGTCGCGACATAGATCGGCGTAGTTGTCGAGCCTGCCGTCGAAGGCAATAATGTTTCCACGCCGATCCTCTATGGGCTGAGTCTCTAACCGGCCCCGGTCGGTGGTGTAGTAGGGCTGAAAGCCCATGCCGAAACAGCCGGCCGCTCGCACGAAAACGCCATCTGGAGCATAGGCCTCGGTCGCAGCACCGAGCATCAACATGTCTTCCTTCTCCACGGTGTCACCGAATGGCTTTCGCAATCCAAAGATGATGCTCATGGGTCACCTAGCAGCGGTCGAGAACGGTATAGAGGTGAACGACAGAGGGCCGGTCGTTGACGACCCGTCCACCTACCTCTGTCCAGGCGTGGGTCTTGAACGGCATGATCTGAGCCCCGATGACGAGCTCGGCCTTCCAGCCAAACCGCTTGAGAAGAAGGGCGGTTGCCGCGGAACGCTGCAGGCACATCACAGGCTTCACGTAGAGCGCACAAGCTAGATCCACCGCATGGCAGATTGCCTCGACGCCGATTCCATCATCCGCCGGGTGCTCTCGAACGGGTTCATGAGTGACAAGGTCATGAATTGCCCGGAGATGACGAAGTTTCATGAGCACGTCGATACGAAGAAGCAGCAGATAACTATGCGATAGAAGCCCAATCATTTGCCTTCCTCCTCTTCGATGGAGACGCCGAGTTCCTTGCATAGAAACGCGATCCTGCGAGTCAGTGCCTCGATTCGGACGGAGAGTGGCAAGACGGCGGAATGCCCGCGCTCCCGGTTGTAGTCCACGAGAATCGGATTCGATTGCGCATCGCGGTTCTGAAGCCGCGCCGCCATTTTCCGCGTGTGGGCCGGGTCGCACTGCCCATCTTTGTCCCCGGTGACGAATAAGGTCGCCGGATAGTTCTGGTGTTCGACCACGCGATGGTAAGGGGAGTAGGCATAGAGTGCATGGAACTCGTCGGGATCGTCGACAGTGCCGTGTTCGCTCATCCATTTGCGCGCATCGCCAAACTTCTCATAGCGCACCATATCCAGAATCGGAGCCAGGCAGAGGACCGCGGCAAACAGATCCGGCCTCTGGGTCATCGCAACGGCAACGAGCAGCCCGGCGTTGGAGCCACCGAAGATTCCGAGTTGCTCGGGTCGCGTGACGTTGTTCTCCGAGAGCCATTCCGCAGCTGCGAGGAAATCGTCATAAGCTACCTGGCGATTGCGCCGGCGCGCGGCCTCGTGCCACCCGCTACCGAATTCTGAGCCGCCGCGAATGTTCGGCAGTGCAAAGACACAGCCGAGTTCCAGCATGACGGTAACCAAAACGGAAAAGCGCGGCGTCATGGAGACTCCCGCAGCGCCGTAGCCCGTCAGAATCGCCGGCTGTGGCTTCCGCCGATCAGTAGTTTTGAGAGAGACGAGCCACATCGGAATGGATGTCCCATCCTTCGACGGATAGTTGATCCGCTCCACGCGTTGCCGGTCCCCATAGGGAGTCGAAGCCGGCAGAGCCCACGGGATGTAAGACGAGGACGGCCGATCGTAATGCAGGATCGACGGCGGTTGCGAAAACGACTCGTGAGAGAAAAACAGAGTGCCGGAACGACCCGTGCTAGAGGCCAGGAGTGCGAAAGACCCTTCTGGTTGCTGCGGAAGAACCCCGAGGAACTCCCCGTCGAATGTCCAACAGTGAATGACCAGGGCGAAGGCGATCTTGTAGGAAACGTATAGTCGATCCTCGGCGAGGCGAAGATAGTTGATCCGGGGATTTAATGCGGGATCGAGAGTTTCTCCTTCGCTGCCGTCTTCTTGCAGTTCGACGATTTTCCCGTTGGGCTCTTCCCGAAAAGAGATCGCGTAGACTCGACCATTGTGGAGGAAGGGGCTGTAGGGTAGTGTTTTGTCCAAAAGAATCGGACGCCACAGAAGATCGCTTGTACGTGAGGCGATATAGAGGTCCACTTTGGCCTCGGCGCCTTTACCGTGCGCGAGAAGCACTCCCAGGTTCACGCTGTCGGAGGTAAGGATCATCCTGCTGCCTTCCGTGCGCGGCACGGAGATCAGCAACGAGTCCCGATCAATCGGATCGCCGAAACGGTGATAGCGAACCTCGTGAGGCTTCCGATCGAGGATGGCCTCTGGGAGTTCGTGACAGTAGTAGAAGCCCTGGTTGTCCGAAGCGAAGGCGATGCCCCTGCGTGGTAGTGGGTCATTTTGGATTTCCACAGGGCTACAGACGAATTTTGACGAACTACAAAATTTGGACTCGTGTTCGAGAGGGGGTGTAGCATGAAGCCCTACTACGAACCACATCTAGTACCCCTCCCCAAGATCCCAAATTTTCCACGGAGGTCGAGTGTGACAATCGCCGCAGGTTTCAAATGCACGGATGGCGTTGTTTTGTGTGCAGATACGCAGGAGACGGTTGGGGATTATAAGAAGCGAAACTGCGCCAAAATCACCGTCAAGCCATCGGTAAACCCGGTGCCACCGATCAAACAGCCGAGGGCAATAGGCGATCCAAGACCGCCAGAGGTTGTCCCTCCCAATCCTGATTTAATTGTCGGTTTTGCTGGGGCTGGGGACAGTTCGTTCTTGGAGAAACTGATAGACAAGGCTTGGCTTAGAATCTCCCAAGTTGCCACTTTTGAGGAGCGATGCACCGCTCTCGAAGAGGGGGTGGTTGAGTTCTACGAGAGATTCTGGCCGATTTACCCAGACAGCATGAAGCCGACCGCCGAGCTGCTTGTCGGTCTTTGGTCGCCCGAGGAATTTGAACTCTTCAAAGTAATTGGACCGTTGGTTACGAAGGTTGATGGGTACGCTTCCATTGGGTGCGGCGGGGCTGAGGCTGATTCGTTAGCGGATCGTGTTTACAGCAAGAAGCTATCGCTCAAGAGCACGAGCAGCGTTGGGATTTACGTGATCAAGGGAGTGAAAGAACAGGTTCCATACTGCGGAGGCGACACGCATCTATTGCTAATGAAAGACAGCGGTCATGTTTATTTCGAGAACTCATGGAAAATCAAATGGGCAGAAGAAAAACTACGACGGTTGGAAGAGGCGGTGGGGCCGTTGATATTAGCAGCGGCCAGCGGAGAAGCCGATACAGATGAATTCCATAGGTCCGTCGAGGATTTCGGCAGCAAATTAGGAGCGATCAAGGAAGAGTTGCAGAGGGTGGAAGCGGCAATTGACCGGGCCGGAGATTATCGGCCTTGGAAGTAGAAGGTTAGGCGATTTCTCCAAGCTCCCGGAGCAGCAATTCCCTGTCTTTGGTTGTCGGCCTCGCCACTGGCTTAGGCAGCAACGCAATCAGTTCGTCCACAGTCCAGATGTGATTGGCAAGCCTCGCCTCCATCGCTGGCGTAACCCTGAGTGTCTGATGCGCCCGGCAGAAGTTGTAATACATGTAGTGGAGAGCTACGGCGTGCGCGTGGTTCTCCGCTTTCTTGCTGAATCCATTAGTCAAACGGGTAAACCGGCGCATTGACATCCGCATAGTGAGGTTTTGACGCTCTACGTAGGAAGTAGAGACATGATCGGGGTCGGGCCTTCCGATGACGGTTTTCATATCAGAGCCGATGCACTTGGCGGGGGAATAGCGGCGTGTCTCTTCGTCTGAGGGAGCGCCAAAAATCTTGTGGAGCATGGCATAGTCTATATCCGCTCCGAATGCCCCTTCGACAGCTTGCAAGTACGCCTTATGAGCATCGGTTGTCAACTGCACACGGTTGCGAATACGGCTGGCGCAGTCGTCCATGAAGTCTCTGGCCCATCCCCCATCGCGGCCTCCGACAAGGTAGCCAATAACCAGCTTAGTATCGGCGTCGATTCCCACCCAGGTCCAAACGTCTCCCCACCCCTCGGCCTTCTGTGCGGGGCTGGCGTTCTTCTTCTTGCATCCGACAAAGCACCAGATTTCATCGGCCTGCATCCTGCGAACCTTGAGGTTCCGAACGTGCTTGTCATGGTACTCGGCGCAGACTTCCCCCATATCGGCGAGGAGTTTGACGACCGTGTTCTTTGCCGCTCCCGTCATTCTGCACGTGGCGCGGATCGAGCAGCCTTCAATGAGGCAGCGGATGATCTGTGCACGAGTTTGGGAGTCCAAGCAATTCATACTGACAATTATGCGGAAGCCGCTTTAGCATGTCAATAGGGCTGGAGAGTAATCGGCTATAGTGGTAGCGAATCTAGGGGAGGGTCGATGACAGTGGAGCGTTTCGTGTGTCGTTTTCAGTGTGATGGAACTGAGCACACATTTGTTCTGCCGCGTGAAAGCCATCTAGGAAGATTTGGCGATGAACCATATCTACCCACGGGTATTTGGCCGATAGATTTCTTATGCCTTCCGCACGGGCACGTGTGCCGGGTTGATTTACAAACGATCCGTCTGGAGTCTGTCGAAACACTTGGCCAAGGTCTACATGAGGCGTTTCTTTGGAAGATTGAATACGAATGTGCCAGACAAAACTGCGGGCAGCGCCAGACCATATACACCAGATATTCAGCAGTCGGAGCGCAATCAGATGTAATACGTGCCGTGTTAGGAACCAGAGCGAGAATCCTCTGTAGCGAGGGGCATGAAGCGAGGTTGGATGCGGCTCGGATGAGCTTATCTTTGCTGGGGTCTTAAAAACCGTTTGCATGGGACACAGCCCTACCTTATCTTTGAATTACCGCGATTCAAGGATTCGGAAGGCCGCCCCTGGCAGGGCGGTTTTTCTATTGAGAAGAATCTACCATAACTTACGGCTACTTGCACGGATAGGCGTCATGGAGTGCCATCATGAGAGTCTTCCACTTCTCGTAGTCCAGATACTTGGGATTCTTCTCCATGAAGGCCAAATAGACCTTAATCACAGTGTCCAAACTGGCGTCCGTCCAGCAAAATGTCTTGGTCGTGTCCAGGTGGTTTCCTGCGCGAGGTGAACTGGTTCTCCCATCCAGGAAGCCATCGATATAACCAAGGCACTGAGAGCCAGCCGGAGACGGCGTGTTCCGCACATAAGCCCTGCACTCATAGACCAACTCTGAGCCGTATCCGTTCCGATATTCCTGAGCTAAAGCCATCTTGGGGAATGCGAGAACTAGAATAAGCGCAGCCAGTGCCGCGATACTCAAGGCAACTCTGGAAGCCATGAATCTTACCGTCCCTTTCTGGTGTCCCACCGGGCCTGAGCAGCCTTAGCCGCCGCCGCCTTGCGTGCTTCCGGCGTCATGGTGAGCAACCGCCGCTTGCCACCGATCTTCCCGCCTTTGCGTCCCATAGCCGCCATGTAAGCGGAGAGGCTTGGGGCCGCAGGAATGGAAGGAGACGGAGGAGTCTCAGAGCTTTCGGAAGTCGAAGAGTCCACGAGCCACTTAGCAAGCTGGTTAGGATCGCGCGGACGTTTGCCCTTGCCTACGGTCATGGAACCATGATGTCACGGACAGGGATGCTAAAGCGAGTGTGTGGAAAAGCAAACTGACCCACTACCCCCTGCGTTGCTGAGCAGACAGGATCGCGGCCATCTGGTAAACTAACGCGGACTCTTATAGATGAGGTTCTTATGGCCACTAAACGGTCGGCCAAAAAGCCGAAGCAGACGTTCCGCGTATGGACTGTCTTCCAATTGAAGAGTGACTTCTCCACAAGCGACAAGTATCTCAGTTCAAAATGGAGAGCTGAGATCGAAACCTCTGTGCTGACGATTTCTTGAACTCCTCGCGCCATTGTTGAATCATGTTGTTCGGGACGACATAGAGATTCTTGCGAGAAATGCCGATTCGCCGCGATTCCATGCCGGCAATAATCACGGAGAGAGATTTCCCGGAGCCGACGAAATGGTCGAGGAGGGCGCGGCCTTCGACCATGACTCGCCATGCTCCCCGCATTTGATAGGGCCGCGGAACGATGGTGGGATTCAGCCCTGGGAACGATAGGTGCCCGCCGTCGTAGATGCGGAGGCGATTGGCGTTGAAGGTTTCGTTGTAGATGCGCTCGATCTGCGGATGAATGTCGGCCTGCTTGTCGTCTTTGATCCATTCGGTAAAGGCATCTTTGATCTCGCGCAGTCTGGCGCGTGCAGCGATGGTTCGTACCGTGTCGATGACCGGCTTGCCATCGGCGTTGTTCTCGTAGAGCGTCGGCTCCTGGAGGTTGAGACCATATTCGAGCAGCTTGTGCCCGGACATTCCTCCGCCCGCCCACTTGTGCGTCAGCTCGAATGTGTTGTAGCAGGAAGGCAGATCGACGCTCCAGCGCCCGTTGATGTCTCTTGTAATGGACGGTGCGCGGTCGCCGGATGCTGGGCGTTGCTCGGCCAGATGCCGGCTGAGAAACGCGATGTACACCTCGGTGGGAACCCAGGTCTGCCCAAGGCGCACGTCAATGTCGATGAAGGGCACGATCTCCGGCTGGACAGCTTCGAGCGCCTTGACGTTCCGTTCATAGGCCCGGTCGAGCAGCGTGGCGCCTTGAGCGTCTTTCAGTTTCTGCCGCACGTTGCCGGACAGGTACTCGTCGGCTGTCTGGTATTGCTGAGAGTTCGGCTCTTTGTAGATCAGGTCGGCGGCGACAAGCTGGCCAATTACGTCTGGCTCCGGTTTGTCGAGGAGACGAGACATCAGGCCGGTGTCCAGTCGGTCGCATTCGGCCAGCACCTGGAGCATGGCGGCTGTTGGATCGCTGGGAAGCTCACGCAGCGGTTCGTAAGGACGGATCGTGCGCTTGGTAAAGATGTCGGCGAGACTGATTCTCGAAGTCTCTGGATCGACGTTTTCGAGCGCCGTCAATAGCGGGTACCCTAACAAACCTCAATTGGGAATTGACGTTGGAGCGGTTCAAGGAAACCCGGAATGAGGGAGAGACGTTTCCGCTGCGGACTCCTGACTTTAACATTACGGAACGTGGGATCGAGTTCCTCAAGACATCCGCACACAGAATCAAGCCGTGTTGGTTGGATTCCGTTCGGCCTATGTCTTCGATGTGAGCCAGACGGACGGCGAAGAGCTTCCCGAACTCTCTACCAAAGTGAGCGGAGACGTGGGCGAGCGGCGGGAACGGCTAATTGACTTCATCATCGCTCAGGGCATTCAGCTTGAGTTCAAGGAGTCTATCGCCCCCGCATTGGGAGCCAGCTACGGCGGAAAGATCGTCTTGCTTCCCGGCCAGTCTACCGCCGAAGAATTTTCAACTTTGGTCCATGAACTAAGTCACGAAATGTTGCACAAGGCCGACCGTCGCACGGAAACCACCAAGATAGTACGCGAGACAGAGGCCGAGGCAATTGCCTTTGTCGTGGGCAAAACCATCGGCCTCGACACTGGCAGGGTATCGGCGGATTTCTTTGCTCTGGGCAAAGCGAGAGAATGTGAATTTGGACCATGAGCGTGACGAACTGCTCGAAGAGTTGGATCCCAAGGAATTTACTCACGAACGTACCAAGTGGCCTGGAAAAAGCAAGCGACGGCCATAGCGAGCTGTCTCGGTTCAACGACGGCCTCGGAAAGGCGCACGAATGGCCGGCAATTTAGGGGCGCACACGCTTGGCACCTCGTCGTACACTTTCTACGCTGCTCTTGCCGGTTTCTTCTCGCATAGTTGCAAGTTTTGCGTTGGGTGAAAACTCTGGAATCGGTTTCGGTAGATTCTTATTGAGCGTGTCTCCACGCTTTTGCCTAATCTCACCGGCTTTCGGTGGATTTTTGTCACGATAGCGATTATCAAGTCCGGGTTCTTTCATGTATCTCCTTTCCTGCATGACGCGAACGCCATAAGACACTAAGCGATCGCCGCAAGCGCTTCGATTTCTTCGAGATCCAGCGTAAAGTCGAAGACCATCTGTAGCTCTTCGCCCGCATTGTGGTTCTGGTTGTAGCTGTCCACATCCCATTTCAGTTGCCGGCAGTCACCGACAATCTGCTGTCTGCGTTGCTGGAAGGCGACTTCCATGTGCTCGCGGGGCGCCGTCCGCATATCGGCCCAAAACGCTGCCTGCTTTCCATTTCTTTCGATAGTCGCTACATGCTTAACGCGGACGCGACGACCTTGCGGATCGGTGATATGTTCTCGCGCATCGCGCGAGCGAGTTCTTCCGCACAGCGGTCCACCACTGTCGAACGTTGCGGCTCCCATAAGCCTTGTTCGATAGCCCAAATTGCAATATCGTGGGCAGTGGCGGGAAGAGGATTCCCAGCGTCTTCGTATTTTTTCACGATGCGTTGAAGCTGTTCGTTATAAGACATACTCTTCCTCGGAATTGGAATCAATTCACAGTTGTCAAAATGCTGCCGAAGCCGTCTGTCAATGCCGCCTCTATCACAATATTACGGACCTTCGCTAGCATTTCCCGGCTATGAGAGTACGGAATTGCCTTGCGATGCTGAAGCTGGCCGACCACTATCCCCTGATGGACATTCAACCGAGCCGACAATCCTTGAATCTTGGTTTTAGAAAAAAGAGGCCGGACTCTCAATATGAAATTGTCCAAGTCACTTTTCTGGATTGAGAAGTGGGCAGCGAACTCATCTGCACGCTTTTCGATCGCTGGTTTCTCTTCTATTGTCGCAGCGCCTTCTCCTACCAGATCGGTATCGAGTAGTCCTCCATTTTCCAGACCGTCCCTGTATTTCACATGCGCACATTCGTGCAATACCGTATGCCAGAACCCATCTATGCGATCAAAGCGCAGCGATACTACAATCGCCGGACATTTGTCGTTCAGCCACAAACATGCGCCGTCAATCCGAGTCTGTGGCAGAGTCTCAACCACAAGAAAGCGAACGCCCGCGTCCGCTAGAACCCGTGGCACTTGCCGCGCGTCTTCGGGATCGCGGAGCATATTCTTGAATCGCGCAAGAGCAGAGGCAAAGCTCGTCTCCGAGAATGGTTTCACATTCACTGCTTGAGCAAGTTGACGCGCCCGAAAGAGCCATGCCTGCTCTGCAGGACTATGTTGCGAATATGACGAGGACTTCCGCGCCGCATGAGGCAACAACTGCGGTTCCTCATCAAGCGACTTAATATGCAGGAAATCCAGGACACTCTTCTCCAGGACGTCAATGTTCTCAGTCGGCTGAATCCAATGGCGCCGCATCATCTCCTTGACCGGAGCTTTCTCGTACAACTTTGCCCTCCGCGACACGGAATTACTGCCATCGTGTTTGACCTGAGCAAGTCGGTACGAGCTTTCCAGGTTCATCCAGAACTGCGCTCCGGTATTGAAAGCCTCTCCCAACCCTTTTGCCGTTTCCGGCGTAATTGCCCTCTTGCCGCCAATCAGCTCACTTACCAAACGGGGAGGCCGCCCGAGAATCTCTGCAAGCTCTACCTGGCTCCATCCACGCGCCTCGATTTCTTCCCGAATGAACTCACCCGGAGGAAACACCTCAGCCGGAGTTCTCTCCATTACCTCCACGATCATCACCCCTCTCGCTTCTTTCAGTGGTAGTCCTCAATGCTAATCACCGCTACGAGTTTGTTGGGAGCTATCCCTTCAAACTCGATGATGAGCCGCCACTGCTTGTTCAACCTCATCGAATGCTGGGAGCTGCGATTGCCCTTCAGCTTTTCGAAATGCAGGGACTTCAAGTTGTAAAAGACTCTTTCGTCAGGAGCCGCCCGGATGACCTGCATTACCTTCCGATAGGCCGTTACAATCGTCTGGTGGAAGCCAGCCGTCGTATGTCGGGTCCGTCTCCAGCCGGTCGAGCTTTGGGTCTTTGATGCGGACGTCCATGCAACTGCTGCCTCTCTTTGGCTCCAAAATCAGTATACACGAATTACATATAGTGTAATTCGGAAATATGTAATAAGTATTCTCCGGTATCGAAATGGCCAGGTAACCTTCCTGTAAGTTTCAGATTCCATAATGGATAGAGGATTGAACTGCTTTCTCCCCTCTAGATCCGGTCGACAGAGAAAAATCCAATGCCGAGAACTTTGCCGTGTCGTGTCCAAGACTCGATGACAGTCCAGAAGTGTCATTGGTGTAGATAGCCATGCGTGCAGCTTATCCATCACCGGCCGGCTGCGTTCCTGATGAAACCGCAGCCGCTCGTCCGGCGTCAGGCCGCGTTCACGCGCTTCGGCATCGTGACCATACACCTGACCTAACCCAAGTTCGTCACGAGCGGGGTTGGAACTGGCCTAAGTGGTTCAGAATCAGTTCAGGCAACGGCCGAGTCTGCACTACATTTGCGCTGAAATCGAAGATGTTCAGGCAGGTTGATTCCGAGCT
>Ga0302140_10012393_pt1 | contig 10451 bp, 10 predicted proteins | sample I_Bog_E1_1_FD_202095 | JGI IMG/M metagenome (GOLD analysis project Ga0302140, IMG submission 202095) | Peat permafrost microbial communities from Stordalen Mire near Abisko, Sweden - I_Bog_E1_1 | ecosystem: Environmental > Terrestrial > Soil > Wetlands > Peat | place: Sweden: Abisko, Stordalen...
ATGCGGGTATGGTTCAGGTTGTATTTTTTCAGTTTGTCGTTGATCTCGCCGCGGCCTAAAAACTCATATAGCCGGTTGTAGGCGTAATTATCGCTCACCAGCAAAATCTCCTTCACATACTGCTCTACGCTTGGCAAGCCGTTTGCGGCAAGGGTATCGGTTTCTTTCCGGGTTTCTCCGGTGAACGAGCTGTCGGTTTTCATGGTCGATTTCATCGTCAGCCCCTTTTTTTGCAACTCGTTCAGTTTTTCCAGCGCGAAAATGGCTGTTGGCAGCTTTACGGTGCTGGCGGGGTAGAAGTAATGGTTGGCATTGAGCCGGTAGCTATACGAGGTAAAATGTGGCACATTGTTTTCATCGCGGTTAATCTGCGTGTATAATATCTGCACCTCGTTGTGGGTAGGGTGGTTCAACACATGGCTGAACAGTTCCGGGTGCGATTCGAGCAGGTTTTTGAGGAAGACCGTATCGATCGTTTGGGCCTGCGACAAATAGGTGGCCATCATAAATAGTATACTAAAAAGTGATTTTTTAAGCATGGAATGGAGGCTAATAAATTGCATTGGTAAATTTAAGGCCAATATAAAATGTGTACCGCACATTAAAATGGTCGATCCCAACAAGGGTTAGGCCAATTTCACCACGTTCCCAACTGACGCTGCCGATATCATAAATGCCGAATTTTTGCAGCTCAGTTTTTGTAGCCTCGCCGAGCAGACCGGTGAGGTGGTTTTTCAATAGGTTAAAGTGCTCCTGGCCTGCGTCATCAACGCCAAGGTTTTCGGTCAGGCGTTTTACCGGGTTTTCAGCCGGTATATTTTTCCATCGCATGGTCTCCAGCTGCGCTTCATAGCCATCCAAAATTGTCCGTTTTTCCAGGGTCCACTCGGTGCGGTCGGCCCGTTCGCGCTTTTGTTCCTGTATCGTTTCCATTTTAAAAAAGGGGAAATTCCAAGGAATCAATATTCCCCTGTCTTCCAGTAAAATGCCCTTTTGAAGGTTTTGCCAGATTTCTTCGCGCTTTATCTGTGCGTCGTCCGAATAAGGGTAAATAAAATCAGTGCTTAGTTCAGCCGGGCCATCACCCGGCGCAAATAGCTTTTTTAGTTTGCTTAGCAGCTCCATGCCAATATCATTCGTTTTATTGATGACTTTAAAACTAAGGATAATGTTGCCAATTACAAATCCATCGCCTACATTTGCTGCGCTTTGGTTCCTTTCCAAATTTAATTGGAAAGGATTAAAAGGGAATACGGTGTAATTCCGTAACTGTCCCGCAGCTGTAAACTCTATAACCATTGCCCATTCTATAGCCACTGTCGGATCCCGATATTCATCGGGACAGGCGGGAAGGCCGGGCAAAAGGGGAGTAAGTCAGAAGACCTGCCTCGGCATAAATACTATTCATAGCTTTCGGGGATTGAAGCTTGAATGTGAAACTCGCTTTTGTTTCCATTCTTTTCATTTCTGTATGCTGTGGGTTAAAACTCACAACAACATGAAAAAAAACTTTGTTTTTGTTGCTGCAGGCCTGGGGCTTGTGCAACTTGCGCTACTGAGTACAGCCGCGCGCGCCCAGGACACCACCCGGGTGCTCGACAGTGTGCAGGTAACCGCTACCCGGTCACCAAAAAAATTAGCCGAAACCGGTCGCGTCGTTACCATCATCACTGCAAAGGACATTGCCCGCGCGCAGGGCGAAACGCTGCCGCAGTTGTTAAACAATGTTGCCGGCATCACCTTTTCGGGGGCCAACAATGCGCCGGGCATAAGTTCTTCGCTGTACCTGCGCGGAGAAGCGACGGGCAACACGTTGGTGCTGGTCGATGGATTCCCGGTAAACAACGCATCGGCAATCGATAACAGTTATGATCTGAACGCCTTCCCGCTGGACCAGATCGACCACATCGAAATCCTGAAAGGCAGCGGCTCTACGCTATACGGCTCCGACGCAGTTGCCGGCGTCATCAATATCATCACCAAACACGCGGCAGGGCAGGGGCTTAAAACCAATGTGGGCCTAAGCGGCGGCACGTACGACACTTTTAAAGAATTTGCAGGGCTGAACGGCAATTTGGGTAAAACCGGCATCGCTATAAATTTATCCAATACCGATTCAAAAGGCTTTCCGGCGGCGACCGACACCACCGGGAAAGCGCACTTCAGAGATGATGATTTTCACCAGCGTGCGCTGAGTGTTAATTTGGACCAGCCGATAAGCGACAATTTTTCGCTGACCGGCAACTTCCAGGCGACACGTAACAACGGCAATCTGCCCCAGGGTGCTTTTATGGACGATCCGGCTTATACCTATAGCAACACCTTTTTATTTGGCGGCATTGGCGGCAATTTAAAACTGGATAAGGGCACGTTGCGCATCAATTTAAGCCAGAATGATGTTTGGAATAACTATAACGATCCGGCCAGCTTCGCAAATGGAGATTTTGCCTCATACCAAAAAAATACCGGCCGCATTACCGATGCTGAGGCAGTCTTTAACTACGGTATCTGCAAACACCTGGACATCACCAGCGGTATCGACTACAAATACTTTAATACCGACCAGTTTAGTACATACGATACTATCCGTTCGGGTAAGGCCAATAACAGTATCGGCAGTATTTATACGTCGTTGTTTTTCAAAGAGGGCATTTTCCGCATGGAGCTTGGCGGCCGCTATAACCACGATCATAATTACGGCAACAACTTTACCTACACAGTTAATCCTTCGGTACTGTTGTTCAATCAGCTTAAAATATTCGCAACAGCGGCTTCGGCTTATAAATCGCCATCGTTATATCAATTGTTTTCGCAATACGGGGACGTGTTGTTAAAACCAGAAACAACTACTTCTTATGAAGCGGGGTTCGATTGGGAAATTGTGAGAAACCAGCTGTCGTTTAATACCACCTTTTTCAGGTACAGTACCAAAAGCGTCATTTACTTCCTCTCTTTGACCAATCCACCTTACGGCGTATATGCTAATGGCGAGTTGCAAAAGGACAAGGGCTTCGAAAGCGAGCTGAAATTTAAACAGGAAAAATTCAACGCGTCGGCCTATTGGGCGTACGTTACCGGAGCGCTGACAGATGAGAATGGCGTAACCACTGACTACCTTATCCGTCGGCCCAAAAACACCTTCGGCGTCAACGCTTATTACGATTTTACCCAGCATTTTTCGGCAGGACTGAACTACAGGCTAACTGGCGAACGACAGGATGAAGAGGTTAATGATGTTACTTTTGTTTCGTCGAACGTTACACTAAAGGCCTACAGCCTGCTCGATGCGCATTTGCAGTACAGCATCAATACCCGTATCAGCCTGTTTGCCGACCTTAAAAATATCCTCGACCAAAAATACACCGATTGGGTAGGCTACAATACCGCTGGGTTTAATTTTATGGCCGGTATAAAGTATCAAATCAATTAACAATTTTTATTTAAGTGGATAATAGCTAATTTTACTCAATAATTATTCATCATGTCATTACAAAAGATCAATACCCGCACGGTCGTGCTTATATTAATGATTGTTGCGGCCTCAGCCATGCGGTTAGTAACATATCATTTCAGTATAAAATATCCTTACGAGATGAGTAATTTCACACCTTTTGGGGCGATAGCTTTGTTTGGTGGGGCATATTTTACAGACAAATGGAAGGCGTACATTGTTGTTCTTATCGCTCTTTTTTTAAGTGATATTCCGATCAATTATTTAAATACTTCCAAACTATCCTTTTTTCACTTAGGCTCATTGTGGGTTTATTTGATATTTGGCATCATGGTATTCATTGGAAGTCGCATCAAAAAGGCCAACATTTTAAATGTAGGTCTTGCTTCATTAGTTTCTGTAGCTGCGCATTGGCTTATTATTGATCTTCCCTGGCTCTATGGAACACTTTATCCTCATACCATCACTGGTTATGGTCAATCGCTCGTAGCAGCAATCCCATTCGAACGTAACATGCTGTGTGCTGATGTCGTGTTCTGTGCCATTTTGTTCGGTGGGTTTGAGTTAGCCAAGAGCAAATACACCTTTTTGCGCAGCCAAAAAGAACTCGCAGTTTAACATAATAAAATTTATTAAAAAGCGGTTCAGTTTACGGGCCGCTTTTTTTATTTGCCAATTATGTCATTTCGACCGCAGGGAGAAATCTTATACGCCATGCATCCTAACTGTGCAGGCGGTAATGTGAAATGCATAAGATTTCTCCCTGCGGTCGAAGTGACAAATGATTATTAAAACACATGCAAAAGATCGTCGTACTCACCGGTGCTGGCATCAGCGCCGAGAGCGGCCTGCAAACCTTCAGGGACAGCGATGGCCTGTGGGAAGGCTACAATATCGAAGATGTAGCCACACCGGAGGCCTGGCGCCGCAACCCGGCCCTGGTGCAGGATTTTTATAACCAGCGCCGCAAATCCGTATTGGAAGCAAAGCCCAATGCCGCACATTTTGCCCTGGCTAAGCTGGAGGAAAAATACGACGTCACTATCATCACCCAAAATATCGACGACCTGCACGAAAGGGGAGGGTCCACCAAAGTTGTCCATCTGCATGGTGTAATTACCCGCTCACAATCAAGCTTAAATCCAAATCTTACCTATCCAATCAACGGTTGGGAAATAAAAATGGGCGAGGTGTGTGAATTAGGCTCCCAATTACGCGCCCACGTGGTTTGGTTTGGCGAGGATGTGCCGATGATCGCTGCCGCCGGACGCATTTGCCAGGAAGCGGATATTTTTATTTTGGTGGGATCGTCGCTGGCGGTATACCCTGCAGCCGGGCTGGTTAATTATGTACCCAGGCGCACCTCGAAATATATCGTCGATCCAAAGATACCCTACATTAGCAACAACGATGGGTTTATTAAGATTGAGGAGAAGGCGACGGTAGGCGTGGCGAAACTTGTAAATCAATTGTTGTCTGAACACGATCGATGAGATTTTTAAGATAAGACAAGATTATGATCAGTAACTAATCCAAAAAATCTTTTAAATCTATTAAATCCTGTAATCGTGTTCAGACAAATAATCGGTGAAATCAAAAAATAATCGGTGAAATCCCAGAAAAAGAAATCAATATTCAACTGGAGTGGTGGCAAAGACAGTTCCCTCGCGCTTTACCACTGCCTCAATGATCCGAACATCGACATCAAATACCTCGTCACCACCATCAACGATGCTGCCGACCGGATATCCATGCACGGGGTGCGGACGGAGCTTTTGGTAAAACAGGCCAAAAGCATCGGCATACCGCTGTACCAAATACGTTTGCCGGAGATGCCCGATATGGAAACCTATGACCATACCATGCGCCAACATCTGGAGCATTTTAAAAGCGAAAGCATCACCCATTCTATTTTTGGCGATATATTTTTAGAGGATTTGAAGAAATACCGCGATGAGCGACTGGCCGAAGTCGGTATGACCGGCATCTACCCCCTTTGGAAACGTGACAGCCGGGAACTGATGGATGAGTTTTTTGCATTGGGTTTTGGCACCGTGATCGCCTGCGTGGAGGAACGTTTGGAGCGAGTAGCAGGGAAGGAGGTCACCCCCGAATTGCTCCTGTCCTTACCGGACGATGTGGATGTTTGCGGCGAGAATGGCGAGTTTCACACCTTTGCTTTTAAGGGGCCCATCTTCAAAAAAGAGATCAAATTCAAAACGGGGGAGAAGGTTTACAAAGAATATCGTACGCCCAAAAATGACGATGATACCGCACACTCCGCTGCATCCTCCGCTAATTCCGGCTTTTGGTTTTGCGACATAATCACAGATTCCGACTGATTTTATGATTGCACAGATTTATGCGAAGGAATTTTTAATCATTTATCTGATTCAAAATCGGTGTAATCATAAATCAATCGGTGAAATCCCAAAAAAAATCTGTGATTCATTTATTTGGCTTTTTTGAGGGTCAAAATATAATTTTGTTACACCATATAAAAGATTATTAACCAGTATATTGATTTACATTAGTTAAACTATCAATTTAACTAAATGCCGATTTAAGTGCTTGCCTAAACAAAAAGTGCCAAATAAAATTTCGAAAACTAAAATATCGCCACGAAACAGCCTAATCTACAGTATTTTACGAACCCCAGTTAACTAATAATTGTAACGTCTGAAGGCATCTGCCCAGTCCTTGCGCATTTCGGTAAAGCGGGCCGAAACGGTCTTTAAAAAGGCCTCGTCCAGCAGCTCAAAAATGCTGTTCACGCCGTCGAGCAGGTCGATGCCGGCGATTTTGTAGGTCTGCTCCTGGCTCCCCTGCTCAATCTTCACGATATATTTATCGTTCATGTTCAGGATGGATATCTTGAATTCGGGATGGGGTAACTCTGCGATGATTCTCATGATGGAATATTTTGAAACATTAATCCACCATGTCATTGCGAGCGCAGCGTGGCAACCGCGAACTTTGCAGTATAGTCGTAGATTACCGTCTTGCATAGTTCGCGATTGCTTCGTTCGTACCTCACTCGCAATGACATGGTTGATTAATCGCTAAATAAAAAATTAAATATGAGATTTCTCTTATTTACTTTCGGCTACTCGTCATTACTTTTGTTTTTATGGCAGAAGACCTACATATCGTTGCAACAAGCGATAAAACAGAACAATATCAATCGCTCATCCCACAAATAGAAGCGCTCATAAGCGGCGAACCGGATTTAATTGCCAACCTGGCCAACGTTTGCGCTGCGCTGAAGGAACAATTTAAATGGTTTTGGGTTGGGTTTTACCTGGTAAAGGACAATGAGCTAGTGCTTGGCCCATTCCAGGGCCCTGTGGCCTGTACACGCATTGCGCTGGGCAAAGGCGTTTGCGGTGCAGCCTGGCAGCAGCAAAAGACACTGGTGGTTCCGGATGTGGAGGCATTCCCCGGGCATATTGCCTGCAGTTCGCTTTCGCGGTCGGAAATTGTGGTGCCGGTATTCGCGGGACAAACCGTTGTTGCGGTACTTGATGTGGATAGTGAAGAATTAGATCAATTTGACGAAACCGATGTAAAATCTCTGGAAGCGATTTTAAAGCTCGTAAACTTTAAATGAACAGGATATTTTTAATACCCGGCCTGGGAGCGGACTGCAGGATATATAACCGGCTTCATCTTGACGGCTCCGAAATAACCAGGATAGAGTGGATCGTACCTGCACCAACTGACACTTTAACACGGTACGCTGAAAAACTGATTGATCAATACCTTGTAACACCCGGTTCGATCGTTATTGGCAACTCGATGGGTGGGATGATCGCGATGGAAATAGGCAAAATAATCACCTGTGAAAAGATCATCCTGATTTCGAGCATCCGCACGGTGGATGAAGCGCCTGGCTATTTCAGCTTTTTTCGGAATATCCCGGTTTACAAGCTCATACCCGAAACGGCGCTCTCGTCATTGGATTATTTTTTGGATCTCTTTTTTGGCCACCTCGAAAAAAATGATACGAGTTTATTTAGAGACATGTTAAAAAAATGGTCGCCTGAATTTCTTAAATGGGCCGTGGAGGCGGTCCTAAAATGGGATAATAAGGTCGTTCCCGAAAACACTTACCTGATCACCGGCGACAAAGACCAGGTATTCCCGTACAAAAATGCGAAAGATGCCATCATTGTGAGAGGTGGCACTCACATCATGATATATGATAAAGCCGCTGAAATCAGCGAGCTAATAAAAGAGATTTTAAGCAAGTGAAACTTCCCGAAATTTATTATCACCATACAGACGTAGCGGTGCTAAGCCGGGACCTGATCGGAAAATACCTTTTTACGCACGTTGACGGCGAGCTTACGGGCGGTTTTATCGTAGAAACGGAAGCATATAACGGGGCATTTGATAAAGCTTCCCACGCGTACGGCAACCGTAAAACCAATCGCACCGAGGTAATGTTCAGGCAGGGCGGCATCGTTTACGTTTACCTTTGCTATGGCATTCATGAGATGCTGAACATTGTAACGTCAACCGAAGGTCATGCCCAGGCTATCCTGATCAGGGCCATTAACCCGACGGATGGCATCGACATCATGCTCCATCGCCGCAAAATGTTGGCATTAAAACCAAATATCACCATGGGCCCCGGATCGGTGGCAAAGGCGCTGGGTATATCTCGCGCCATCAATGCGCACAGTTTGCAAAGCGATGTTATCTGGATAGAAGACAGGGGATTAACCTTTGATAATGAAAGTGTCGCTGCGGTCCCAAGGGTAGGGGTAGATTATGCCGGCGAAGATGCTTTGCTGCCCTACCGCTTTTATGTAAAGGGAAATCCTTATGTAAGCAAGCCGAATAAATAATTAATTTTACGGAGTTAACCTCGGAACTGTGGTAGAGACGCGATGCATCGCGTCTCTACGGCGTGTTCATTATAAATCGCGCATGATCTATCAAAACACCCTCGAATTCGCAACCCAACTGGACGAACAGGACCCTTTAAAAGAATTTCAATCCAAATTCTTTATCCCGAAACATAACGGCAGGGATGCCATTTACCTGTGCGGCAACTCCCTGGGCCTGCAGCCGGTAACCGCCCAACAATACATCAACGACCAGTTCGATACTTGGAAAAACCTCGCTATCGAAGGTTTTTTTAAAGGCAGCGAACCCTGGCTGGGTTTTCATAAACGGCTGCGGCATACGCTGGCAGGGATCCTGGGGGCAAAAGACGAGGAGATCAGCATCATGAACTCGCTTACAGTAAATCTTCACCTGTTGATGGTAAGTTTCTATAAACCAAACAGTAAACGATTCAAAATATTGATCGAAGGTGGCGCTTTTCCGTCAGACCAGTATGCCGTAGCCAGCCAGGCGCGGTTTCACGGGCATGATCCGAAAGAAGCGATCATCGAGCTTTTTCCGCGCGAAGGAGAATTTACGCTGAGGACGGATGATATCCTGCAAAAGATAAGTGAACATGCTGAAGCATTGGCATTGGTGTTATTCGGCGGAGTGAATTATTACACCGGCCAGTGTTTTAATATGAAAGCCATAACGGAAGCCGGCCATAAGGCAGGGGCGATTGTAGGCTTCGACCTGGCGCACGCAGCCGGCAATGTCATCGTAAACCTGCACGACTGGGATATCGACTTCGCTACCTGGTGCTCCTACAAATACATGAATTCCGGCCCCGGCGGTATCAGCGGCATTTTTGTGCACGAAAAACATTTTAACGATGCGGAAATACAGCGCTTTGAAGGCTGGTGGGGCTTTAAGCAGGAGCGCCGTTTTTTGATGCCCTCCGTTTTTGAACCGGATAGCGGCGCCTCGGCCTGGCAGATCAGCACCAGCCCGGCCATGCTGCTGGCGCTGCATAAAGCTGGACTTGAAGTATTTGAGCAAGCCGGCGGGTTGGAGCCCTTGCGCAAGAAAAGCATCCTGCTTACCGGTTACTTGGAATTCCTGATCAACGGGATCAACGAAAAACACGGCGAAGAACTGTTTAGGATCATCACCCCGAAAGATCCGGATGCACGCGGCTGCCAGCTTTCCATCATTTGCAAGCAAAACGGCAAAGAAACTTTTAACCAGCTTACCGAAAACGGCGTAATCGGCGACTGGCGCGAACCAAACGTTATCCGTTTAAGCCCTGTGCCGCTTTATAACAGTTTTAAGCAGGTTTTTGAGGCGGGCCGGATCATTGGGGCATCGGTGGGGGAGAATTGATTGAAAGCCTTATTTTCGATAGTCGCAATGAAGGGTTCAGATTATATAATTAAAAAAACTATACATTTACCTATCGACCGTAAACTACATGAAAGAAGTAATCATTCCAAATAAGGAAGAGTATTTTAACGAGAACTATCCCTTTTACGATCCGCCAAAAATGACAGATCAAAAACTCTGCATACATTGCGATAGCATTATCACAGTTGGTGATTATAAAGTTTTTATGGACAAGGGCGGCGACGAACTAATTTGTTGTCCAAATGCTCCGGAATGTGATGGAACAATCATAGATTGGTTTGATTTGAATGACGAATTGCCACAGGCTGATTTGCAAATTGAAAGTGATTCGTTGTTAGATACTTCGTCGTCTGAAGATACTTCGTCGTCTGTAGATTGGTTTGATTTTAAGGTCGAATTAGCGCAGGTTGATTTACAAATTGACTCTTTGTTAAATACTTCGAATCCTAAAAAAGAAAAGGTTTATAGACTACATCCGATTGAAAATAAACTTTTCTTGTTGGAATTTGATTATAAACAGGAAGATTGGATAGTTATCAAACAGTTCAGACGAGTTAGTTTTACAATGAATACTTTTGAATTTTTAGTCGTTGACTTTTTTAGTCATTACTTTGACAAAATGGCCTTTTATAGAACTACATCTAACCCAAAAATGATAGGTTTTAGAAACGGTAAGGAATTTCACTGGGAATTTAATGAAATCAGCACTTGGCGTAAAATAAGAGCGGATTCTATAGTATGGGGTTTTTGCCGCATAAAA
>Ga0302140_10012402_pt1 | contig 10446 bp, 9 predicted proteins | sample I_Bog_E1_1_FD_202095 | JGI IMG/M metagenome (GOLD analysis project Ga0302140, IMG submission 202095) | Peat permafrost microbial communities from Stordalen Mire near Abisko, Sweden - I_Bog_E1_1 | ecosystem: Environmental > Terrestrial > Soil > Wetlands > Peat | place: Sweden: Abisko, Stordalen...
AGCCAGCCGTGGTCGAGGCCTTCGCCGAGGGCGAAGATGAAGTAGCCGGTGCAGGAGTTTTCCTGCCATGCCTTGTCATCGTCGAGGACCTGCCGCCAACGGCCATCGGGAGTCTGGACCTTGAGCAGGCCGGCCATCATGGCCTTGTAGCTGGCCATGATTTTGTCGTGGGCGGGATCGGTGGGAGGAAGATTAAGGAGGACCTCGGCAAGTGCGGCGGCTGCCCAGCCATTGCCGCGGCCCCAGAATACGTGGGCATCGGGGCCATGGAAGAAGAGGCCGTTGGGTTGCTGGAATTTATCGATGTAGGCAGTGAGTTGCTTTACGGCATTCGCAGTGTAAGCGGGTTTCCCGGTGGCGCGGAAGGCGAGCATCTGCATGACGGATATCTTGAAGGTGTCATCGATGTAGTAGCGGCTCTCCGAGCTAAGGCCCTCGGGGTTGAGGGCGGCGAATTGGACATCGGCGTAATGGAGACCGAGGGCGAGGTATTTCGGGTCCTGGGTGACCTTGTACATCTCGAGGGGCAGGATGCCGAAGACGCTACGGTCGTCGTGGTTGGGCTTCGGCAGGAGGCTGGTGCCATCGGTGGTGATGATGCCCTGGTAGCGGGCGATGACTTTGGCGAGGAGATCCTGGTTGCCAGTGACCTCGGCGAAACGGACGGCGCCGTATCCACTGCAGGTTTCCAGATAGGTAAGGCCGTGGGAGAGGTCGAGCTTGGGACGGTCGAGGAGGTTCTGCACTACGCGGGCGCCGACGGCGGCGGGTTCCTGGCCCGCAGGCCATGGGCCCCATGAGTCATCGGCCCGGGTATACGGGGCGGAAAGGAGGGCCATGATGAGGAAGGTCAATGGGAGAATTTGCGAGAGGGATTTCACGGGGGCCTTTGTTGAGTTTTGCTGGGAGGATGAAGCCGAAGGGGCGGGGCGCGTGGCCTTTGGTGGACCCTACTCTAATGAGAAGAAACGCCACCCTGCCACTCGAAAGACCGCGGGCGAGGAAATCGTGCATCCAGCGGCTGGGTTCATCGTGCAGCCGTATCGAGGAGGCGATAATGACGCCGGAAAAAAACCGCAGAAATCAGTGCTCCAAAGAAGAGCCAAAACGGAAGAAAGAGGAGACCCCGCACAAATGCATCCTGCGTGCTGCCGCCGTCCCGGACCGCCCGGAGCACCAGTGCGAAGAGAAGACTGATGAATCCGTAGCCAAGGTTGAAGGCGACCCCTTTGAAAGACAAGACCGTGGCGCGGTGGCCCGACTCCACGATGGCGTTGATATAGTAGGAGACCATATATCCAAGCGCCATCATGGCACCGGCCAGGGGAACGATAAAGATGACGCCTCCGTACGTCCAGCGAGCGGCGACTCCAACAAGACCCGCCAGAATGATTGCCGCCAGCCAGAGATAGTTTCGCACGAGCGAATTGGCCGCCACCATCCGCCGGGCTACGGGCGATATCACCAGGCCAAGGCCTCCCATGCCCGCCCCGATCACCCCGAAGTAGACTTCCGGGATTTCGATGATCCGGAAATAGGAGCTGGCGAAAGTGAGGAAGAGCCGGGCGACGCTGTCCATCAGCACACCCGCGAAGATGACAAAGAGGGCGACCGGTGTCTTGACGATCCAGGCGCCCGCGCGCATGACGAGGGTCCATGCCGTACGCTCGGCGCCGGCGCGATCCCCGTCCACTGTAACGACCCGCCTTTCCCGGACGGCAGGTTCGCGCAGTCCAAGGACGGTCCAGAGAGTTACCAAGGCTGTCACGAGATTCAAATAGACAGGAAATCGAAGGGTGACGCCCTGGCTGAGGTGAAGCGTGATTCCAAAATACGAAAGGAAGTGCCCGACAAATACTGGGTCGTACACCGCGCCGCCGACCAGCATGGCGACGACCATGCCTATGCCTTGCCAACGCATCACTTGTTCCAGAACCATCGGCCATTCGCCGGAGCGGCCGCGCTCGGCCAGGGAGTCGAAGACCAGTGCCTCATCCGCGCCGCTGGCCATGCCTTCCGCCATCCCGCTCAGCACCCGGTTTGCCAGGCAACATAGGAGAAGAATCACGCCCCCGCGCAGAGGAGCGAGACCGAGCAAAATCATTTCAAGGACCATGAAAACGGCGGCAGCCACGACGAGAGGCTTGCGTCCGATCCGGTCCGCCAGGACCCCGGCCGGCAGATCCGTGAATACAATCGCAACCGCCCAGGCAAAGTTGAGAAACGTGTATTCGGTCGCGCTCAAGCCGAGGTCAAGAAACAGCACCGCAAGTACGGGATAGTAGAACCTCGAATTGAAGAGCACCCGAAAAAGTACGAACCGGCGCCAGTTTCGGTCGGCTTCGTTCAACTCCATCTTAATCCATTTCGCATCCCGCAGCCTTACGCCTGGCTACGCGGAAAGACCATCCCGGAAGCCAATCAGCAGACACCTTGATACCGGTGAAATCTCGTTAACCACCGGCCGAGAGGAACTTCGGCATCGTCGTTCAAATCCGAGGGGAAGCCTTTAGCATGCGTAAGGGAAAGTATTTAGATTTCGTATCGCGAACGGAGCATGCTGGCAAGAATGGCACTAAGATAAGGGGGTTTTGGGCTGCGTGGATCGCGGACGGTTGCGTCGCGGCAGGTTGCCGGTTTGATGGCGCGGTTTCATGAGGAGTTTGTGGTTTTTGCCTCTTCGTTTCTTGGCTCGTGGCTCGCTGCGGCCCGGACGCTCGCGAACGGTATCGCCGGCGATCAATGCGAGCATTTGATCGATGAGCTTTTGCTGCTGGCGCGGTGAGTTTCCAGCAGCGGCTATCACCCCGGCCCAATGGCGCAGGGTATCGAGGGTCCCTTTGAAGCTCAGGCGCGCCAGCGGCACGTGGTGCAAATGCGCGCTGCGCTGCATGAGGCTGCGCACCAGGTTGTAGGCGATCTGGTGCATGAGCACCTCGCGCTGGATAAGTTCCGGGCTCTTGCAGCGCAGGACATCCATGGCTAGATAGGTTTTGATCTGCTGGAAGTGCAGTTCCACTTGCCAGCGCTCACCATAGAGGTCCCGGATGATCGCCGCGGGATAAGCGGTCGGGTCCAGCAGAGTAGTAACCAATACCACGCTCCTGGTGCGAAAGCCGGGGACCGCGACCTTCACACGAATCATGCGCAGGTTCAGAGTCTCGGGCAGGGCGGCAAACTCCACTTCACTCCATGCTTCGGTGCGTTGAAGCGGCTTCTGCCACACGATCAGCCGGTCGTCCGGCCCCAGCCGCCGCCCCGTCCGAAAGTCGGCTTTGCGCATCTGATGCAGCCGCATGACGCTATCGACTCCTCTCTGCTGCTGGAGCGATGCCATTGCTGCGTAGGAGCAAAACCCGCGGTCGGCCAGTACAACGTCGCCTTTTTGCAGCTTACTCCAAAGGGCGCGAAAAAGGGTGCTGTCATGCATGTGCAGGCTGCCGGTCTCGGCCTCCAGGAGCGCGCCGCTGCAAAGGGAAAATAACCCCACAAGCTTCATCACCGGGAAGCGCAGCCAGCTTGCTGCGCGCTGGGCTGGGGCCAGAGAGCCTGGTTCTCCGGCGTGTCCGGCATGCTGATGCCGGTGCCATCGACGATCTTTACCGCGTGCCCTCCCAGCCACCGCTCCGCATTGAGAACATTGCGCTCCAGGCCGGCTCGGCCCGAATCAACTCCAGGGTGCCCGCGGGCGCGACCACCGGCAATGGCATTATTTCTGCTAGTAGTCGTTTCTTTTTTATGCGAACTACGCCGCCAATCCCCGCCGATCTCCGCCTGCGGTGTGGACACTGCGGGCGAGACTCCGGCCTTACGCTCGTGGAGGTAATGGTCTCCTGCGCAATGATCGTGCTCGTCTGCACCAGTTTCATGACTGCGTTCACGCAATTGAACCAGATGGCAATGGTGAGCCGCCTCTACACCGGCGCCTATGCCCAGGCCCAGAGCCAGATCGATCTCATCGCCTCGGACACCCCTTTTCAGCCACAGAACGGTCTCATCCCCACAGAGTTAACCCCGGGCACCACCACTGCCACGGTCGCGGTTTACCAGGACCCCGTCTCGAATAATACCATCAACGGCACGATGACTACCACAGTCACCACCGCCAATACCAACTACACCCAAGGTACAACTACCGAGACCCTCTACCTCTACGAGGCCTACGTCAATGTCGCCTACACCTACCGGGGTAAGAATTATTCTGTCGCCTTCTCGACTCTTCGTACTTCTGACATATGACCTATCGCAAGTCAGCGGCGTTCAGAGGATTTACCCTTGTCGAGACCATCATGGCGATGGCCTCGGTGGGGGTGGTGGGGCTTTCCATCTTTTACACTCTCTATTATGGCCTGATTCTCTTTACCAAGAATACCGCCATGAATGTCTCCCATCAGCAGGCGCGCATGGCGCTCATTCAGCTTTACAGCGACATTCACTCCGCGGTCTCCCCTCCCAGCCTTACCGATAGCAATGGGGTCATGATCTCCGGCACCAGCGCCAGCCCCGGCGTGGAATTTCAGGTCATGGTCAGTTCTACAGCCTATTGCCAGGTGGTGGCAGACGTGGCCGTAGGGGCCACTTCCATCGAGGTAGGCCTGCCTTCCGGGTATCCCACCCCGTATGCCGGGATGCGGCTCATCGTGCCCACCTTTGGCATCGAGCAGGATGTCTCCGCGGTTTCCATCTCCGGGACCGTTGCTACCTGCACCCTCTCCGGTTCCTCGCCCAATGCCCTCACGGCCTCCAATGGGGATACCATCTGCTTTTTTACCCATCGCGTCTATTACTACGTCACCGGCGCGGCCAGCGGCGGCGGCTCCTCCACCAACCTGGTGCTCGATTACCTCGGCGTACAGCGCAACCAGACTTACATGATCGCTGCCAATGGGCTCATCAACGGCGCCCCCTACGACCCCACCTGCGCCACCCCATTCAGCATTCCCTCCACTTCCACCGGTTCGCCGAATTACCGTTTCATTCAGGTCACAGGACTATCCACCCAGGATCCGCAAACCACGGGACTCAGCACCATTTTCGCCTTCAATACCTCGAGTATCATGCTCTCGGGCCTGGTGCCCGAGTATCAAACCCTGACCACCTACCAATGAAACTGCGCCACAAACAATCCGGCGCCACCATCGTGGTGGTCATCAGCGTCATGGCCACACTCGCCATCTTTACTGCCGCGGCGCTGGACTATACCTTAACCACCGCCAAGAACGTCGAGCGCTCCAACAAGCTGGCTGCCGAGACCGCCATTGCCAATGGATGCCTCCAGTTGCAGTTCATGAACTGGCGGGAGATTAGCCGCACCTCCTCGGGTCAGGGGCTGGCTGGCAGCGCTTTCTCTGGTATCGCGCTGCCGACGCAAGCGGAATTTGCGAACGTGCCCAATTTCACCGCGACCACCGGCTCGGGCTCCAATTACACGGTGTCTAATTATAAGATCACGGCGCTCAGCCCGCAATTGCAACCGCTTGCCTCCTCAGTCTTGCCGGCCCCGGCATTGGGCATGTCCGGTAGTAACCAGACTTACTTTTACAAGGCCACCGTCACTGTGAACATGCCGGACCGTGGTCCCAATGTAACGCTGAATGCCTGCCAGATATTTGAGCAGCAATACCAGAACCCGTGGCAATGGGCCATCTTCTATATGGATCCGCTCGAGATCGATCCCGGTTCCGCCATGACCGTGGATGGCTGGGTGCAGACCAATTCCAGCCTCTGGACGGGTTTCTCCAGTCTTACCTTCGGCGGCCAGGTGACCTATGGGACCACATGGACCATCGGCTTTATGCCCGCCGATGGTGAGCACTACGGCTCTTATACCCCGGCGTCGCCCTCGTGGCAGCCCGGCCTCCCTCCGCAGCAGGGCACGCCGACGGCAAGCCCGTTCGGCCTCAACGCCAGTCTTTTCAATACCACCGACTCCAACCCTAATAACGACGGTTACGCCGAGCTCATCCAGGTCCCGAATACCAACTATAGCGATCCCCTTTCCACGGAGCGTTATTTCAACAATGCCGGCGTCAAGGTGCTTATGAATTCCTCCGGCTCGACGATCACCGCTACTGTTTACGATAACTCGACGTTGCCCTCCGTCACCGGAGGATCCCTTGGCACCACCATTGGCACCGTCACTTACTCGGGCGGCAGCACCACCACGGCGGCGACCGGCGGCGATACAGGTTACCAAAAGGCGCTGCTCAACACGATGTCCAGCGCGCTAACCTTCAATCAAACCATTCAGGACGCCCGTCAGGGCGCGACGGTCGCGCTCACCGAGTTGAATGTCAGCAAGATTACCACTTCGCTTACCTCCGGCACGCTCCACAACTATTCCTCCAATTTCAACCAGGTGATTTATATCGCCGATCAGGCCGCCAGCGCCACCAATCAGCGCGCTATCGAATTGACCAACGGCTCCACGCTCCCAACCAATGGGCTCACTGTTGCCAGCCAGAATCCCGTCTATGTGGCGGGAGATTACAATACTGGGACTAATCCTCCCTCAAATTCCGGCGATACCTCCCAGCCTACAGGGACCGGTTACACAAGGCAGCCGGCCTCCATCGTTTGCGATGCCGTCGACATCCTTTCCAACTCATGGACCAATGCCGAGTCCACTAATTCAATTAGCGGCCGCGTCGCCTCCAACACCACGGTCAATGCCGCCATTATCGCCGGCATCGTTCCCACCGGCTCTGCTGGGGACAATTACAGCGGCGGCGCCCCGAATTTCCCCAGGTTCCTCGAGGATTGGAGCTCCTCGACCTTCACTTACTACGGCTCGATGGTGGAACTCTTTTCCAGCCAGCAGGCAACCGCGCCCTTTAGCGAAGCGAGCACCATCTATAAATGGCCTACGCGCGTTTGGCACTTTGACACCAACTTCCAGAGCCATCCGCCACCCGGCAGTATCATGGTGGTCACCTATCTCAAAGGCCAATGGTACCAAGACTGACCCTCTTGATTCTCCTGGTCGCGACTTCTGCGGCCCGTGCCGGGCTGGACCTCTTACCTACCACGGTGACGGAGAGTTCCGAGGGAGGTTCCACGACCCATCTGGCATTCCACGATGACGGCACGCAGATCACCTACTATCCGCCTCGCGGCTGGACCTGCGAGGGCTCGCGTGACTTGGCGTCGTTTAGCATTCCGGGCTATCCCACAGCCCGCGCTTTCATCTCCAGTGCGCCAAAGCTGCGCGCCCCAGCATTGGATGACAAGGCGGAGAGACTAATCACGAAGAACCCCGCTCTCCTCGGGCTGCCCAAGGGGGCGACGGAAATTTCCATTACGACCTTTACCCTCAATCCACTGACCATCGATTCCCATCACACTCTCGAAATCCAAATGACTTACTCGTTCTACGGCCAGAAGTACGAGCGAAGCCTATTGCTCTTGGATCGCAAGGGCGCTGAGGTCAGTTTCGTTCTCGATTGCCCGGCGCCCGATTTTCCAAAGCTGGCACCTCTGTTCCGCCGCAGTCTCTATCTCATCGATAATCTCTGATCCGGAAACAGGGGTCAGGCAGGAATGGCGCTAAGTTAAGGCCGATTTACTCTTTGTTGCACGGGTCATCATCCGGTTCGGTGTGGGATCGCGCAATCCCGCTGCGGCCTGGCTGGGAGCCCCTTCCCGAACCTTGGCGATTCGAGGACCGTCAGCGGACTAAAGCGACGCCAACAGAGTAAAATCATCCTAAATCGTCCTTAACTTAGTGCCATTCCATGGTGGCAACGTTCTTGCTACATTCGGAAGGCAAGATGTCTCCACCCCCCAAGGTGGTGACATTTTTTTTATATGTCGCCCGCCATGCCATTCGAAACCAACTCAACACCGATACAAACGAACTACCGTAGTATCGTAGAGCATGCCATTGAAGGCATTTTTCAGACTACGCCGGACGGCAGGTACATCCTGGCAAACCCGGCGCTGGCGGCCATGTATGGATACACGTCGGTGGATGAGTTGAAGTCCGAGGTGAAGGAGATCGCCCGGCAACTGTATGTCGATCCGGCGCGGCGGACGGAATTCATCTGGCTGATGAACGAAAACGATTTCGTGAAGGGGTTCGAGTCGCAGATCTTTCGCAAGGATGGGAGCATCATCTGGATCTCCGAGAATGTGCGTGTGATCCGCGGTGAGACGGGCGAAGTGCTGTACTACGAGGGGACGGTCGAGGACATCACCAAGCGCAAGCAAGCGGAAGATCAGATCGAGGAGCAGGCGGCGCTATTGGACAAGACCCAGGATGCGATCACCGTGCGGGATCTGAACGGGCAAATCCTCTTCTGGAACAAAGGCGCAGAGCGGATGTTCGGCTGCACGCGGGAGGAGGCGATGATGGTCCCCGACGCCGGGGTGATCGTGAAAAATGACGAGGCCTTTGAAACGGTAATGAAGGATGGAGAATGGTCCGGGGAACTGCAGACGACGGCAAAGGATGGGCGCAAGCTGAACGTGGTGACACGCTGGACGCTGCTGCGGGACAACGAGGGATGCCCGAAATCGATCCTGGCGCTGACCTCCGACATCACGGAGAAGAAGAAAATCGAGAGCCAACTGCTGAGGTCACAGCGACTGGAGAGCATCGGGACGCTGGCGAGCGGAATCGCGCATGACTTGAATAATATCCTGGCGCCAATCCTGATGTCCGCGTCGATCCTCCACGAGCTTGTGCCAACCGAGGGGCGGTGCCTGACGATGGCGATTGAGGAATCGGCTCAGCGCGGGACCGATATCGTCAAACAAGTGCTGACGTTCGCCCGCGGTATCGAGGGGGAACGGGTGAACCTGCAACCGCGGCACGTGATCAAAGAGGTGCAGGAAATCGCGCGCGAGACATTTTCACGATCGATCACGATCCGCAACGGGGCGCCGAAGGACCTGTGGACAATTGTCGGGGATTCCACGCAACTTCACCAGATCCTTCTGAATCTCTGCATCAATGCCCGGGACGCAATGCCCGATGGGGGCACCCTGATGATCACGGCGGAGAACCTGGCGATCGACGAATACGACTGCGGGATGCATCCCGATGCGAAGGCAGGTCCTTACGTGGTGATCGGCGTCGCGGATACCGGGACGGGGATCCCGGCGCATGTGATCGACAAGATTTTCGATCCGTTCTTTACGACCAAGGAAGTGGGAAAAGGGACGGGGCTGGGGCTATCGACCGTGATCGGGATTGCCAGGAGCCATGGGGGTTTTGTGAAGGTTTACTCGGAGCCGGGGAAAGGCTCGACGTTCAAGGTGTACCTGCCGGCAACCCCCGGGCAGACCCCGGAGATCCTGCCAAAAGACCGGCCCGCAACGAAGGCGGGCAATGGCGAATGGATCCTGGTCGCGGACGATGAACCGGCGGTCCGAAAGGTGACGGAAACGATGCTGCAACGACATGGCTACAATGTCATCGTGGCGACGGATGGGATCGACGCGCTGACGATCTATGCGCAACGGATGAACCAGATCAAGATTGTGCTCACGGACGTGATGATGCCGCTGCTGGACGGGACGAAGCTGACGCGGGCGTTGAAACGGATGAACAGCAACGTGGCGATCATCGCCGCGACGGGGCAGGCGGACGATGCGCGGCACTCCGAGCTGAAACAACTCGGGGTAAAGGCGATTTTGCTGAAACCGTACCGGACGGATAAGTTACTGGCGGCGTTGCACGATACGATTCATTTGAACGCGGCGTAATGCCCGTCGTTCAGAGCGGGGCGGCGATCTCAGGTCAATACTGCCTGCCATCGCCATGGCAGACCGGATATGGGAGTCCGCTGCCGCAATAGCAGGGGCGACCGACGGGTTTGGGCTGCTTTGGCGGGGCCTGATTTTCGAGATAGTGGGCCAGTGGAAGCCATTCGGAGGTTTCCTCGTCGTAATAGCAGTCGGTGGGCAGGAGGGTGGAATCGGCGATGGCCTTTTTGATCTGCGCTACGGAGCGCTCCCCAATGACCTGGTTGCCTCTGGAAATTCTCATAATACGCAGGGCGGAGGCGTCAAAGCGGAGAAGCGGCGGCCGCCACGCAGGTGGCGTTTGGATTGAGAAGAGGCAATTGATCGAGCACTTCTCGTAATTTGTGAGCGAGTGGGGGTGGAGTAAAGGGATTTTGAAGAGGCCGATGAGCGGGTGGCAGTCGCCGATCGTTCATGGGCATCGGATCGCTTTCCTGCGTCAGGAGGCGCGGAAGTGTGCCCGGCTCAAACTTTCGGGGACAGGGAGGCGCGGATGTGGTATCTATGCGGGGTGTCGCCGCAGGAAGTTTTCTCGGGGATTCGGTTTGCCCATTTATGATCTCCACCTTTCTCGACCTCACTGTTCGCGTCGGCTGCCGGCTCGATTACGACGCCTCCATCCCGACGCCCGCGCTCTTCATGCTGCGGCCGCGCGTGGATGAAAATCATTTGGTCAATGTCGAGCACTTCACCGTGACT
>Ga0302140_10012405_pt1 | contig 10445 bp, 6 predicted proteins | sample I_Bog_E1_1_FD_202095 | JGI IMG/M metagenome (GOLD analysis project Ga0302140, IMG submission 202095) | Peat permafrost microbial communities from Stordalen Mire near Abisko, Sweden - I_Bog_E1_1 | ecosystem: Environmental > Terrestrial > Soil > Wetlands > Peat | place: Sweden: Abisko, Stordalen...
AAGCCCCACGGTTCTGCCCAAAGAAGGAGAAACTCTCCCCTGGATCCCCTGAGGTGTACTGCAGGCATTCCCCAAAATTTATGCAATCGCCTGGATTTTGTTCGGGGTTTTCGTCCGGGCCGTCTGGAGTGACAACAACTGTGGTGCCGGTATCGTAGCAAGTCAAGTAATATCCGCCTTCGGCTCCGATGCCAAAGCAAACCATATCCAACCCAACTGGATCGATATTTGACATTGGCATATTGGCCACATAACCATATCGATTTAGGGTTTGGGGGTTGGTCAAGCTCACCGCATTCCAACCGTAAGGATCGGGACTAAGCCACCTGCCCGCGCTGGGATCGTATTTGCGGAAGGGGAAGTCGTAGGCGCCGGTGCCGCCGGAGCCAGTGACTACATCCTGATCCTGGCCGGTAAAGGAGCGGTCAGCAGTGCCTGCCTCGTTGTATGTCTCGCCGAATGGTGCGTAAGCTTCCTTGGAATAGACGGTGTGCGTCCATGTGGTGGCGAGTCGGCTGGAGCCGAGCCAATCGGTATGGCGAAGGTAGCTCAATCCACTTGCATTATAGATGGCCGTGTCTCCTCCGGGAAGCGGTAGGGTGGCTTTGACCAGCGTGGTGGTTCCGGCGTTGTAAATGGCCAGCAGAGCGCCCGATGGGCGGAAGACGGATTGCTGATAGCTGGAGCCGGAGCCGGTCTCGACCATGCGGCCCAACGCGTCGTAGGTGGCCGTGATGCCGTTCATGGAAATCGGCTGATTGAGCGCGTTCCAGCTAATGGATTCGCCGGTCGCGGTGAGGTTTTTCTGGTTGCCGTTGGCGTCGTAAGTCGGGCTGGGCGAAATGCCGCTCGACACCTGATTGGTCGCCGTCTGATACGCGGCGGAGTAGGTAGGACTACCTCCCTTTTTGATGTTGCCGAAGGGGTCGTAGGTGAAAGTCTGCGAGAGCACGGTGGTGGTGCCGTTCAAGCAATTGACGTAAGAGATGCGGCTGAGATCGTCGGCTTCGTATTTGCAGGTCTGGCTCAATGGACTGGAGCTGCCGTCAGTGTACGTGAACTGCTGGAGCGAGGAGTTGGCGTTCCAGGTGAGGCCGCTGGCCACGGTGTAGGTTCCCGTAGATGGAGTGATGGTGGCGGTCAGGCCGGTGGGCCGGTAGGTGTTGGGGTCATAGGTGAAGCTGTCCGAATCTCCATTGCCGAAGGTAAGCGAGAGCGGCGAGCCTGCGGGGTTGTAAGTTGTGACCGTGACCAGGTTGTGCGAGGCTTCCGTAGTCGAATAGGGGCGGCCCTCGCCATCGACGCCGTAAGTAAGGTTAGGGACGCCGATCGAGGCGCTGCCGAGAGCGACGGCAAGGGTGCCAACTGCGCCGTTGGGATAATACGTCTCGTCCGTGTGATAGTAGCTGCCGGAGTGGGGCGTGGACTCCCAAGTCTGTCTGGTGAAGCCACCAGCGGTGGCTCCCGTAGTGATCGGCGAAGTGCTGAAGTAGATGTCGGTCAGTTTGGAGGAGCAGGGCGAGGGGCAAGCACCGGAGGAAGTGTATGCTTCAGCGACTGCGCCTTTGGCGTTGAGCATAGCCGAGCCGCTATAGGTGGCCGCGTCGTAGACGGAGTAGGTATTGGACGTAACCGAAGCATAGCTGCCCGAGGCGACCCAGGAGCGGAGCGGGCGATGAAGCGCGTCGTACGTGACGCAAGTCGCGTTGCCCATCGCGTCCACGCTCTCGATCAGGTCGCCAGCTGAGGTGGAACTACATGCCGAAGCCGTGTCGTAAGTATAGTTGCTGGTTCCGGCAGACGTGCCGCCCGCGCTCCACTCGGGGATGGTTTCGGATTTTTTGCGCCCCAAACCGTCGTAGCTGAGGGTGCGCGTCTGGACGCCGGTGGAGCTTGGCTGCGCATTCTGCTGCAGCTGGGTGAGGCGGCCTGCTCCGTCGTAGGTGTACTTGGTCAGGTAGCCGGTGTAGGAGCTTGTTTGACCGCAGACGCCGCCTGCAGGCGTGGTGCTTGACACCACTTCGCAGACAGAGGTGAGCCAGCCCGCGCCGTTGTACTGCAGATTCCGCTTTTTCAGGTTTTCCGATGCAGGCGCAGTGACCTGCGGGCCCACGGTGGCGAGAACGTCGTTGAGGTAGTACGTGTACTGAGTGTACCCGCCTCCGCCGTCGGTGACTTTTGTCGTTCTGTTAACCGCATCGTAGGTGGTGGAGACGCCCGGGTTGGCGGGGATGCTGTCGCCGAGTGTGCCGGTGTATGGCAGCGTTTGTGAGGCCACTCGGCCGAAGGCGTCATAGGTAGTGGCGACGGTATCGTAGTTTGCAGAGGTCGGGCTCTGCTGGGTCTGTTGGACGATGGTTCGGCCCAGGCCGTCGTAGGTGGTCACGGACGTGTTCGTGGACGAGTCCGAGTTGAAGGTAAGCGTCACCGAAGACGAGTTGGAGCTGGAAGTCGGATACGAGTAGCCAGTGACCGCACCCGTTGCGTTGTTGGTGACCGAAGTTGGCCGCCAATAGGGCTCACTGCCGTATCCGTAAGTGGTCATGTTGTTATTCAAGTCGTGGGTGGTGAGTTGGACCCCACCAGTGCAACTCCAAGTCGCGGAAGAGGTCAGCGTGACGCCGCCACCAGTCGGCACACTTGTGCCGGTTGGGAAAGAGTTGCCACAACTAGACGAGCCATAGGCGTAGGTGGTGACATTGCCATTGACGTCGGTGGATTGGTTCACCTCTCCGGTGTCGTAGTAGGAAGTGTTTGAGGTGAGATACGTGGTGCCCGAGACCCACTGCTTCACCTGAGTGAGGTTGAATGGGTAGGAGGTTGGAATGTGCTGCGGGGTACCTGTGGTCGCAGTGAGGGCAGTCCCATCATAAGTGTATTGCGTATCGGAAACCATGGTGCCAGATGAATCTGTGACTTTGACTTCAGAAGGCGAATTGCTTTCAGTGTTCGTTCCTCCAGAGGTTGGAGTATTCAAGTCAATGGTGGCATAGGTGATGGTGGTGGTTTGTAGCGGAGTCGTCGAGGGCTTTCCCGTGCCATTTGTACCGAAATCGTAGATCACGCTGGAAGATACATTTCCGTAACCATCGACGATGGTTTGGGTTCCCGACGTAACGCCGCTATAGTTTGGGAATTGATTCCAAACGGTTATGCTCCCGATGGCGCTTCCGCTAGTGTAATTGTCGGCGTATGCAGTCGTGCCGGTCGTACCTGTCCCTGGGCTTGTTGCGCAAGAGCTAATGCTGGACTGATAGCATGTCAGAATCGTCTCGGTTGGCGAACCCGTGGAAGGTCCCGCAAAAATCTGTCGAGCCACTTCATATGAAGTCAACCCATTACCGGAGAAAGTAATCACGGTTTGATTCGCCGCACCCGCATAAGACGGGTAAGTGATGACAGTTTGCATCTCCCCGGAACCGGTGGTGGGGTAGGAACGAACGTAGGTGGTGGTTCCATCCGTCGTGGTCCGGGTAAGACCACTGGCGCTGCCGTCCGCGCAGTTGATACCGTTGTTGCCGCCCGTGTAGGTATACGAGATTACGCCGCCAGACGGCAACGTCACAGAGGCAATGCGCCCGGTCGTATTACTCGGGTGCCCCGGAGTCGGCTCGTAGGTGAAGAGATAAGAACGTCCATCCGCGAGGGACAGTTGACTGGGTAAGTATGCCGAGACCGGCCCATATTCATTGACCGTGGAACAACCAAAGTTAGTCTGCACTGTATGGGCTGTGTATTCCAGTGTGGAAACGCTGTTTCCGGTAAAGTTCGGCGCGGTAAACGTCACTGGAGAAGGCGTACTGCCTGAAACCGTAAGCGCAGTCTGTCCAAGCGTATCTGTGAATACGCCGCAAAGCTGCGAAATTTCATTTCCATTGGCATCAATATATGAGCCAGAATACGGGGTACCGCTGCAAGTCCCCGTCGTCGGAGTTACGTTTTTCCCAGACTTGTCGAACACCGTGGGGATCACTCCTCCTGAACCTTCGGAGAGTTCCAACGTATAACCGTCGACGCTGGTGTAATACGTGGTTGAAGTAGGGTTGGTAGGATACCCTCCCCATTCACAAGACGATATAGAAATATTCCCGATGTAAGACGCCACCGCTGTCGGGAACGTGTGAGATGTTCCTTTCGCGTCGACAAGGCTGTAGTTGCTATACATGTATAACGTGCCGGACCAAATCACAGGGGGCTGCTCCGGATCGGCTGGATCAACGTTGCATGCGCCGCCATCTGGATGCGTAACGGTAGTGTATTGGATGCTGCCACCTACTACTCCCGCGTCAGGATCAAAAGTAGGCCAGCCAAAGGGCGTCGTAGAAACCTGCATTCCCCAAGCTGTCGTGGAGCCCGAGACTACCGGAGCTCACACCGTCGAGTCGAAGGGGATCGAGTATGTGAACGGAAGCCCTCGACCAGCCTTGTTGACGATGGAAAAATTCCAGTGAACGTTTAGATTCGCGAGATTTAAGGTATCCGGGCCTCCGGCAAAGCTACCGAATGCAGGCGTCCCAAGTGCAACGGTAGTCTGGGCCGCAGCCGAACGGGCCGTAAAGGAGACAAGCAGAAGAGCTAACAGCAAGTTTGCAATGAGTTTCATTCCGATCTCTCCGTGGCCTACCGTGTGCTCTGGGTGGAAATGGTGAGACCGCTGTTGAAGACCGCAGTCTGCAATTGCGCGTCCAGTAACAAACTGTTGTTCAGGTACTCTTGCACCTCAAGCGGCACGAGGACACCATTCACAGACTGGTAATTTTGGTACTGGATCAGGACTGGTATATCCGCTGCGGCATTACTGTCGGGATGGATATTGAAGGCAAGCTGCGTCGGTAATAGGGTTGTCGCATCCAGGTACAGATCAGTCTGGCTTAGGTGTTGGGTCGTGGGCGTCGCATTCGCGATATTCGCGGGCGTTGGGATGTAAGACTGGTAGTGAAGAAGACTGCCTTCTTGGCCGACGAAGACCACCGTCAAGGCAGGATTGGAAATCATCCGCTGTATCAGGAGAGCCGGAAAGAACCACCCCGAGTCAGTCATCAAGTTGTGCGAAGCAATTTGATGAACTCCGTTTCCGTTCGTCCACGTCCCTGTCGGCGCGGCCCCGCTAGCGCTGCCGATCATCCGAGTATCGGTCAATGTGCCAGCGGACAAGCTCAGATCAATTCGGCTCGACCCAGCAGCCGTCGATCTGAATGTGCAAGGGACTGTCTGGCTACTAGCCCCAGTCACCACGTTCGCCGATCCGGTTAATATCACATCCTGGACCGAGACTTTCCCTAACATTCCAGAAAGCGACGCCTGGAGCGGGGATTGAGCCTGCTGCGCGACGGCAGGGACAGGCAGAAAGACCGCGCACAAGCTGATTCTTTGAATCAGGCAGCGTATCATGCTAATTTCCTCATAAGTTGGTCGGACACTGGAAACCCGGTTGAGATTGCACGAGTCTTGCAGAGAGTTAGATTTATTGTCAAGAACTATTTTTCAAGTCAATAACAACGTAAACTCGCGGATTTTTCCGTTAGATTTTTGATGAATATCTATTTGTGGACTTGCAGGACCGGTTGAATGGCGTGGAGACCTGCGGACATAATAAGAAGAGGTGCAACTCTAGGAGTGTGTCGGGGATAGATCGTGGCCGCGGGCGATTCTCTGGGGCGGTGCGCTGGCTTTACGATATGGCTGATGGGAAGAGTTTTCGGTCTGACGATCTGAACGAGTCTTTGTTATTGCCTCGGTCGTTGCACGATTGGCTACCGGAAGCTCATCTGGCGCGTTTTTTGGTGAACGTGCTGAACGCGCTTGATCTTGCGGCGATCTACGCGACATAGGGGACCGAGGTGCAGTGAAACGGAAAAGCCGGTTCAGGAAATGCTTTGGCTGCTCTGGATTTGACGGTGGAGGCAAATTGACGGCATTCAGGTACCAGTTTCTGTCGTCAGAGCACATCACGCTCAGGCTGGTCGGCCGCCGAGGCGCCGGAGAGTAGCCCAAATGAGTGCAGACCTAAATTAACTACTCAGGATCGTGTAGCCAAGAACCACGTTAAGGGTCCCCATTTAGCCATTTGCTGTTTGGCCATTCAAGCTGGCTAGGATTTGAGCGCCGCTTGAACCGGTTTTCCATTCCACTGCACCTCAAACCCCAAGATTAACTGCTTTCGCCGAGAACTTCTCCGGATCGAAGTTCTTACCGGCCCACTCTCGCATCTGGCGATACTCTTTGGGTCTCGGCTTGGCGAGGATCTCTACCAGGCCCGCGCTCCGTCGACAACGCGCGGATATTTTGTGTCCGGTTCTATGGGAACGATGTCCTCCAGGACGACCGAGTGGACCCAGTTGTCGCCGAAGGCGTAGCTATAGAGCAGGCTGGCACCCTTCCTCGGGAGGGCCCTGGACAGCTTGACGGTGCTGTCTCTAGCGACTTCTGCGGGCAGATCGGAATCGGTGTTGGGTACCCCGTAGCGTTGGCCGCCGATCTCGAACTCATGCAGATGGTAGTCCTGCCATCCCATCGCTGCCTGATCACCTTGTGCAGTTGGGCGAGCGAAGTCTCACTCGACAGCCCGACACGCCGCCAGATGGGCGGGGCTATATCGAGCAGGAAGACGTACAGACGATAAACGGTCATATTTCTTCGAAGGATCAGGCGGTCGGAGCGACCATGCGGTAGAGAGTGGCGGGATGAACGCTGAAGGTGCGCGCTACTTCGCTGACAGAGGTGCCTTCCTTCAGCAGCCTCCTGGCGAGCTTCAGTTGTTCTTCGTTCATCTTCTTGGGGCGTCCGAAGCGCACGCCGCGCTTCTTGGCGTCGGCGCGACCAGCCCCGGTGCGCTCCCTGATCAAATCGCGCTCGAACTCGGCTATTCCGGCGAAGATGGTCATAATCATCTTGCCGGCGTGGGTAGTGGTGTCTGCCCAAGGCTCGGAGATGGATTGGAAACGGGCTCCCGCGCTTGCTATGGTTTCCACGATCTCCAGAAGATTCCGCGTTGACCGGGCGAGGCGGTCGAGCTTCCAGATGATAATCACGTCGCCTTCGCGGAGTTGGTCGAGCATGCGGTTGAGCTCTGGCCGGTCGCGGTACGAGCCGGACACCTTCTCGCGATAGATGCGCGTACAGCCTGCCTTCTTGAGCTCTTCGAGTTGAATCGTCAGCTTCTGATCTTCGGTGGAGACGCGGGCGTAGCCGATTTTCATACCTGGTCACCAAATCCTTCGCAAAATATATAGCAATTCAATTAGCTTATGCGAGATACTTTTGCGGTACGGATTTGGCTGATATTGCGCGAGTTGATTTTCTTCGCATAACTTGTAAGTTTTGCGACGATCCGGGATCAGTGCATTTCTATGAAGCACATTTCCGCAGACAGGCTGGACGAACTCGACCGGCAGTTGCTGGGGCTACCCCGGCGCAGTTCTGAACGCCGGTTGATCGTTCACGAGATGGCGGCGTTTTATGGGGTTTCCGAAACCAGCTTGTACCGCGCCCTGCGTTCCCATCTGCGCCCGAAGGCGGTGCGGCGCGCGGATCGTGGCATGCCCCGTGTGCTTCCGCGCGAACAGATGGAGCGCTACTGCGAGTTGATTGCGGCAGTGAAGCTGCGCACCTGCAACAAGAAAGGCCGGTGCCTTTCGACCGGAGAAACGATTCGCCTGCTGGAGGAGTTCGGTGTGGAGACGCCGGAGGGGTTGGTCAAAATCGACCCCGGCGTACTCAAAAGGAGCACGGTGAATCGCTACCTGAGGCAGTGGAGCTTCGATAAGCAGAGTTGGACGCGCCAGCCAGCCGCCGTTCGTTTCCAGGCCGAGCACAGTAATGAGTGTTGGCAGTTCGATCTCAGCCCTTCGGACTTGAAGCAAATCAAAGAGCCACCCTGGCTGCGAGCGGATCGCGCCGCGCCGACGCTGATGCTGTTCAGCGTGGTGGACGATCGCAGTGGCGTGGCCTACCAGGAGTACCGCTGCGTGTACGGAGAAGATGTCGAGTCGGCGTTGCGCTTCCTGTTCAATGCGATGTCTGAAAAGGCCGAACTTCCATTTCGCGGAATCCCGCAGATGATCTACACCGACAACGGTCCCATCGCCAAGAGCCGCGTCTTTCAGCAGGTGATGCGTTACCTGAAGATCGAATTGCGCACCCATCTTCCGGCAGGCAGTGACGGCCGCCGCGTCACCGCCAGGTCGAAGGGCAAGGTTGAGCGGCCATTCCGCACCGTCAAGGAGATGCACGAGACGCTCTACCATTTCCACTCACCGTCCACCGAAGAGGAGGCCAATGCATGGCTGATGAACTTTCTTCTTCGCTACAACTCCATGCAACATCGCTCCGAGCCTCACACCCGGATAGAGGATTGGGTGGAGAACCTTCCGCCCTCCGGCATCCGCGCCATGTGCGCGTGGGAGCGGTTTCGCACCTTTGCCCGCGAAGCTGATCGGCGCAAGGTGGGCATTGATGCGCGCGTCTCGGCGGAAGGCGTTTCTTACGTGGTCGATCCAGCATTGGCCGGAGAAACCGTCGTTCTATGGTGGGGACTGTTTGACAACGAGCTCTATGTCGAGCACGGCGATCAGCGTTTCGGGCCGTATCTGCCGGATGGCGGACCGATTCCGCTCAATCACTACCGGGCCTTCAAGAAAACGACAGCGGAGAAACAGGCTGATCGCATCGAGGAACTGGCGGCCAGGCTCAGCATCTCCAAGGCCGCTTTGAGCGGGCATCCGCAGATCACCGAGCTGATTCCAGAACGGCGAATTGCAGCCGCGGCGTTTGCCGATCCCGATCCGTTCCAGGAGCTTCAATACCCCAACGCCATCGCCGCCAAGCGGGCCATCGCCGACTACCTGGGAATGCCGCTGGGAAGGCTTTCGCCGGAGCAGTTGGAGCAGGTTCAGACCATCGTGAACGCAACGCTCGACAAGAAGAAGATTCTGGACCGGATAAGCTTATGTTTCCATAACCGCGCAGGAGAAAAACGAAATGCTGAGTGATGTCAGAAACTACTACGGGCTGACGAAGGACTTCGGACAGGTCGGCTATTATGAGACCGGCCAGTCGCAACAAATCGTCAAGGAACTGAGCCATGAGATCCGCGCCGGCAAGCTGGTCACCCTATCCGGTATCGTCGGTTCCGGCAAGACCACCATGCTGCGGCGCATCCAGGAGACCCTGGCTCAGGACAAGGAGATTCTCGTCTCGAAGTCGCTCTCGGTCGACAAAGGCCAGCTCAGCCTGCCCGTGCTGATCAATGCCCTGTTCTACGATCTGGCCACGGAGAAGGACTTCAAAATCCCCACGCAACCGGAGAAGCGAGAGCGCGTCTTGCGGGATCTGATCCGCAAGCGCAACAAGCCCATAGCGCTATTCATCGACGACGCACACGATCTGCACGCCAAAACACTGGTTGGCCTGAAACGTCTGATCGAAGTGGTGCGCGATGGCAATGGCACGCTGTCGGTGGTGCTGGCCGGACATCCGAAACTGAAAAACGATCTGCGCCGCCCGACCATGGAAGAGATCGGCTCCCGCGCCGCCATCTTCGACCTGGAAGGTTTCGGCGGAGACAAGCTAAGCTACGTCACATGGCTGCTCTCGCAATGCCTCGGCACTAAAACCAAGGCGGCGGCGACAGACGGCATCAAAGCCGTGCTGACCGAAGATGCCATCGCTCTGCTGTGTACACGACTCAGCACGCCGCTCCAGTTGGAGACCTACCTCAGCCGAGCATTCGAAGAAGGGTTCAATGTCGGGCAGAAGCCGGTGACCGTGGAGGTAATCGAAACCATACTGGCCAAGGACCTTAACGATATGGAGCCGCGGCTGACCCGATACGGATATAACGCGAAAGTCCTGTGCGAAGTGCTAAACGTCAAACCGCGCGAGGTCCGTGCTTTGCTCCGGGGCCAACTTCCCGCCGGTCGCGCCCAGGAGTTGCAACACGAAATGCTGGCCGTTGGCATCCCGTTTTGAAGCCTGCGCTCTTGCCAATTAATCTGGGCTTGCATCGCGAAGAGCCAGACTGTTGACCGGCAATGTGGGCCCATTGTCCGGTTAATCTGAGCACGGCCGTTTTTCTTGTTGGCAAATAATGTGGGCAGAAACCGCACGGACAATGAGCCGGAGCGTCTATGTTTGCAAGCCGCTACATGTAGTCATCGCCACGAAAGGTGGCCTTACCCGCCAGGGTCCGAACGCGTGGCAGCCCGTTGGCCGCGCTGAATACCTGGTCCAGCAGGTCGAAATGAGCCTGCGCTTGCTCAAGCAGGAGACTCTCGATCTCTGGCAGCTCCACCGCATTGACCCTAAAACCCCCGTAGAAGAGTCTCTCGGCGCGTTGAAAGAGCTGCAAAAGCAAGGCAAAATCCGCCATATCGGGCTAAGCGAAGTCAAGGTGCCGGAGATTGAACAGGCGCGCAAAGTGGTGGAGATCGTCAGCGTGCAGAACA
>Ga0302140_10012410_pt1 | contig 10443 bp, 10 predicted proteins | sample I_Bog_E1_1_FD_202095 | JGI IMG/M metagenome (GOLD analysis project Ga0302140, IMG submission 202095) | Peat permafrost microbial communities from Stordalen Mire near Abisko, Sweden - I_Bog_E1_1 | ecosystem: Environmental > Terrestrial > Soil > Wetlands > Peat | place: Sweden: Abisko, Stordalen...
AACGAAATTATTGCAAGCGGAATCCTCGTAGACGTTAACTATGATGAGTGTTAGCAGTTATCTCCAAGACGACAGGCATGATTAATCACTTTGGCAGGTCCAATCCCAAGCTACATTGTCGATATGAACGACGTAAAAGTCTCCCGTGTTGCAGACAGTGCTCCCCATGCCGTCGCCGAAAAATACGAAGTCGTCCTGGGACACATGAACGACATCAACCGGAGTGTAGCATTGATTTTGGTTAGGAGCTGCGGTTTTGTAGAGAGTAAAGTCGAGGACTGAACTTGTTGGTGGTCCTGGATAATTTGGGGCAGCATTGGCGGTATATCCTAAGAGCGCCACGAGGATGCCAGAGACGAGTCCGGTGAAAGATTTCATCTTGTTCAATTGAAATGATATCTTGAAGAGAGTTCAGGAGCTTTTGTAGACTTGAAGTAAATCGATTAACGTGATATCTGGAATGTTGAGTATTGAATACATAATGGGGAGATGGGATGCCTCCTTAAATAAAATTTCATATCTAGCAAGTCTCCATGTACCTCCGAATGGGTGCATAATTGATGCCTATGTGTCAGACCGGCTCTCGATCCTGTTCTACTGAGCCCCCTTAGGCTCAGAGCTTGGCTTTTTGTAATTTGTTAGAAGAACTCTTGACAGTTACTCGTCGGTCGCACTAGCTGATGATACTTTTCAGGTGATCGAGTAGCTCAACGTTCAGCCCCAGTACACGGCTTTTGCAAAAGCAACCAATTGAGAACGGTCTGATCTGGAGACTATTCCTGATAATTCATTAGCACCGCCAAGAGCAGTCTCGAAATGAAAGGCCATCTACTACGAATCACCCAATGACATGGCTTTGCTAGTCTGCTAAGTGTCGGGAAATACCCATGGGAAGGAGGTGACTCAGGCGGGGAAACCTCCAATTCTATAAATAGGCCAACGCGAATCCAGCTGCTGCGGAATTGGGGATGCTTGTGAGGCGCAACAATGCTCAGGCGCGGATCTGTTCGTAGGGGGAATTGCAAAGCATCTGGTTGGACAGACTGTGAAACCTCCACGTGGTTTCTGACTCATTATCGCACATGGTTTGCTCAGATCTGGTTGGAGCCGCCCGAAACCTCCCAAAGCTGAGGCGTAAAGCTGGAAGGTCAACAACAAATAGGCGATTTGTGTAACCACCACATAGCCACGAAGGAACAGCTTGCCAAGCTCGAGCTGAAAGGCTGAGGAAACGACGCGCAGATAAGCCTCTTGAAGCCTAAAAATTCGATCTTGGAGAAAACCCTCTATTGAAGTGCCCCGGAATGCTGAGCATTTCAAAAGGATGAGATGTCACAGGTATAGAAAGCCTGCTTCGACGCCGTGGTAAGCAAGTTTTGCAGATGAGCGAGGATAAACACTATCTTAATCTTATCAAAAATTCTTTTTTTTTCCAAAAAAAGAAGATGAAGTTTTAGAAAATTAGCTTCAAGCTATAGTTTTTGCTATTTTCTAAGAGTAAATACTAAGAGGTTTTAGTAATATTAGTAGGTAAGATTGTGGGTCCAACCCCCTGTCCAGAACAAGTCACGTGATCTCAGCACTCGATTAACATAAGCACAACTCCATCAAGGAGCCAGTCAATTAAAGGTTAGACTCGGAGACTTTAAGCTCTGTGGTATGTGCGCGGCGACTTATTCTCACCGCAGTCAGCTCCACTTCTGCGGATACCCAGATAAAATCCGCGTTAAGGCAATCGAAATCTTAGGCACCTTCTAGCAGTGTCTCCTCAATTATTCTTGAATACACGCATCAATTGCAGGAGTTTCCGAGACACTTGAGGTCATATCCAACAATGGCATACAAACAGCACCACGTTTGGTATCTGGCCGCAGCCTGGGGCCATCTGACAAGTGCCAATGCACTCATCAACCAGATGCTACATCTCAACCCTTCATTGCTTATCACTGTAGTGACGCACGCCATGATTCGTATGCTCTTACGTTGAAACCGAGATCAATGCTTACTAATGATTAATTCAGAGGATAAACTTGAAGCCGACTATGCTCAATACCCTGACCTCCCTCGGGAGCGCTTGCATCTCCTTGCCGCAGGAGCTAAAGTGTAAGTGTTAATATCATATCTCACTAGAGGAGCGGTATCAAGCTAATATTGTTCATTTTCAGGCTAGACCCTTCGAAGGGAAATCCAATGGTTGTTGCTACGCAAGAAACCCTCTCTCTTTTCCTCTCCACTCTCACCGACCTATGCTCCCCATCTTCTTTGCTCCTCAAGCCAACAGCATTGATACTTGACGTCTATGGATCTCACTTTATCTTCCCCCAAGCTAGAGCAATTGCTGGCCCGGAGGTATCAACCTTCATGCATATCACTCAAGGCGCTTCAGCCATGTATTCGTTCTTCGTCCCTGCTGCAAGATGCGGTCTAAGTGATTGGAAGAAGATTGTCGATAAGATTTACTCGGATGAGAGTCTCCGGGCAGGAAGAGACAGGGCGGAGATTGTCGACGCGGTGAGTTTCCTTACTTGTTCGTCCAAATCTATTGCCGATTCATGAAATGCTAATAAGAAGACAGGTCACACTCGCCAAGAATGGCACAGATAAACTCAATGGAACCGTGGTCCGAATTCCAGGTGTCAAAGAAATGTACGACTACGAGAGAGAGGGCTACAATATTCCTATGCCGCCGGGTAAGCCTCCTTGAAAAGTGTCGTAAGAAGAGCCATAAGCTGACCGAATAGGAATTCTCATCCAGATGGCAGCTATGGCAAATCTGGCCGATGACGTAGATGGCATTATCATATCCTCATCCTATGCCATCGAAGGTCCCGTCTTAGAGGCCTTGAAAGAATTCAAGAAATTGTACCCTGTGGGCAATCAAGTTGCACCTTTTGGGTGGGGGAAAGGTACGGTTATTCAAGATGAGAAGATTCGAGGGTTCCTGGACCAGCAAGAGAGTAATTCGGTACTCTACATCAGCTTCGGGTAGGCATCTCTCTCTCTTCACTTTCTTTTCACATGTGCGGATACGGCAATTGATTCTAAGCTCAGGTCCCACTTCTTCCCCATCAATACGCCTGAGTATGTTACCGCCCTACTCGATACCCTCTCGGACCTCAACTTTTCATTCATATTCGCACTCGGAGGGCACATGGCCGCAAATGGTCTGTCTACTGAGACGATTTCACGCATCAACGAGTCAGGCAAAGGCTTAATCCACAGTGGCTGGATTGACCAACGACGCATCCTGCAACATCCAAGCACAGGATGGTTTCTCACACATGCAGGCTGGAACTCCATCTCTGAGTCGCTTGCGCAGGGCGTGCCCCTCATTTGCTGGCCCATGAGCCATGGTGACCAGTTCATGAATGCGGCGGTGCTAAGTACTAGGGATGCGCCGCTTGCGTTTGAGCTTTTGCAGATTAGGATGAATGAGGCAAGGGGACCGCCGAGAAGAGGTGGTGGACCAATTTCAGGGGATATCGAAGCTGTCAAAAGAGAGATGAGGGATGTTTTTACTAAGGCCAAGGAAGCGGAAGGGACGGCGTTGAGAAAGAATACGGAGACGATTGCTCTTAAATTAAGGGAGGAGAGAAAAGATAGGGCTAAAGCAGTTGTAAATGAATTGGCCTGGATTTAGAATAAACGCAGGGCGCTTAGTCTGCTTCTTTATGATCCAATCCTATTGAGATATTCTGTAGAATGAGTAACCCAGTGTTGTTAAGTATCTTACTCGACTTGCAGTTATGCAGGCGTGTTAAATACTAGATAATCTAGGACAATAACAGCCCAAGACCTTTACTGCACGCTATACTGTTGATTTGAAATTCTCTGCCTTCTACTAAAGGTATGTTCAATGTTAGCAGCTTCGTGTCTCTAGACTAGACCGCTCTTATCCACCAGAAATATTTTGCCGGATTTTCCCACGTCCCTAAACACTGTCCCCATTCCCCGCCAACAACCGCCATTTCATCCCTACGTCCATCTCCTCCGCAGCTAAGAAGCATTGCCAACAAGCTCGATCTCAAAACCTGGCGCTCCCGCCGTCTGTTCGAACGTGATGTTCACCTTCTCACTCCCAGTAGGCACCACCAGCGCTCTCTGCGTAAACGGATGATGACCCTCATACCTAGTCATATCGCACTTCAACCCCATGATTAACACCAATTACCAATTTTAAAATCATAAATGCTAATCACAAAGAGAATGGAAGAAGGTAGCTCACTTGAAAAGCCAGACCGTTTCCACCAGGTCCACAGTAGTATACATAACCGGTGGTGGAGGGGTCGCTATAGACACTGCATTCTCCAGCAGAGGTGCTAAAGTAGTAATAATTACCGCCTAGTGAAAGACATAATTAATATATCAAGATTTGTTATTCGGAGCAGCGTGGAAGAGAACAGGAAAGGTACGTACTACTTCCGATGGCTTCAGGAGTCGATGTGAATATAGCGCAGGAGCCGTCGACTACCCAGCGAAAGTTTTCGTCTAGGCACCCGATTGTCGTGTCAGTGGCCGTGTCGTAGACACTGAAGGTACCACTGCCGCCCTCAAGCGCGGCGCTGCTGCAGAAATAACCAATGAATACTGATATTGAGCTCGGGACAAAGAGGAGGAAGGTGAAGGGAATGAAAAGCGAGTGGAGAGGGGCCATTTCAATGTAAGCACGTGTAAGTGTCTTTTTCGTTGACTTCTGCGATGAGGGGGAGGTAAGGGAGAAAACTAAGTTGTGGCAATTGAATAATGTTTTACAAAGTAAAGAGAGAGATCTTATAGATCTTTGTTCATGACTGAGAGCTCATTAGTGGTATTTGGAATCCTGCTGACTTTCTTGATGGATGAAGGGACGTGTTTGCGGACAGACTTCCTCCTCATTGGTTGCCGCTAAGCAAGAAGCTTGGGCGAGGCACGTACATGTACAGTGCAGAGTGCAGGTGGAAGGATATACCCGAAAAGCCATTTTACGGCGTGCACTGCATCAATCGATACAACGCATGTCAGTGTGTCACTATCCAAGTATTTGAAAGGAAATTGGAACCCAAAGTTTCCCAGGACGCCAAGCGGCTAATAGTATCCATTCTAAAATGCCACTCGTTGCCCTGCCTTTATATGTGCAATCAGGGCACAGGTGGTCTGATTATGCGCTTCCAAGGAGCGGAGCATTCCCTTTGTGCATGAAATTTACTCGCTTTTCTCAGAAGTCTGAATCTCTTTAGAAAGATGCAGGAGAATTTACTGGGGTCTAAGCCACCCGGGAAAGCTGGAATGCGCCCAAATACGCCCGAAACCCTACGCCGTTAGAATTCAATATTGATTACCGCTGACGGACAGATAAAAGCCAGCAATAAGCGGACCTCACGCCAGTCGGAAAACCTTGCAATCCCCCAAAGCCTTACACTCTAGCCCCTAGAGCAACACAGTTTGGGATTTAACGTCACTTTGTAAGGGTCCGAGAAATCTTTAATGGCGGGGAATCCTATTATTTTGAGTACCGCAGTGCCTCCCAGGCCCCGGTTAACTCCATGCGGAGCGATTCAGGAACTTGGGTGCGTTTTGCAATACACATATTACATGAAATACTGTGTATTAGTCAAATAAAGAATAGCGAGCAAGATATGGGAGTCACGGATTACGGGCTTCATATAGTAAGTACTTCTTATATTATGTAATAATTGAAATACGCTGTGCGCCCAGTCACATGTATTTGCTTCAGTGAGCAGCCTGATTGGCTTTGAGTCTGAGTCTGTGGTCGAGTCAACCAATAGACACAGCGTTGCTTTAGCCTACATATGCCACCGTGGAGGCTGTGCCAGGCTTCAGCCTCATGAACGGCAGACGTCTTTCTCTGAAAACAGCCTCGCCCTTCACGTCACCTCAGATAACGTTTAACAAGTTGCTCAATACATCGAATTGATTATGGATCCCGTCACAGCGATAGGCTTGGCAGCCAGCATAATAGCTGTCATTCAGCTGACTGGAGCTTTGATCAAGCCCGCCACCTCCTCGCTAGGACCATCGGAGAATGACCAGAAAGAGCTTGAGAGGCTCCTGACAACTATGAAAGGCTTTCAGATTGCTTATAATAATCTCGAGCACTACCTCAAACCCAACCCTGGACAGGCAGAAACTCTTGCGACAGCAATCCAACAGCCGATTGCAGACTGCAAGGCTGTACTCGCTGAGCTCCAACTTCGACTCTCAAGCATGACTTTCGTGAGGAAGTATATCATTGGAAAGAAGTGGGACAAAAAGTTTGATTGCTTGGTGAAACGGCTCGATAATGCTCGACAGCTTTTCGATGTCATACTTCAAGGAGATCAATCGTAGGTGAAATTCGTATGCAATGCCGAGGATGTACTTGCTAATGATGGAACTTGTAGAGACAGACTAATAAAGATTACGCAATACATGGAACAGAGAACTGAAGATTTCGACACCATCAAAGAAGGAATCCAGAGCGCTGGGTCCCGTCTTTCAGAGGTCTACTTGGCGGTACAGACGAATCAACGAGTAACAGAAGCACGAGCAGCCCAAAATCAAGCTGCCTTGCGAACGGCATTGGAAGGACTGGAGAATAAAGTAGAGGAGCATTTTTCGCACGCGGAGAAAGTGGAGCAGCGTACGTGGAAATCAAGGCATCAAATATTTCGCTACGAAGTACTCGTACTAATACAGCTTGCAGGCAAGTCCAAAGACAAGATCCTCCTGTGGCTTGCAGTCGCGGACCCAAGACCAAATCACGATAGAGCATGCAAAAGCCGTAAATCTGGGACGGGAGATTGGTTCACCAGAGGTCAGAAATATCGAAGGTGGCTTGCGGAACCCAATTCATTCTTCTGGCTCAACGGCAAAGCTGGCTGCGGCAAGACAGTTCTCAGCTCCACAATCATCGAACAGACAGCCGTACATTGTGACGAGAATGAGGCCTGCGTATTAGCCTACTTCTACTTTTCTTTCACCGACACTGCAAAGCAACAGTGCTCGAATATGCTGTCTTCGCTACTCGAACAACTGGTATCTCAAGTTGACACGACACCCGAATGTCTGGTATCTCTGTACCGCACGTATCAGAGGAGTGCACCTCCATTAGACCCATTGAAAAAGTGCTTGCAGAGCATTACAATGGAAATGCTTTTTCTGCACGTTTATTTGATTGTTGATGCTCTTGATGAAATCTGTAATACTGATGGACGAGAGGAAGCTTGCAAACTACTTGAAGAGCTTTCTCAGAATGCGAAGATTCGTGTTTTAGCAACCAGCTGTCGAGAACATGATCTCACGGAGTACATGTCAGAATGCAAATGCATCACGGATATATCGATCTAAAACCCCGAAGTAGATCACGACATATTGCGGTACGTCCAAGAACAATTGAAAGAGGACAAAAAACTGAAAAGGTGGTCTGCGTTGCACTCTGAGATTGAAGCTGTCTTGAGTAGCAAGGCAGATGGAATGTAAGTTATTTTTGCCCCTACGCTCGAATTCGATGAAAGTGATCTAAATTATGTATAACAGGTTTCGATGGGCGGCGTGTCAGCTTGACACTCTCCGAAAGTGTCCAAGCGTGAAGAAAGTCCGAGAAGCTTTGCATAACCTTCCGAAGACTTTAGATGAGACATATGAGCAAATTTTGTTGAATACCGATGAAGACTATCGAGACGTCATCATCGAAGCACTTCGATGGTTGTGTTTCTCGACGACAACCCTGAACATCGAACAGCTTGCCCAAGCTGCCGTCTTCGGAATACACGTTGACTCTCCTTCTGAACAGACCCCTCTGGAAGTCACCTTCGATGAGGAAACTCTCTTTCAGGACCCAATGGATATTCTTGGCTTGCTAGCCGGACTCGTGGTCTGCCACGGAGATCCTGCCACGACATCCCAGGAGCACCTCAGTAGAAAGTCTATGATTGTACTCAGTCATTTCTCGATCAAAGAATATCTAGTCTCAGGTCGACTAAGTAGTAAAGTGAATCAGTTTCAGATAGATGAGCCTCGCGCATACGAAATACTCGCCACTAAATCTATTTACAATGTGCTCTATCATCTTGATTCGTGGCTGGGGCAACCGAAATGGAATCAGCGTAATTGTTACAGAAGCGGAGACCCGTTTCTACGACACGCTTCAGAATTTTGGGTATATTATGCAGGGAAGGTCGACCATGATTCGGGACTTACTGTCTTGATAATCTCAGTCCTTGAACTTGAATGGTCCTCGAGACAACCATTTCTTGAATCTATGGATCAAATAGACCAGAGGTCATCGTGTCTTACGCCACTGTACAATGCATGTTACATGGGTCTTTATTGGCCCTGCAAAGTGTTACTTGAGAGAGGAGCCGACGCTGAGGAAGGAGGAGGAACGTACGGCAATTCTCTCCACGTTTCTATATTAACGGCGCACGAAAGGATCATTCGACTCTTGCTCGATCAAGGAGCAGAAGTCAATGCAAGAGACAGCGGAAAATATGGAAGCGCTATTCAAGGTGCTGCAGCAACGGGTGTGATAAGCATTGTTAAGCTTTTGCTCGGTCACGGAGCAGACATCAATACGCAAGGTAGAAAGCGGGCAAGTGCTCTTCAAAATGCCTCATACTATGGACACGTAATTACTGTACAGCTCCTGCTTGATCACGGAGCGGATGTCAATGCGCCAGCTGGTGACTGGGGAAGTGCTCTTCAGATGGCTCTTGAAGGTGGAAGTGAATGCATAACTCGGCTGCTACTTGAACGCGGAGCAAATGTCAACTCGGAAACCGGGTATTATGATAAGCATTTTGACTTCTCGCGATTCCGATCCGTTCCCAGGGCCATCAAAGAAGCTTTAGTCATGATACTGGAACATGGTGCCGTCGTATCTAAATTCCGTGGTGGCATTTTAGCAGAGGATGCGTTAGCAAGGAAAGATTTTAAACAATTCGTGGAATTGCAAATTAAAACTAGAGGAGAGAGGGTGAGAAACATGGAGGTAGAGAGACCTAAGCTAAATGCAGGCGAGGCGTACGGATTGAGAAGGAGGAATACAAGAACAGATGAGAGGGAAAGGCGAGCAAGAATCAGGAATAAGTAGACTGAATAGTTGTTGCTTTTTGGTAGCTAATGACTAAAAGAATTGAGAAAACGATCGAATAAGACCGAGATGAAAGCTAGAAATATGAGAGAGAAACCAGGGATCTTACGCCACGTTTGACCTTTAAATAGTATAAAGTGAAGCAATCGCTAGTCTAGTGTTGAGGGGTCAAATGGTAAGACTTAGTATTAACCAAGTATCACTAGCATCCGCTTATGAGCATTTATCCATCTGGTGAACCCCAATCAAGGGATACAAGAAATGCATTCAAACATTAGAACCCGCCTCCTTCCCAGCCTCAACATGCTCAACTCCATGCGGCACCGCCTTCTCAGTCATGCCCATCTCAGCCGCATAAGTGCTATGTGGTACCCACTTCGCGCTCGTCATCGGCGTCGTCTCCTCCAACATCCTATCGACCTGTTCCAGCGTAAGACCCTTGGTCTCTGGAATCAAGAAGTACGCATAGATCAAACATAACACGCAAAGCGAGCCCCAGAGGAAGAAGATCTTAGGTCCGAGATCGACGCCGCCGCCTGCAGTCGACGTGATGTATGGAGTGATGATAGTGATAATCTGGAAGGGTTAGCTAAAGCTCTAGGATTGAGGGGACAAAAGACATACGCAGTTCCATAGCCAGTTCGAAGCAGTTGACAACGCAACACCACGGGACCGGATAGGCAGTGGGAACACTTCACCAATAACCACCCAGGCACCAGGTCCCCATGTCGTCGCAAAGAAGAATATATACAGACAGATAAACGCGATCATAGCCGATATAGCAGGCTTAGATGAATCCGTGACACCGATGATAGCGACGATGAATTCACAAACGACCATGCCAAGCGCACCCCAGATCATAATTGTTCGTCGACCAAAACGTTCAATGATCCAGAAGGAAATAGGTGTGGAGCAGACATTAACCAGCGTCGTAATCAAGCTGATCAAGAACGGATTGCTGATCGTGCCAAGCGCAGTGAAAAACGTCGTCCCAAAGTAGAAAATGAAATTGATTCCCGTCCACTGCTGCATCATCTGCAAACTAGTGCCAAGAATCGTTCGTCGCAAATTGCTAGCAGGATTTCGGAGACCACCTTTGAAGCAGTTTGCCCAGCTAGAGAAATAGCCGCTTTGAGGGATCACGGACATCTCGTACTCGTGGTTCGCGATGATCTCGGTCAGCTCGGCTTGCACGAGTTCGGATCCGGGAGGTTGGTCCCGGAGACGCTCGAGCACGTGAGCGGCTTTTTCGAGCTGCCCTTTCATGACGAAGTAGCGGGGTGATTCAGGGAGCCAGAGGAGACCACCGGCAAGGATGAGTGCCCATAGAAGCTGGAGGGCCATTGGGATGCGGTAGGATCCGGAGTCTGTTC
>Ga0302140_10012420_pt1 | contig 10439 bp, 13 predicted proteins | sample I_Bog_E1_1_FD_202095 | JGI IMG/M metagenome (GOLD analysis project Ga0302140, IMG submission 202095) | Peat permafrost microbial communities from Stordalen Mire near Abisko, Sweden - I_Bog_E1_1 | ecosystem: Environmental > Terrestrial > Soil > Wetlands > Peat | place: Sweden: Abisko, Stordalen...
GACACCTACGAGTACGACGCCTTCGGCAACATGCTGGCCAAGACCGGCGCAACGCCCAATGTCTATCTCTATCGCGGCGAGCGCTACGACTCCGACCTAAAGCTCTACTACCTGCGCGCCCGCTGGTACAACCCCGTCACCGGCCGCTTCATGACCCGCGATCCGTACTCGGGCAGCGCCTACGACCCGGCCTCGCTGCATCGCTATAACTACGCCCGCTCCAACCCTTCCAACTTTCTCGATCCTTCGGGACGGGCGACGCTGGGCGAATACGGGTTGATGTTCACCAACCAGGCTGCCAAAAATGTGGCGGTTGGCGCCGTGGGCCTATCGGTCAATTGCATGATTCGTGCCGATGCGGGCATCCTCTACCTGGTCGGCGAGTTCAGCCACGACAACCAGACAGTGATTGACGCCAAGGCCGATTTCAAAAATTGCATGGCCAGCGTCACGGTGGAGCAATTGGCGGAGAGCGCGCTTTTCGCCTGGGGCTCCGGCGTAGTGCTTGAGGAACTCGGGGGCATGTTGCAGGAAGCCTTGCAGGGGGCTTTTCCGAAGGTCGAGGCGCCGTTCTTTTGCAAACTCTGTTTCGCAGCCGGCACGCCGGTCCACACCGATCACGGCGCCGTGCCCATCGAGCGCATCAAGGTTGGCGACAAAGTCTGGACGCACAATAGCGCCACCGGCAAAAACGAGCTGAAGCGTGTCACGCACGTGGCCGCGCAGCACAGGGATAAGCTGCTCGAATTGCGCGTGGAGGGCGAGCACGCTCCGCTCCACCCGACGCCCACGCATCCATTCTGGGCCAGGCGCGATGCAGCGCCAAACGGCGCATGGATCAAGGCCGGGGATCTGCGCGCTGGCGATCAGCTTGAGGCGCAGGACGGCCGCTGGGTCGGCGTTCTCTCCGTCGCCGAGCTCGACAAGCTCGCCGTCGTTTACAATTTCACCGTTGAGGACGACCACGATTACTTCGTCGGTGATGAAGGGTTGCTGGTGCATAACCAGGGACCTGGAGCTGGTTTAGACGCCCTTGCACAGTTTCGAGCTGACCTTGGGTTGCAGCCTGGAGAAGGTACTCTGTCAAGTCTGGACATAGGTGGACAAACCTTCTACGGAATCAACGCGCATGGGCAGCCAATCACAATGCCTGTGAATGCAATATCTGCCTCGCATGCCGAAGCGGATGCCTTTCAGCAGGCCATAAATGCAGGTGCCACCGGCGGCGAAGCGACGCTAACAGTTGATCGTCCGCTTTGTCTCGCTTGCGGGCAGAACGGCGGCATCCGAAGCATGATGAGGAACGCAGGTGTGAACAGGCTGAATGTTGTGACACCGGAAGGCACCCAAGTATTCACGTGCCCCTAGGAGGCCAATTCGTGACTGCACAGATCGTAAGTATCGTTAGCGACAACTGGAACGGCATTCACTGCCGCGAGCAGCAGGTCAAAGATCCGTCTGAGGACGACGCATTGGATGCAGCACGTGCCCTTGATGGGCGCACAAAGACCCTTGTTGCCGTCAGCGCAGCAGATGGCTCCAGCCTAACGATTGGCGGAGGTGCCGGCCAGTACGTTGCATATGTATCAACGAACGATGAAAGGTGTTTCAACTTGCTTGCCGATCAGGAGCAAAGTTCAGGGACTGTGTCATTAGTTGCGGGGGGGCAGGAAGGCGATTTCCCGGCGGAGCAGATAGTCAAACTCGACCAGGTCTTGCGTGCTGTAAAGTTCTTCTATCAGGCGGCGGGGATGGATAGCGGGCAAAGATGGCGTAGCCAGTGGTAGAAAAACAATGTCTCCAGCGGCGTCACCACGCAGTATCTGGTTGACGATCTTTCGCCCACCGGCTACCCGCAGGTGGTCGAGGAACTGGTCAACGGCGCGGTCACGCGCACCTATAGCTATGGCTACGAGCGCATCAGCGAGAGCCAGACACTGAGCCACGCATGGACGCCGAGCTTCTACATCTACGATGGCCGCGGCACAGTGCGCATGTTGGCCAGCCTCGCCGCCACGGTCACCGACACCTACGAGTACGACGCCTTCGGCAACATGCTGGCCAAGACCGGCGTCACGCCCAATGCCTATCTCTATCGCGGCGAGCGCTACGACGCCGACCTAAAGCTCTACTACCTGCGCGCCCGCTGGTATAACCCCGTCACCGGTCGCTTCATGACCCGCGATCCGTACTCGGGCAGCGCCTACGACCCGGCCTCGCTGCATCGCTACAACTACGCGCGCTCCAACCCCGCCAATTTCCTCGATCCTTCGGGACGGGCGACGCTGGGCGAATACGGGTTGATGTTCACCAACCAGGTGGCCAAAAATGTGGCAGTTGGCGCCGTCGGCCTATCGGTCAATTGCATGATTCGTGCCGACGCGGGCATCCTCTACCTGGTCGGCGAGTTCAGCCACGACAACCAGACGGTGATCGACGCCAAGGCCGATTTCACAAATTGCATGGCCAGCATCACGGTGGAGCAATTGACGGAGGCTACGCTTTTTGCCTGGGGCACCGGCGTAGTGCTTGAGGAACTCGGAGGGATGTTGCAGGAATTCCTCCAGGGGGGGAGAGGAGCAGGCGCGGAAGCAACACCGACACTATTCAGGGGAACATCAAGAGGCTTCCCCGGCAATGAAACACTATTGCGCGCGGGGGTAACTCCGACCTCTACTAACCCAGCAGTTGCCACAATCTTTGCAACTGCCAGTGAGCAATATGGGGAGGGAGTTGTTCAAATGGCTTCGACTCAGGCGCTGAGCGGTGTTCAAGCGGCGGATGCAAATGTTCTTGCTGCCTCTGAGAACGAGGTTGTCTTGGCTACAACGCCGACAGACTTCGCCGCAATGGCCGACACAACAATTTCGGCTGCCGACGCACGTGCTATTCTTCAGGACATGGGCTATTCGAGCCCAGGGCAAATCAGCAATCTCGAAGGGCTCAATCTGGCTCTACAGAGCGTGCCCCAGTTAACATCTGAAGAAATTCAACAGTTCATCAATGCAGCCTCGGAAGTTGGTGCGCGGTGAGTATCATCGACCATGAAATTAGATTCGCAGTTTTGAACGTGACCTGCTTCGGCGAGAAAGTGACTGTTGAGGGGCGAAACTGCGGTGGAACGATCTTTCCTGGCCAGCGGTTCACTGTCTTATCCGAGTCAATAGTTACAGTGACGCCCGAAGGCTATGGCCCTGCTTCGCTCAAGCCGGTCGGCGCGGTAGATTTGAGAATCGAATCTATATGGTTTTTTGGGCGTTTTTTCTGCGAGTTAAGCCCAGCGTACAAAGCCCGACTTGAGCTTGTTGGCACAGGCGGCGAACTGATCAAGCCGCACCTGATGCTCAGTATTCCCAAGCTGGATGTCAGCGGCTCCTCGGACGCTGAAACAGGTACGAGGAGTGAGTAAACAGCATTTGCGACGTCCTTCGAAAGCACCGGAAGCATCACGGTGCAGAAATTAGCGGGGGATAGGGCCATGACAGAACAATTGAAGTGCGCATACGCCGACAAAATTCTCAGTATGGACCGTGTGGAAGAGGACGCATACCATATCCGCGTTCAGATTTCGGAGGCTAGGATTGTTGAGACTATCTGTCGCCTCAGTTGGAGGGAGTCGGGCGAAGAAAAGGTTATTCAAGGCTGCACTTTTGATTCCAGAGATTTCGGGATGGAAATTGCCTGGGGAAATATCAACACGCGGTCCGTATGCAACCAAGTCGCGACGTATCACGAGAAGTTGCAGGCTGACGCAAAATCATAACAATGCAGGTGTGTGCAGGAAGGGATATTTGATAAGTCAAATGGGCTGACGACGGCGCGGTGCCCATCGAGCGGATTCGGGTAGGTGACAAGGTCTGGTCGCGCAACCGAACTACGGGCAAGCAGGAGTTGAAGACTGTCACGGCGCTGACCGCGCAACACAGGAATAGGCTGATCGAACTGCGCATCGAGGGCGAGGCCGAGCCGCTGCGGCCTAGCCTGGACCATCCATTCTGGGTCAGACGCGCGTCGGCTGGGCACGAGGCTTGGATCGAGGCCGGCGCAATGCTCGTAGGCGATCTGGTGCTCAACCGTGAGGGCAACTGGCGCAAAGTTCTAGCCGTCAAGCCCCTCGAAGGCCTGCAAACCGTCTACAATTTCGAGGTAGACGGGGATCACGATTACTTCGTCGGGGAATCCGGCATCTTGGTGCACAATGCAATTTGTCGGATAACGCCTGGAAGTCTTCCTCCAGATGAGGAAAAGGCGCTGGCAGACACTTTGGGACACATTGACAACGGAACAGAGCCGCCACCGCCGACCAATAAGAAATGGGGTACGCCGTTTGAGAATAGAAACGACCCAAACGGCGTTCCCCGTCTACCCGGAGGACAGGATTCGGCAAGCCCCTATCAGGAATATAGAGTCGCGCCTCCCCCAGGCACGGGTGGCGCAGGGCCGCTCAGAGTTGTACAGGATTCAACTACAGGAAACACTTATTACACATGGACCCATTACGGCGATAGTGGGGTTCCTGCTTTCGTCCAAATACGATAGCAGAAAGGAAAGTTACGATGAGCGTCGCGACCAAAGCAATATGGCCAACTACATGTTTGGCCAGCGAGCAACTTGACGAAACGAGAGCGCAGCTAATTAAGTCAGGCTTCACGATTTTTGAACTTCCGGGTGAACGCGTTGTCACTTTAGAGGCGTTCTTTAGCGTTGCAGCTTGCGTTTTGCCAGCTGACCCTCCGCTTAGCGGTAGGCCGAACATTGATGCGTTTCTTGACTCCATATGGGAAGGGATCAGCTGTTTGCATGCTGAGACAATCGCATTATTATGGAGCAACGCAGACGTGCTTATGGAGAGATCATTTCAGGATGTTTTAATTGTCGTCGATTTGTTTCACGATATCGCCCGGTCACTAAGAAACAATCGGGCGGGAGGGATACCAAACCTTCAATTCTACGTTTTACTTTTTGGTAAAGGCGTCCAGTTTCCTAGGATCAAATTGCAATGGAATGGCTATAACTTGGTAGATGAATCAGTTGTAATCACATAAACGACCAAAGGTCCGGTGGGCACGCGGGTAAGACCGATCACGGCGCGGTGCCCATCGAGCGGATTCGGGTTGGTGACAAGGTTTGGTCGCGCAACCGAACGACGGGCCAGCAGGAGTTAAAGACTGTCACAGCACTGACCGCGCAGCACAGGGATAAGCTGATCGAACTGCGCATCGAGGGCGAGGCCGAGCCGCTGCGGCCAAGCCTGGACCATCCATTCTGGGTCAGACGCGCGTCGGCTGGACACGAGGCCTGGATCGAGGCCGGCGCAATGCTCGTTGGCGACCTGGTGCTCGACCGTGGCGGCAACTGGCGCAAAGTTCTAGCCGTCAAGCCCCTCGAAGGCCTGCAAACCGTCTACAATTTCGAGGTAGACGGAGATCACGATTACTACGTCGGCAAGAGCGGCGTGCTGGTGCATAATGCGTTGCTCTGCAATCCCAAGTTGGTGTACCGAGGCGGGTCTGGCACACCTAGCAATCTAACTCCCCGTCCAGGTGTAGATACATCCGGGTTGTCGACATTTGACAATCTTGAAGCGGCCACACCACCAGGCGGAAAAGCTCAAATCATCGACGTTTCTAAGCTCAATCAACTCTCTGCCCTGCCTGATGCGCCGCCTCCAGGACATGTATCTATTACGCCAGGAGACCAAGCCTTAATCGACGAATGGGCTGCAACACGAGGAACGGACACAGTTCACTCACTTACGCAGGAATTGATGGACGCGATCATTGGCGAAGCGCGGAGGCCCTAATGACGGAAGCTACCCGTTTAAGAATCTGGTCGCTGCTGAATGAGACGTTTCGGGACGTTAATCAAACACTTCATCATCTGCCGGGCATAAAGATGGACTGCGGTCATTATCGGAACGAAGTTTTTCCATTCCGTGCATACGCAGAATTCTCTGTTCGCCAGCGTACAGTTGTGATCTCATTCAACATTCAGCTAAACGTGGATCACTTCGATATTTGGGGAGATATTGCAAGAGAAGACGGCTTCATCCTGCAAGATATGATGCAAGCCAGTGTCGATGGTGTACCCGGTAATGAGGAACGGCTTATCGAAAAATCCGAGGAATTCGCGGAACGTTGCAAAGAAGAGGCTGCTGTATTAATTGCAAAGGAGTTCAACTGAGGCATCGAGCGCATTGCCGGCGAGAAGAATGCGCTGTGGGCTACGCCGGTTCACCCGTTCCGCGCGCGCAGTGACGCGCAAGAGACGGCCCATTGGATTAATGCTGGCAACATCATTGTCGACGGCCAGCCGATACGCCTGCTCACGTGCTATGGTGGCTGCGGGCCAGCGCAGGATTTGAGCAATATACTTGGTGTTGACGTCCTGGGTGCGACAGGGCCGGTGAAAGTCGCGCAGGCGGCCGGATCGACCCCGATCGTGGAAAACGGGGTGTGGATCACCTTCTCTCCGAGCGGGGTTCAATGATGAGAGTTATCGGTTTGTTTCGCGAGCTTGTATGGCCGGAAAATGCCCGACTGCCAAGTATTCACGCTTCGAAGGGCGCTCTAGCTGAAGACATGGTTATGCCTGTCCTCATGTACCTTTCGATGGGGACAGACGTAATTGATGTCATGGAAGCGACTCGGGATCCGTTTGACCATGCAAAGTACATTTCTGGAGGGCCAAGCTTGACCACCGATGGAGAGTGGGTATGGCGATACGATCTAGAACATTATGTCCGATTGTACCGATTGGGACTACCAGAGGAGTTTCTCGCGCGGGTCCGGCGCGTTCAGACAGAGCCCGTCCAGAAGATGAGCGTAAAGGAAGTAATCAGTGAGGTACTCGACACGTACCGAGCCGCCGAAGGAGGAGACCCACGAGCTGTGCTCTATTGAAGCAGGCAAGTCTCGCTCTTGGATCTCGGAGTCCACGAATCCCATCGCACCCGCTGTTTCGCATCCGGCACGCCGGTGCAAACCGACCACGGCGCAGTGCCTATCGAGCGCATCAAGGTTGGCGACAAGGTCTGGGCGCACAATGAAGCCACCGGCAAGAACGAGCTGAAGCGCGTCACAGCCGTTGCTCCCAGCCATCGCGACAAACTGCTGGAGCTGCGCATTGCCGGTGAAAAGAACGCCTTGCGGGCCACGCCGGTTCACCCCTTCCGTGCGCGGCGCGATGCGCAAGACAAGCCGCACTGGATCGACGCCGGAGACCTGGTTGCGGGCGAGCAGTTGGAAACCCAGGACGGCCGCTGGGTCACCGTAGAGTCCGTCAAACCGCTCGACGGCCTCGCCACCGTGTACAATTTCACCGTTGAGGACGACCACGACTACTTCGTCGGCGACGAAGGGTTGTTGGTGCATAATGTAGGGCCTGGCTCGCTCTCTTTCCTGCCCCAATACCTGCTGCCCGGCTCCGTTACGCCCGATAATCCAGGCGGCGTATATACATACCAGACAACTGGATCTTACGCAGGAGATAGGCAGGCGCTCGCAGACGCAATGGGAATTCCACAGCTTCCGGCAGGTTATCAGAACCATAAGATCGACTGGGATCCTAATACCAACGAGGTAAATGCCCAGGCCGTGGATGCAGCAACACATAGATCAATTCCGCACAATGGTGGCGCTAATGATTTCAATCAGGGTACGGGAACAAGGTACAACCAGCCCTCCGGTAGGGCTGAAGCTGCGAGGCGCAACGCGGCCTTGCCATGCGATTGAGTACAGGAGGCAACATGATCAAAAGCCGGTTTTTCAAGAATCCGGAAGTGGGATTCAGAACGGTTGGTCCCCCAATAACCGCCGAGCAAATCAACCGGGTCATCCCGGATGACTTCGCGGGAAAGGAGGATTTTGTCGAATTCTACCTTTTCCATAACGGAGGAGAATTGATTGGGAACACGCATTTCTACCGGGATATCTTTCATCAGGTCGGCCCCAATGACTTTAACGAGCTTTACGTTGTTGATTTCTATATCATTCCTCCGCACCCCGGCGAGGAACTGAAGTATTCAATGGTGTCAATGAGGGCTGCGACACGCCAGGGATGGGGCGAGGTCGCCTACCAGGGGGCGGGCGGAGGGCTCTATGGAGACTTCGTCGATACTCACGTCCCAATTACAAGCGACGGGAGCGGAAACGACATCTGGATTCACATTCCTTCTGGCCGAATTCGGTACGTGAATTTCGATTATGCCTCCGACGATGGTCCAATTGAAGTTGCCCCGTCATTTATTGATTTTGTCTCGAACCTGGGTATCGGGCTGCGTCCCTTGCCTAAGGGTTAGTTTGACAGCACCGGCGGCCAGAGCTACGCCTATAACTCGTGGCTCAAGCTGGTCTCGATGAATGGCGGCCAGGTCGCGCTGCGCTACGACGGCCTTGGCCAACTCGTCTCCAAGACCTCCGGCGGCGTCACCACGCAGTATCTGGTCGACGATCTTTCGCCCACCGGCTACCCGCAGGTGGTCGAGGAACTGGTCAACGGCGCGGTCACGCGCACCTATAGCTATGGCTACGAGCGCATCAGCGAGAGCCAGACACTGAGCCACGCATGGACGCCGAGCTTCTACATCTACGATGGCCGCGGCACAGTGCGCATGTTGGCCAGCCTCGCCGCCACGGTCACCGACACTTACGAGTACGACGCCTTCGGCAACCTGCTGGCCAAAACCGGCGCCACGCCCAATGTCTATCTCTATCGCGGCGAACAGTACGACCCAGACCTGAGTTTGTACTATCTGCGGGCGCGTTACTACAACCAAGTTACCGGGCGCTTCCTCAATGTGGACTCGCTGGCAGGCCAAGGCCAGCGGCGCTATGAGTACGCCGGGGCTAATCCTGTGGACGGGATGGACCCGTCCGGGAAGTTCGTTCTCGAAGCGTATCGCCCGCTTGGAGCGGGCTTGCTCATCAAGTTTCCGTGGTTTTCGTTTTCCCCTTCGATACCGCCTTGGTGCGGGGGTGCGGGAAGCGGCCCGATGGGAAGCCTTCTTCCTCCGTGCAAACCTTGCCCCGAAAAGCCCGGCATACCCGCGTACCGCAACAGTTATCTCTGCCGGTACTACCAACCTATGGTTGCCAAGATAAGCGAAGGCGCATACGGCGTCGCTCCTGCCCTTCCCTTGGGACTTGGGATCGAATCGCATTTTGCGGATCCGAATTGGCCGAACAACTTATACAACAAAACTGGCGACGCATTCGGAATGTCAAACGGTTCCACCGCGCATCCAGAGCACGCCAACGGCCCGGTAGATGATATAAACAAGCTTTTCAGCGAACCGAAAGCGAACGGGTGCGATAAGTTACCATCCTATGGAGAACGGATGCGGGGGACGGGGAGCAATATAGATTTATTTCTTCAACGCCTTGAAATGGAAGATGCGAAAGGAAACCCTCTTACTGGTCCACCAAATAAAAACGGAAATAGGCAAAACTTGGGATGTATGTATAACGGAGATCATGAGGTTACATGGAGATCTTTGGTTAGAGCAGGTATAGGGCAGATGCAACATGACATTCCTATCTTCTTGAGTTCGCAATAATCGGATTGAAGGAGTCAATTGCAATTCGGGGTTCTATGGATCGGAGGCAGGAAGATGAGATTCTCGCGAGTACTGATTAGTCTGGTGGTTTTGTATTCGGTAGCCAACGCAGCTTCGCACAAGTCAGTCTATCGAAATAAGGAGTACGGCATATTGCTCCACGTCCCGTCAGGGGCATGGCTTTGCCCTCATGGGGTTGTGAGTGATCATGGCCCGTTCCTACTCCTGGGCTCAGAAGACGCGCGCGTTTGCAGAAGCTCTTCTAAGAAGAGATGGATCGAAATATTCGGGCAGTACAATGATGGCGAGACCCTACACACCTTTCTCAACAGGCTGTGCGCAAACGAACCACTTGACAGGAATGAACCTGGTGCGGCGTGCAGTCCCGCCCCCGCTGATTTGAGCGTAAACGGCTTGCCTGGCGAAGCCGCAAGAATCAATCATTTGAACGGTGCGATCGAGATCATAGTGGTTACGCAGGCGGGCAAGCCCAACCCTGAATTTGACGCCCCACTTCCGTCGTTCGGCTATGATATGCGTTTGAACACAGACGCGCGCCATTTTGATGAAGATTTAGCGGTTTTTCGCGCGGGTTGAAGGCTGTAAAACTTGATCCTCCGCCACTGATCCCGGTGTCCCGCCCTTGACGGGCGAATAAAACTGGGCAGTCGCTGTGAGCTTCACTTACACAGGCACCGGCCAGCGCGCCACCATGACGGACGCGAGCGGCCCGACGCAATACTTCTACGACAGCCTGGACCGGCTCACGTCCAAGGTCACGCCGGCGCAGGGCACGCTGAGCTATACTTACGACGCGGCGGGCAACGTGGCTTCGATCAAGTCTTCCAATGCGAACGGCGTCTGGGCCAGCTACACCTACGAC
>Ga0302140_10012422_pt1 | contig 10439 bp, 11 predicted proteins | sample I_Bog_E1_1_FD_202095 | JGI IMG/M metagenome (GOLD analysis project Ga0302140, IMG submission 202095) | Peat permafrost microbial communities from Stordalen Mire near Abisko, Sweden - I_Bog_E1_1 | ecosystem: Environmental > Terrestrial > Soil > Wetlands > Peat | place: Sweden: Abisko, Stordalen...
GGCTGGTTATTGTCGGAGTCTTGCCACAGCCAGCAGAATTCGCTGCGAAGGTCATGTCCAGAGATGCAAGGACAATAACAGTCACGGCTACGAGCATCTTGTAGCTCGGCCGCCCGTACATCTTGTAGATACAACTGGCAGAGGTAGAGAGGTGATTGTCGACACTGTCAGATCAGATAAAGGACGGCCTGAAGCAAAATTCAATGGGCGAAAGACACTCAAAGAGGTGACATCTAGAAAAAAGAGGATCTATATACCTCTTCCCCCTTGTTTGCCAAAATTTCACGCTCAGGCTGTAGTTTAACGGCATCGTCAGTCACTTGCCAAGGTCTCATTGCAACTGCCTTTCTTCAATATAGCTCTTCGGTTTGCATACGCAATTTCATTTACAAAAAACATCTGGGTTAACCATTCGAACATGACCCTATTCGTGCCTATTCATCTTCCAAACAACGATGCTCTCCGCGTTTCAGCCAAGCCAATAGACTGTTTTCTAACGACTCCAAAAACTAATTTCTAGCGTAGCTTCTCATCTCGAGTGCTGGGGCAATGCTTGTTGGTTGATATATACCTAGTCTTCGAAGTACAGCTCGGCACCGATTTACAAATACGTCCGTGTGCCTTAATCGTATCTAGTTCTCAGATTAGCGGATGTTACGCATAATCTTTGTAAACTTCGTAACTATTCCACGTAATTACTTACCTAACTAAGAGGCTTTCTAAATTATGCTTGGCCCGGGTAATTGTTAGTCCTGTGATTTGTTCTTGCCGAATCCCATTCCCCGTAGAGGCGGCCCTATCGGGTAGTAGGGAGATGTTTCGGGAGATATGTCGGTAAATATATGGAAATGAGTCTCTTGCGAGACATATGCGCGCCAATAAGCCAGCAAACATAACGGGGTTTTTTCAACTATTTGCTTGTTTCATGATCGATCACTACGTAGGAGGGAAACACTTCGTCACCCGACCTTTGCATATCGAGGCTCCCGGTCGCTTAGCCGGGCTCCCAGAAAGCGGGGTTCTTGCCGAGCTGTTCAGGGGCTTCCAAGCGGTTTGCGTTGACCCAGAGATTGTTCTGTGCTGAATAGATCTTTGAGAAGATTTATCCGCCTGCCTATTTATTGCCTACCGAATATCCACTTCACCACATCGCTATGCCGGTCCGTCTTGATAACCGTTACGAAGTACAGGACACTACTCTATACGCATAAACATGGCGAACGCATATATAAAAGTTCTTTTGCTAGAAACATACCCAAAATCTTGTTCGTCGCTCTCGCTCATCTCTCAACAAGTTTCGTTCCAGCCCAAGTCCACCAACCATGAAGCCACCATCTGCTGCTTACATCGTCGGAACGGTGCTGTTAGTTTCGGGGCCATCCAGTGCTGCTTTTCCTGACTGCGTAAATGGACCTCTGAAGTTGAACACAGTGTGTGATGTGGCTGCCTCGCCAGCCGACCGGGCGTCTGCTCTTGTCCAAGCTATGCAGTCTAGCGAAAAGCTGCAGAATATCGTCAGGCATGTGTTACAAAAGAGCTTGACTTCACAGAGTTGAAATTAACCATCTATTAGCAAGTCGCCAGGGGTTCCGCGTCTCGGATTACCGGCTTACAATTGGTGGAGCGAAGCGCTTCACGGTGTCGCGGGCGCTCCTGGGGTCTCATTCTCGGCCTCGTCACCATGGGACTATGCCACCTCCTTTCCCATGCCACTTCTTATGTCGGCAGCGTTTGACGACGAACTCATCGAGCGGGTTGGAACGGCAATTGGAACAGAAGGAAGAGCCTTTGGAAATGCTAACCATTCTGGAATCGACTTCTGGACTCCAAATATCAACCCTTATAAAGATCCACGCTGGGGCCGAGGTTCCGAGACCCCTGGCGAAGATACCTTGCGTCTGAAGGGTTATATAGCAGCTTTACTTCGAGGACTCGAAGGAAATCAGACCCAGAGACGCATAATTGCAACTTGCAAGCACTACGCAGGAAATGACCTTGAATCTTGGGGTGGCGTAACTAGACATGATTTCGACGCCAAAATCACCCTCCAGGATTTGGCTGAGTACTATCTACAGCCTTTCCAGCAATGTGCAAGGGATTCTAAAGTTGGGTCTTTCATGTGCTCCTACAATAGCGTCAACGGAGTTCCATCATGTGCCAACAAGTATCTTCTGCAGACGATTCTTCGGGAGCACTGGAACTGGACGAGTGAGAACCAGTACGTCACTAGCGACTGCGAAGCTGTCCAAGATGTCTCGTTAAACCACCACTACGCTTCCACGAACGCTCAGGGCACGGCACTCACTTTCAATGCAGGCATGGATACTAGCTGCGAGTACAGCTCATCCTCAGACATACCAGGAGCATGGCAGAGCAAGCTGTTGCAAGAAGCCACGGTCGATCGGGCCTTGCAACGATTATATGAAGGGCTTGTCAGGGCTGGATACTTCGATGGAGCTAAAGCTCAATACGCTTCGCTTGGTTGGTCGGATGTCAATACGCCACAAACACAACAACTCGCTCTTCAAGCCACTGTTGATGGCATAGTCATGCTCAAGAATGATAATACCCTTCCTCTTAACCTACAGTCTCGCCCCGAGGTAGCCATGATTGGATTCTGGGCCGACGCAACGGACAAACTTCGAGGTGGGTATAGTGGCAAGGCACCGTATCTTCGCACACCTGTATTCGCCGCTCAACAGATGGGTCTGACGCCTCATGTTACCTCCGGCCCTGTCCAGCAATCGGTCTCTCAGGATAACTGGACAGTAAACGCACTGGCAGCCGCATCAAAGTCGGATATCATCTTGTACTTTGGGGGTCTCGATACATCAGTAGCAGGAGAAGGACTCGACCGAACCTCGCTGGAATGGCCCAGCGCGCAAGTAGCTTTGATCAATAAACTTGCGGGGCTCGGCAAGCCGCTGGTAATTGTGCAGATGGGTGACCAACTCGATAACACGCCGCTCCTTACTAACAAGGGCGTATCCTCAGTGCTCTGGGCTAGCTGGCCAGGGCAGGACGGCGGAACAGCAGTGATGCAGATTATCAGTGGGATGAAGAGCCCCGCCGGCCGGCTTCCTGTGACACAATACCCTGCGAATTATACCGCCTTGCCGATGACAGACATGAGCCTTCGTCCAAATTCTTCCAACCCAGGGCGTACATACCGATGGTATCCAAACCCAGTTCAGGCCTTTGGAACCGGCTTGCACTACACCAGCTTCAAAGCCGTGATCGCAAACTACAGCGCCAGCTTGTCTATTCAGACTCTCTTAGGCGGATGTGAGAATACAAACCCGGACACATGCGCTCTCGAGCCTCTGCCCATCAGCGTTGTCAACACAGGCAATCGCACTTCCGATTTTGTCGCGCTCGTCTTCGCTGCCAGCCAGGCTGGACCCAAGCCGTACCCGATCAAGTCGCTTGCTGCATATGGGCGCCTTCGAAACGTCACTTCTGGCCAGACGTCCACTGCGGCATTAAATTGGACGCTTGGTAGCCTGGCCAGGCACGATGAGCAGGGCAATACTGTTTTATATCCTGGTAATTATACACTAATGCTGGATCAGCCTACGCAAATGACAACTAATTTGATCCTCACCGGTGATGCTGTTATACTGGACAAGTGGCCTGCAGCGACCTAGCAGGAAATATATAATAATGGTGAGAATGCGGATGTATGTCTTAGGCTTTGTATTCTACGTTGCACGTGGGCATGTTGGTGAGACTGGGGGAGTGTAGTAAAATTCATAGCCTGGAATTATACTAGGACAAAAACAGCTGCCGATGGGATATTCCTGAAAAATAGTAAGACTACAATTGGAGCGCGATAGAGGATGTCTCTTGTATGCCCTATCTTCTAGACGCCTGACAGACTTGGATAGCCTTATAAATCTATGCTGTGCATGGACGCGCAGTTGCTGAACCCCATCATAAATTTCTCATTATCCAAATGCTTTGGACCGTGCTGCTGTCTTTTTACTCGTTACTCAAGCACGTGGCTATGCACTGTGGCCATAGCGAGTTAGAAAAGCATCTCATCAAGGAGAGAGGTACATGCGTGAAAATTTAACCACATAAGGGCTATATTCAAATACTCTGTAAAGAGTACTCATAAATCGTTGAGAAAATTGAGCTCTTCAGTTCCTTCCCGTCCCCCTTTTGACCACTGCTGAGTTTATGCATTCCGTACAATTCTTCCTCCATTCATAGCATTTGTTAGAGCGCCGCTGACCATTTCAACAAACTCCGACTGAATAAAAGGCCCGTTACTGCTGCATGAGGTTATCCAAATTCCCAGGAATACTTAGACCCAGCTTTTCGCCGGAGTAACGTTAAAGCGATCATGCAAGTCATTCACGTCAATCCTTCCTCGGCTCAAAGGACCTAACTTTATCTCCGAAATTGGGCAGCTATCCAAGTGGGATCCAATTGAGTGCGTCCAAGCAGACAAGCTTTGTGAAGTTCTTCCCCGCAGGTACAGTAACGTGGAGAGATGCACCCCGCAATCTGTGGCACGATCAGGGGTCGGACCGAAGAACCACCGCATCTCGATGCAACCATGCTCGTTCATCTCATGACACTGGCCACATGCCAACCACGGACCCGTCTCCCATCCTCCTCATCTCCGTCCCAAACGGTTCACAATGAGGTAATGGCCGAGTCAAATATGATCAGGCTCAGTTTACGCGCTTGACCTCTATGAAAACCTTGGTGCTCACAAGGCCGCTCGGTGTGATTTCGGCGCAGCGTGCGGGTCGTGGGGTTCACGTTGTTCCTAGATGCGTGTACATCCTTTCTCCTTACGATGACAAGCCACTGCAAGTGCCGAACACATGCATCGGATATGAGACCGTCTTGTGGCTTTTCGTTCCGCAAACCGTTTTTCCTCCCTCTCAAGTGCGTCAGTGCCTACCTGCAGAGGTCTTTTTGCTGGCGTGAAGCTATTCAACGGGACGGACGAGAGTCTCGTGGGCTCTCTGCTTAGCGTTCGAATTCCTAGTTTTGAAACTTGAGTTCAGTTTGTATTTAATTCAAGGTTCCCTCTCAACCCAAGTCTTCTGCCCCATGTGCTTTCAAGTCTTTGTGCTACACTTCTCACTTAATATGAATTTCCTCTCCGCTACTTTGTTTCTGTTTCTGCTCGAGATACAAGGTATCCAGTTTGAGCCCTCGGCAGTAGGGATCGTTGTCTCGGAGATCAAAGATAAATACTCCCACTACATTCACTACAATGGGACTGCTGCTGCTTCACCAGTCATTGCAGCTAACGAGCCAGAGGCCTCTATTCTGACTCGACAGTCTTCTACTTACTGGTACGAGGAGATAACCCATCAGGGCATCTCAGCATTTGGTCCAAGTGGATATGCAGTTTACAGGAACGTGAAGGATTATGGAGCAACTGGTATGTCACGTGAATTGAAGTCTTTTCTGTTTCTAACGAGAGATTAGGTAACGGCGTTACTGATGACACTGCCGCTATCAACGCCGCTATAAGCGCTGGAGGACGTTGCGGTCAAGGTTGCTCATCATCTACAACCACACCTGCAGTCGTGTATTTTCCTGCTGGAACATACCTCATCTCATCGTCAATCATCGACTACTACTACACGCAGCTCATTGGTAACCCTAACTCGCCACCAGTACTTAAAGCGACCTCCGGGTTCTCCGGGTTTGGACTTATAGATGGCGATCCATACTATACTTCCAACCTGAACTGGGGATCTACCAACGTCTTCTACCGCCAAGTGAGGAACTTTGTCTTTGATCTCACGAGTATTCCAGCAACAAGTGAAGCTACAGGTATTCATTGGCCAACAGCCCAGGCTACAAGTCTGCAAAATGTCGTCTTCGAGATGAGCTCTGCAGCAGGCACACAACACACTGGACTCTTTTGTGAAAGCGGTGAGTTTAGGTACAGAGTGCATTATTTGCCCCCACTGACAATCCTTAGGCTCCGCTGGTTTCATGACAGATGTCACCTTCAACGGTGGAATTGTTGGTGCATCCATTGGAAACCAGCAGTTTACGATGCGAAACCTGATCTTCAACAACTGCGTGACAGCCATTAGCCAGCTTTGGGACTGGGGCTGGGTATACCAAGGAATCAGCATCAACAATTGCCAGAAAGGAATCGACATCTCTGCCGGTGGTTCCAGTGGGCAGGAAGTAGGTTCTGTTACCTTGATTGACAGCACGATTACAAACACCCCAATTGGGATCATCACTGCCTACACGTCTTCGTCTTCACCAGCCACAGCAGGTAGCCTGATAATCGAAAATGTGGTGTTCAACAATGTTCCTACAGCCATTCAACTCACAGGCGGAACAACCGTCTTAGGAGGAACGTCAGGAACGATGACCATTGCCGGCTGGGGCCAAGGACACAAATATACCCCCAGCGGACCAACACAATTCGAAGGGGTCATCACTCCCAACTCTCGCCCGTCCTCCCTCCTTAGCGGCAGCAACTACTACGTGCAATCTAAACCACAATATGGCACGCTCCCTGTGTCGTCCTTTCAAAGTGTGCGCAGCGCAGGAGCAACCGGAAACGGGGTTAACGATGACACTTACGCCCTGCAGCAAGCCATTAACAATTGCGCCGCAGCTGGCGATGTGCTGTTCTTCGATGCGGGAACTTACCTCGTTACAAGCACGCTCACGATCCCTACAGGATCCAGAATTGTTGGCGAAGGCTACTCGGTTATCATGTCGAGCGGGAGCTTCTTCAACAACATGGCGTCTCCGCAACCCGTCGTTAGAGTTGGTAATGCAGGCGACACGGGGCAGGTGCAGTGGTCTGACATGATTGTTTCCACCCAGGGGGCGCAAGCTGGTGCCGTGTTGATCGAGTGGAACCTGCTTACTGAGGGGACGCCTTCTGGCATGTGGGATGTGCATACGAGGATCGGAGGGTTTGTAGGTTCAAATTTGCAGTATGCGCAGTGTCCTTCAGGTTCACAGAACTCGGCTTGCATTGGTGCTTGTAAGAATTTTCCGTATCTTGATACTTTCTCGTTACTAACTTGAGATCTAGATATGAGCATGCATATCACGCCAAGTGCAGGGGGGCTATATATGGAGAACAATTGGTTGTGGACCGCAGATCACGATATTGATGATCCGAGCAACAGACAGCTGACAATCTTCAATGGGAGAGGATTGTTGATAGAAAGCACAGCAGGGACATTCTGGCTGTAAGTCAAATTGCCGACATGGGGTATTATGATTAACAAGACAACAGGGTCGGGACAGCAGTTGAGCACCACACACTCTACCAATACCAACTCGCCAACACGAAGAACATCTACATGGGCTTCATCCAAACCGAAACACCGTACTACCAGCCAGTACCCGCGGCTCCCGCACCATTCACCACTAACAGCGCACTCAATGACCCGACCTTCTCCGGCTCCTCCAGCGCCTGGGGCCTGCGGATCCTCAACTCTGCCAACGTCCTCGTGTACGGCGCGGGCTTGTACTCCTTCTTCGACAACTATTCTACGACTTGCAGCAATAATCCCGGTCCGGAGAACTGCCAGACCGCGATTGCGAGTATTGAGGGGAGTTATAGTCAGGTTAATGTGTACTGCTTGAGTACAGTTGGGACGACAGATATGCTGCTGCTCGATGGTGCGACGGTGGCGGTGTATAGTGATAACAATAATGTGTATCCGGATACGATTGCGTTGTTTCAGTCGTAGGAGGAGAAGGAAGTATATAGGAGATGAAAGGGTTTTGGGACGAAGTATCAATGTAAATAGTCGCGGTTGATCAAATCTACTTTTGTTTGTTTACTCGCTTCGCTTAGCCTTCGGCTCTAAATTTGCCCCTTTTCGCCCCGACTTACCCCTTTTCAGTGGCCCTGCCTTTCTCTCGCTTCACATGTCTCATGCCTAAGCTCAAGGCCTTCACAGCATCAGATTTAGCTCGATCAGAGCACTGATCGATCAAGAAGAAGGATTAAAAATTTCAATATATTCAAGGTCGAAGAACTCGTCCTGGAGAAGAGAAGAGCCTTGCCGTTTCGCAGCGTCCCTCCAGTCAAGAAACCGATTTCACATATCACTTGCTTTGCAGCGTAGTGCAAATTGGGATTGAGCCGCGAAGTTTTGCATCTCTGGCGAACCGAGGTTCGAATTAAAAATATAGAATCTATCCTCAACTTAACAAGTAATTATATCATTCATTTCGTGCATTCTATCGTTCAAGTTTCATCTTTCGCCCTGGTATCGTATGTCATATCGTCGTCTCAAGCATTCCGCCTCCACATATATAGAAATTTCTAAGCCGAGCCCGAGTTATCAGCACAAGAAAACGCGCTTCCTATTTCTTGTTAGCACACAGTTCATTCCTCAAAATGAGGACACAACTCGCCAATTTCATGATCAGCATAAGCATTGATAATCAACTGCACAACTCCATATGTCCCACCCACACACAAGAAAGCCCCGAGCAAAGGCAAGAAGCAATGCGCAAAATACATCGCCTTCTGACCAATATTCCCCTTCCTGTATCCACCGTGATCGTACAACCACAAAAATCCCGGGAGTGCAATTGCCAGAGGTGCAAAGCAGACACTTCCCGTTAACGCGATCAGGTAGTTGAAGATCGGCACCGCTTCGGCGAGGATGAAGGATATGGATGCTAAGCCGCATGTGCAAGACAGCCAGGTTGTCCAATGGACCCAGGTGTTTTGCTGGAGGTGGGGAGAATTGCGCAGGATGCGGACGAAGAGGTATTTTGCTGCGACGTGCAGGTAGAGACATGCTGAGACGATGAGGCCGATCAGACCGATCCCGTACGCTACTTTTTTGATGACTGGGCCTGCGGAGCCAAGAGATGGCGAGGCGACCCATTGGCCGCACCAGCGATAGACGACGAGGGAGAAGGATAGGTAGGCTGCTTGCACGATTGCCATGCAGGTGTATAATGCCTTATTGTAGTCTTTCGGCTTTCGCATCTCCGAGATAACGGGCAGGAAAGCGGATGTTCCAGCTGAAGATACGAAGATCGTTGCTGAAGCTGTGATGCCGGCGATGAAGGTTGGGTGAGCAATCACGTAGTATCCAAGTTCGTAGTCTCCTGTTTGAGGGGCTGCGGCTGGTCGATCTTGGGTTGTGACTGCGATAACGACGATGAAGACTGCAATGAAGATGCTGATGAAGCCGGCCCAGGTGAGCCAGCCTATTTGGTGGAACTTTCGAACTGAAGCTGCAGCTGTGACCACGACTGTCGCGATGAATGACCACCAAACTGTGCATGCTGCATGTGTGGAGAGCGCATTGAGCCCGACTGACACTCCGAGGATTCCAGACCCCGCGCAGAGAACGTAAGCCACGAGAAAGAGGGCGCCAACGAGCTCCTTCAGTACTGTTCCACCAAGGACTTCAGCCATATCGGCAATAGAATGACAGCCAGGATGGGAATTGCGAAAGTTTCCTTGGACTATTCCGAGATATGTGTTGAGTGCTCCCCAGCCAATGACAGAGAGAGCGCCGCCAAGAGCACCCAGACTATACATCGCAGTGGGGATACTGAGGACTCCAGTGGCGAAAATGACTGTGGGATTGTAAGCCGACGTTCGAGTCGTGGTGTTGTCTCATACTCTTCAAGAAGATGACTGAAGCTCGAGGCCATCCCACCGTGCGGAAGTCCACACCCTCATGTGTCTTCTTGAAGACCTCATTCTCCTCTAATGGATCCTCGGCGTCGGCATAGTATGGCTCGACGACACCACGGTCAACAGCTGGTTGTCCTTTCTCGTCATCCGAGCTCCCATGTTTGATTGAGGCAGTTCGTAAAGACATGGTGCTCAATGGTTGACTTCAACGTTGAGCGGTATGTAAGAGAATAACAACAAGGGAATAGAGAAAGGGGTCGAGAGCATGATATATAGGTACGATGATATCACTCGAACCATCCCTTCGCAAAGAGTCTAGAGATTCGGTCATCGAGATAAGAATCTCCATATTCCCATATAAGAAATCTATAACGGGCAAAAGATATGACATCGTCGAACGATAAGGTTTCCCTCCTCGGCGCTCCCCTTGCTCATTCTGACCATTCTGAAACGCTGAAATGATGCTCCGAAAAGATATCAGCGAAGTGCTCCCAGAAAGAAATTGACCCCGTGTGTTCGACGTCTGCTTATCGCCGCGCGCAGCGATATCAAGCAAGCGGTTGGTGATAATAGGTCTTTCTTGCCCGCAGCGGAGCTCCGATGTGGCATGAGCAAGAGGGGAAATGATTGTCGTCAAAGGTGGGAGATACGCATGGCATCGCCATGTGCTCCTGACTCGTTGCCGCTGTCGTATCCATAGCGGCCAACAACTCAACCATGGCGTTGGAAGAGATGTACCGAGATCGCGTGACGAACGTCAAGATGTTTTTCAGAGTTGTGATCGAGAGCAGGAGAAGAAGAGGTTGGAACG
>Ga0302140_10012426_pt1 | contig 10438 bp, 7 predicted proteins | sample I_Bog_E1_1_FD_202095 | JGI IMG/M metagenome (GOLD analysis project Ga0302140, IMG submission 202095) | Peat permafrost microbial communities from Stordalen Mire near Abisko, Sweden - I_Bog_E1_1 | ecosystem: Environmental > Terrestrial > Soil > Wetlands > Peat | place: Sweden: Abisko, Stordalen...
TTCAGGACTTTCTGTGAGTTCAACCTGGGTAGTGAGTGATTCGGAGGTCACTAACAGGATAATCAGGGAGTGTTGAAGAGTTCCTGAGGCTATGTCCGGAATTTACTTCCTAAGTCACCGTTTTCGCTGAATCTATCGATAATCTACCCCCATTTCGCCCGTCTAACATGCCAGTTCACAATCTCAACAAGTGGTTATCCGCACCTCACAGCCTCAACCTGCCGCTGATCGGCTCTCAACTCGTACCTTCAAGATCACCTTCGGAGACGCTGAGCCGGTTGAGTACGAGCTCGATCAAGAAAAGGTTCTTGAGCTTGGTACCCAACGACTGTTCGAGCTAGGACTTTTGCGAAAGGTCAAGAAGGACAATATGGAGTAGATTGAGCGCAAGCGTGAATACTGGTGGCAGGAGGAAACATCGGAGAGAGATCCAGGGGCAAAGTGGGTAAAGAGTGTAGTCAGATAGCTCAACTTGACTTCATACCTCCCAAAGCTAAGAGCCCAAGCCATTACTCTGCGTACAGTGCTATACCATCCAAAGACCAGATGCTCTCCGTGGAATGTTCCAGAAACTCTGGGACAATAGGAACTACGGTGTCTCTCTATAGGACAAATGCTTCGACCTATAACTTCGGAACAATGTAAAGAGATTCAATTCCGGAAGGAAAGACCGAAGCTCCTCTACGCAGAGTAATGGCGCGTGCTCTTACATCTTGTAGCTGCTCCTAGCTTGCCTGCTGCAATTGACTCGCTTACTATGCTTGCTGCACTACATATATTTTCCATTTATTCCAGCATCACTCACTTTCTATCCTCTTCTGTAGATGCAGGTAGTATGAAGAAGTTGTGCAGTTCTGAGGTGTACCTTCCTAGAGCTAGAAGCTATTGGCAGATCAAGTCAACATCACCTTAAGAGGCTAAGAGGTAGACAGAAGTTACTACGCAAAATCTCCCTTGAAAACAGTCGAGCAGTTGAAATTAGTTGAAACGTTCATGGCTTCACCTCATGAATAAGAGAGAGTGATTAGGTCTCGGTGGAGAAGCTAGTTCCCCTCAAGCATTTGCTATGAAATAGCAGGGCAAAAGGTGAATATCCCCTTTCATTTAGGCAGGTATTAATACTGCGAAATCACGGTTTTAGAACGGGCTAAGCTCTGGCACCTCTCGCTAACAGAACTTTCACCAAAAGCCGTCCTTACATCTTATCTGCCGCCCTTCTCGCTCCAGCTTCTTTCGTCAACAACAACTATCATACAAGCCACACCAACTTCCACCCATTCATCAATCTCCCCAGCAAAGATGACTCTCTATTAGAGCATGCTCCCAGAAATCCTTGAGTGGGGCAAATTGCATCCAAGATCCGTAGGCGAAGGTCATAGCTTCTTCAACGACATCGTCCCCGACTTCACCATCACAGGGAAACACGAATTCTATACTAGCCAGGCCCAGAGAGGCAGATCCAACGGTGACTTGATCGTCGTATCTAAGTAAGAGAGTGACAATATCCCTCTATGCCGACTTTCGCACCTTTCAGCGACTCTGTAAGTCTTTTTCCCGTTAAGAGCTTCTTCTTGGGATTCATGCCTCAGATTGAGGCAATGAGAAACTACATCCATGTTCCTGCTCTTCAACCCAACCAGCGTGCGCCGGCACCCCAGACCTCAACCTCGCCTTCTACTCGTTCAAGTCAGATTGTACCAGCAACTGAGGCCATACCCCTACCTTCTCCACAAGCTCAACAAAAGTCGACTGGTAACTTCATCACCAATACCACTTCAGATGGGCATGCCACGGGCAGGGGCTCTGACATTACTGTTGTGGTGAGCAGCTCTGAGCAGCCACAACTTAGTGTTACGGTTGATCGGGAGACTTTTATTGGATTTCTTGACTTTGCATCGCAGAAAGCCAAGAAAGATGGCAAGAAGTAAGGTTTGAGGCCATATACATAGTCAAAGTGGCACTTTTAAAGGAGATTGGAATGGCATGGAATGGACAATGGGGTGCAGGATCATCATGGCAATGAGAATAAGGACCATGAACTTCCAGCATAGTCCATGAAACTAATCGAGTTCAAAATGTTTGAGAAACTAGTGAGAAGATTGTATTCCTCAAATATCTTGGACATCAGTTCCATGTAAGAAAACGGCTCCCAGAATACGGCTGATCAATTCCTATCAAAGCGTTGCTTGTAACTCTTCACAAGCTCATCCTTCATACTCTCTGCTTGTGCAAGAAGATCGGCCACCTCTGGGCTCTGCTCAAAAGAATCATTTCCAAGACTCGTACATAAATGTTGGATCTTCAGGAGCACCTGAAAGATTGCTCGGCGCTTTGGTGTTGAGCTGAGGCCTGCGTGGAACCGAACACCTGCGAAAATACTCGCATGGATATCCAACGCTTTTCTCAACTTCATGGGTAAGGTTAGATACGAATCTACGCCATAGCAATATATTGTGCTGAAGATCTGCTTGTACTCCTCGGGTATAAAGTTAGAGTTCAAGAGCCAAGCATCAGCAGTGCCGTTTCCTCCATGTGCAGCTGCGTTGCCTTCGTGAATAATGTCTTGTCGCAAGCCTTCGTCCCTTTGACTATCAAACTTCGCGTTTGAGATACGCTCTTATTCGAGAAAACGATGGCGAATAGCAACACCAATGTCGAATGCAGGTTTCATCGCTGTTATCTGACCCTGAAGCTGAGCCAATAATGTATCGCGCTCAAGGAGCTTTTTCTTTGACTCTTCTGCTTCCTATTTGCAATCAGCTGGAGGAATCTTTTACGTGATAAAGAAATTAGTTGGTGGACGTACTCTTGCTTTCTCAATCTGAAGATAAGATATCTGTGCTTGGTAGTGCTCAGCGTATCGACTAAGCTCGCGATGTTGAAGCTTCCAATATTCAATCTCCTACCAAGCTTAGCTAAGATCTTGAGAGTGATGGCAGATCAAACGAACGAAGATATGCAGAAGCGAGTGCGATTGGATGTACCTCGTCTTTCTGCTTCCGACTCTCCACTTCTCGGGGCATTCTGTTCCTTCAGCTGACGGATTTCTTGTCTGGCGTCATCTAACTGAGTTCTTTCCCTCGGGAGAGTCGCCAATGTCTGTTCCTGTGGTTCATGCTCTCTGGTTTGGATCTGTATACGAGTCATTTCACCTCCCACCAGCCCACCTCTGCTAGAATGGCCGTTCCCAGCGGGACGAGCATTGCTGTTCTGGTAGAATTGTCTTTGCATGCTGAAAATTGCTTTCAAAATAGCTGATATTGGTAGATGGGAGAACTTATTCTTGAATTAAGAGGAAGATGATATTTTCAAGGCTTGTTTATGATTTTGTGGTTTCGGGAGGTGCCCTCGGTTCACTAGTACCCCATCCAAATTTACTTTCAACTTAAGGTGAGGTGACAAGGGCAGGTATTTTCCATGAATTATTTTTTACAATCAGCGGCAGCAAACTGAACTCCATCTCAGTGATCCCCATCTGGCTCTTTGCTCTTCTTGCCAACTGCTTGGAATTCTGGCTTCTTGCTTCAACTCATCGACCTTGCTTCTCCTTCCAAATATCTACCCCGTTCCCCTCGACTTATATTGAAAAGAAAGAAGCTAAAGACTCTACAACAAACAAGCGATCCCTGCTAGAAATATGGTTCAGGACCTAGCGATGCTTGCAGAATAATCTTTGACTTAGACGGCCTCTCCGCTCCTCTTGCCAATTATTTGGGATTCTGACTTCAACGCATCAATCTTGTCCTTCCTGCTCCACCCTCAGTCACCTCAGCTCTGAGGCCCACGGGTTTGAATCTTACAAATGAGTTGAACAAGTTGTCGAATCTGCAGCATGCCTTTTCTACTGAAACTCGTCAGCTACCGAATCTTCAAAGTCTTCCGAACAACTGGAAGAATCTGTATTAGTGTCATATGAATCGCTGCTTTCGGTTTCCGACTCCATGTTAGGATCACTTGTTGAACCGGTCCGGATACACTGTCTTGACATACTACACGTACGTGCCCCTTGACAAAGCCCATTTTTCGATCAATATTGACTATTCCTGTCGTGGTACACTCCAGGCTAGCCAGCCATGCTTTATTTTTCGGATGCTTCTCCCAAGCAGCAATACTGGTGCTCTTGGTCAGAGAAGAATACAGCTTTTCCTACAAATCTAGATGACTTTCCCGCAAAGATGCAGAAGCACTGTTGTCTTTAACTCTCTTCACAGCCATCACACTCGCTTCAAAATCCAAAATCTTGCTGAGCATCGTTACTTCATTCGTATTGAGATATTCGGTTGGCAAACAACGGTATAGTCTTCTGAAAACCCTTGCTAGAGCATGGTCTTCATCAACAAGCTGTGCTTTAAATAAAGCTGCGTCCGCAAGCCCATTGCCTCTGTGAGCCGCCTCATTGCCTCTCTTGATGACCTTGACCTCTGCAGGAGTTGGATGATGGTTATAGATTGCCTCCCGAGCCTGTTGTAGAAAGCGAAGCCGCAATGATACTCCGATGTTGACAAGCGGCTTGACCAACACTTCCCTCTTCTTCGATGCCCTAAGGCTTTTTTGCAACCGTGCAATCTTTCAAGATTTGCTCTCCACATCCATTTCTGAGGCTTCGATGGCAGATCTTAAACCTTCGTTCGCTTTCTCGAGGCTTGCAGATGTTTTTTCGACCCTGGTAAGCTTCTTTCGTAAATCTTTGTTTTCTTGCACTTGTTGGGAAAAGTCAAAGTCAACCTCCTCCAACATGGACCTTGTCTTATTGAGCTCTTCATTACTTGCTCTGAGCTTTTCTTTGAGGTCCTTCTTACTGCATCTCAGCTTCGCAATCTTTGCATGAGCCAAGTCGAGTTCGTGGGTCTTCGTCGAAAGTTTGTTTTCCAGAGACTTGCACAACTGCTGCAGTTCTCTGGACGATCTCGAGAGAGTTGATTCTCCGGTGGCGATTGAGTCCTCGGACAAGTTCAATCCTGCATCTCATGAGTTCGTGTCTTCGGAGGTTGGAATGCCACGTACCTTTTTCAAGCAACTCGCCCAATTCCTCGATCTCGCTATCACCCTTCTGCTTGGCTCCATCTGTATCGATGGAACGAGAACCCATCTTGACTTCTGCTGGTGCTTGTCAGATGTTGTGACGTGCTGGAAAGAAGAAGGTGGACGCTATTCGCGTCCCGCTTTGTTTATTTCTCGGTCAGACGCGGCATCCACGTGGCTTCATCCTTATCAATAATCAAAGGTAGATACATACCAGACGCTCGGCAGAGAAGAGACCACGTTATCATGAATCTGATAACGGACATGTGACATGGTGATAAGGAAACGCCGGATGTAAACATGCAGCCTTCTATCAATGAAAGACACACTCAGCGTCACGTCGGGAGTGACTTCGAGCAATTTGAGTGGTGAAAATCTGCCACGGAAATTTATCAGCGCCTTCGTTCCTCAGTCTTCCCTTCCGATGCCCACCAACGAAAAGACAGCGAAGTCAGCAGATAGAGAAACAAGCTCAATTTTACCTTCGACTTCGACTTCGACCATCGCCATGGATGCGAAGTCGGCAGAGGGTACCTGTGCTTCAAGTCTCTCGAGCTCTCCAAGTTTGTCTCGTCGTTTCTTGGTCAGGTATCTTGACTGACCAGGTAGCAGCCGGCAATGCAACCAAAGCGAATCTGCCTGAGAGAGCGTCGGAAGCTCCTGAAACAGCCAGGCTCGAAGCTCTCGAGTCACGATGCAAAGCCCTTGAGCGCCAGCTTACCACGGCAAACCGAGACTTGAAGTATGCGAAGTCTGAGGTCGCTCGTGTTGTCAACGAGTGTTCAAATGCGAAGAAACAACACGAGTTAGAGATGGACATACAGAAAAAGCATCTCGCGAGCCAGTATAAAAAGCAATGCCAACAATTGACAAAAGAGCATGAAGAGGAGATGGAGAAGTCGAGGGAGAAGCTGAGGGAGAAAGTGGTGACAGTTGCGCAGATGAATGAAGTGACAGAAGAGAGTAAGCGCTTGCGGAAATGCAACCGGGAATTGAGACAACAAATCAATGCGTTCAGTACAATGTTGGAATCTGCTAAGGACGATGGGGTCAGACGTGAGAAGGAGCTTAACGAGACCATCGAAAGTTTGAAAGCAGAGCTCTTGAGCCAAACAACATTGATACAATATGACCTTCAACCAGAACTCGATAGACTGAGAAGCCGAAAGATGGTTGATTCTGGGGAAGACAGGACAGACCTACGTGATACCAGCTCAAACAGTACTTCAACAAAGTATATTCTGGAGCTCAGAGATCAGGTTCTAAAATTGCAAGCTAAATCAGAGGCAGAGAAGCCGTTGCTGAAAGTTGGAGTCGCGGTTCGGCTCTCATTTCTGCAGCAGCAGAATCGACATGGGGCAGATGGTCATCGCAAGCTTGATGAGAGAGCCCTCGCTCTGAAAGATGGACTCGCTGCAGCACGGAATGGAAACGGCTCAGCTGATGCTGCTTTGTTTGAAATGGGAGCCCTGACCAATACAGGAGAGCTAGCTCTGGTCTTCGAAGAGTTGTACAGCAGCACTCCTGGAAAATATCCTGAGTGGCCCCATTTGGTGAAACAGGTTGTGGACTTGTCTGTCACTTTGAAAACATTCAAAAAATGTCACAAGGGACACGAAACAAACGGTCTGCGGCAACAGCACGCAAGGATCAGAACGGACATAGCTGAATCCTGGACTACTGCAAGCCAGCACCCTGAAAAATCTGCGAGTTTCGAACAAAATGAAAGCAACTTGCTGAAGTTGAAAAAGCTTGAGTGGCTGACGGATGAAATTGTGAGGTTTGATAGCAAAGAGAATCCTACGGGGCATCCAAGAACCTTGGTAAGTCATCTCTGTTACCTGGAGGAGACATAGAACTGATATCTGGCAACAGAAATCCGAATTTCCCGAAGGGACTGGCAATGCGGCTACTGAGAGAGGTTTGGACGTTGCGGAAGAGACTGGAGAGAATGAATTCTCATATTGGAAGTATCATGCATGATAGGAGCGTGAGGCGTGAGAGAGTTACTGTATGGAATTTGGTTGAGTTCTTATAACAGGAGCAGTAGACAGCCACTTTATGTAGTGATAGTCCTCTTGCTCATTGCACTGGCAATTCCTAGACCCTTCTCTAACCACTTCTGTTCCTGCTGAGTTTGAATTCATTTGTAGGCCTGTCAATGCAGAAACCTTTGTTGCTTGGGTGTTGAGGCCGACCAATCACGAATCGATATAGAATAACCGAAAATAGGCGAACAGCCCCTTTCTAGCCGAGCTTGTTCATTCAGACGACATCTCACCTCCACAGCAAAGATAATGGACGTGAAGGAGACAAATCTATTGCCCTAAGCTATGTTATTTCATGTACACCCATTGAATAGGGTGGTCTTCCATGCAACTCTTACTCTCGGCTGCTGGCATAATAGGTCAATGTTCCGTCAGGGATTTCATGCATACCCACCCCAACTTGCCAGACTACCCCTCACAACTTCGATGTGCCCTACATTTTTCATCAACATGCAGGTGTAATTTCAAGTTCTTTTAAACGTTTTAGAACATTTCGTACATAGGGTACAACTGTATCCTGAAATATCTGCTACAAGATAGAACAAATAGTTCCTCTAGATAAGTTTACGTGAAGATATTATGTGGTTGTCTGAGCCAAAGAGAATCACTGGGCCAGAAGGCAGTCTGTACTAACATTTGTTCCTACTACACGCAAAAGTTACAATTGCTACAAGCTGCTTAGGCTTGCCCCTTAGTAGTCAGTCGCAGCAAATGCCTCTTAACGTCTTCTGTACTTTTCTACAAACTCCGCCGTCATCTTCTCTGCTTCCTCAACGTACCTATCTAGCTTAACATCATCCTCGTATTCTCCATACTCACTCTCATCAAATCGCACAGCCTTCGAAAGCCCAGCAAGACGGTCAAGCACAGGCTGCTTCCTTCCTTCCGCTGGATTAGATACTGTAACAAGGGCCAAGATTGTAGCCTCGCAATTGTGAATCTTTGTAAGTCGAGCGCTGTAGTAGCCATCCCCCAACCGACGTGGATCCATGTGATACGTTGCTTTGTAGAGCTGCTCATATCCTATAGTGTCCATATACTCTGCATCAAAAAGAGCAGCATCTGCCTCGGAGTTTCCTCGATGAGCAGCAATATTCCCCTTCTCAATGACAACCCTATCTGGATTTCCCGATTTCGCTGCCTCTTCTTTAGAAAGATTTTTCGGGTGCAGATCTCGGGCGTTGTCAATATCGTCCTCGAAGTCGTTTTCTGAGCCATCTTCTCCCAGTGGCACCGTCCCCTTAGCCTGTTCCAGAAATCTTTTTCGAACTGCCACTCGGATCAGAAGCAACGGATTCTGTTTTGACTTTTCGAGCTTTTCCGTCAGCTCCTCAACCCGTCTTTCCATATTCCAGACATCATCCTTGAAACATTCTTTGCTCTGTCGTTGTCTTGCGTACATGTCGAACAGGTCATGACAGCGCTCTTGGAGCCGCTTGTTTTCCTTGATCTGGTACTCCAGAGCTGCATCCTTCTCGGCTCGTTCTTCTTCCAATGCTCGTAGCTTCTGGATTCGAGCAGAAAGCTTGATCTTTTCCCTCATATGCTTCTCCTCCTTATCTAGCAGTTCTTTCTCGTGCTTCTTGTCCCTTCCTGCAATTCCTTCTCTGTTCTTTCCAACAAGCGTGCCTTCTCCTTCAGATCTTTCTTCAGTAACTCAATTTCCCATGTGAATTTTGCCGTCAAATCCGTTCGTTGCTTCTTGAGCTCCTCAGCTCTTTTGGCCTTCACCTTTGCCTCTTCTTCACGAGATATGGTCGCACTGTATTCTACAACTTTGAGCAGTTGATTTTTCTCGGCAATGACTTCTTCCAATCTGTTGACTAGGACTGTAAGCGTCTTGCACAACTGCTGAGAATTCAGAAGGTGTTCGTAGAACACTTCGAACGTGAGAGACCTTTCTACAGAAGAGTCGATCTCTGATCTTTCATATTCGTCTTGTTCGATGCTAGAAGCTTCGTTGCTCAAGGTTTCCAAATTCAGTGCTTTGAGGCAATTGTCAGCCCATTCGAAGGATGTTGGTGATTGATAGAGTGGAAGATGCCATGGGGGCAAAACAAGCGGTGAGGCTGGGCAGAAATTTGCACCTCGCAGCAATGGATGTGTGGTGGGAGAACTCGGAGTGGAAGCTTCCGAAGCCACAAATGTATCGTCGAGAGTATCATGCGAGAATTCAGGTGTCGTCAAGGCAGCTGTCGCGTTCTTGGCCTGCTTCTTGCCTTTCTTCTTTTTGGCCATCGTGCTGTGGTGCGTTAGCTGAAGTTTCCGTCGGGTGTTGGTTCGCTCTGCTAGTCCGCACGAGAAGAGAGCTGACCGATATTTAAAGTTCTCAAGGAGCTCGAGATGAACAGTGCTCTGGGTATCTGCGACGGCGACGAAAATTGTAGGAAGGCGAGCCGAATTTTCTTCGAAAATGTAAGTCTTATAACCGAGCGACTAACCAGAGCCTCGTAGCATGATGCACCCAAGGAAGAGAAAGAAGTCATAGACATGAGAGGTGAATTTCTTGCATATTGAACAACTTTATATTCCTTCCTGAACGCCCCATCAATGACCTTACCTTCTACCTCTCTGAAAAATCTCTTTGCATCTGCTCCTCGAAAGGACGCCCAACATTTGTTAATGCGACATTCCATAATTATCACTCGCACCAACGAAGGATACAGATTTCCCAGCCTCGAGCACTAATCCCCTAATTGGGTAAATGGTGCAACGAATCAACCCATCTTAACTTTCCCCTTGATGCTCGTCCAGGGAGCAAAGAGCGCAGCCAACGCTGCTGCTCCACCAGTAGCAATTGCAATGGCGTAAGCAACCCGGAGGGCAGCCATGTATGAGAGCAGTGTTCCAGGGAGCTCAGCGTCCGAGAAAGCTTGACGAAGACCTGTTGCTCCTGCTGCCACGACAAGAGCTGGATTGATGTCGGGTGAGTTAATTTTGATTTGCGCGACGAGAGTATTGACGAAGGCTGCTTGAGCTGCAGATACGAGAATTGCTCCGCCAATGGTCTGGATAACTACAGAAATAATGTATCAGTGGCCAAAAGAAAATGGGAGGAAACTCGATCTTAAACTTACACATAAGAATGGCTGTGACTATGGCCACATCCTCGGCTTCTGCAAGTGCTTGGCCAACCATAATCGGGGTCTGAAAACAAATCCCAAGTCCAATTCCTGCAAGCACTTGGTAGCCAATCCAGTGAGATGATGGAGATCCAACGTCAAGAGTACAGAGCAGACCGCCCCCGATACAAGTTATGGTGGCCCCAAGAATCAAGAATGGGGCAAAGTAGCCGAGTACAGTGAGAAGGCCGCCTGAGACAATGATAAAAAGAGCTGTGGTGTGCTGTCAGAAAGAGCTTTATCGTT
>Ga0302140_10012428_pt1 | contig 10437 bp, 7 predicted proteins | sample I_Bog_E1_1_FD_202095 | JGI IMG/M metagenome (GOLD analysis project Ga0302140, IMG submission 202095) | Peat permafrost microbial communities from Stordalen Mire near Abisko, Sweden - I_Bog_E1_1 | ecosystem: Environmental > Terrestrial > Soil > Wetlands > Peat | place: Sweden: Abisko, Stordalen...
TGTATTTTTATTTTATCTTTCTTACCATTTTTTCCTGTTTTTCCAAATAATTATTAATATGTCGTTTTGCCATTGTGGTCGATACTATCCCAAGCCATTTCGCGCTTGGTTTACTTGCATCTTTTGTGATGATTTGCACAATGTCGCCATTATGAATCATTGTATCAAGAGCAACCATTTTGCCATTGATTTTTGCACCGCTTGTGTGATCACCAACGTCGGAATGTATTGCGTATGCAAAATCAAGTATTTTTGAACCGCGTGGAAGATCGACAACTTCGCCTTTTGGGGTGAGTACGAAAATTCGTTCATTGAAAAAATCGGCTTTCAAATCTTCTATGAAGCCATCTTTGTCTTCGCTCGTTTTAATATTTTTTGGTAATTCGCCGAGATCTTTAATCCATTTGGGAACACCTTCAGTTTTATTAGTGGAAGTGTTTGAATAATTTACAATTTTGGGTAAGAATTGAGTAAACCAACTTTCGTCATTATCACCACCGATGTGTTTTGAACCACTTTTTTTGTAGGTAAGATGTGAGGCAATGCCGTATTCAGAAACATAATGCATACTATTTGTTCGTATTTGCACTTCGACAATAGAACCATCTCCGCTAAATACCGTTGTATGAATACTTCGATATCCGTTTGGTTTTGGAAGTGCGATATAGTCTTTGATTTTGCCCGGTACCGGTCTCCATTTGCTGTGAATGATTCCGAGTACTTTATAACAGTCAGCAACCGTTTCTACACAGATACGCGCAGCAAGAATATCATAAATTTTTTCGATATCACTTCCTTTTGTTTTAAATTTTCGATACAAACTGTACACACCCTTTTGTCTATAATCGGTGGTAAAATTTGTCATACCATCTTCAGCAAGAGCTTTTTTAATCGCTTTGATAAATTTTTCGAGTCGAGGCAAAGTCTCTTCCTTTTTTGTTTTCAAAATCTCAACCATCTCTTTATATTCTTTTGGGTGAATATATTTGAATGATAAATCTTCGAGTTCTCGAGCAAGTTTTCGAATCGAAAGTCGGTCGGCAAGTGGGGCATACACCTCAAGTGTTTCAAGCGCAATTCTTTTTTGTTTATCGGGACGAACGTATTCAAGCGTTCGCATATTATGAAGTCGGTCAGCGAGTTTGATAATGAGCACGCGAACATCTTGCGCGACTGCAACGAGGAATTTTCTCAAACTTTCAATATGGCGTTCAACACCTTGATATTTCACTTTACCGAGTTTGGTTACACCATTCACGAGAAAGAGAACTTCATCGCCAAATTCTTTTCTGATTTCATCTTCTGTTGCAACACCGTCCTCGATAGAATCATGGAGCAGTCCCGCGGTGATGGTGACGGGATACATTTTGAGTCCAGCAAGAATTTTTGCGGTTTCAAAACAATGTATAAAATACGGTTCGCCGGATTTTCGAAGTTGTCCTTCGTGAGCTTTCATGGCAAAGTCGTAGGCTTTTTTGACAAGGGCTTTGTCCTCCGCGGTGCGGGATTCCATGAGTGAGTAAATGTCCTCGATATTAGTATTTGTTGTCATGTAAAATAGTATAGAGAATTGTGGGGAAAATACAATACGGGCGGTCAGGCTTTGCCTGACCGCCCGTATTGTATTTTTATTTTTCTATCTTGTGAGGATTATGCATTGCGCAGAGTTTGTTACTGCATCTTTCAGGTATAGTCTTGGTGCCTTCCATCATGAGTGATCCGCACAACTTACAAATATTTCCGGTAGGCTTTGCTTTGATTGCATTTTTACATTTTGGATAGTTGGTACAGCTGTAAAAAAGTCCAAATCTTCCTCGTCGCTCTGCCATCTCACCAGTTCCACAGACGGGGCACTTCACACCAGTAGAGTTCACAGGTGCACCTTCTCCTTTTTTAATGTACTTACATTTTGGATAGTTGGCACAGGCAATGAATCGTCCAAACTTACCATCTCGCTCGATAAGCTTTCCAACTTTACATTCAGGACACATCTCACCGGTCTCTTTTGGTCCCTCGAGCTCTTCACCAGTGATTTTTCGTGCACCATTACAATCAGGGAATTTTGCACAACTCAAAAACTTTCCATTCTTTGAAAGTTTGATTACCATCGGTCCGCTACATACAGGACAGATAAATTTTGGATCCGCTTCACCAAGGTTTGTTACTTTATCAATCTTATCTTTTGCTTTTACATCTTTCAAAAATGGTCCATAAAAATCTTTCAATGTTTTTACATAATCAGCTTTTCCTTCAGCAATATTATCAAGCTTGTCTTCCATGTCTGCAGTAAAGGTATCGCTGATATATTCAGCAAAGTTCTGTTCGAGGAATGAGCTTACGACATCTCCGGTATCAGTAGGGATGAGAGTTTTTCCTTCTTTATTTACATATCCTCGGTCTTCAATTGTCTTCATGATAGACGCATAGGTAGAAGGTCGTCCAATACCTCGTTTTTCAAGCTCTTTGATCAAGCCAGCTTCAGTGTATCGTCCGGGTGGTTCGGTAAACTTTTCCTGACTTCGAATATCGATAAGTTTCAAAACTTCGCCGATCGAAACTGGTGGAAGCTCTACATCTTCACCTCGAGCTTCAGGATCGGCAGCAAGCCATCCATCAAAAAGCATACGTGAACCATTGATAGAAAAAGTTGGGATGTCGGTGTGCGCACCGATCTGTGCAATAATTTTTGTTCGCAATATTTTTGCGTCAGTCATTTGGCTTGCCATCGTTCTCTGCCAGATAAGTCGATAGAGTTTTTTCTGATCATCAGCAAGTCCTGCGATTTCTTTATTTACATCGGTCGGTCGAATAGCTTCGTGTGCTTCTTGAGCATTTTTACTTTTGGTTTTGTATACATTTCTTTGTGCGTATCCAGCTCCGTATTTTTTCGCAACCATTGCAGAAACTTGATCGAGCGCAGTGGTGCTCAAGTTCGTACTGTCTGTTCTCATATAGGTAATAAGACCAGCTTCGTAAAGCTTCTGTGCGATACGCATGGTGTTTGAAGGAGCATAGCCGAGTCGTGTACTTGCAGTCTGCTGGAGAGTTGAAGTAGTGAATGGTGCTTTGGGCGATCGCTTTGCTTCCGTTTCTGTAACATTTTTTACTGCCCAGATTTCTTGATTGCCAAGCGCGAGAATTTTCTCAACAACTTTAAAATCGCGAGGTTCTTCATCACATGAAAGTGTCATGCGAGCTTTGTCTTTTGTTTCGGTGTCAGCTTCGATAGTCCAGTATTGTTCTGGTTTGAATGCGCGGATTTCTCGTTCTCGCTCCATGATGATACGAAGTGCGGGGGATTGAACACGTCCAGCTGAAAGTCCATAGCGAACTTTTTTCCAGATAAGTCCTGAAAGGTCGTATCCAACAAGTCGGTCGAGTACTCGGCGAGCCTCTTGAGCCTTTCTCAAATTTTGGTCAATTTCTCTTGGATGTTTGAGAGCTTCTTCAATCGCACTTCTAGTAATTTCATAATAGGTAACACGCTTTGGATGCATTTCTGCATCAGTCTTTTTGCTTTTTGATTTTTCCCCGTCCTCTCTGAGAACTTCAGCAATATGCCAAGCGATAGCTTCTCCTTCTCGGTCAGGGTCGGTCGCAAGAAGCACTTCGTCCGCTTTTCGCGCAAGAGTTTCTATTTCGGAAATAACTTTTTCTTTTCCGGGAGTAACAACATAGTGGGGAACAAAGCCGAGAGGTATATCGATTGCGTCTTTGTTTGATTTGGGTAAATCGCGAATATGTCCGACAGATGCACGTACGGTATATGCACCTCCGAGATATTTCTCAATAGTCTTTGCTTTCGATGGTGACTCTACGATTAATAATTTCATGTAATATACGAATGTTTATGCGAATGATACCCGCCCGACCGATTACGTTCATTCGGGCAGGCGAATGGCTACGAACAACTCAAATTCAGATCTTGAGTGAGTATTAATATAACACATTTAATTTTTTAGCAAATTTTTGGTATAATATGGAACATGAAAAAATATACAAAATCTATTGCCAGTGCATTATTTATTTTATTAGTTTTACCAAATATTACTTTTGCTTCTTGGTGGAACCCATTCTCGTGGAGTGTTATTTCTTATTTATTTACGAAACCCCAAACAACTCAACTCATTGCTACTTCAACAATAGTAGTAAAAGCTACAAGTTCAACCAAGATTATTGTAAATACGCCTAAAGCAAATGTTTCTGCACCAGATAATTCTGCTGCAGTAAAAGTTCAAGCACAATTAGATGAACAAGCGAAAATAGATACTGCGGTTAAAGCTGCGTTAGCTCAACAACAGGCACAACAAAAAGCTACCCAAGATGCTGCGAATCTCGCTGCACAAAATGCAGCGAATGTTGCTGCTCAACAAGCCGCAAAAAATAATACATCTGCACAATCAATCATTTCACCAATTACAGTTTCCTGTTTTCCTAATCAGGCATCAACAACTATTGGTTCTTCTGTAACTTGGACTGCAGAACCTACAGATATAAACGCTAGCGCAGGGTTTTATAGTTGGTCAGGCGATGGTGGATTAACTGGAACTGGTAAATCAATTTCTTGGACATATTTTGCTACAGGCACAAAATCTGCAGAAGTGATGTATACAAATTCAAATGGAAAAACAGCGATTGGTATTTGTGGTGAAAATGTGAATATTTTTATTCTTCCTCCAATAAATAATCCAAGCAATTGTCCTTGTAGAGCAGGGGACGGATCTACCCTCATCAAAGGCAATTGTTTGTGCGGTGGAGTTCAGGCTTAAAAATTAAATTACTTAATGTCCTTAATTTTGAAAAGAAAGAATAATATAAAAAATAAAAAAATTCCTAACTCAATTAAAGACCATATTTCTAATGCATACTATTATCTTACTGGTGCAGACATGATTTCTGAGACGACTCATCAAGGAATTAGAATTTTTTTACTCCTAACTGCCTGGGAAAATATTCAATTAGCTGAAGAAGAATTAGATACTTGGGCTCAGAAGACAAGACCTACTAAAGAACTTTATAAAAGTCATTCTTATAAATTGCGTAAAGTTAGGGAATTCAATTCAATTGATAGAATTATCTTGGGACCTCCAGGTACTCCAGCACAAACTATTAAATATGTAACCCCTCATCAACTTGAACAACTTCTTCAAATTTGTCGCTACGGATTTAAAACTGGTACAAAAGAATTATCGTCAATATTTTCTAAAGGTTGGGAAGTAAGAGATTTTCAATCGTCGTTACTTACTAAAATTATTTGGGAGGAAACGATGATTAAAATATATGAAGATTATTTTAATTCACAAGAACAGTCCTTGCTAGCGGTTAAGTTAACCTAATCTCTCCCATACTTTCTTTTATCAATCCTTTGATTTCCATTATTGAAATTATAGTTGAAGCTTTTGAAACTGGCATTTTTAGTGCACGAATAAGTTCATCTTTTGTCATAGGTTCAGTAAGAATTTTTATAACAAGTAATTCATCATCTGAACAATCAGAATATTTTAGTTCTAAGTTTTTTGGTTCTTCATCTATTTTAAAACCAAATGCTTCCAAAATATCTTCACTATTTCGCACAGGCGTAGCTCCAAGACGAATAAGTATATTTGGTCCTTCAGAATTTTTGGAAAAGATTGAGCCGGGGACTGTGAGCACATCGCGATTGTATTCTGTCGCAAATTTGGAAGTGATAAGTGTACCAGATTTTATTTCCGCCTCAATCACAAGTACTGCATGCGACATTCCTGCCATGATTCTATTTCTTTGTGGGAAGCTGTAGGGAGTTGCTCGGAACTTCGGCTCAAACTCTGAGATGAGTGCACCGCCAGCTTCGAGTATCTTTTCTGCGAGTTGTTTGTGTGAGCTTGGATATAGTACTGACTCATGAAGTCCAGATCCAGGCACCGCGATAGTTTTGAGTCCTGCGTCGAGTGCTGCACGATGGGCGATACTATCGATACCGAGCGCGAGCCCTGAGACAATGCAAATATCATATCCGCGAAGTCCCGATATGAGCTTTTCACAAACATCTTTTCCATATTGAGTATATTTTCTTGAGCCGACAACGGCGAGGATTTTTGTAGTGGATGAGGGAAGTACACCCTGCACGTAGAGTTTTTCTGGTGCATCAGGAATCTCTCGGAGCATTTCCGGAATTTCTTCACCAACAAGAGTTTCTATTTCAAAATCTTTAAGCATTTGTCCTTTATTTTATCATCTGTTATTATTAAACGGAAGTTTAAATGCGAATTTTTACTTTATAAACTTTACAACTTTTAACTTTACAATTTACCATGCTCGACATTAAATTCATCAGAGAAAATAAAGAACTCATCATTGAGGCTGCAAAAAAGAAACACGTTAAGATTGATATTTCCGAACTCATTAAATTTGATGATGAAAGAAAAGAATTGCTTACGACAATAGAAGCAAAACGAGCTGAACAAAATTCAGTTTCTTTGAAGTTGCCTGCGATGACTGATGCGGTCGCGCGACATGAGCTTCTTGAAGAAATGAAAAAACTGAAAGACGCAATGCAGATAGAGGAAGAAAAATTGAAAGGTGTGATGAAAAAATGGCAAGAACTTATGCTTTCGGTTCCCAATATTCCAGACATTTCTGTACCAGATGGAGAGAGCGATGCAGACAATAAAGAAGTCAAAGTGTGGGGCGAAATTCCAAAGTTTGATTATAGACCCAAAGATCATATCGAGCTCATGGAAGCGCTCGACCTTGCAGATTTTGAAATTGGCGCAAAGGTTTCTGGTTTTCGTGGATATTTTTTGAAAAATGGAGGCGCGGAGCTTGAAATGGCGCTTTGGCAATTTGTGATTGATTTATTTCGAGAAAAAAAATCTGATTACGGACTTATGCTTGTACCTTCGCTTGTGCGAAAGGAAACTTTGATGGGAACGGGATATTTGCCGGGTGGGGAAGATGATTTATATAAAACTCAAGATGATGAATATCTTGCAGGTACGGCAGAGGTTGCGACAATGTCATATTTTGCTGATACCGTACTTGATAAAAAAGAATTGCCAATGAAGAAGCTCTCATTTTCTCCTGCATTTCGAAGAGAAGCGGGAAGCCATAGCCGCGACGTAAAAGGTTTGTATCGCGTGCATGAGTTTATGAAACTTGAACAAGTGATTCTGTGTGAAGCATCACATGAGACGAGCGTGAAGCATCATGAAGAGCTTCTTTCAAACGCAGAAGATATTCTTCAGGCACTGAATCTCCCATATCATATTGTGGTAAATTGCGGAGGTGATCTCGGACTTGGTCAGGTGAAGAAATATGATATTGAGACATGGATGCCATCAAAGAATAAATACGGCGAGACCCATTCTTGTTCATATTTTCATGACTTTCAAACACGACGACTTAATATTAAATATCGAGATGATGATGGAAAACTCAAATTTGCACATTCTTTGAATAATACCGCACTTGCAACACCGAGAATTTTGATTCAAATACTTGAAAACAATCAGCAGGCGGATGGCTCTATCAAGATTCCTGAAGTTTTGAGAAAATATATGGGAGGAAAGGAGATAATACAAATGAAAAAATAATTTCCCGAGGTGGAGCCTCGGTATACCGAGGCTCCACCTCGGGAATCCGAGAATTGGTTTTCAGTTTTAATTTTTTATCATGTCTCGCTTTAATTCAAATATAACCTCATCACTCAATAAGAAAAGGAAGAAAATCTTTATAAGGAAATTGATTCTTCTTGGTTTTTTATTATTTTTTCTTTTTGTGACATGTATTTTTATTGTACGGTCAAGCGCTTTAAAAATAAAAACCATTTCGATTGTTGGTAATACAACTGTTTCTCAGGATGAAATACTTGGTGTCATCAATCTGGACATTCAAAAAGAATATTTCTGGATTATACCGACGGACAATTTTTTTCTTTTACGAAGAAATGACATCCAAAATCATCTTTTGAAAGATATTCCAAACATTCAATTAGCGCAGGTATCTTTTTCTGGGTTACATACACTTGTGATTTCCGTTTCTGAAAGGCAACAGGCGAGCGTTTGGTGTGGTGGCAACCCTGATTTTTTTGATAATTGTTATGCGATGGATGCGAATGGATTCATTTTTGAAACAGCAACAAGTTCGCTGAGTACAAGCACATTGACATATTTTGGACTCATTACTGATAAAAATCCAATTGGCGAAACTTATTTTTCTGGACATTTTATTGAAACGTCGGCTTTTTATCATCAACTTATGTCCTTGAATATATATCCCGAATCATTTTCTATAAGTAATGATGGCACGGGTAATATCTATACCGTCAATCTTTGGTATGGGGGGAAAATGATTGCTGATGATACAAAAGTATTTGCACAGGATATTACCGATATGAAAGCCGTTATCACCAATGGTTATGTAAAAACAGATATAAAATCTTTACAGAAAATTAATTATATTGATCTGCGTTACGGTGATAAGGTAGTTTTAAAATTTAATTAAATAACTCTAAGGTAACCCCGAGGTGGAGCCTGGGTAGCAACCGAGGCTCCACCTCGGGGAATTTTACAATAATGAATCCGGATCTACATTGATTGAAAAGTTTATCGGAAGCGAACGAAGAATCGCGAGGAGTTGTTTATGTGGCCAATCATGTGTCGGTACTTTGATGATTCCGTTGATACCATATTTTCCTTTTGTATGTGGTACAAAAGCTGGGAAGATATCGATTTCATACGGTGCAATAGCCGCGTGAAGCTTTTCTGTAAGGTTTACAATTTCATCCTTTGATCCTGAAACCGATATTTTTATCAGTATAGAAAAAGGCGGATACTTGAGCATTTCTCTGTCCTCGATTTCATCACGGAAAAAGTCGATGAGGTTTCCAGAAAGTGCATAGGTAAAAACTTTTTGTTCAATATCTCGTGTTTGAATGATAAGCGACTTCTCAGTGATTGAACGGAGTTTCAAAAGAATATTGAGTACACGCTCATTGATACGAAAGTCGGGGATTGAGAAAAAAGAATCAACACTCACGACTGCACTGTTTTCAACCATATCTTGCAAATACAAAAGTGCCATCTCTGTTCCGACAAGAATACTCCCGGCAGAATTATAAAAACTTTCGATAATCTCAAGTGCTTTTTTGTGTGTTGTCGCGATATCAGCATCGAGGCGAAATATTTTCTTATGAGGATGTGCTTTTTTTAATTCTTCTTCGACAAGCTCAGACCCAATACCAAGCGTCGTAAGACGAGCACCAAGACAATGTGCACATCGCTCAAACGCACTTCGGCGCTCTCCGCATTTGTGACAGAGGAAAAAGTTTTCAGTATTTGATTTGTGAAGTACGGTGTGTGCTCCGCAAGTATTACATTTTACGATATTGCCACAGTCCGCACAGACAGTAGAAGGGGAAAGTCCACGACGTGCAGTAAAAAGAAACATGCGTTCATTGTTCTCGATTGTTTCTTGTATTTTTTTCTCAAGTTCTGGACTAAAGATTTTAAATACTTGTTTTTCTTTGGGGATATTGATTTGCGTTGGATTTACCGTATCTTTTTTGGGACGCATATCGATCAATGTTTCAGTACAAGTTGCAAGGGAGCGAAATTTGAGCGGAGTAATTTCTACGAATTCTCCTTTTTTGAAACGATGGATAACCTCAGCTCGTAAAAGCAAATCGCCAAAAATAATTTTTGCATTCATTCTTTTTGCAAGATATGTTGCAAAATTACGCATGTCGAGGTATGGGCGAATTTGTGTTTTGTATGATCGTGTTGCTGCTTTATCTACAATAATTGTGCCGATATCGATTCGGGGGATTGAAAGATATCCTCCGGTCGCAATAATAAGTACCGTATGTTTTTCTGCAAGAATTTTATTTATCTCTTGTACTACTTCAGTTTTTGACACACTTGAATGAAGTGCATATGTGTAGGATTCAATTCCTTTTTGTAATAAACTTTTTGCTTCTTCAATATCCTGTATTGTAGGTAAACAGAAAAAGACGGATGAACCTTTTGCGAATTCTTCTCGGATAATACTTTTGTAGTGAGCATAGCGATCTTCATCATTGGATTGAATGACGAATTTTTCAGCGACAACCGAAGATTTTTTCGCCTCTGTTTCTGGCAATATGTTTATCTTTTCAATATTTTCAAAAATATATTTTGGAACAATGGAGTTGAGCACAGCGCCGGTCGAGCCGACATAATACTCGGCCGTATCGGCTGCAGCCTGGATAAATTCTTTTCGAAAAAATTCGTACGATTTTATTTTTTCAATTTTCTTGAGTGCAAAATTTGAATTTTTGATTTCAGATTTGAGATCGCCAACTTCTCTGATCGATACGACGATCGCAGAAATGATTTTCTTTCTGAGGGGGACTTTGACAACAGAACCCAAAGACACTTCACTTCCAGTAAAGTAGGTAAGTGTTTCAACGGGGATTCCTTT
>Ga0302140_10012429_pt1 | contig 10437 bp, 11 predicted proteins | sample I_Bog_E1_1_FD_202095 | JGI IMG/M metagenome (GOLD analysis project Ga0302140, IMG submission 202095) | Peat permafrost microbial communities from Stordalen Mire near Abisko, Sweden - I_Bog_E1_1 | ecosystem: Environmental > Terrestrial > Soil > Wetlands > Peat | place: Sweden: Abisko, Stordalen...
AAACAAAATTTCATTAAATGAAATAATGTGGTGCTTTCAAATTTGATGGACAAGTTTAAAAATGAAATTATTAAATTATGATTTAAAAAATTATGTTTTATTTTTCATTTGAAAAAATTCAATTTCATTGTCACCTGGGGGAGGGGCCGATTTTAGAATCCTGCAGAGGTGTTAAGATCCAGAAAAAATAAAAGCAAACTCATATTCAATTTGGAATTTCTTTTTGGTTTTGAGATGTTTTTTTATAAATAATCAAATCGACTGACGAAAAATGAAAAAATACATAAAATAAAAACTTGTTTTTTGTTTTGTGTTTTTAAAACAAATGAATAAGTGTTTTATTTGAGAAAATTAAGAAATTAAAATTTAGCAAAAAATGACTTCTTTAGTTCATCTTCTAATTTCATATTGTCAAGATAACGAACTAGCGTTTTTTGTTAACAAACAACAACAAAATTAATGAAGAGGGTTTTTCGCTAATAAGAATTTCGGTCTTTTGAATCATAATGAATCTACAAATACGAAAACAATTATAGCAATGATGACATAGAAGAAATTCTGGTTTGAAACTCTGACAGAAAATTCTCTTCCATTCTGAAATTGCGATAAAATAAATTATTTTAAATGTATTATCAAAAAAAAAAGGGTAGTTAAATTTAAGATCGATTGTTATCATAATAAAATTAAAATCTAAAAAAAAAAAAAAATCCATTTTCACATTCTTCTAAAGACGCCATGGAGCCAAACTACATTTCAAACGAGGAAAAGCAAGTTTGCGAGCAGTTATTAAAACTTGATCAAGGTCATCTCATTGCCTCTCTCTCTTCGTATTCTGAAGCTCAACGAAAGGAGTTTGTTGATCAGGTTTATTTATTTTTCAAGCATTCCCCCAAAATTAAAATTGTTTTATGAATAGATCAATAAGTTGAATAAAACCTATCCAGGAGGCATTGAAAGCTATGTAAACAGAGCTAAAAAGCTACTTGTTGACTCTGCAAATGATGTGAACCCTTATGAAGGATTTGTTCCTTCAGTCCCAAAAGGTAAATAAACATAATGCTCAGGATAAAAACTAACTTTTTGGTTTTTTAGGAACAAATGTGGATTTCTATCACGAAAAAGATATTAATGATTTGGAAGCCATTGGCATTCAAGAATTGCAACACGCCTGCTTTGTGCTTGGTATTTTATTACTTTTGAATTTTTTTTTTTATTAAAATATGTTTAGTCGCTGGTGGATTAGGAGAAAGATTAGGTTATAATGGAATTAAGGTTTGTATTTATTTATTTGTTATATGTTGACTAAATTTTCTTCCAAGGTTTCTATCGCCATTGAGCTTCTTACAAGAAAATATTTCCTTCAATATTACATTGAATACATCATAGCTTTCCAACAAAAATCAGGTAGAAGATTATATTCGTTTAAATCTAAAAAATCTTAAATTAAGGTGCAAAATCTCCTATCCCTCTAGCCATAATGGTCTCAGATGATACTCATGATTTGACAGTGAAGCTCTTGGAAGAACATAATTACTTTGGAATGCCAAAAAGTTGATATTTCTTAAACAATCCATATTTTTTTTATCATTTTTATAAAATAATCTAGCTCAATTGACAATCATGAAACAAGAAAAAGTTCCTGCATTATTAGATAATATGGCTCACTTCGCACAAATAACAAATAGTCTTTTGGTTGATACAAAACCACACGGACATGGAGATGTACACACATTACTTTATATGACAGGATTGGCAAAAAAATGGGCTCAAGAAGGAAGAAAATGGATTTGCTTGTTCCAAGATACCAACCCATTAGTTTTCAGAAGCTATCCAGCTGTTTTGGGAGTGAGCAAAAAGTGTAATTTTGAAGTAAATTCCATCACAATTCCCAGAAAACCAGGCGAGGCTGTAGGAGCCATTTGTTATTTGAAAAATGAAGCGTAAATTTTATAAAAAAATATTCATTTAAAGTTATTAAAATCAATATAATTATAGATTGAATAAAAATTTGACCATCAATGTGGAATACAACCAATTAGATTCCTTGTTGAAAGGTTTTGGTGGGGAACCAAAGGATTCCAATGGATATTCTTTGTATCCTGGTAACATCAATGGTCTTATCTTCAGTTTGGATGATTATTTGCCTATTCTCTTGGAAACTCAAGGTTTGATCTCTGAATTTATCAACCCTAAATATACAGGTATATATATACAATTTATAATTTTGAACCCATATATATATTTTTTATTTCCTAGATAACACAAAAACTAAATTTAAATCAGCCACTCGTCTTGAATGTATGATGCAAGATTACCCTAAACTATTGAAGTCTGGGGATCGAGTTGGATTCACTCAAATTGATAGACGATTTTGTTTTAGCACTGTAAAAAATGATTTAAAGACAGCTGCTCAAAAAGTCAAAGCTAATTTGCCTGCCGAATGCGCCTCCATTTGCGAACAAGAATTTTATTGGTTGAACAAAGAAATTTTAAAATTGTGTGGAGTTGAATTCGAAGCTGAAAAAGAAACCGTGCCCAAAACTTACGGTGATATTCCAATTCCATATACCACCAGAGTTGTTCTGTTCCCATCTTTTGGAGTCACTTTGAGTGAAATCAAAAATAAAATTAAAGGTTTTTAATAATATATATTTTTCTGTTGCTAATATTTAAATCTAAGGAAAAAACCTGATTCATGCTCATTCAAATTTGGTTTTGGACGGAGATGTGAAAATGGAGAACTTCACTTTGAATGGATCCCTATGGGCTACAAAGGATCTTGTTAATGTCGAAATTAATAATAAAGCAGAGCTTGAACTCCATGAAGTCAATGTGGAGGATCCAAAAGTTCCAGAATATCTTAAAATTAGAGGATATGATTTGGTAGGAGCCGAAAAAATAGTGAAAATTTAAACTAAAATGAATAACAGAGCAAAAAATAGAGTTCTCTAAAAAAATCAATTTTCATAAAAATTAATTGTGTTTTTTTCTTTATTACTTAAAAATGCATAAAATATGAAAAAATTAAGGAATAAAAATTTTTTTACAAGGATTCTAAAATATTTTTCAATTATAAAAAATATTTTCAGTTCTTTAGGAAAAATATTTTGATTCGAAAAATTAATGATTTTACTAAAAAATTTTTGAATCCAATTTAAATTAATTTTAATTTCCTTCTCATGAAGTGTAGAATAATTGTTATTAAATGTTTTCCAAATGAAATCGTAATTCTTTTAATGTGCCGAGCATAAAATCATACGTCACTCTTCTATAATAATGATTTAAATGGAAAAACTTGTAAATATGCTTTTATTTTTTACTTTGATTGAATGCTTGAATTTGTACTAATTCCAGAATTATTTACCGAAATACTTGGTAATTTTGTGTTAATGGTTTTCATCATAGGTTTTGGCATTTGGAAACCTTTGACGGGTTTGACAGTATAAATTTTGGCTGGATTAAAAGGTTCCACTTTTTTATTTTTTTGTTTTTTTTCTAGGCAAAATTAAATAAATGATAACATAATAAAAGTACTTAGTGGAAGAAATTTAACAATGTCTATTTCAGCTTCTTTTTTATCGTGTTCCTCTTGTTCCACTTCTTTCATCACCATTAATTGACTAGACATATTTGTTTGTAGTTTCGGTAACATTGGTTCATCATTGTATTTTTCTTCTTCAATCTTTTCCGGGCCAAATTCTTTCCTTTTATTTTTTCATTTTGATTTTTATCAAATATTATCTAAAAACAAAATTTCACAAGTTGTTATTTACCCCATATTTTCAATTTTTTCTTGGCTGCTTTTCCTGGTCGCACTACTTTCTTTTTTTGTAAGAGAAAGTCTTGATTCTTTAACAATCAATTCCATATTAATTTTATTAATAAGTAAATTCACTTCTTGGAGACAATCCTTCCTTTGTCGGGAAAAGCCTCAAAGCACCAAACCTAGCCTGAGAAGGAGATAATCCTTCATCGTCTGATTTTAATGTGTCCCGTTTAAATCGACTATTTCCTTTAAAAGCAGAAGATGCAGGAGAAACCATTGAATCATTCAAATTTTCCTTTCCACCAACAGAATGCTTCCTGGTTTTTTTAAATGTCTTTAAATTGAATAATTCCGCATCCTTCTTTGATGCTTCCTTCATGATATTTTGTAGAGATTTTGCTCTTCTCTCATTTTCTGTTTCCAAAGTTCTTTAAAAAATTAACTAATTCAAAAATAAACAATTTAGAATATACATAGAAGTGAAATTCAGATAACAATCCGTGCAAACTGTGACAGTTAAGTCAAGCCAACTAGAGTTATTTTTTAATTTTTGATATTTCTCTTCAGAAATTCTTCCCCAAATTTTCATAATTATTGGGGGGATGTTTTTGGATTTGCTAAAGGGGTTCTCAACATCATTATCATCAAATTCATCATAAAATTGGGAATAGTTCATTTTCTTCTGATCGAAGTTTTGAGTGTTAAAATTTTTGTTCTCTGTTTTATTTTTATCATTTTCTTTGTTCAGAGTTTCTGTAGTGGATAGATCAGTTTCAAACGATTCAATAAGATGTTTGAATTTTATTTTAAATAACTCTTCTTCCTCTATTAAAATTATTTTACAATAATTACAAAATGAAATTTACTTCCACAATTTGCACAAAGTCTATCATCTTGATTTTTTAGATTGGTGATTATTCCGTTATTTATGTTTAGCTTCTTATTAGCATTTGAGGTTTTTTTCTTTTGGAAATTTGAAGAAATAGTAAGAAAAGGAGATAGCAATCGTTCTTGTTTTTTATTCTTTAAAGGTTTTCCTGTTGTAAACTATTGATTTTTAATGATATTTTTGTTTTTTTCATCATTTACCTTTTCTCGAACTTTCAAGCCTGTGCAATATAGTAACCATAATCTATTTTTATCATCGAGTTTAAAGAATAAAACCATTCGAGAGATTTGAATGTTTCCACCTGAAACATCTTGAATATGTTTTACTATGTTTATGCAAATTTGTTCAAGATCAGAAGATAAAATAGGTGAAGAAATTGAGTCTAATTAATTAAATGAAAATAATTTAAAATATGAAAATAAAAAACCTGAAATTGCTAAGTGTTCCGGTCCTTCGAAAGTCACTAATTTGTCATAGAGAGGGACTTTATTATTATTCAAATCATATATGTTAGTTTTCCTGTAAAGCAAACAAAATTGAGGGGACCAGGACACTTTTATCAAAGCTAATGTTTATTTCTTTTGAGATTGTTAGGAAAAAAACATTTTTTTTACAATTTTTGTTATTTTTTGGTTCAATGAATTTTTGCAAAAGGGCATTCAACGACTTTTCTCTTTGATAGATAAAGTCCCCTAAAATCAAACCACAAAATTTTAACAGTGGGTTCATATAAAATTTGAAGCTAACGGAAAGATTCTTTGTCAAAGTATTCGAATTCAATACGATCTTGTGATTCCCTCTTTAATTTTTCCTGCGATGTCATATATAAAGCAACAATTCCGCTTGAGGACATATTGCTGTTAAACACTTCTTCAATATGATTGACAAAAACTTTATCTTTAGTTTTTCGAATGATCAGTCCTTCTTTGGTCGTGAAATACCAAAAATATGGTTGAGCCCATCTTTTATTGAGATAAGATGTAAATAGTATTTAAAATTAAACCTATAAATGATCGTATCCGCAATAAAAACCCCTGGACATGAGTTGCCAGTTTCTGGGTTTTTTTTCCAAAGGTGAAAGAAAAGCCATTCTGTGCTCGTTGATAATTTCATATTATTAAGAAGAAATATTAATAATTTCTGAAAAGTTACACTCACAATTTTTTATCGTTGTATATATTAAAAACAAAATTTTTAATTTTGGAAAAATATTTTTTTTGAACTTTTTTCAAATATCATATTTGATTTTTTTATTGGTATTTTTTTTGTTTTTTAATTTTTTTCGAAAATAAAATTTCATAAAAATTTTTTCAAGTTTTTGAATCATGGAAACAAAACAAACAAAATGATTATATTTTTTTCTCAGAATTTATAAATAAATATAAAACCAAGCAATATTTTTTAAATTTTCACTCAAAAAAACAATATTCTGTTCAAAAAAATCAAGAAAAATAAACGAAAAAGCAGTTGAAAGCTTCTGTTGTTTTGCAAAAGCCGTTTTTTCTTTTGCATGATTTTGTTCTGAAGTTAATTTTCAAAAAGGGAACAACTCGGGGGTGCGGTGGGGGAAAACTAAGGCTTCAAACCTTTTCGCCAATGCTCCTTCAAAAGTTTCTCCTTTTCTTTTAAAGCTTGTTTTTCCTCAGCTGTCTCTCGTTATCAGATAGAAACTCTTGAACTTTTTTTCTCCAAATTATCAAATCCTTTATTTTTATTTTTGTTTTGAATTTATAAATAAAGAAACTTTATGCTGTTCACTCTTTAAATAGTAAATTGCCTCAGCTGCTTCTTTTCATCAATCAAACTCAAGTTTCCCCTCAAATTCCTGCAAAGTCTCCAAATTTCTCAAAGATCTGTTAAATTGAGTCAAAAGGCCAGTGAAATATTTGCTAGTCACAGTCGAATTTTCTAGCATTTTGGCTTTTAATGAGTTGAAGGCAGGTGCTGCTTTGACAATCCTTATCTGGATCTTCTGATTTTTTCAGACGTTTTTCAAGAGAAACAAATTGCAATTTTTATCGTTGGTTTCAACCAATGCAGACAAAGCTTCGAAAACGAAGGTAATTTAAAGATTTAATTTGTACAAAAGTTTGATTTCTTGATAAATTTCAGAGTTTTCTAAAGTTGGTTTGGTTCTTGAAGTTGAATCTTCGTTGGTTTTTTTTTTGGGCAAATCACAGATTCTCTCAATTTTGAGTAAACTACAAAAAAAATGTTCACTGAACAACAACCTTGAAAAAAAAAATCATATAAAACAGTCATTAAAAATTTTTACTTTCATCTTGGGACACAAGGTCTAAAAATTGAGCCCCCTCCTGAGACCGAACAAATGAAGACGTTCACAGACTTCCCTGTCATTAAATCTTTCAAAACAGAGCGGAAAAGACAAAAAATGGTTAAAATTGGAAGAGAATAAAATGCGAAAAGAAAAAGAAACTATATCACCATTTACCAAAGTTTGTCTAGAATTTATTGAAATTCTATCTAATAATTTTCTGGATTCTTTATTTTGCAAATGCAAAAAGAAGAAGAGATGAAAATTTTTGAGGGTCTATCAATGAAATATTTTAATTTTTTTGGTGAAAAATCACAAATTTTGCAAGATTATGAAGTTTTTAAAGAATTTATGACTGACAAAATAAAAAAGGAAAAAGAAATACTAGGTAGAATTTTAGTGGTTAATCTGAAAAAGGCCGGAAATAAAGTAAAAATAGAAGAAAAAAAAGAATAAAATAAAAACCTAAAAAAAGGAACTCCGATCTAAAGTTCTATTCTTTTCTTTTGAAATTTTGAAAAAAATATTATTTTAAAGACTCTTTAAAATACATTACAATCTCCAGGAATCATATTTCTGGTTAAAGTTAAAAATAAACTCATACTCATTTTTTAAGGATATCTTTTTTATCCCGTCCGAGTGTGTTTTGGTTCATTATTTTCTGAGGCACATTCAAATAGCCTGTTGACATTGTAGTTTTCCCTTTCATTGTATCCACCTTAAATTTGGAGTTTGCAACTTTAGGAATTTCTTTTTTATCTTCAGGTGGGTTGATTTTTTCCTTTTCATTTAATTTGTTCTTCTCAGTTGATAATTTTGGAATTGTTTGATTAGAAGTGCTAAAGTTCTTCGGTCTATTGATTAATTTTTGTGGCATAATTTTTTCATTTTTAACAAAATCTTTCCTCATTGATTTGGTTTTAACATCATATTCTAAATTCGCAAATGATGCCATTTTATTGATTGGGGTAGCCATTTTCCTGCATGAGCCTAATCTTGAAGTATTGGACACTATACTTGTTTTATCCCATTCTTGGCATTTGTTAATAGGAAAATGATCAAAAACGGAAATTTTTTCAAAAGACCCACTCAAGCCCAGTTCAGCATTTTCTACAGTATTATTATTAGGAGATTTGGCATTTTCATTCGGAGGAGCAAAAGCAAAGGTTTCATCGTCATTGTAAGGTATTGGCATGTTAATCAGATAATTTTTGAGATTTACACGAGACTTGATGACTTTCTAAAAATGATTATGAAATTTTGATAGAAATTATTTTACATCTCTCAATTTTTCGTTTTCATTTCTGAGATCTTCCAAAGCGACTTCTTTTTCTTTGCAACTCTTTTGTAAATTTTGATGTTTAATTTCCAGCCTTTCAATATATTTTTTCGCGATTTCAGAATGTAAGAGAAATTTCTTTATCAGGGTATTCAAACCAAAATTTCTCATTTTTTCAGGACCTAATACAAATAATTCTCGGAGAAGGTCGAAATTTTCTTCGTTCAATCTCTTTAATTAATAAATGTTATTTCGTAAATTTTCAAAGTTTTTTGGTGAAAACCTTACGTTCATTGTTCACAAACTCAAAGAATTTTACTATGTGTCCACGTTCCTCCAATAGTTTATTAATAATCATACCCATTTCAAATTTGCTATATTCTTCTATGTCATCATTGCTATTTAATGGTTCGTATTCATAAATTCTTAGGGGTTGATCCAAAAGACCAAAATTCTTATTATCGAAAAAACCCTCTTCATTAATTTTGTTGTTCGTTAATAAGAACGCCAGCTTGTGATATGAAGCTTTCTCTTTACAATATGAATTTAGAAGTTGATTCAAAGAAGTCATTTTTTGCTCAATTTTAATTTTTTTCTTAATTTTCTAAAAAACTCACAAATAAATCCATTTTCTCTTTCTTTTTTAAAAACAAAAAACAAGTTTTTTTTATGTAATTTTTCATTTTTAGTCAGTCTATTACTTATTTATAAAACATCTCAAAACCAAAAACAATTTACAAATCGAATGGGAGTAGAATATTTTTATATTTTGCTCTTACTTTTATTTTTTCCGAATCTTTATACCTCTTTAGGATTCTAAAATCCAAACTATCCTTTGAAATCAAGCCTTGCAAAAGTTTATCTTCTTCCTCAAGCCAAAGCATGAATTGATTTTTCCCATTACCAGCCAAAAAAAATTCTAAATCTTCAAGATTTCCATTCAAGGAATCCAACAAACCAAAAAGTTCTTTAACACTTTTTGTATAATACTGACCCATATCAATAATTTTCCCTAGAACATTGCCATCGAAATTATTTGGTGTTTTAATTATAGTTTTCCCATGAGTTTGAGGATTTTCCGATTGGATAATAACGAAATTAAAAAATGGAATTTCCTCCACCACTGTATTAACGAAAAAAGGCCTGAATTTATCAGAAATGTTTCCCAACAGGGAGTCAAAATAAATTTCAGAGTTATGAGGACAATGCATTAATTTTTTTTCTGATTGATGGATTTGGATGGAAACAGGGGACTCTTTACGTTTTAATCTCGTATTTTCAATTTTGATGTTGGGTTCGAGTTTTTTTTCTATTGATTCTTTTTTTTCTGAAAAAATAAGCTTTTTTTGGTCATAGACCGACGATAAATCCACAGAAGTTTTGTTGTTTACCTCTGCTTTTTCGTTGTGTTTGTGAAAATTTTGGTGCCAACTAGCATTACTTTCAAAACTTATGGATTTTTGAGCTTTTTCTTGGTTATCATCATTCTTCTTCATGTAGACATAATTTTTTCGACTTTCTACAATTTTATCTCCAATTTCAATTTTCGGGACGATTTTATTGTTAACATGGTTTGAAAAATTTTCCAAAGTTTTTCTTTCATGCTGTTTTTTTTCGCAGCTTTTAAAAGTGGGACTAAGGAAACAGTCTTTTGTTATGTCATTATTATTGCTATTTGTGATGTCGGTTTTTTCTTCTTCGAAGTCGAATTGATCATCATGTGAATATAATGATTTTTCTGTGAAATTTGACGATATAGGGTATGATTTAATAGATTTTTCTCCTTTAGATTTCACAGACAGCTCTTCTATTCTCTTAAAACATGATGCTACGAAAAGCAAGCAAAACTTCCTTAGATCATAAGTCAAATGTTTTTCCAAAAATACCAAAATTTCCTGATAATTTTTTAGGTTGAGGCTCTTTAAATATCTTCTATATCGGTCTCTTATCGAATTCAAGGTCCTTTTTGATAATAATAGGTGGTTCCCAAGGTTTTTCCAAACATCTTTATTATCTCCATCAAAAAGGCTTGACAAAATCACAATATCTTCAAGCAGACAATAATTCATTCCTGGAAAGGGACGTTTGTTTTCTTTGATGTAAACCTTGATGATTTCTGTTGATTTTCTGCATACCTTGGTTTTTACTTCTTTTAATTGCTCGAAGTTCTGTTCCTCGGAAATAGCAGAGGCTTCATCATTATTTTTTTCTGTTGTAAATGCTGAATT
>Ga0302140_10012431_pt1 | contig 10436 bp, 9 predicted proteins | sample I_Bog_E1_1_FD_202095 | JGI IMG/M metagenome (GOLD analysis project Ga0302140, IMG submission 202095) | Peat permafrost microbial communities from Stordalen Mire near Abisko, Sweden - I_Bog_E1_1 | ecosystem: Environmental > Terrestrial > Soil > Wetlands > Peat | place: Sweden: Abisko, Stordalen...
CAACGCGCCGTAAATCGCACCGGCAGACACCTAACTTCGAATAATGATAATTCTCGACACCAATGTCCTCTCCGAAGCTATGAGCCCCCGACCTGAACCTGATGTCATGACATGGATAGACTCACAGGATTCGGACGAGTTATGGACTTGCACGATAGTTATCGCAGAAGTGCTTTCCGGTCTTGATCTTATGCCAGATGGCAATCGCCAGAAGCAACTTCGCTTAAAAGCTGAGCATATGTTTTTCGTGCTCTTTGCGGACCGAGTCTTCGGCCTGGATCTGGCAGCAGCGAGGGTCTATGGACAGGTTTTGAAAATCAGAAAATCGATGGGCCGGCCAATCGACGAAATGAACGCTCTGATTGCTGCCACTGCGCTCGCACATAAAGCCACCCTCGCCACCCGGAACATCCCGGACTTCGAGCATTGCGGCATCCCGCTTGTTAATCCATGGCAGCCGGTTTGACTCCGTTGCTATGCGGCTCTTTCAACCGCGGAGGCTTCTTCTGGATCGATGACTGGCTGACGGGCTGCCCACCAAACTAACACGATTCCTGCCAGAACCGATCCGGCGCTGGCCAGTTGGGCGTTGGATAAACCCCAGATAATCTTGGGGTTGCGGCGTACGAATTCAACCAGAAAACGAGCTATTCCAGTAAGCATCAGGTATTGACCGACGATTGAGCCGATACCGTGCGGTTTGCCGCCGCGAAACCACAGCCAGAGACCGATTACGAGTCCAGCGCCCAGCTCATAGAGCGGCGTGGGGTGGACGGGAACGAATACCGGCTCAATTCCGTTGGGGAAGCTCATTCCCCATGGGAGCTTGGTTGGAATCCCGTAGCAGCCGTCGCCGGAAAGAAAGCAGCCGATGCGGCCAATACCGTACCCGACGGCCGCGGCTGGGGCTGCAAGGTCGAGTGTCTTCAACATGCCGATCTTGGCCCACCAGCCCTGGAACATGAGGGCTGAGATTCCAAAAAGCAAGCCACCGTACCAGGCGAATCCAGCGGTATCCCAAAGGACACGCCAGCCTTCTTCGCGAAACTCGATGGGTGTATCGATTACGTGCCAGAGTTTGGCGCCCACTATGCCGAGCAGCGCGGCGACGGCAACCATGCCGACTGCGTCGGAATCGACTCCGGCTCGCTTGAAGTTGCGGTCCATGATGAACGCGGCGGCTACGGCAGCCAGCCAGAGCATCAGCCCGAAAGTGGGCAACTGGAAATGCCAGATATGCAAATAAGGCAACATATGTCTCAAGTATAGACGTGCGCTGGCCGTCAATCGTTCCGCTGGCGGTTGATGGATGGGTTGGTGAGAGCTGAGATCTCCCACCTATTCGCCAGAAAAGAGGCCAATAAGTGGGGCACGGAGCATTTGTGGCAGATTCGGCACGGAGTTTATTGCCGATGTCACGTTGAATTGACGCGGGTACCATTGTTACTTCACTTTTGGTTTTGAGGTTACTACCGGATCAGGGGGTAGGGGTTATGCTGCAAGTTCTGTACCGGGCACATTCTGACATTCTTCGGTTGGCGGAGTTGACTTGGCCCGAGGAAGGCGGCGTGTTTGGTGCTTTTTGGGTTGATTGAGGATTCATCTGGGAGTATTGTGCGCGTTTCGGGGTTAATGGTCTGCAAACTTTTCGCAGATTTCTTTTGGCATCGACGTGAAAATAGATTCCAAGCCACGATTTGCACAGCCGGCTTACGTCAAGTCGCTGATTCGCGAGATACTGTGTGCATGTCTACGCTTACCTATCAGGGGCATGAAGTTCTTTTTACCCGTCAACAGATTGCAGAGCGCGTGGCCGAGTTGGGCGCGCAGATCACGCACGACCTCAATGGCGAGAAACTGGTGATGATTGGCGTGCTGAAGGGCGCGGCGCCATTTCTTGCGGATCTGGCGCGCTCGATTGAGGTCGACGCTACGTTTGACTTCGTTGCTGTGTCGAGTTACGGCAAAGGGCAGCGCTCATCGGGTGCGGTGAAGCTGATCAAGGATCTGGATCACCCTATCGAGGGGAAGAATGTGCTGGTCGTCGAGGACATTCTGGATACCGGACTGACTCTGGCATACCTGCGCAAGCTGTTTCTCCAGCAGCATCCCAAGACATTGCGGATTGCGACGCTGCTCGACAAGCCTTCCCGGCGCATCGAAAAGATTGAGGCGGATTACATTGGGTTTTCGATTCCGAATCTTTTCGTGATTGGGTACGGGATGGATTATGCGGAACGGTATCGGAATCTTCCGGATATCTGCCTTATGGCGAGTGATCATCCGGAATGAAGGTTCTGGTCAATTTGGAGGGGTGTTTCGCTCAGGGGCTAAAGCCCACCTTTTTTCAGCCATTTGCGGCATGACTGAAGTCATGCCCTGTTACAAAGCATTGAGTTTTTTTCGCAGCCTGTAAAGTCCTGGCATTTCAAAGAATTGGGCTTTTAGAAGCTCATAAAAGGAGTCCTTATGGCCCTCGCGCAGTCTGATGCATTGGTTGTGTTTGGAGTGACAGGCGATCTCTCACACAAGATGATTTTTCCCGCGCTGTATGCAATGGTGAAGCGGGGTACGCTTAAAGTCCCGGTCATCGGCGTGGCTTTCCCCAAGTGGAGTCTTGAGCGTCTGCAGAGACGCGTGGCGCAAAGCATCCGGCAGGCAGGCGGGATCGATGATAAGCGGGCGTTCCAAAAGCTTTTGTCGCTGCTCAAGTATGTGAGTGGGGACTATAACGACCTGGCTACATTTGCTGCGATCAAGGAGGCGCTTGGAGACGCGCGGCGGCCGGCATTTTATCTGGCGATTCCTCCGTCGCTGTTCGAAACGGTGATCAAGAAATTGGGCGCGACGAAGCTGGCGGAGAATGCGCGCGTGATTGTGGAAAAGCCGTTTGGGCGCGATCTGGCATCGGCACGCGAATTAAACGCCGCCGCAGAGGCAGTTTTCCCGCAAGATTCGATCTTCCGCATCGATCACTTCCTGGGCAAGGAGGCGATCATGAACATTCTCTATTTCCGCTTTGCCAATTCGTTTCTGGAACCGATCTGGAATCGCAACTATGTTGCCAGCGTTCAGATCACGATGAGCGAGACATTCGGCATTGGAACACGCGGGGCATTTTACGAATCGGCGGGTTGCCTGCGCGATGTGATCCAGAATCATCTTTTCCAGATTGTCGCGCTGCTGGCGATGGAGCCGCCTTCTGGACAGCACTTTGGGGCGGTTCATACTGAGAAGGCGAAGGTCTTCAATTCCATACGGCCGTTGCACGCTGATGATCTGGTACGGGGGCAGTATGTGGGCTACCGCAATGAAGCCGATGTGGCGAAGCGCTCTGATGTTGAGACGTATTGTGCGCTGCGGCTGTTCGTCGATTCGTGGCGCTGGGATGGCGTGCCTTGGTATCTGCGTTCAGGGAAATGTTTGCCCACTACGGCGACCGAGATTGTTGTTGAATTGAAGCCGCCGCCGCAGAGTCTGTTTGAGGACGCGGTGAAGAAGAACGAGTCTTCGAACTATCTACGGTTTCGCCTCTCGCCCCACGCTGCGGTCGCATTGGCGGCTCGCGTGAAGCTGGCTGGACAGGGATTTATCGGAGAACAGCGCGAGCTTTATTTGTCGGAAGAGCAGACGGGTGAGGAGAGCCCGTACGAGCGGCTTCTGGGGGATGCAATGGCCGGCGACGGAGCGCTCTTTACACGCGAAGATGCTGTTGAGGCGGCATGGAAGGTGGTTGAGCCGGTTCTCAAAAAGCATCACCGAGTTCGGTTCTACAAGCCGGGCACATGGGGGCCGAAAGATGCGGATAAGTTAATTGCGCGGGATGGCGGATGGCGCGATCCGGAGTAGGATTGAGGCGGATGGTGCGACAGATTGGTCAACGAAAAATTGCTGGAAATTGTTGATCCGGCCTCGAATAAAACTGAGGTTTCCCACGCCGATCACCTGGTGAATCGAATCCAAGAGTTGCTCCCGTGGACCTTAGCCACGGCATTGACGGCCGCTCTCACGTAGTCTCAAGTGTCCGGCAAAAAAGATGGACACTTAAATCATCCTGCAATTGTTGCTCGGCCTAGGCCCTGCGGGAGTGGGCGGATTGGGTAGACGATGATCGTCGATCTGTTAAATCGTTTCGAGCCCGAGCCAGATGGTTTACTGCGTCAGATTTCTGAGCATGTCGATGATGAGGTCCTGGAGTGGATTTCCATGGCAGATTACGGGGATCAGGCCGACGAACAACTCGCCGCTCTTCGTCAAGTCCGCGATACCGGAACATTTCCAAAGAAAATGTCTTGGTGTCCGGCCGAGGTCACGGAACTTATTCGATGGTCGGAGCCGGATAACCCGGATTGGAAGCCGGGCCGGACCGGCGAATTTGGACATTGGATGAGAGCCTTTTCCTGTGCAGCCCTTTTGCGTGCCACTCGCGAGCCTTGGAACTACGGCGATGGTTTGGGAACCGACAGCACCCTTGTCCAGTTGGTTTTAAGCCTCTGTGCGTTGCCGGCGGACTTCACGGCGCAAGCAGTTAAATTTTTGGCGTGGCTGCTACTTCATTCAGACCCAGAGGGGCCGGATGGACAGGTCTGCGCTTATGGAATAGGTCTGCTCTGTTTTGCACTGAAGCGTCCAGATTCATTCCCAGATGAATCTTTGAATTCGCTTGCCGAATGGATTATTCGATGGGCTGATGAGATATACGAAAGCCCTGCGTCAGCGTTGCGACGGGCGGATGCGGTATATGACGGGCACCCTTCCGGAGAAGGAGACGGACTACGGGTGATGGTTAATAGTTGTCAAAAACAATCATCCTGGGAACTTCTGGCAATCAAGCTCCTCGATCTGGACCTGAGCAGCCGATCACCTGATCTTCGGTTGCGGGTAAAGATGATCGGCGAGCAATTGTTGGGATGAATCAAGCCGGCTCGAGGCAAAAACCGCCCTCGTCCTGCGGCTACGCCGGTTGCATAAATGCTGCCCAACTAAGAAGGAACACACCTCAGGGGCTGAAGCCCAGATTTTATGGCTCTGTTGCGGCACGGCTGAAGCCGTGCCCTTTCAAAGCAATTGGAACGAATGCTTTAAGAGCCCTACCCTTTCAAAGCCTGATTGGTGCAACCAGCTTTAGTATCTCCACGACTTTGTATCTGCGCCTGCGGGGGCTGTGGCTAGCATGTGGTCTACCATGAGCGGCAGAATCCTTTGCGCCCAGTTGGCGTTGTTCTGCTGCATGGTGTATTCGGCAGGGCCGCCGGTGTAGCAATGGGGCATGCCGGGGCCGTACTGGAACGTGGCGTCTGAATGCGGATTGCGCGTCTCGTCGAGTTCCTTCTGCAAAAGGTGTACGGCGTTGTTTAGGAAGTAGGTGTCGCCGTCGCCTACGGCAAGGTGCAACTTCCCTTCAAGCTTGGGACCGAGGGTTGGCCAGTCGCGCTTCAGGATCGCGGTCAGATCGTAATGGTCGTGCCAGTATTCTAGTACCTTCTTGTCGATATCTCCGGTCAAGGGATCGATGATTTGAGCCGGATATCCATCGGGGCCGGAGGGCGAATACACCGCTTGCCAGATATTCAACTGCTCGGTCGAGCGGCCGTGCGTTCCAAGCACATATTCGAATGCGAACTCACCCGCGCCGGTGGCAATGATGGTTCCGTCGGGCTTGCGGTCCATGGCGATGGGGATCTCGGCGAAATCTCGCTTGCGCACAAAGGCATTTGTGTCGTTGTAGAGGTCGATGTTCTGGTAGGCGTGGAAGTCAACGGGGTCGGGGCATGCGGCCCAGGTGCCGTTGTAGAAGTCGGGATAAAAGACCTGGGTCGCGAGAGCTTCCCAGCCTCCGGTTGAGCCACCGAACGTAGCGCGCGCCCAGCCCTGGCCTATGCCGCGATACTTCTGCTCGATGGCGGGGATGAGTTCGTCGTTGATGGCCGAGCCGTAGGGGCCGACATTCGCAGAGTCCACATCGTAGGAATCGTCGTAGTATGGATTCGCGTTCTGCACGTAAATCATGATGACGCGCGGCAGGCGGCCCGCGGTCCAATCCTGAAAGAAGCGGTAGCCGTTTTCGAGCCGGCGCGCACCGGGAGCCTTGGGGTCGGGGGCGGTGGTGACAAAGGGCACTGGACCGAAGCCGGCATGGTAGTGGTCCTGATAAACGATCAGCGGATATTTCGCATCGGGGTGAGCATCGAAGCCGTCGGGAAGCAGTATCCATGCACCGAGGAAGACGTCGCGACCCCAGAATTTGCTCAATTTTTCGCTGCGGAAGCGCATAAACTTCAGCCACTTTGCGCCAGTATCTTTGGCGGACATGACCACCGGATCTTTGTCCGTGCCTTCGATGGCGGGAATGACCTGATCGAGCGTCAGCTTGATGGTGGCCGGGGACTTGGGATCGAAATGAACCTTCACGGCCTTGTTGTAGGGGTTGCCGGGCTTCTGGTTCCAGTGCTGGCCTTCACCTTTGTCGGGCGGCAGCCACACGGTCTTGCCCGATGCAAGATGAAACTCTTCGTATACGTTGAAGACTGCCTGGACAAAGTAATCGCCGGCGTCGAGGTCGGTGAGCGAACGGCGCGGGTATCCGAAGGTCTTTGCATCGACAACGATTGAAGTGCCGGGCGCGAGAGCCTCGACGTCAACTCCGAATGCCTGGGCGGAAAGATAGTCCTCGCTGAGTTGCATGCGCGGCTCGTCTTTGTCATTCTTGGAAATGACTACCACGAGGTGGCCATTGAGCGGCTTGGCGCCGGGGACAGTTACCTCGATTCGCTGCCCAAAACACAAGGCGGTTGAACCGGTCAGCAAGGCAATTGTCAAGACAGTTCTCAAGGCAGTTTTCGGGACGAAGGGAATTCGCATCAGAGTTCTCATTTTTAGTCTCAGATCTCGCATTTTTATCGGAATAGCGCCAGTCTAGCATCCCAAACCTGGCGGTAATTTCCGCAGACCATCGTTTCGGCTGGCAAATCCGTGCGCGCGCAACCCGAATCGTTTATTTTGCGTCCATTCTGTTGGCCCGGAGTTCCGGGTGGACTATACTCATCTACCGGGCCAAGTCTAGCGGACCCGGTACCACTGAGCCGGCCCCTTCGAGCGGCGTTTCTAAGCAAGGAGCAAGAGAGAAATGGCTTCAATCACACCGATCAATGTTGCCGACCTCGATTTCGATAATGGCACCTTCGATGCCACAGCCTTTACCGCGCAAACACTGTCGAGCTGGCAGTCGCTGGCAAGTGTGATCGACCACACGCTGTTGAAGCCGGAAGCGACTCGCCACCAGGTTGAGAGCTTGTGCGACGAGGCGATCCGCTACCGATTCGCGTGCGCCATGGTCAACCCTGTTTGGGCGTCTACGGCTGTGGGCATGCTGTCGGGGACGGGCGTTCCTGTTGGCGTGGTTATCGGCTTTCCGCTCGGCGCATCGCTTGTTTCTACGCTGCGTCACGAGGCAGCCGCGTTGCCCCGGATGGGGGTGCGCGAACTGGATATGGTGATCCCCATTGGCCAGCTGAAGAGCGGCAACCACCAGGCTGTTCACCATACGGTGCAGGCGGCGGCGAATGTGGCGCATCATCACGGAGCGCTGCTCAAGGTGATTCTGGAAACATGCCTGCTCAGCGTGGAGGAAAAGCTTCGCGCTTCGGAAATCGCGATTCAGGCTGGGGCGGATTTCCTGAAGACTTCAACCGGATTTTCGACGGGCGGCGCTACCGCTGCCGATGTGGCTCTGCTTCGCGGGGTGGCGGGGGCGCGGTCGGGGGTCAAAGCTTCAGGGGGAATACGGACGCTGGCGGATGTTCGGGCGCTGCTTGAGGCTGGGGCTAATCGGATTGGGGCTTCGGCTTCGGTGGCGATCGTGCGGGAGTTGGGGGCGGAATAGGTTGGGTGGGAAGAACATTACTTTTTAGTGTCTTTTTCCCAGCAGGTCCGATAGATTGCCTCCATCTCTTGCGCAAAACCGCTGGTGTCGCAAACGCTGGAGGCCAGCAGACAATTCCTCATGTTGGTGCGAATCGACGATAGCTGCAGCTTAGCTTCCGGCGAGGTTGCTAGACGGATGGCGAGAGCAATGTAGCCTTCGAGATCGTCTGCGACAAACTCATGGAGTCCAGCAGCGCGCAGGATTGATGCGCTGGTTCGTGAGGCCCAGCGGTCACCGCGAAACGTGATGACCGGAACACCTTGCCAGATGGCCTCGGTTGTCGTTGTTCCGCCGTTGTAGGGAAATGTATCGAGAGCCACATCGACTTTGTTATAGGCTTTGAGGAAATTGAAATGATTCTCAGGGCTCTCGAATTGTAATTGGTCCGGTAGGACGCCGTATTTGCGGAATTGATTTTCGATGAATTCACTTGCGGCTTTTGTCCCGAGGCGCTTGTTCTTGAGTAACAGGCGACTGGCTGGGCTGGCAGTTAGAATCCGGCTCCATGCTTCGATTACCTCGCTGGTTATCTTGTATTGCGAGCCGAGGCATCCGAATGTGAATCGGGAGTTAGTCAAGCTGGGTAACTCAGCTATGGCAGGAACCGGGTAATCGACGCTAAATGTCAGATAGCTATGAGAGACACACTGAATTGTTTCGGAATAGAAAGGCTCTTCTTCGGGGGGAATCACCTCATGATCGCCTATCAGGAAATCGAAGCAGGACATTCCGGTCGTCGCATACATATTGAACCAGCCAATGATGACGGGAGCAGGGCGGAGCAGGTACATGGGCAGACGGTTCATGTTGCTATAACCGTTGAGATCTACCAGGATTTGAATGCCTGTCGAGCGAATCAGGTCTGCCAAGGCCTGGTTTGATAGGCGTGTGGTATCGAAGAAGCGGTCAGCTTCGTTGGAGTGATAGCCGTGCCGTATTGCCGACCTGGGAGCGTCGGAGAATAAGCAGATGTCGAATTGCTGGCGATTATGTTGATTGATCAATCCCCAGACGGGTTTCATCCAGTTATCGGTGGCGAAAAAGGAGGATACATAACCTATCTTGACCTTATTAGTCGCGGATTGGATAAGAGGAGCCGTTCTGGATGGTAACTCGGCTGTCTCCAGGTCGCTGGTCCACGCTTGCCGAATCTCCAGAACTGCCTGGTTGTCTGCCTGTGGAGCACCGGGCACGATTACTGCAAGCATGGCGCGCGCGAGGCTTGAGCGATCTTCCCTTCGATTTGCACATGCTTTGAACTCTTCGTACGCCTGAGATACCTGGCCCATCTCATAGAGAGCCCTGCCCAAATTGTGGCGGGCTTCGAGCCACTTCGGCTGCATGTTCAGGGCTTTCTCGAAGCATGGGATGGCTGGAGCAAACTCTTCGATGGCCATTTGAGCGCAGCCGCATCCATACCAGATTCGTGGTAATTGAGGGTCGAGTATCAGAGCGCGTTGGTAGACATCGATAGCCCCAACGAAGTCTTCGGCCTGCTGCAGAGCTTCCGCAAAATCGCAAAGACGGTCAGCATTTGAGCCAAGCGGAGCTACTACCCTATCAAGGTATGCAATGGCCTCATCGTTTCTGTTTGCCGAAATTAGAGTTTGCCTCAGGACTGCGAGTGTCGGAAGGTCAGCCGGTTCAAGTTTGAGTGCAGCCTCGAATTCTAGAATGGCATCGGCCAAACGATTTTGTCTCTTAAGCACCATTCCCAGGCTGGCGTGAAAGTCCGATCGGTTGCCAAGCCTGGTTGCCTGTCGCAGATGGCTTTCAGCCGCGTCCATCTTTTCGAGTTTTGCCAGCGCACTCCCAAGAGCGTAGTGGAACTCTGCTCTGTCTGGGCGGCCCTGAATCGCCTTTTCCAACAGCTCAGCCGCGGCCAAGCTGTTGCCGCTCTGATGCAAGAGGCATCCCATCAGGTAAAGCGCGTCGGGCTGGTTTGGATCTTCGTTTAGAACCTGCTGGTAGATCTGCGCGGCAGCTTTGGCATTACCGGCCCGGTGAAGGTTCAGGCCTCGTTCGATTTGTCGATCGGCGTCGTGCACAATCGTCAAAATACCACGGCCGGGCCACACGGCATCGATTGCCTCTCAAGGAGGGTCTGAATCGGTCGGATCATGGAACGTATACCTCGATGAGGGGTTTCCCTCAGGAGCTAAAGCTCACGCTTCATTTATGCTCAGGCGGCACGGCTAAAGCTATGCCCTTTCAAAGCAGATTCGCTGCCTTTGCGGTATGATTCCCTTCGGTACCCATGTCGACCCTTCCTCCATCTCCGCCGGAGCAACACGAGTTCGAGGGAGACTATCGCCCTGCCGATTCGGCGAACCCGACTGCGCATCTGGACCCTGTCAATGCGCGCGTCGAAACGACGGATGTCGCCTATCTGGCGCAACTTTCTGAGACGCTGAATACCACTCTCGACCTTGAAACGCTGCTGAACCGCACCTCCGAACTGGTCCGCGCGGTTATTGACTACCGTATCTTCGCGATCCTGCTGCTGAACGAT
>Ga0302140_10012435_pt1 | contig 10433 bp, 6 predicted proteins | sample I_Bog_E1_1_FD_202095 | JGI IMG/M metagenome (GOLD analysis project Ga0302140, IMG submission 202095) | Peat permafrost microbial communities from Stordalen Mire near Abisko, Sweden - I_Bog_E1_1 | ecosystem: Environmental > Terrestrial > Soil > Wetlands > Peat | place: Sweden: Abisko, Stordalen...
CATTCGTGGCGCGCAAAGACACGCAGATTAAACTGTACGTATAGGAAATCCTCTGAGTATTTGGGACTTTGCCCAATGTCCTGAACGGCGCAGATCAATTTATTTTGAATGATCACTAACTCCGATTTTAGAAACGGACAAAGGATCGAGCTTGGTGAGATCGAGTACAACGTTAAGGCCATGCTACCCGAGGACTCACAATCTACTGTGGAACTAGTGGCACCGATGAGCCGTGTTGCAACAAAGGCCCTCGCGGTCTTCTTCTCCTATCCGGGCAGTCGGTGTTCAGCGCCGGAAGATGATCGAATTGCTGGTGTCGATGAAATCTTACTGCCAATGTCTGATACTGCAAGGGATATGGCTAAAAACCTGGACTCGTCCTTAGCAGCTATTTTACCATCCTACATGATTCCATCCTTCTATGTACCTGTTACTAAGATGCCATGGATGAGTTCTGGCAAGATGGACCGCGCAAGACTTCGCAATATCGTCCAAAACCTACCAAAGGAAATGACTGGCCCCTACAGGCTGGCAAGCACTGAAACATCCAATGCCACCAAAGCTCCAACCACTGCAGCAGAGAAGAAGCTGCAAAGACTATGGGAAACGGTCTTGAACGTCTCAACTCCTGGTTCCGTCGGAATCGAAGACAGCTTCTTCCGTCTTGGTGGCGATTCAGTCACGGCAATGAAACTTGTTGGAGCTGCAAGGTCTGAGGGCATCTCGCTCAACGTCATCGACATCTTCCGCAACCCACGGCTGTGCGATATGGCACTGATTTGTGGCACCGTCGAGGAAGGGAGACAAGTGGACTTGGAACCATTCAGCCTGCTCACTGAAGAGCCAGTGGATACCATCATCGACGAACTCGTTGAGCAGTGTCGTGTGAAGCGTGAGATGCTCGTTGACGCGTACCGATGCAGCCTTCTTCAAGAAGGCCTCGTGACACTTTCAATGAAGCAGTCCGGGGCATATGTTGCGCAGAATATCTTCAAGCTTCCGAAAAATATAGATATGGACCGCTTCAAAGCCGTGTGGCAGCAAACAGTGCAGGACGTTGATATCCTGCGAACCCGGATTGTTCACATGAAGTCGGCTGCTTTCTTACAAGCCGTTATACAGGACGAGCCCATCAATTGGGACACTGCATCGAGCCTGAAAGATATTGAATCGGAGGGAGCTCGAATCCCCGAACACAATGGTGGTCACTTGACACGATATACTATTGTCTCGGACGGCAATTCTCGGTTCTTTGTCTGGTCAGTACACCACGCCCTCTATGACGGCTGGAGCCTGCCCATGGTTCTTAGTCGAGTTGAGATGGCATACCGCGACGCATCTACCAATTTCCCAAAGAGCTCATATGCTCTGTTTATCAAGTATCTTTCGGAGGTTGATGAGCCTGCTTCAGACGAGTTTTGGAGAACCAAACTGGCAGGATCCTCTCCACTGCAGTTTCCACAAGCTCAGCATACAAGTACTGAGCGGGCGCGGAACAATCAGATACTGAATCACACATCTTCAATATCTCGAAATACTGCTAGCATGGGAATCACTGTTCCAACGATTATCAGAGCTGCTTGGTCTATGGTAGTTGCAGCATACTCTGGATCAAACGACGTCGTATTTGGAGAAACTCTGGCAGGACGAGATATTCCTGTGCAAGGAATTGCCGACATCATTGGCCCGACATTTACAACGGTTCCAACCAGGATACAAGTCAACAAAGCACAGACAGCTGCTAAGTTCTTGGAGGAGATCCAGAAAATGGCGAGCGATGTCATCCCTTACCAGCACGCTGGTTTGCAGCGTATCAAACGCCTCGACTCGGACACGGAACTCGCCTGCGACTTCCAAAACCTTTTGGTCATACAGACTGCCGAGGAACAAATTGAAGATGGCCTTTGGGACCTCCAAGGGAGTGGCGTAGCTGCAAACTTCTTTACTTATCCTCTCGTCCTCGAATGCAGGGGAAGCTCCGATAAAGTTGAGATTACTGCTCATTACGATGATCATTGTCTTTCATCTTGGCGTGTTCAGAGATTATTGTACCAGCTCGAGGCCGTACTGCAACAACTAAGCGACATACCAAAACTTGGGTCCAGCACCACACTCAATATGGTAGAGGTTTTCAGTTTCCAGGACCGGGAGCTGGTCCAAGGCTGGAATTGCAAAGTGCCCGAATTTGTCGATGCCTGCATTCATGAAGAGTTCGATGAGGTTGTATTGTCTCAACCGCATGCACCTGCAGTTTGTGCCTGGGATGGAGAGTTGACCTATGCTGAATTAGAAGCACACTCTCTAGCCCTGGCTCGTTACTTGATGACCCTCGGAGCTGGACCGGAGACCTTCATACCCATTTGCATGGACAAATCAATGTGGGTTATTCCTACAATGCTGGGTATCCTCATGTCTGGCTCTGCTTTTGTTCCACTTGACCCAGCATCTCCGCCAATCCGTCACCAGGAAATGATGAAAGATGTCAATACTACCGTCATCGTCTGCGCTCCACAGTACGCAAAACAATTCGAAGGAGTTATCAGCCATATAGTCTCCCTGGATGAAGCATTGATTAAAGGACTTCCTCAATCGAGTCCACAAGATATATCTGGCACAGCTACAAGTCGGAATGCAGCCTATGTTATATTCACGTCGGGTAGCACTGGTCGACCTAAAGGGACCTTGGTGGAACATAGAGCAATCTCAACCAGTTCGGTAGCGATGCGCGAAACTTTACTGATGAAGCCTACCTCCCGAGTATTCCAGTTTGCCTCATTCACTTTCGACGTGTCTGTTTTGGAGATACTTACCACGCTAACTTGTGGTGGTTGTATCTGCATACCTTCGGAAGACATGCGAACTAGAAACGTGGCCGAAGCAATACACTCGCTCAATGCTACTTGGGCGTTCCTTACACCGTCCGTTGCAAATCTTCTTGAGCCGGAGAGTATTCCGTCTTTGGAAGTTCTAGTCTGTGGTGGAGAGGCAATGTCAATTGAGAACGTCATCAAGTGGGCTTCTAAACTCACGTTGGTAAATGGTTACGGCCCTACCGAAGCCTCAGGTAAGCGCAGTTCCATATCAAACTAATATCCGTTAGAGGAGAACTTAGAGCTTTGGAAACTTTGCCGAGCCTCACCTTTGTCGTTGAGGGGCTGGTTTCCAGGCCCCTTGTCCTCTTTTGGTTTCTATCAATTACACATGCTAAGTCGGTGAATGCAGTCATTGCCATCGCAAACCCTTCGGTCAGTGCCCAGAGAGATCCGACGAATATCGGCCGAGCCCTTCCAAGTGGCCGAGCCTGGATCGCAGACCCACAGGATCACAACCAAATTACGCCTGTTGGATGCGTGGGCGAGCTCCTGCTTGACGGTCCATTCCTCGCGAGAGAATATATCAACAACAAAGTCAAGACAGATGAGGCTTTCGTAGCCAGACCACAATGGGCAAATATATTTGACGAGCAGTCTTCAAAGATGTATCGAACAGGAGATCTGGTTCAATATAACCAAGACGGCTCATTAACCTTCATTGGACGAAAAGACAACCAAGTCAAGTAAGTGCTCATGAGCTTTTCTCCCGGAGCTGGCGTACAATTGCTTTGCTACGTTGCCGCAATGCCCTATTCCCAAACATCGGCGATGTAGGCTGACATTATATCTAACCACAGGCTGCATGGTCAAAGGCTAGAACTAGGAGAGATAGAACATGCTTTGGACAAAGATCACCAAATCCAACACGCCTTAGTTGCCTTGCCCAAAGCGGGACCCTTCCGCAAAAGATTAGTTGCTGTTGTCTCTCTGACAGAGCTTGCAAGTACAGCACTTGCTAAAGGTGGTTGTATGCTTGTCAAAGATAGACCCAGGGCTGCCACGTCTCGGGGCATTGTCTCAGGTGCTCGCAGTCGTTTGTCTGATATCCTCCCGCCGTATATGGTACCCACATCCTGGCTGGTTGTAGAATCCATTCCACTCTTACCTTCGGGGAAGCTGGATAGGCGGAATGTAGATACCTGGCTACAAAGCATTGATGATGAAACTCATGAGAGGATTCTCGAGGCCGAAGAAGAAGACGACAGCTCAATCACCCCAACAGAGACCGGCATTCTCTTGCAACAGATATTTTCGAAGGTCCTCAACCTACCCGTCCAAAGAGTGAAACTTAGCAAGTCCTTTTTAAGCCTTGGGGGTGATTCGATCACGGCAATGCAAGTTATGGCTTTGTGCCGAAAGGAAAAGATCAATTTCTCGTTGTCAGAAGTTCTCAGAAGCAAATCCATTCATCAATTGGCGACGAGTGCTCGATTTGGTGACGAGGTTCAGCATCAGGAGGAGGTTCTTGACCAACCTTTCGACTTGTCTCCAATACAGCAGCTGTACTTCGGCTCTCAGCCTGACTCGGTCTATGAGGGAGCTGGACGATTCAATCAAAGCTTCTCACTGGATGTCACCAGGTGTGTCGAGCCTCAAGACATTGACCTGGCACTCCGGCGAATCGTGGAACAACATTCGATGCTTCGTGCAAGATTCACAAAAGCATCATCTGGAATCTGGAAACAAGTAATCACTCGTGATGCGGGATCCTCTTACTCCTACCAATCTCACCAATTGGACACTGCAGACCAGATTCCTCTTCTTGTCGGATGTACACAGTCCAACCTGAATATCCAGAAAGGACCACTATTCGCTATCGATCTTTTCAACCTCCCTGGCAAGCAAGTGATATTTCTAGCAGCGCATCATCTGATCATAGATATGGTATCTTGGCGCATAATTTTGGGGGATTTGGAGGAACTTCTCAACACAAAGTCACTGGTAGCAGAGAAGCCATTATCCTTTCAAGTTTGGTGCGCCATGCAAGCAGAGCAGAGCTTGAAGGAGATCTCGACCAACGCCAATGCGGTTCTGCCATTCAAGCTCCCTCCTTCTGATATCCAGTACTGGGGCATGGACGAGTCCGCAAACACATACGGGGATGTTATCAGCGAGTCGTTCACTGTCGAGAAAGACATCTCCGCACTTGCTTTGGGGCAAAGCAACAATCCATTCCGCACGGAACCAATCGAGATCTTCTTAGCCGCGATCATGCATTCATTCAGTCGTGTATTTGTCGACAGAGTGACGCCTGCAATTTTCAATGAAGGACATGGAAGAGAACCATGGGACTCTAGTATTGATGTCTCACGAACAGTAGGGTGGTTCACAACAATCTTCCCGGTTCACGTGGAAATTGAGCCTGAAGCAGACGACGTTGTAGAGACAGTACGACGGATGAAAGATACTCGTCGCCGTGTCCCAGGAAACGGCCGCCCATATTTTGCGAACCGATTCTTGACTCCCAGCGGACAGGGGGAATCGAAGAATCAGCCAATGGAGATCATTTTTAACTACCTGGGCCGCATGCAGCAACTCGAGCATGACGACTCGCTCTTGCAGCAATGGGACTATGGTGAGGATGAAGAAACGTCCAAGACCATTGCAGATGTCGGTTCAGAAGCCTCAAGATTTGCACTCTTTGAGATTTCAGCTGCAGTCATTCGGGACAGGGTCCAATTCTCGTTCCTCTATAACAGCAAAATGAAACATCAACAAGATATCCAGCGATGGGTACACGAATGCCAAGAGACCTTTGAGGAACTTGTGGAACGCCTTGCTGCCATCACAGGGGAATCCTCATTTACCCTCAGTGACTTCCCACTTCTGCCAATATCCTACGATGGTCTGCAGAAGATTGTGACGAGATCACTGCCACAAGTCGGCGTTACTGCAGGGCAAGTTGAAGATATATATCCCTGCGCTCCGCTTCAAGAAGGATTGCTCATATCTCAGTTGAAAAATCCAAGCCTCTATCATTTTCATGCAGTCTTCGAAGTCCAACCGGCGTCTCATGATGGTGTTTCGGTAGATGGCCAACGCCTCGCTCAGGCTTGGCAGAAGGTTGTTGATCGCCACGGAGCGCTACGCACCGTGTTCGCCGACAGTGTCTACAAAGGAGACATCTTCAATCAGATTGTGGTAAAGCAAGTCGAAAGCGGCGTGATCATAGTTCGGTGCGACGGTGGAGAGGAAGAAGCAATCGAAAAGCTAAAGACTATGACGATCTTGGAGGCAAACTACACCAAACAACCGCGACTCCCTCATCAAGCCATCATCTGCGAAACATCTTCAGGCAAAGTGTATTTCAAGGCTGAGGTAAGTAATAGCCTTTCGAAAAAGAGAACTTGCTGATATTTTCAGGTTAACCATGCCGTGATCGATGGTTCATCCGCCAACATCATGTTGCGGGATCTCGCAGCAGCCTATCATGGAAGGCTTCCGGACGGACTCGGTCCATTGTACAGTGACTACGTCAGGTACATTAAGAGTCAGCCCGATGGTGTGGGAATGAAATTCTGGAAGACATACCTTGAAGGCGCTCGAGCCTGCCATTTCCCTGTTCTCACCAAGGGTTCCGATCGACGACTTGGTTCGGTTGCCATGAATTTTGGTCGCTTCCCCGAGCTCCAAGAAATGTGCCGGAAGATGAATGTCACTCTCGCGAACGTCATGCAGTCTGCATGGGCATTTGTTCTACGACAATTTTGCAAAAGCGAAGATATATGCTTTGGATATCTAACGTCGGGTCGAGACGTGCCTGTGAATGGCATCCAGAGCACCATTGGGGCCTTCATCAATATGCTGGTCTGCAGAGTTAAATTTACAAAGCAATCAACGCTCAAAGAAATCTTCCAGAAAGTCCAGAACGATTTCCTCCAGAGTCTGGAACATCAACATTGCTCACTGGCACAAGTTCAGCATGATCTGATGGGTGGCAAAGCCCTATTCAACACCGCTGTATCTATCCAGAGTGATGGCCCGTCCGATGGTACGGAGAGCACTTCAATCTCCTTCGATCCAGTTGCTGCGCATGATCCAAGCGAGGTAAGCACTCCGATATATGATCTGGTAATATGCACTAATTTGTGGGTTAGTATCTTGTTACCCTTAATATCAGGACTTTGAGGAATGATGAGGGTATCGTTATCAGATACTGGACCGATATCATGACTGAAGAAGAAGCTCAAGGATTATCCGACATGCTAGCCAGAGTCATGGACACCTTTATCAACAAGCCGCATCAACTGGTGGAGGAGCTAGATCTCGCTAAAGTGGCAGAAGAAGAGGAACAGCCAGAGCCCCCAACATCGGCAACAGTCATCGAGGAACCGCAACTGTATACCTCAGAGACACAGCTACGTACCGTCATCAACGAATGTGTTCGAGAGATCATTGATCAGCTTTTCAAGTCCGGTGCATTGATCAGTCAGGACCAGCAGAAGGTAAACAACACGATACAGATTGCCACTCAGCAGCCTATCCAGCCAATGATCGACTACTCGCAAATGAGTGATCTGCCGAGACGTCCACAATTCGAGAGGACCACATCAGCCAGCACGGTTGCGTCACGACGGCTTGCCCAGCTTTCTCGGGTGGAACAGAAACTCTTATCGGTGTGGAGCGAGCTGCTGCAAATATCCGAAGACTCGATCAAGAAAGACGATAGCTTCTTCCAACTTGGCGGTGATAGTATTATTGCAATGCAGATGGTGGGCATGGCTAGAGACGAAGATCTTGCTCTGACAGTGGCGAACATCTTTCGGAATCCAACATTTGCGGACATGGCAGCAGTAATCCGGATGGCCGAGGAAGGACAAACTTCACGAGACGTCGGTACATCAGACTATGTCGAAGCCCGTGAAGCCAGATCGCAGGCTATACAAAACGCTCTCTATCAAAGATACTCCCTGCTAGAGGCGGCGAATGTGGACGCTTTCTTACAAGACAATATCTGTCCAAGAGTACGATCGTTCCGAGGCGGTATCGTGGATGTTTTCCCCGTCACCGACTTTCAAGCCTTAGCTGTCACTGGCACGCTCATGGAGTCCAAATGGATGTTGAACTATTTCTACCTTGAAGGAGATGGCAACTTGGATTTGAAGCGGCTGAAGACCACTATCTACAAATTGGTCGAGTCCTTTGATATTCTTCGGACCGTTTTCGTACCTTACGGCAGCCGATTTTTTCAAGTTGTGCTTCGAAAGCTGCAACCCAACGTCTCTGTCCACGAGACTTCAAATCTGGCAGAGTTCACGACTGCTCTTCAGCAAAGGGATCGTGATAATGGCCCACCTCTAGGGGAATCGTACCTTCAATTCACGATCGCCAAACAGAAAGGAAGTAGTGCACATCGTATAATTATGCGGATGTCGCATGCTCAATACGATGGAGTGTGCCTTCCCAGCATTCTGGGTGCACTTCAAGCTGGATACAAAGGCCATAGTATTCCACCAACACCGGCTTTCTCAACCTACGTGCGCGACGCCGCAAGGTCAACAACTGACGATCACTATGTGTATTGGAAAGATCTTCTCAAAGGATCATCCATGAGTGAAATTGTGCAACGCCGAGGACCCAATTACAGTCGTGGGACTGATGCACCGACCGTGTTGAAGCGCGTCGTCAACATTGCTTCTTTGGCCGCAGACAACATCACACCAGCAACGATCATCAAAGCCGCTTGGTCACTCGTTCTTGCTAAATGGACCGCTAAATCAGATATCGTTTTTGGGAACGTTATTAGCGGTAGGAACGCAGCCGTCCTTGGTGTTGAGAGCATTATTGGACCTTGCGTCAACTTGATACCAGTTCGAGTTAACATTCAGGAGGGCTGGAGTGTCTTGAATCTCTTGCGAAGCGTTCAAGACCAGCAGGTTGCGGCCATGCCATATGAGTCCCTGGGCTTCCGAGAGATCATCAAACATTGCACTTCGTGGCCGGATTGGACAAACTTCTCTACTGTTTGCCAACATCAAAATATTGAACGACAAGGAGAGATCCAGATTGGCGGGACTGCATATACGCTAGGAGCGGTCGGGTCTCAAGAAGATTTTGCCGACTTGACTGTTCTGTCGACGCCTCAGCCAGATGACCAGATAGAGATCAGCTTGATCTTTACATCCAGCAGTGGTATCACTCTTAGTTTTGCAGAGGAGATGTTCGAAGCTCTTGTCGATACAGCCATGGAATTTTCGGGGGGTGCCGCTTGCCCTCTTCCAATTCCAGGGGATCTGTGCTCTCTAAACAGCAGAGCCTTACATGAGGAAGAACCAGAAGTGGACAAGGAGCTGTTATCCTTGCAAGTGATCGGCCGAGACGACCTCCTGGTTTACTCCGATATCGTAACTCGAGCTTGGAAGCAGATCCTTTGGGACGGGAATGAAGTGATAATAGATCTGGACTCCTCATTTTACGAACTGGGTGGAGACATTATTGGCCTTGCCCAGGTCGCATTTTTGCTCGAACAAGAAGGTTACAATCTACGAGTGGAGGACCTGGTGGATCATCCCGTCATGATTGAACAGCTGGCGCTCTTGGCTGTGTATGCGAAGGAGAAGAGAGCGCGGGAGGCTGCGGAAGCGAGCGAGACAGCAGCGCAGGGACAGGAACTGGGCACTCCAAAGAAGGGCCTGAAGAAGATGTTTGGGAAGTCAATGGGGCTGGCGAGAAGGCTTCGTCAGCGGAAAGGAGCAGTCGATGATATTGGTGAAGCAAGACGTGCGCTTTAAGTCCTCGTAGTTAGTAGTTTGATTCATTCATTTATACTAGTACCAATTTTTAGCATTCCGAGTGAATAGTAATGCAGCACTGTATGCCCGTAAGAATTGTCCTTCAGATAGTAGAAAAAAACAAGTCTTTAATCATTCAACCCTGGTTTCTGTCCAGTGACAACATAACTAAACGCTTATCAATAACTAGAGAGCTGATTAGAGGGAGGATCACTTACTGGGTATACTGAGCATGAATCTTCCTGCTCTTAAGCGACTTCAGATCCCCTCTGACCTGCGCCAGGAAAATTTGCACCTCATCTACAGACCACCCATAGATGCCTGTAAACATGCGCATACAGATGGCTTCTAGGCCGTCTTCTAGACAGACTAAATTCCAAAGTCCAATTGCTTTCTGTTCTAGGCTATTAGCATAAATCCTTTAGTAATCAGATCCGTGCTAGCTCGCGAGTCCCTCATCAAGTTTCAAGAGTGCAAAAATATAAAACTTATCTCACCAGTTTCTTGTCTTTTGGCCACCTCCCAAGTGGAACAGGATATACGTGCTCTGTCACATTTATGTAGCCTGCCTCTTCAGCCCACTTCTTCAAATTCGGGCCTGGTTTATAAGACCGCCCAATCTTATCGAGTGCATCGTAGAGCATTTTGTGATACTTGTAAAAATACCCGTCTTTCGGGATGGAATTGTCGGCCGAGACAACTGTGAAGTCCCAGTCTTTAAACTCAACCCAGCCACCCGGTTTTGTGTGTCTGGTTGGGGTATTAGTATAGAAAGGGGACAGCGCGAGGAAAAGCAAAAGGTCATGGATCAGAAACTGACGTATAGCAC
>Ga0302140_10012436_pt1 | contig 10432 bp, 8 predicted proteins | sample I_Bog_E1_1_FD_202095 | JGI IMG/M metagenome (GOLD analysis project Ga0302140, IMG submission 202095) | Peat permafrost microbial communities from Stordalen Mire near Abisko, Sweden - I_Bog_E1_1 | ecosystem: Environmental > Terrestrial > Soil > Wetlands > Peat | place: Sweden: Abisko, Stordalen...
ACCGGGAGCAGGCCGCCGCGCAGGTGCGCGGGTTGCTCGCCGGAGGGCGCGACGCTTACGTCTACTTCAAACATGAGGAAGATCCGCACGGCGCGCTTTGGGCCGAAGAAATGCTGAGGATGTGCCGATGACACGCAGAGAGTGGCTGGGGGCGCTTCTGGCGGCGCGCGCCGCGGCGCAGGATTCGGACGTAACATTTTCCACGAACGTCAAGGTAGTTAGCATGTTGGCTACCGTTTTGAATAAACAGGGCCAGATCGTGCATGACCTGACGAAAGACGACTTCGCCATCGCGGAGAACGGTAAGCCGCAGGTCGTTAAATACTTCTCCCGCGATACGGATCTGCCTCTCACGCTGGGACTTATGGTCGATACCAGCATGAGCCAGGTGAACGTCATCGGCGCTGAGCGCGCGGCGAGCTTCCGGTTTGTGGATCAGGTGCTGCGTGAAAAAACGGACCAGGTGTTCGTAATGAAGTTCGATATGGCCGTGCAGACGGCCCAGGAGCTGACGTCGTCGCGGGACAAACTGCGGCAGGCCCTGGCGTTTGTGGATACGCCCACGCGAAACGAACTGCGCAATCAGTACGGCGGAGGAACGCTGTTGTTCGACGCGGTGGTGAAAGCGTCGCGGGACATCATGAGCCAGCGCCAGGGGCGCAAGGCGCTGATCGTCATGTCGGACGGCGGCGAGAACGGCAGCGATGCCTCGATTCAGGAATCGATCGACGCGGCGCACCGGGCCGACACGATGATCTACTCGATCCTGTTCGGTGGCACCGAGGGTCGGAGTATCCTGCAGCGGATGTCGAAGGAGACGGGCGGCGGGTACTTCGAAGTGACGAAGAAGTTCACGATCGATCAGGTCTTCGGGGCGATTCAGGATGAACTGCGGAGCCAGTACAACCTGGGCTTCATATCGGACGTACCGGTCCGGATCTCAGAGTTCCGGAAGCTGCAGCTGACCGTGAAGGAGAAGGGCTTCACGGTGCAGGCGCGGGATAAGTACTGGGCGCAGCGGTAGTCAATGAATCAATAAGCGGAGATGCTTTTCGGCTTCGTCGCCCCAGTAACCCGCCCTTAATTCGAAAAAGACCGACGTATACGGCAGCGCCATGTTCGTTTTGATAATCAGGACGTTGAAGGTCTTTGAGGCGGCGTCGAGTTTGTTAATGATGTCTTCGTGCCCCATCGACACAACCTTCTGATCCGGCAGAAATTTTTCGAATAAACCGGACAATAACTGCCGGTAGGCCGATATCCCGACGGCATCTTCTTCCGGAACGTACTTCAGTTCCATGTCCGTGTACACCACAGGACGAACATGCGGCGCTTTGGTAAGCACATCGAGCACATAGCGGATGGTTTCCACCTGGCTCTCGTTCGAAAGGATCGTTTCGATACCCGGGGCGGACTGGAGCGGGTAGGCTGAATCCGCAATTACGATCCAGTTGCGATGGCCATAGCGGGGCAGACGATCGCTGAGTACCGATCGCCACTGACCGAATGCCGATCCTGCCACTAAGAGGAGGAGGATGGGCAGGTGCAAGCACCTACCCCACTTGTTTTTCATGGATCTCCTGTAAACTCCAGACGCGGATTGGATCGCGGAGTCGGGATGCGACCGCTTCCACAGCAGCGCGCGCGCCGCTCATGGTGGTGATGCAGGGCACGCGATAAGTGATGGCGGCCCGGCGGATGGATTTCTCGTCTTCGAACGAGATCGCGCCGGTAGTCGTGTAGACGATCAGTTGCAATGCTCCGGCCTTCAGGAGATCGACCGCGTTGGGACGGCCTTCGTTGACCTTGAACACCACGCGGCACTTCACTCCCGCGTTCTGAATCACGGTCGCGGTTCCGCGCGTGGCGACGAGCGAAAACCCGAGTTCCGAGAAGCGCTTGGCGATGGGCACTACTTCAGCCTTGTACTGATCGTTGACGCTGATGAAAACGGTGCCCTTCTGCGGCAGCGGCGTGCCGGCGCTCAACTGCGCCTTGGCGAACGCTTCGCCGAAGTTGGCTCCTACTCCCATAACTTCGCCGGTCGAACGCATCTCCGGTCCGAGGGCCGGGTCCACACCGGGGAATTTATTAAACGGAAATACCGGAGATTTCACGAAATTCAGCGGAACGGGCAGGCGACCGCGATGATGGGTGACGTCGCGGAGCTTCGCCCCCAGCATGATCTGGACCGCCAGTTTCGGCAGCGGCACGCCCGTCGCTTTGCTGACGTAAGGCACGGTTCGCGACGCTCGCGGGTTTACTTCGAGCACGTAAACAACACCGTCTTTGATGGCGTATTGCACGTTCATGAGGCCCACTACACTTAACGCACGAGCGAGGCGAATCGTGTAGTCCTCAATGGTCTTAATTTGTGCGTCGCCGAGTGAAACCGAAGGCAGCACGCAGGAGCTATCACCCGAGTGGATACCGGCCTCTTCGATGTGCTCCATGATGCCGGCGATCAGTACGTCTTCGCCGTCGCACAGCGCATCGACATCAACTTCGACGGCGTCTTCGAGGAAGCGGTCCACCAGCACCGGCCTGTCCTGAGAGAAGGTTACAGCTTCGCGCATGTAGCGGCGGACGCTGTCCTCGTCGTAGACGATGACCATGGCGCGGCCACCGAGCACGTAGCTGGGCCGCAGCAGCACGGGGTAGCCGATGCGCCTGGCAATCTCGACGGCGGTTTCGACGCTGGTCGCGGTGCCGTTGGGCGGCGAAGGAATGCCTTCGTCGTCGAGAACCTTGCCGAAAAGTTTGCGGTCTTCGGCGAGATCGATGCTTTCGGGAGCGGTACCGATGATCGGTACGCCGAGGCGCTTGAGCGGCAGCGCGAGCGTGAGCGGGGTTTGTCCGCCGAACTGGACGATGACGCCGTCGGGCTTTTCGAGATCGACAATGTTCAGGACATTCTCGAGGGTGAGGGGTTCGAAGTAGAGGCGGTCGGAGGTATCGTAGTCGGTCGAAACAGTCTCAGGGTTGCAGTTGACCATGATCGATTCGACGCCTTCGGCCTGAAGGGCGAAAGAGGCGTGGCAGCAGCAGTAATCGAATTCGATACCCTGGCCGATGCGGTTGGGGCCGCTGCCGAGGATCATGACCTTTTTGCGGTCGGTGGGTTCGGCTTCGCAGGCGGTTTCGTAGGTGGAATAAAGGTAGGGGGTGAAGCTTTCGAATTCGGCGGAACAGGTGTCGACGCGGTTGAAGACGGCTTTGACTCCGAGGGATTTACGCTGGTCCCGGACTTCGATTTCGGTGGTTTGCCAGATGCTTGCGAGCTGGACGTCCGATATTCCCATGCGCTTGGCTTCGGTCAGATTGGACAGGTCGGGAACCTGCCCCACGAGGCTCTTCTCAAAGGCGACGATCTGGCGGAGTTGTTCGAGGAACCAGGGATCGATTGAGGTCATTTCGTGGACCTGTTCCACGGTGTAGCCCGATTGCAACGCGAAGCGCAAATAACTGAGGCGGTCCGGCGTGGGAGTGATGAGTTTCTTGGGAATCAGGCTGACTTCGAACGTATCCGAGCCGAATTTCTTGCCGGTTTCGAGACTGCGGATGCCCTTGCCGAGAGCTTCCTTAAACGTCCGTCCGATGGCCATCACTTCGCCGACGGACTTCATCTGAGTGCCAAGCGTGGTATCCGCGCCAGGGAATTTTTCGAACGCCCACTTCGGAATCTTGCAGACCACGTAATCGATGGTGGGTTCGAACGAGGCGGGGGTGACCTTGGTGATGTCGTTCTGAATTTCATCCAGACGATAACCCACGGCCAGCTTGGCCGCGATCTTGGCGATCGGAAAACCGGTGGCTTTCGATGCCAGCGCGGAGCTTCGCGAAACGCGTGGATTCATCTCGATGATGACCATGCGGCCATCCTTCGGATTGATGGCGAACTGCACGTTCGAGCCGCCGGTATCGACGCCGATCTCACGCAGGCAGCGGATTGCGCCGTCGCGCATCATCTGATACTCGCGGTCGGTGAGGGTCTGGGCGGGGGCAACGGTGATGGAGTCGCCGGTGTGGACGCCCATCGGGTCGAAGTTCTCGATCGAGCAGACAATGATGACGTTGTCGGCGAGGTCGCGCATCACCTCAAGCTCGAATTCCTTCCAGCCGAGGGCGCTTTCCTCAATGAGAACTTCGTGCACCGGCGAAAGGTCGAGGCCGCGTTCGAGGATGGCAACCAGATCTTCGCGGTTGTAGGCAATGCCGCCGCCGGAACCGCCCATAGTGAAACTGGGGCGCAGGATGGCGGGGTAGCCGTGTTCGGCGGCGAAGTTGAGGCCGCCTTCTATATCGGTAACGAGCTTCGAAGACGGGGTTTCGAGGCCGATCTTGCGCATCGCGTCTTTGAAAAGGAGGCGGTCTTCGGCCTTCTTGATGGCGTCGATTTTCGCGCCGATCAGTTCGACGCCATAGCGATCAAGTACGCCGGCTTCGGCCAGTTCGACCGAGAGGTTCAGCGCGGTCTGACCGCCGACGGTGGAAAGCAGCGCGTCGGGGCGTTCCTTTTTGATGATCTCTTCGAGATAGAGGCGGCTGAGCGGCTCGACGTAGGTGCGGTTGGCCAGTTCCGGATCGGTCATGATGGTGGCCGGATTGGAGTTGACGAGGATGACTTCGAAACCGTCGGCGCGCAGAGCTTTGGCGGCCTGGGTGCCGGAGTAATCGAACTCGCAGGCCTGGCCGATGACGATGGGGCCGGAACCGATGATGAGGATGCGGTGGAGGTCGTTGCGGCGTGGCATTAGAGCGCGGCGTCCATGAGTTTTGTGAAGTCGTCGAAGAGGTAGTGCGAGTCGTGCGGGCCGGGAGCGGCTTCGGGGTGGTACTGAACGCAGAAGACGGGTTCGCGCCGGTGGCGGAAACCTTCGAGCGTATGGTCGTTCAGGTTGATGTGGGTGACGTCGATGTCGCTCGGGTTGAGCGAATCGGGATCGACCGCAAAGCCGTGGTTGTGCGAGGTGATTTCGACGCGCTGGGTGAGTTGATTCATCACGGGATGGTTCGCGCCGCGGTGGCCGAACTTCAGCTTATAGGTCTTGCCGCCGAGCGCGAGGCCGAGGATCTGATGGCCGAGACAGATACCGAAGATGGGCGTTTTGCCGATCAGCCGGCGCACGTTATCGATCTGGGTCTCCAGCGGTTCGGGATCGCCGGGTCCGTTTGACAGGAAGACGCCATCGGGTTTGAGGGCGAGCACATCCTCAGCGGACGTCAGGGCCGGGACCACCGTCACTTTGCAGCCGGAGTGTACGAGGCGGCGCAGGATGTTCTGTTTGATCCCGAAATCGTAGGCGACCACGTGATGCCGGGGTTCGGCGGCGACGCTTACGCGCTCCGAAGGGGAGCACGGTTCGACAGAGTGCGTCCATTCATACGAGGAGGGCGTCGTCACGCGGCTGGCGAGGTCGAGCCCGGCCATGGTGGGGATGGAACGCGCCTTCTCGACGAGCTTTTGCGGGTCCTTTTCCACCGCCGACAGGACGCCGCGCATGACGCCGCGGCTGCGCAGATGGCGGACGAGCGCGCGGGTGTCGAGGTTGGAAATGACGGGGATGCCGGAATTCGAGAGGAAATCGCGGGCCTCCTCGTCGGAGCGCCAGTTACTGGTGACGCGGGAGAATTCGCGGACGGCAAGTCCTTCGATATAGGGTTTGGCCGCTTCGTTATCGGCGGCGCTGGTACCGTAATTGCCGATTTGCGGGTTGGTTAAGATGACAATCTGTCCGGTATACGAGGGATCGGTGAAGATTTCCTGATATCCGGTAATAGCGGTATTGAAGACTACTTCGCCGGAGCGTTCGGCGGGCGCACCAAAGCTCCTGCCCTCGAAAACGGTGCCGTCTTCCAGGGCCAGGATTGCAGAATCCAACAAAATCCTCCTGGTGGTGGGGTAAGGACCATTGTAGCGGATGGGGTGGGACATGACCGGAAACGCCGGATGGAATCGAGTTGGCTGAACGCCAATAGAACGCGCGGTCGGCCTGGTCGTGTGTAATCTGCGCGCCTGCGTTCCGCTGCGTTCCGTAGGATCTGCTCCCCGGTTTTCGATGGCGGCGAAAGCGAAATGAGTCGTCGGCGCTTCGAGAACTGCCGCGGGATTCACTCTGCCGCCCGGTCTCCTCGTGGTCCGGGCCGTCGCCTGCAGCGAGCGACTTGCCGTCTTTGCCTTCGGCCCGCTTCTGCCGGAATCCGGTCGGTGTTCCTCTTCTTCGCCCCGGACCTGCCAGTCGCTGGCGGCAGCTTGTTTATCCAGCGCGGGTCGTCATATTTCTCTGCGGATCGCTGACGCCATCAGGTTGATGGCATTGCCGCTTTAAAGGCACGGCCAGGTTGCCGACCGTCGCCGCGTCCCTGGTTTCTGCGATGCGGCCACACCCTGCTCCGGCATTTGGAATCTGTACTCTCTTTGCGATAATCGCGGTCTTCCGGCGCCGGATTGCCTGCGGGTTGAGGGCCGGCTTCCGCCTGGCGCGGAGTTCGTGCCGCGTCTGTCTCTCAGAATGCTCCGCTAATTCTGTCCGCAGGCCCTTACGGCTGAAAGCGGTAACCAATTTTATGCAGAGTGACGAAATGGCGGGGGCAGTCGGGTTCCGGCTCGAGTTTCCGGCGCAGCCGCATGACATGCGCATCCACGGTCCGGGTGTTCGGATCCGCCAGTCCGCTCCAGACGGCCTGCAGGATGGCATCGCGCGATAGATCCCGGCCCGCGTTCACCAGAAAGAACTTCAGCAACTCGAATTCCGGTCGGCTCAGGACGACCCGCGAACCCGCCCGGATCACCACACCGCGGTCGATATTAATATCGACTTCGGAGAATGAGACGATGTAATCTTCTTCAGCGGGATATGGCGCCGGCGCGAAACCCATTGAATAAAAGTTAGCCCGGCGGGACCATCCCGCGTAACAGGCGCGTTTGTTTTTTACACAAGTTTTACAGGTTCGGCACAAGCCATTGAGCGCGGACGCCGTCGTAAATTTGATACGATGCAGTTCACATGAACCGAAGAAAAGCGCTTAACTCCGCCGTTGCCGCGGGCGCTGCCCTGCTCGCCGGTCCGGCGTTTCCGCAAACCACCGGAGGCGGTCGCCTGAAGCAGGGAGTATCGTTGTGGACCTACACGAAGTGGTACGACCTGGACGGGCTATGTAAAGAGGCGGTCCGCATCGGGCTGAAGGGAATCGATCTCGTTACGCCCGATCAGTACGCAACCGTCAAAAAATACGGGCTGATCCCGTCGATGACATCCGGCACCGATCCCAACACCATTCCCATCGGTCTCAACCGGCTGGAGAATCACGACAGGGTTCTCGAAAGCCTGAAGCGCGACATCACGCTCGCCTCCGCCGCCGGAGTCACGAATACGATTGTGTTTTCGGGGAATCGCAAAGGCATGCCCGATGGCGAAGGACTGGCCAACTGCGCCATCGGACTGAACAGGATCAAAGCCTACGCGGAAGAGAAGAACGTCGTGGTGAATCTGGAACTGCTCAACAGCAAGGTCAACCACAAGGACTACATGGCGGACCATTCCGCCTGGGGCGTCGAGTTGATGAAGCGCGTCGGCTCACCCCGCGTCAAGCTGCTCTACGACATCTATCACATGCAGATTATGGAAGGCGACCTTATCCGGACCATCACGGAGAACATCGCCTTCATCGGGCACTTTCATACTGGCGGGAATCCGGGCCGCAACGAAATCGACGACTCGCAGGAAGTCAATTGGCACCCGGTGGCGAAAGCGATTGCCGACACCGGCTATCAGGGCTTTCTCTCGCACGAATTCGTGCCCATCAAGACGCCGCCCATCAAGGGACTCGAAGACGCCTACCGGATCTGCACCGTCTAACCGTTGGCTCAGCGGATTCAGAGCCGCGACTGTTTCAGAAGCGGCTCCGATCGCCGGCTTTCAGCTTTCTAAAACGGCGCTGACGGTGATCTCGGTCTTGTAGAGCTTCGAAACGGGGCATCCCGTCTCGGCATTCTTCACCGCCGTATCGAAAGCCTCTTTCGCCGCACCCGGAATTTTGGCCTTCAGGTCGAGGTGGCTCGACGTAACCGCAAAGCCACCCTCGCCCTTTTCAACCGTGATCGTACACGTGGTATCGAGGCTGTCCGCAACCAGGCCCGCACTCGCCAACTGAGCCGATAACGCCATCGTGAAGCAGCCGGCGTGCGCCGCCGCCAGCAGTTCCTCCGGATTCGTTCCCGGTTCATTCTCAAACCGGGTGTGGAAAGAATATGCGGTATTGTTCAGCACCCCGCTTGGGGATGTGAGCGAACCCTTTCCTGCTTTCAGATCTCCCTGCCAGTGCGCCTGTGCGGTACGTTTCACGATTGTCGTCTTGCCTCCCCGGATGAGATGAGCGGCAAGCCCCGCCGGATGCGTGAAAGTATTTCAGCGGATAACGGAATTCTGACCCGCGTCTAACGTATTTTTTATCGCCAGGGCTGTAGCGTGGAACTGGTGTTACAAGGAGAGCCGGCAACGAATCGCAGCACCGCGCTTACCGCTCCTCTCCCATTCCGACCGGCTGTCGTCCTTACGCCGGTCAAAAAGGAACAATCCGTGATCGTTATGAAATTCGGCGGCTCCTCAGTGGAGTCCGCCCAGGCAATTCAGCGCGTCGCATCGATCGTCCGCGACCACTTATCGAGCCAGCCGGTTGTCGTTGTTTCGGCCATGGGGAAGACGACCGACCGGTTGCTTGCCATCGCCCGTCTGTCCGCGGAGCGCAACCGGGAGGCGTCCGCTCGTGAGTTCGCAAGACTCAGGAATTTCCATCGGGCGGAAGCGAGTCATCTCACACGGGGATCTCACGCGGCCCGGCTGGACTCGCAGGTCTGCGGGCTCTTCGACGAACTCGCAAGCGTATTGCGGGCGGTCGAAGACGAAGGCGTCCTCACCCCACGGCTTTCCGATTCGGTTCTGAGCTTCGGCGAACGCCTTTCGAGCCTGATCGTGACCTCCGCTTTCCGGCAGACCGGAATCGACGCCGTGCATCTGGACGCGCGGACCGCAATCTTAACCGATGGCCGCCACACTCAGGCCGCGCCGCTGTTTCCCGAAACCAACGCCCTGCTCCGCCGCAGGGTCTCCCGACAGCAGGTCACAGTGACGGGCGGATTCATCGGTGCCACCGAAGATGGTGTGACGACAACTCTGGGTCGCGGCGGCTCGGACTATTCAGCCGCCATTGTGGGAGCCGCGCTCGCCGCCGACGAGATACAGATCTGGACCGATGTGGACGGCATGCTGACCTGCGATCCGCGCGTAATTGCCAACCCCCACTGCCTGCGATCCATCTCCTACGCGGAGGCCGAGCAACTGGCGAAAGCGGGCGCGAAAGTGCTTCATCCCGCAACCGTACTTCCCGCCATACGGCAGGGCATTCCGATCGCGATTCGCAATTCCCGGAATCCCTCCGCCGTCGGCACCAAAATCGTAAACGAGAACCCATGCGACGGCGCAGTACTGTCGATCGCGTGCCGGACCGGCATCGCCCTCATCCAGCTTGTTCCCCGAAGCACTCCCGTGACCGGCGACTTCGGCAGTGAAATCTGGGATACCTTCCAGCGGGCGGGCATTTCGTTTGAGCTGATTGCCACGTCGAGGAGGGAAATTTCCCTGGTGCTCGACGAGGCGGATCTGACTCCCGGGTTCCGGAAGCGCCTCGATGCGATCGCTGAACTTGAAGTGCAGGGAGGCCGCGCTCTGATCACGCTCGTAGGGCAGAATGTCTCCCGAAACCCCTCCAACCTGACGCGGGCTTCGCAACGGCTCAGCAGGATCAACGGCGGCGCGGTGTTGGGGTGGTGTTCGGATTCGCGATTTGCGTTTATTCTCGCCGCGGAATCCCTGAGCGCCGCTGCCGACGCGCTGCATGGCGAGTTCTTCGACCAGCCCGATCCGGCCTTTGTCGTTCCGGACAGAAACTCTCTTACTGCACCGGGTAGCTGCGCACGAACTGCAGCGTTCGCGACCAGCGGGTCTTCGTCGGAAAGTGGATCGCTATGTCGAGCAGGTGCGCGATGCTGACCGACGGATCGGAGAGTTCCTCCGTCGTCGCATCGTAGGACCAGTAAATCATCAGCGGCTTGCCCACGATATTCGCCCGCGGAACCAGGCCCCAGAAGCGGCTGTCGTCGGACTCGTCGCGATTGTCTCCCATCGCGAAAATGCAGCCCGGCGGCACGACGAGTTCGCCCTTCTCAACGTGGTCGTGCAGCATCGCGAGCGCTTCCGGCCGAAGCGCCGCGAAACCGCCGTCCGTATTCGGGAAGTTGTCGCGATACGGGTCGATGTAGTCCGTTTTGTGCACCACGTAAGGTTCCCGCAGCGCGTGCCCGTTGAGATAAACCACCTTATCCACCAGATGGATACGGTCGCCCGGAACTCCCATCGCGCGCTTCACATAATTC
>Ga0302140_10012438_pt1 | contig 10432 bp, 11 predicted proteins | sample I_Bog_E1_1_FD_202095 | JGI IMG/M metagenome (GOLD analysis project Ga0302140, IMG submission 202095) | Peat permafrost microbial communities from Stordalen Mire near Abisko, Sweden - I_Bog_E1_1 | ecosystem: Environmental > Terrestrial > Soil > Wetlands > Peat | place: Sweden: Abisko, Stordalen...
ATTACTTATTACTTCTTCAAATTAAGTTTTTTATATTCAGTTCTAAATTTCATTTTAGTATATTTATATTAAATTAATTTTTTTTATTTTCGTTAGTTAATTTTATTCTCAGTGAAACTTCAATAAAAAAATCCGTCATCAAAGAATCTCTATTCCTTCTCAGACAAAAAAAATTTTTGAAAAATATAAAATTTTCTAATTTTTTAATTTTGAAAACATTTTTTCAAAAAAGGTTATAAAAGAAAAAAATTTTATTTTTTTCAGATAAAATTCATTTTCGGATAAAATATGGCGGACATCCTTGCTTCTGAGCAAACCTCTGAATTCAGTGAAGTGTTCCACCTGTATTCTCAAAATTCCCAAGATTCACTTCCGATTTCTAAACTTCCAAGCGCGATGAAATCAATCGGTTTATTTCCAAAGCAATCTCATATTAATGAAATCGTCAACAAAACTGACCCTGAAGGGTCTGGATTTATCACATTGCCTGATTTTCTGAATTCCATGAGTTCACATTTAGATTGTTGTTGGGCGAATCCAGAAGATGAAATAAAGGAAACCTTTGAATTTTTCGATGAAAATGATGATGGCTTGCTTTCGATTACAGAGGTTAGAGAGGTCCTGAAGAAGACAGCTGATAGTGGGCTAAATGATGAGGAAATTGAGAATTTAGTGAGAAAAGGGAATTGTGATGAGGAGGGTAACATAAATTTAGAGGAATTCAAAAAGATTTTTCTGGATTTTTATTAATTTGCAAGAAATTTATCAGGTATTTTTTTCATTTTAATATAAAAAAAAAGTCTTGAAAAATTTTTCAAAATAAATTAAACTCCCGCGATTTTTTCCAATGGAAATTGAAAACGAAGAAGAAGTGCAAATTATCGAGCCTGTGGTTACCAAAAAGCAATTAAAACATGACAATCTCCCTTGGGTTGAGAAATACCGTCCACATAAACTTGTTGATTTGATTTCCCATGATTCGATTATCCAGACATGTTATAAGCTTCTTTTCCTTTTTATGAATTAGCCATTTTTTTTGTGTAGTAGAGAAATTCGTAGATGAAAAAAAATTGCCAAATCTTTTGTTTTACGGCCCACCTGGTACTGGTAAAACTTCAACAGTCGTTGCCTGTGCTAGACAAATGTATGGCCCAAATCTATATAATTCAATGGTTTTGGAGGTAAAATATAAAAAAACTCAGAATTTTTAAGAAAAAATAATAATAAATAAAGTTGAACGCTTCTGATGAAAGAGGAATCAATGTGGTGCGAGAGACTATAAAGACTTTCGTGAGTTCACAAAATATCGGGATGTTTTCAGATCATCAGTAAAGAAAAAATGGCTTTTTCTTGGATTAAAATTAATTTTTTAAGGAAATTGGTGAAACTAGTGATTTTAGATGAAGCAGATGCTATGACAAGTGCTGCGCAATTTGCTTTAAGAAGAAGTTGAATTTTTTTCAATCAAAACACTTCTTCAAATCTAAACTTTAGTTATTGAGAAATATGCGAAAAATGCTCGATTTTGCCTGATTTGTAATTTGGTGTCGAGGATAATTCCTGCATTGCAATCGAGATGCACGAGATTCAAATTCAGACATATTCCCTTTATAGACGCTTCGAAGAAAATCAAAGCGATTTGTGGCCAAGAAAAGTAATATTTTTTATTATTATCTTATTTTCCATTTTTTATAAAAGGCTCAATCTCACAGAAGAAGCTATAGAGGCGCTATATAAGCTTTGTGAAGGAGATATGAGAAAAATCGTTAACATGCTTCAGGTGACTTATAAAATCATAAAATCCTTTTCTATCTATATCGATTATCTAGTCAATTCATATTTCCCTTGCGAAAGACTCCAAAGATGAACTTATAGAGGGAGATTATGTTTATAAATTAACTGCTAATGCAAGTCCCTTGGATATTGAACAAATAATGAAAATTTTGCTTAATGAAGACCTTGAAATAGCCTATGGAAGTAATAATTTTAACCATTTTTTTAAAGAAATTTTTGAATTTAGAGATCGATATCATAAAAATCGAAAAAGGGCTCAGTCTTCAGATTTTATTGAAAGAAATCAACAATATCCTTATGAAAATGGACTGGGCGAACCCTTCTAAGACTTTCCTAACCAAACGACTTTGTGATCTGGAATATCGAATGTCCCTCGGATGCAATGAGAAAATCCAATTAGGCGCTTTGGTAGGAGCCTTTCATGAGGTCCGACACATTAAAGAATAAATAATTCATTTAAATAAAAACAAAATATGGATTTTTTTTTTTTGTATTTCAGAGAAAAAAATGTTGTTTCCTTTATTTGACTCAATTACTTTCAACTTTAGGTGCAGTCACGCCCTTAAGCTTTCTAAAAGAAAACTTGATGAAAGCAGTCTTAAGGTAATAAAAGGAGTATGATTTGCCACGTCGTCTGGACCCCAACACTCTAAAGTGAATCACTTTGTTAGTGCGAAGTATCAAAACGTGGGGGTAGATGGTATTTTAGAAATGGATCAGAAGTAGAATTGACAACACGCTGAAATTCAGGTGGTTGATCCAAAAACTCATCATTTTTCAAATTTTTAGAAAAAGATATTTCCCATTTTTAAGAAAAATTCAATAAAGATTATAAAATTTTATAAATTTCTTGATATTTAAACCCATCCCAAATAATTTTCAATGTTTTTTTGAAGGAATTCAAAAAAAAATTCAGTGAACCCTTTGTTTTTATGAATGAAATTTCATGATTGTTCAAGTTATATTCCATCAACTTTCAAAACCAAATCTTCATGAAATCAAACGAACCCATTTCAGATGAAAATTATTTCCCTCAGCTGCCATCCAATAAAGGTTCTCTTGAACCATTTGACTCAGTAAATGAAAGAATATACCATCTTGATGTGGTGATCAAAATTGCATTCATGGCTGCAATGGGTGGTTTTTTATTCGGGTATAAACAATCAGCTTCAATACAAATAAAAAATAGATTTTTTTGACAGATATGATACAGGTGGAGCAGGGGGAGCTCTCTTATTTTTGCATCGAGACTTTCCAGAGATAACTGATAAGGAGAAGGAGGTAAGAATTAATATTTTTTTGTTTTTTTTATGTATTTTCTAATAATGATAGATGATTATTTCGATTACTGCAATCGGAGGAGCCATTGGTTCTTTGATCGTAGGTCCGATTGCTGATAAATATGGGAGGAAAATTTCAATTGTGATATCAGATTTTTTATTTGCAGGAGGGTCTTTTTGGCTCTTTATGGCAACAAATGTGAGGACTTTGATATTTGGACGATTCATAATAGGAGTCACGATTTATTTTATTTTTTTTGAAATTTATGCATTTGGAATTTTAGTTGGGAGTTGGAGCCACTTGCATGATAATTCCTGTATATTTGGCAGAAATGAGTCCAAAGATGATCAGAGGCTCAATGGTGACGTTCAATATAATTTGCGTGACTTTGGGGTAGGAAGTTTATTGTGTTTTTGAAAAAATGTTTTAAAATTTAGGCAGATCATCGCCTATTTAATCACGATTGCTTTTTATCCAAATTGGAGGTTGATGTTTGGGTTTGGAGCTTTGCCTGCAATTTTTCAATTAATAGCAATGATGTTCATTAAAGAATCACCAAAATATCTGATCAAGGTTCATAAAAAAGAGGAAGCTATCGTGATAATGAGGAAAATATAGTAAACATTAAGATTGTATTAAAATCCTTAGAAAATTAGTGACACAAGCAAAATCCATGGTTTAAAGGAAGTTGAGACCGAAATTTCTCAAATTGAAGAAGAATTAAATATTGAAACTTCAGGAAGTGTTGCTCACAATCTGAAGGAATTGTTCACTATTTATAAAAGAATTTTATTGGTTGGAGTAATGCTTCAAGTCTTCCAACAATTCGGTGGAATTAACACTGCCATGTATTATGGTCCTGAAATGATGAAGAAGGCTGGATTCGGAAAAGAGAACGAGGAAATATCTACTCTACTCGCTAGTTTGCCTTTGGCTTGTATAGATTGTCTCGGAACAATTATAGCTTGCTTTATTGTAGATCGGTATGAATCCAAATATTTATATAAATATTTTTCTATAAATTTTCATTAAAGATTTGGAAGAAGATTCTCCATATTAAGAACTTTACCAGGATCAGCTATGGGAATGATAGGGCTTGGATTTGGTATCTGGATACATTCTGTTCCGAAAACTGAAGGTCACTAGCTTAATTTTTTTAATATTTATATTTTTTTAATTTTTTTTTTATTGGAAGTTGAAGGAAAATGGATTTCATGCGCTTCGCTATTTATTTATTTGGCTTTCTTTTCAATTGGAATGAATGGCCAGCCTTGGCTTGTGAATTCGGAGATCTATCCTGTAAAATCAAATATTATAATGAATAAAATGAAATTATAAAGCTTCATTTGAGAGGTCTTGGAAATGCAATTTCTACGACAGCAAATTGGATTTCTGATTATATTATCACCCTGATCTTCTTATCAGTAACTTCTAATTTGACTGGTGAAGTAAATTGCTTTTAATTTTCTAGATGTTCTATTCATATTTAATTTTTAGGTCATTTCATATTTTATCATTGCATTAATAAATATTGTTGCTTTTGTCTTCGTTTATTTCTTCTTACCAGAGACAAAAGGAAAAAGTTTGCAAGAAATTCTGAAGCTCTTCGTAAAGAGAAAAAATAAAAGCCCGCAGCAGAGTATTTCCAGAAAATTACTTTATTAGTTTTAAACTTATTATTATGGAGGTGAACCTAATCATTTGAAATATGACATTGTTGATATCAATTAAAAACACTGAAGAAAATTCATTTTGAAATTTTAAATTTTGTTTAATTTAAAAAAAAGTTTTTAATTTTTTTAGCATTTTTTAGATTTTTATCTAAAAAAAATTTTAAAAACAAACAAAAAAATTCATTGTTTTTTAAAATGAAAATTATATTATTTTATATTTTATTTATTATTATTTGAAAAAATGTCTGAAATTTCACAAAAAAATAATTCTTTTTTTAAAAAAGCAATAAAAAAAAGTTTAATTTCTAGAAAATTTTTTCAAATTTTTTTCAGTCTCTTTTAGATTTTTTTTAATCAAAAAAAACCTTTTAAGACTTTCCTCTTAAAATATTCCTTATTCTTTGATAGAGATCTTTGGTTTCCTGCTTCGAGTTTCCTTTAATCCAACAGCCTATCTCCATATGGCTTTTCAAACCAATGATTCCAATTTCATCATTTTCCTCCAATTCCATTTGGAAATCCTTGATCTTAAAAATCCTTTCGGGTTTTCTATCCTTGTTTTCACTATAGCATCTGATTTCCTTTCCACAGACTTTGAAAACCCTACAAAATTCCTTAAATTCCCCTATAAAATCACATTAAAATCCTACATTTTCTTATAATTCTCTTGATTTTCCAACTTCATTTCAAAATATCCCATTGTTTCCTCCTTTCGATATTTCATCATAAACTTCACAAATTTCTTCATTTCCTATAAAAAACTTAAATTTCTCAGTAAATTTATATAAAAACCTCGAAAAAACTAGGCATATTCCCTAATAATTCATATTTATTTCTTCCTTTAGCTCCTCTCTCAAAGAAGTCTTCGATTTTTTTAAGAACCTCGCAATTTCTCCAATTTTTGCTTCTTTTCCCGGCTCTAAAAAACGGGTTTTCCCCAAAAAACAGCTTATAAGTGACTCCCTCAAGATCCTTGAGGACCTTTTCAGCCAACTTCTCCTCATTTTCCACGAATTCCAGGTTTTTCAGATCCCCGAGCTTTATTTCTTCATTACTGATATAAATATCATTGAAATCTAATAGGTTTTTTTGTCTAAGTCCATGAATGAATAATTCTTCGATCCCATCAATCATTTGAAGATAGACCGCCAGTAAAATCCTCAGAAAGGCCTCTTGATTTCTTATAGAGAAGAAAGACCTTCTGAAATTCGAGATATATTCAAAGAGACTTATGGTTCTTGTCTCTAATTGGAAAAAGAACTGTTCTTTAGTCAGATCTTTCTTCGAAGCCTGTCTCCAGGCATTATAATATCTAAGGACATTCTTATGATAGATCTGAGAAAGCTTATTGATAACTTTTAAAGTTTGGATCTTTTCTTCTATAGATTCTTTAAAGGACATTTTTGAAATGGTATAATTTTGATGATCCAAACGACTGAAAGTCTGATAAATTTTATGATTTTGGGGGTCTTTGGTAACTGAAAGAGTGAAGAATTCTGCTTTGAAACGACGAGAAGTCATGGGAGAACGATCGAATTGTTATGGGTTAGGGAATTTCAAATGAAATTCGAAAGTGAAACGATGAGAAGACGAATATTTCAAAAATCTGGTTAATTTTTTGAGATAGTTTGCGTTAGACTGTTTAAAAAAAGGAGTTTAATGCAGTTTATATTGTTATTTCGATGTACTACTAAAAATTAGCAATCAGAATAAAAAAGCAGTTTTACTAAGAAGTTTTAATCAGAAATTTCTTTTTATTTAAGATTTTATATTTTAATTAATTTTTCACAGTTTGAATACCTTTTAATGTAGTTTTTAACGATTGGATAAGAATTGAATCGCTTTGGGTTTTTACTTGATTTTTCTTGATGTTTCTAGAGAAAATGGCTCGAATTTTAATAGAAATTAATGTTTTTTTACAGGAAAATCTCAACGATTTTCTTCCAATTTTTCGATTCTTTGAAATAAAGCTTGAGATTCGGATATTCTTTATCTTTTTTCTAATAAAACCATTAGAAAATCCTTAATTTTAGGTTAAATAAAGGACTTTATTGAATTCATTGATGAGTTTAGCGATTTTCTTCGCATAATATAGAAAAGATTCGATATTATGAGTTTTATCCTGAACTTCATTTTTCGTGAATTCATCATAAGCGTTATATAAAGAACCTATGAGGTTCGATTTAAAGAGGATATTTATCAAAGTATCCTCATTCCCAGATTCAAAGGCCAATTCAATTAATTTAAAAGCGATTTGCATGAAAATGTCATTTAATCTAAATAAAATTTGAATTTATTCGAAAGAAAAAAGAAAAAAACCTATTGGAAAAAAACCAAACTACTATCATATGCCAAATACTAGCGTTTATCTCATTAATTAGAGCCTGTTTATCAATTATAGTGATTTTCGCTAGATAATATAAAGTCTCAAAAAGCATCATTCGGGTCCCGCCTATAGGATTTCCCACCTTTTTCGCTTTAGAATTAAAAATCCATTGAAAAATCAAATAAACCTCGAATTTTTGAGTCAAAAAACCATTGATTTTGATGATTTCATACATATCAATCATTACTTTATTGAAGAAATCGAAATATCCCTTGATTTTCTTCATCACAGAGTCCTTATGCCCTGAAACTATGCTATATAGCTTACTTTTTTGTGATGTCATGCATTTCAATAGCAAATTAACGATTTTCCCACATTCAAAAGCACTATTATTCGCATCTTTACCGGCTTTGGTCAAAATCCTGATTTTCAAAATATAATTCTAGATAAATTTGATTAAAAAATAACAATTTCTTATTTTTTTACTAAGAAAATCTTCTCGAAATTCGCTCCTGAATTTTTAAAGAACATATCAATGATCGCAGAACAACCCATGCAATTTTTTTTCTTGAGGAAATCTCGGATATTCTGGTTTTCTTCATTTTCTATCACACCGAATAACACATTAGAAATCAAAGTCGCAGCTGGTAATGCGATTTTCTCATCATCTAAGACAGTTTGCCATTTATATTCGTCTTTTTGAATCACTTTATCTAAAGGAGTGATCAATTCTTTACAAAGCCGATTGGGATAAAGACTTTTGACTTTACTAATTGTGAAACCCATTTGAACATCTAATGTGCTTTTATTAAGGATGGATTCTTCGCTTTGGTTGAGATTTGCCAAATTAGTTTGTTTTTTGGTGGCGTTTTGAGATTTTTTCGAGATATTTGAATTGTTCAATTGTTGTTCTAAATTCATGACTGTTATTGAATTCACAGCGTTTTTCTTAACAAAAACTGCTGTTTTTTGAACATTATTTTTAACAGTTTCTGCCTGATGAGTTTTCTCTACAAAACCCTTTAAATCATCAATATCTGGTAATTTCCCATTAAATTCTTCTATTTTCACATATTCACATCCCCAAGCTGTATTCTTCAACACTCCAATAGCATTATCTAGACTTTCAAAACTCTTCTGAGCCTCAACTTCTACTATTTTTTTCTCTCCAATGCCTTTTTCTTCAACTTTCGCACCGATAAAATCCTGAAATACTCCAAATTTCTTCACCATTTGTTTCATAATCAATTCAGTTTTTTCTCCGGAATAAAATTGCTTGCTTTTCTGAAGAATTTCCTCTGTTGTGCCTGATTCTTCCTCGAGCATTTTCTCCAAATTCTCATTTTGAATCAAATTCAAAATCCTATTGAAAAAATTCTCCTCATAACACCATTCCCATAATTTCACTTGAATTTCTCCGAATATGTTGAATTTACTGAGATATGGTTCAATCAAATTGATTAGAATCTCATGAATTTTTGGGTTATGGCAGCATTTCACTAGATTTTCTAATAAATTCACTTTAATGATATGTTCACAAACGACATTGGGTTCTAATAACAGATAATTTTCCAGCATTAAAGCGATATGATATAAATTAACGCCTTTGGAATCTGGGGCCAAGGCCTGAAAGAGTCCATTGACTAGGAAAATTCTATAGAATTTTAAAATATAAAGAAAAATTTGACGAACATATGGTGTTGAAAGTCTGTTCATTCACAGATAATAAGAACTTCAAATTTTTCCGAATACAGAGCACAGAAGCCGCTTTGAAAGATCTCAAATAATAGAACAAATTGCCTCGGACCTGATGGATTTGATGTTTATAATCTTCCTCTAATCTATAGACAGTTTCATCAATTTCAAGACTATGAACACCTAATTCTTCATATTTCTTCGACCACTAATATAAATGTTATTAGAGTTCATAAATATTGAAAGAAACTTGAGAATCAATTAATTGAGTCAAAGGCTCACTGATGAAATTGACGAGGAATTGAAGACTTTCGTTTTTCTTGAAATGTGTCTCGATTTCCGTGTTATCAACCATGAGGTTCTCATCATCGAAACAAAGCCAAAGTTCTATAGTTTTCAATAGATTTGCCACTCTTTCTTTTTCTAATCTTTCCTTTTCATGCTCTTCAAGCTCAATTTTATCTTCATCATCACTTTCTTCAGATTCTGCAGAAACACGTTGCTCGTAAATACGAAGCTTCTCTGGCTTTATTTGAAGCTCATTGATTCGTTTCACAACTGAACCTTTTCGAGCAAAGAGATTGTATTCTTTCAGGATGTTTCTTGTTGGGAGAAGAGGCGAGGGAGTCTCGAAAACGTTCATGTAGGCATCTTTTACTTGAACGAAAGGGAGCTTTTTCGGATCTTGGATGTTATCATCGAGATCGGACTTTTTCTTGAGGACTTTTGAAAAAACGGAAAAATTAGCAAGAAGGAAAATTGAAGAAAAAATGAAGAAAAAATGAAGAAAAAATGAAGAAAAAATGAAGAAAAAATGAAGAAAAAATGAAGAAGAAAAATCAAGAAAAATTAAGAAAAATCATAGAAAATGAAGAAAAAATGAAGAAAAAATGAAGAAGAAAAATCAATAAAAATTAAGAAAAATCATAGAAAATGAAGAAAAAATGAAGAAAAAATGAAGAAAAAATGAAGAAAAAATGAAGAAAAAATGAAGAAAAATCATAGAAAATGAAGAAAAAATGAAGAAAAATCATAGAAAATGAAGAAAAATCATAGAAAATTAAAAGAAATTAGAAGAAAACTAAAAAAAATAAAGAATTTTATTCTAGACTAAATATTACTAAAAGCCAATTGGTTTTCAAATTGATGTTGGCTTCTGATGATCGCGGGGTAATCAGTTTTAATGGTTTCAAGCGTTTTAATAACTCTGGCGAGAATCTGGTTATTTTCAGTGTTGAGCATATAAATCTTAAACAAAGTCAATCTACTTTCCATGAATTCCAATGGTTTTTCCTTGGCCAGAAACCCATTGAACAATTCATGTGCATGATCTAAAGCCAAATTCTTTATTTTCACGATTCTTTTCTTCACATCCTCATTAAATTCGTTTTTGCTAATAAAAGATGTATGATTCATCAGTTCTTTATTTAGACTTTTTTCATATTTATCCTTTGAACTATTGGTTCTCGCCATAGAAAGACTTTCCTTTAATTGTAATTCCTTTGTAGCATCATCACCATCATAAATGGCTCCGATGAATTCAAGATTTAGCCAAATCGTTTCGTTTTTATCGTTTTCATCGAAAACTTGTCTAATGGCAGGTATAATTAATTCCAACTAGAGATGATCAATCAATAAAATTAGATTTTTATGGGCAATTTAC
>Ga0302140_10012440_pt1 | contig 10432 bp, 5 predicted proteins | sample I_Bog_E1_1_FD_202095 | JGI IMG/M metagenome (GOLD analysis project Ga0302140, IMG submission 202095) | Peat permafrost microbial communities from Stordalen Mire near Abisko, Sweden - I_Bog_E1_1 | ecosystem: Environmental > Terrestrial > Soil > Wetlands > Peat | place: Sweden: Abisko, Stordalen...
CTTCCTATCCAAGTTCTTTAATAGGCTTATCATTCAGCGTTCCCATTTTTACGGGGTTTAACCGCATCAACAATTTGCGAAAGGCGAAATTGCAGGGACAAATCCTTGACTGGAATGAAAAAGACCTGAGATCGCAGATATACACCCAATATGCTACGGCATTAGGAAATTACAAAGGAAATTATTATAATTTACAGGTATTGCAAAAAAATGTCACATTGTCAAAACGGGTTTACTTCGTTGTTGAACTTCAATACCGACAAGGGATAATTCCTTATCTGAATGTTATCACGGCCGAAACAAATTTAATAACATCAGAGATAAACTATTTGAATTCATTGTTCCAGGTACTGTCAAACAAAATTGACCTGGAGAAAGCAATGGGAGATATTTCGTACTAATATAAAAAACAAACAGCCTACATGAATAGAGTATTATCAAATGCCGTTTTTATAAGTTGCCTTATGCTGGCCGCTTGTAGCAAAAAGCAGCCGCCGCCAAACCCGGAGGTACCTGTTAATTTACTGAAGGTTACACCAAAGACCGTGTTGTATTACGAAAAAATTCCCGCGACTACACGTGCGCTAAACCAGGTAAATTTATTACCGCAGGTAGCGGGAGCTGTTACCGGTATGTATTTTACGGAAGGTACGAAGGTAAATAAGGGGCAAAAGTTGTACGAGATTGACGAACGCTTATACAAAGCAGCTTATGACCAGGCTGTGGCTAACTTAGATGTATCTAAAAGCGGTTTAGTAGAGGCACAACAGGATGCCGACCGATATGTATACCTGAATAAGTACAACGCTGTGGCTAAACAGCTGTATGACCATGCTGTGGTTACCCTTGAACAGGCAAAGAGTACCGTAAAAGCTTCGGAACAGCAGGTAAAAACAGCTAAAACCAATTTAACTTATGCAACGGTTTATGCACCGTTTTCAGGTACCATCGGTATAAGCCAGGTTAGGCTGGGCGAAGTGGTAACCCCATCGGTAACTACCCTTGATACGCTTTCGCAAGACAACCCGATGGCGGTTGATTTCATCATCAACGAAAAAAATCTGCCTTTCTATGAGAAATTGCAGCGCGAAAAAATAAAAGTCGACTCTCTTTTCTCCCTGTTAATGCCCGACAATTCGCTGTATGGGCATTTAGGTAAACTTGCTATTATTGACCGGGCCGTTGACCCCCAAACCGGTACCATACGCGTAAGGCTCGTTTTTGATAACCCGGATTCTTATTTAAGGGCAGGCATGAGCTGCGTGGTCCGTGTGCATAATCAAGATGTTGGGCCACAACTGGTAGTACCAAACAAAGCCATTGTTGAGCAAATGGGCGAATACTTTGTATACGTGGCAAAAGACACCGTGCTAAAAATAAGTGCCGACAGCCTGAAAAAATTGGACAAAAAAGCTGCCGCAGATGCAAAAAAGGCGAAACTGTTGGCCGTTCAAAAAAAGGTTCAAATCGGGCAGGTAATAGGGGCTGATATCATTATTAAAAGCGGCATTAAGGCCGGTGACAAAATAATTACCGACGGTTTGCAATCATTGCACGACGGTGCCCGCATTACAACCGCAAATAAGGTAGGCCCAGGCGGCGGCAGAGGCGGACGTGGTGGTTGATTTTAAGCCTTAAGTCGATAGTCTTAAGTCAAAAGTCAAATTAGGACAATAGATTGTGACTTCAGACTTTCGGCTCAAGACTTCGGACTTTAGACTTTAGACTTTAAAAAAGAATGATTGCGAATACCTTTATTAAGCGGCCCGTAACTGCAATAGTTATTTCTATTGTACTGGTAATTACCGGCATCGTTAGTATTTTACTGCTGCCGATTGACCAATATCCTGATATTACCCCACCCGTGGTCCAGGTAAACGGACAGTTTATCGGCGCCGATGCCCAAACTGTGGAACAAACCGTAGCAACGCCTGTTGAAGAACAGGTAAACGGATCACCAGGTATGGAATACATGCAGAGCAACAGCACCAACAATGGCGCTATGCAGCTCAACGTAACTTTTAAAATAGGCACTAACATAGACGTCGCTGCGCTCGACGTGCAAAACCGCGTGAGTATCGCCACACCCCTGTTGCCCGCAGCGGCCAGCCGGCTGGGCCTTACTGTTCGCGCTGTTAACCCCAGTATGCTGATGATGGTAGCGATATATGCGCCAGACGACACGCACAACATCACCTTTCTTGATAACTACACCAATATTTTTATTCAGGATGCGCTGCTGCGGGTACCGGGAGTGGGGACAATAAGCCGGTTTACCGACGACTTTAGTATGCGTGTTTGGATGAACCCACAAAAAATGGCTGCTTACAGCATTGAGCCGCAGGACATTATTAATGCACTTACTGCCCAAAACGTTCAAGTAGCTGCAGGTACAGCAGGAGTACCGCCGCAAGCGCCAACGCAAACCTATGAGCTGGGTATTTTGGTAAACGGCCGTTTAAGTACAGTTCCGGAGTTTCAAAACATCATTATAAAAAATAATCCCCAAACCGGCGAACTGGTTTACCTAAAGGATGTTGCCCGCATAGAATTGGGTAAATTCACTTTTTCGAGCAACTCATTTGTGGACGGGCACCGGGCATCGTACCTCCAGATATACCAGGCGCCGGGCAGTAATGCGCTCCAAACCGCCAACGGCGTTTACACAGAGCTAGCCAAACTAAAACAAACTTTCCCAACCGATGTGGCCTACAGCGTTCCGTTTGAAGCGGTTACTGTTGTAAAAGTTTCGATGACCGATGTGGTGAGGACTTTATTAATGACCCTTGGCCTGGTAGCAATCGTGGTGTTCTTGTTCCTTCAAACATTCAGGTCTACGCTCATCCCCATTCTTGCAATACCGGTATCTATTTTCGGTACATTTTGCTTTTTTATCCCGCTTGGCTTCACCATCAATACCTTAACCATGTTTGGCTTTGTGCTGGCAATTGGTATCGTGGTGGATGACGCCATCATCGTGGTTGAGGCCGTGCAGCATTATATCGACCATAACAAGATGTCGCCTAAGGAGGCTACCTACCAGGCGATGAAAGATATTTCGGCTCCTGTTGTGGCCATTGCGCTTATCCTGGCCGCTGTATTCGTACCAGTTGGCTTTATTCCCGGTATTGTGGGCAGGCTTTACCAGCAGTTTGCCATTACTATTGCCATCTCGGTAATGATATCGGCGTTTATCGCGCTCTCGTTAACACCGGCGCTTTGTACCATGTTGTTAAAGCCGACGGACGAAAGCAAAAAAAATAAAGGCCTTACCAAATGGTTTACCAAATTCAATAACTGGTTCGATAGCGTAACCGCAAAATATACCGAGGGTGTACGCCGCAGCATAAAAGGGGCTAAATATATAGTTATCCTGTTGCTTTGTGTTTGTGTTGGGGCTTACTTCCTGTTCGAGTCCAAGCCAACTGGCTTCATTCCATCGGAAGACGACGGAAATTTGTATGTAACTTACCAATTGCCCCCGGCATCATCTACTGCCCAGTCGATTAATATCATGACCAAACTGATGAAGGTAGTTGCAGCTACTCCCGGCGTTGGGCATTATGCCGCCCTATCGGGCCTTAACGTGGTAACTAACGCTTCTAACTCCAATAATGGCACTATCTACGTTCAGCTGAAGCCCTGGGATGAACGCTCGGGTGATGATCAGCAGGTACCAGGCATTATTAAGGTAATGCAAAAACGTATTGCCGATGCGGGTGTCACAAATGCTTCCGTTGAAGTAATACAACCGTCGCCTCTCCCAGGTGTTGGTTCAACTGTAGGTTTCAGCATGCAGATAGAGCAGCGAAGTACCAATGATAACCTGCAGGACTTTGAGCGGGTTGTAAACCGTTTTGTTGATTCGGCTAATAAAAACCCGGCGATTACCAAGGCTTTTACCTTTTACACCGCGCATACACCCAACATGAGCCTTTCGGTCGACCGGGAAAAATGTGAAAAGCTGGGCGTTAGCATATCGGATGTCTTTACCACAATCCAGGCCTTTACGGGCAGTTTGTATATCAATGATTTCACGACCTATAACCGCACCTTCCATGTTGTGGTTCAGGCCGATACTGTTTATAGGGCGCTCATAACTGATATGGACAAATACTATGTGCGCAACTCCAGCAATAAAATGGTGCCTTTGGGCGCCGTCATTAGTTTTAAGCCTGTCGAAGCGGCCCCGCTGATCTCGCACTTTAATATATTCCGCTCTGCAGAGATAGACGGGTCATCGCCGCCGGGAGTAAGTTCTACCGACGCACTCGCCGTGTTAACGGCATTGGCCAACAAACAATTACCACAAGGCTACACCTATGAATTTTCGGGGTTAAGCTACGAGGAATTGAAAGCCGGTTCCGTAACTATGTATATATTCGCGTTCTCCATTACGTTCGTCTTCCTGTTCCTGGCTGCACTTTATGAAAGTTGGTCGGTTCCGTTTTCGGTACTGCTTGCCGTGCCGATTGGCGCTTTCGGGGCCATTTTAGCATTGGTGCTGGTCCCTTCTCTTACCGACAACGTTTATGCACAGATCGGTTTGATCACACTGATAGGCCTGGCAGCAAAAAATGCAATTCTTATCGTGGAGTTTGCCAAAGTCCGTGTAGATCGTGGCGAAGATCTGCTTGATTCAACGCTTGAAGCCGTAAGCCTTCGTTTGCGCCCGATCATCATGACTTCTATGGCCTTTATACTGGGTGTGTTGCCGTTGGTTTTTGCAACCGGCGCAGGTGCAGTGGCCCGGCGTACAATAGGTCTAACTGTACTAGGGGGCATGACTGCTGCTTCTACCATAGCCATCTTCGTAGTACCGGTACTGTTTGTAATAATAACCCGTGCAGCCTATGGCAAGGAGAAATTGGAGTATTTGAAGACACATCACAAAGAACTGATGGAGAAAGCCAAAAAAGTTGAAGCGCAGAATATCGACCCGGAACTGGAATTTGAATTGCAGAAATCGCGAGAACTGCATAACACAAGCCAAGCATGATTGCCAATACTTTTATAAAACGGCCGGTAACCGCTATCGTCATTTCCCTTGTTTTGATGATATCCGGGGTGATATGCGTTTTTAACCTTGCTGTTGACCAATATCCTAATATTTCGCCCCCCAGCGTGGGGGTTAATGCCAGCTACACCGGCGCTGATGCGCAAACAGTAGAGCAAACGACTGCTATCCCTATTGAGGAGCAGGTAAACGGTACCCCTGGCATGGAATACATGCAAAGCACCAGCAGCAATAGCGGCAGCATGAGCTTGCGGGTAACCTTTGATATTGGGACCAATCCGCAGATCGCTGCGCTTAATGTACAAAATCGCGTGGGTATTGCCGCACCTCTTTTGCCGGCAGTTGTAAGTAAACTGGGTGCGACCGTGCGTGCCAGCAATCCCGACCAATTGATGCTGGTAGCCATTTACTCGCCAAAAAAGACACATAACATTACCTTCCTTGATAATTATACTAATACATTTATTGAGGATGCTATTTTAAGGGTACCGGGCGTGGGTGATGTGCAAGCACGCACGGACCAATTCGCCATGCGGATATGGCTTAATCCCGATAAAATGGCCTCATATAACCTGATGCCATCAGATGTAACGACCGCCCTGAGCGGTCAGAACGTTTACGTTGCTGCAGGGTCGGTAGGTGCGCCGCCCCAAAACCCGAAACAAGCATTTGAAACCGGCATTGTGGTGAACAGCATGCTCAGCAAACCCGAGCAATATGGACAGCTGATCGTAAAAAACATTCCCGGGACGGATAAAATGATCTATGTTAAAGACATTGGCCGCGTTGAACTCGCCAAGTTTACTTACTCAGGCGGTTCCTTTGTGGATGGTAACCGTTGTTCGCTGTTAATGATCTTTCAATCACCGGGAAGCAATGCCCTGCAAACCGCCGATAATGTTTACGCAAAACTCGCAGAGCTAAAAAAATCATTCCCGCCGGATGTTCAATACGTTGTTCCCTTTGAATCGGTTACTATCATCCAGGTGTCCATGCAGGAGGTGATCGGCACACTGATAAAGGCGCTTACATTGGTTGCCTTAGTCGTATTCCTGTTCCTGCAAAACTGGCGTGCTACTATAATACCAATATTGGCCATCCCGGTATCTATTTTGTCGACTTTCTGTTTTTTCATCCCATTAGGGTTCACCATCAATACGCTTACCATGTTTGGGTTCGTGCTGGCTATCGGGATAGTGGTCGACGATGCCATTATTGTAGTAGAGGCTGTACAACATTATATTGATGAACAGCACATGTCGCCAAAAGAAGCGACTTACCAGGCGATGAAGGAAATATCGGCGCCGGTAATTGCAATCGCGCTTATTTTGGCTTCTGTATTCGTTCCTGTTGGGTTTATTCCTGGCATTGTTGGCAGGCTTTATCAGCAATTTGCCATCACTATAGCAATATCTGTAATTTTTTCGGCCTTTATTGCTTTGTCGCTAACACCTGCCCTTTGTACGCTTTTACTTAGGCCAGCACACCACGCTGCAGTGAGTAAAAATTGGCTCGACCGGTTTTTCGCATGGTTTGACCGGGTTTTCTTTGTCAGGTTCAATTGGATGTTCGAAAAGTTGAATTTCAAATACGCCAACGGTGTTAGGCGAAGCATAAAAAATACGAAGTATATCGTCATTTTGCTGGTTTGCATTTGTGTAGGCGCTGTACTGCTATTTAGAGGCAAGCCATCGGGTTTTGTGCCGTCGGAGGACGGTGGCCGGCTATTCGTAACCTATACTATGCCAGATGCTTCCTCAACCACTGCATCCAACAATGTGCTGGCAAAATTAATGAAGATAGTGGGTTCAACCCCGGGTATATTGCACTTTGTGGGTTCCTCGGGCTTTAATATACTAGGCGGCGGCGGCAATAATAGTGGTACCATGTTTTGTATGCTAACCCCCTGGGATGAACGGACGACACCGCAAACCAAAGTGCAGGGCATTATGGACAATATTAAAAAGCGGGTAGCAAAAGCGGGTATAAAAAATGCTAACGTAGTAGCCATTCAGCCGCCGCCGATAAGGGGCATCGGGATCGCGGCTGGTTTTTCAATCCAAATAGAACAGGGAAACTCGACGGATGACATCCATGCATTTGAAAAAAATGTCCAAAAATTTGTTGCTATCGCCAAAAAAACGCCGGCCACTTCAACGGCATTTAGCTCATTTACAGCCCACACCCCAAGTTTTACCGTTACTGTCGACCGTGAAAAATGCGAAAAACTGGGCGTAAACATATCCGACGTATTTTCTACGATGCAGGCCTTCATGGGCAGCCTTTTTGTAAATAATTTTACCTTATACAACCGTACTTACCACGCCGTTATTGAAGCTGACACTGCTTACCGGGCGTTAATTAGCAATATAAACAGATATTATGTGCGCAACCATGTCGGTCATATGCTACCATTGAGCACTTTGGTAACTTACAAAGCCGATGCTACTGCAACTTCCATATCGCACTTTAATATCTTTCGGTCTGCGGAAGTGGACGGCTCTATTCCACCGGGGTACAGCAGCGGCCAGTCATTGGATGCGCTTAAGCAAATTGCGGCTAAAGCGTTGCCGCGCGGTTATACGTATGAGTTTTCGGGCCTTAGCTACGAAGAGATCAAAGCAGGCAACATTACTATCTATATTTTTCTGTTCTCCATAATTTTTGTGTTTCTTTTCCTGGCGGCATTATACGAAAGTTGGTCGGTACCTTTCTCCGTGCTGTTGGCAGTGCCGATAAGCGCCTTCGGGGCGATAGTAGCTTTATGGACGGCTCCTACCATCACCAACAATGTATACGCACAAATAGGTCTCATAACGTTAATCGGCCTGTCGGCTAAAAACGCCATCCTGATCGTTGAATTCGCCAAGTTGCGCGTTGACCGTGGCGAGCCGCTGTTACAGTCGACCATCGAAGCGGTACGCCTGCGTTTCAGACCAATCATTATGACGTCCATGTCCTTCATCTTCGGTGTGTTGCCGCTGGTATTTGCCACTGGTGCTGGCGCAGAGTCCAGGAACACAATTGGTATTGCCGTACTAGGTGGAATGATCGCCTCATCAACTATATCTATTTTCATTGTTCCGGTGTTATTTGTATTGTTTACACGCTTTTCGTACGGCAAAAAACAGCTTCAATGGCTGCAGGATCACCACGACGAGTTGATGGAAAAGGCGAAAAAGGTTGAAGAATCAAACATCGACCCTGAACTGGAATATGATATTGCCGAATCACGCGCTGCAAATCATGCGGACAGGGAAAGGCACGGTTTATAAGAAAGAGCGGAAAGGCGAAAGATTAAAGGTAAAAGGTAGGAATAATACGCTTCAGCTTTCACCTTTTACCTGTCGCCTTTAACCCTACACCTTTCGCCTTTTTCCCTTTTTCTTTGCTTTCTTTAAATAATTGATTAATATTACTTGAAAATTGTAATATGAAAAGATTTTATTACCCCATTTTATTTTTCGTATTGCTGTGTTTTTCTTCGTGTTTTGATATCGAAGAGCACTATGATTTTAAACAAGATGGTTCCTGTAACGTGGTATACAGTTTTGACATGGGGAAAGCTGTATCCGTGCTTATAAACCTGGTTAGTGATTCGCTTAAAGAAACCCCTCAGTTTAGCCTTGTTAAGGATACTACACTAAATTTGTACACCGCGCTTCCTGACAGCACCCAACAAAAAATGACGTTGGAAGAAAGCAATATGGCCAAAAGCAGCAGTCTTTCGGTAAAAATGGACCTCAAAAACAGTATAATGAAGGTGAGTGTTAACCATGTGGCAAAAAATGCCGCCGACCTTGATTATTATTTAAAACATCTTTCTAAAATTTCAATGAACAGCAACCAGGTAAACCCGGGTACAAAAAACAAACAGTCCGGTGGTTTTGACGCGCAGCAACTGGTTGCCGGTGAGGATTATTACTCGTATGAAATTACGCCCCATAAGTTTTACCGGATAATAGATAAAGATAAATTTAACGCATTCGTAAAGAAAACCCAATCTACTTTCGCGATGGCCAAGGCCATGTTAATTGATATGCCTTATAAAGTAATCTTAAATTTCGCGAAGCCGGTAAAAAAAGTAAGCAACCCCAAGGCAATTGTTTCGGCAGACAGAAAAAGGATTACGTTAATTACAAATATGGACGATGTGATGAAAAACCCATCGGTAATGAATTTAAAGATCGATTTCTGAGGTTAGTTCAATTATTCACAGGTTCATTAGTATGAGTATCAATCAACTTGTACAACTGCTCACCTAACCAACCCATTCACTAAATCAACTGTAAATTTCCCTGTTCGCCGAAGCTAATGTATTTTGAAGCAGGCCAATAATCGTCATCAACCCAACGCCGCCCGGTACTGGCGTAATCCACGAAGCTTTAGCGGCTACATTTTCGAAATCAACATCACCATAAAGTTTATAGCCCGATTTGGTGAGCGTGGAGGTTTCCCTGTTCATCCCAACATCAATTACTACTACACCATCTTTCACCATGTCGGCCGTAATAAAATTCTTTTTGCCGATGGCTACAATTAATATATCAGCCTGCAGGGTATAATTTTTAATGTCCGGCGTTCTGCTGTGGCATATAGTAACGGTGCAATTACCCGGATAAGAGTTACGTGCCATTAAAATACTTATTGGTGAACCCACAATATTACTGCGGCCTACTACTACACAATGTTTGCCAGAGGTTTCGATATTATATTCCTTCAGCATAAGGGTAATGCCATAGGGAGTTGCCGGAATAAAAGATGGCAGGTTACGCTGCATCCGGCCAAGATTAACAGGGTGGAAGCCGTCGACATCTTTACGGAAATCTATCTTTTCAGTAACCTTATCGGGATTGATATGTTTTGGGAGCGGCAGTTGAACAATGATCCCGTCAATATCCGCGTCAGCGTTAAGCTCGGCCACTTTGTCCAATAACTCTTCTTCAGTAACATCATCCTCGTAACGGACAAGTGTGGATTTAAAACCAACCTTTTCACAGGTTTTCATTTTGCTGGCTACGTAAGTTTCACTGCCGCCATCATGGCCAACCAAAACAGCAACCAAATGCGGCCTGCGCCCGGTTTGTTGAAATACTTTGGCAGCACCTTCGGCTATTTCGCCTTTAAGTTTTTCTGATACGTATTTTCCGTCTAATAAATTCATCTTTTTTTGAATCTATACCATTCATCAATATTAAAATGTTCGTCCGCAATTAAATTGAGAATCCCATTTTGATTGTTTAAGGTATTGGTCTTATAATCTATATAGTTTTTATATAATTCTTTGCTCGAAAACAAAACTTTAAAATTGAATAATTCAACATTCTGAAAATCTTTATCAGCGGCATAATGTCGTTTTGCGGTATCAAATATAAACCGGGCGAATATTTCACCAGCTTTTACCTGATTAGCATT
>Ga0302140_10012446_pt1 | contig 10428 bp, 9 predicted proteins | sample I_Bog_E1_1_FD_202095 | JGI IMG/M metagenome (GOLD analysis project Ga0302140, IMG submission 202095) | Peat permafrost microbial communities from Stordalen Mire near Abisko, Sweden - I_Bog_E1_1 | ecosystem: Environmental > Terrestrial > Soil > Wetlands > Peat | place: Sweden: Abisko, Stordalen...
AAGCAGGCGCAGAAACCACTCCCTCGACCTCCCGACTTCAGGATCACTACGTATTGGAAACGATTTGGCGTTTCAGGATCATTCTACGATTGGAAAATGCTCCGACAGCAATCGTCCGATAATCTAATTCAATGCGAACCCCGCGAATGGCGGCCCCGACCCGGCAATGAATCGCGAGTATCACAAGTGGTACAGCCCCTCCCTGGGGCGCGATATGGAACTGCTGATCCATGGGCACGCCGGCGCTGCCATGATCGTGTTTCCGTCTTCAATGGGGCGCTTCTTCGAATACGAAGACCGCGGTATGATCGCAACCATCGGCGACCGGTACGAGCAAGGCCAAATTCAAGCCTTCTGCGTCGACTCGGTCGACAGCGAAAGCTGGTATAACAAGAGCGCGCATCCGGCCGATCGCGCGCGCCGCCAGGTCCAGTACAACAACTACATCGTCAACGAAGTCGTGCCTCTGATCCACCAGCGCAATGGCGGTCAGGGAATTGCTACCACCGGTTGCAGCTTCGGCGGTTATCATGCGATGAATCTCGCTCTCCACCGTCCCGACATCTTCACAGCCTGCATAAGTATGAGCGGCGCCTTTGACATCAAGCAATTCCTGCACGGCTATTTCGACGATAACTGCTACTTCAACAACCCGGTCGATTTCCTGCCCGGCATGAGCGACGGCTGGTACATGAGCCAGTACCAGAACGGCAAACGCTACATACTCGCAGTCGGTGACTGGGACATCTGCCGCGGCGAGAACCGCCGTATGGATGGCATCATGCATGCCAAGGGTATTCCGCACCGGCTCGATGTCTGGGGCGAGCACAGAGAGCACGACTGGCCCCTGTGGCAGTCAATGGCACAGGCGTACTTCAGGTGAGATACTCATACCGGTTCCATTGCGACGGGAGGCGAAATATGGAGACACAGGCAAAAATCGGCATCATCTACGGGATGGAGAACACGTTCCCGCCGGCTCTGGTGGATCGCATTAACGCGCGCGCCGTTCCGGGGGTTGTCGCCGAACACATAAAAATCGGCGCCATCAAAATGGCGGAGCCTTCGGGCTATCGCGTGATTATCGACCGCATCTCGCACGATATTCCGTTCTATCGGGCTTACCTGAAGAACGCCGTGCTCGGCGGCGCGATCGTTATCAACAACCCGTTTTGGTGGGGCGCGGACGACAAGTTCTTCAATTATGCGCTGGCGTCGAAGATCGGCGTGGCGGTGCCCCGTACGGTGTTACTGCCGCACAAGGTGAACCCTCCGGGCACCACAGGCCAGTCGATGCGGAACCTCATTTATCCGCTGAACTGGGAAGAAGTGTTCCATTACATTGGCTTCCCCGCGTTCCTGAAGCCTTACAGCGGCGGCGGCTGGAAAAGCGTCTATAAGGTGAACAACCCGGACGAGTTCTTCCGCGCTTATGACGACACCGGCGACCTCTGCATGACGCTGCAGACCGGCGTCGAATTCAAAGAGTACTTCCGCTGCTACGTCGTGGGGCAGGAGAAGGTCCATATAATGCAGTACGACCCGCGCCTGCCCAATGCGCAGCGCTACATCCTGAACCCCGAGCCAGTCGATCCGGCGCTGCTTGCGCGCGTCGAAAGCGATGCCCGCAAGCTTTGTGTAGCGCTCGGATACGACCTGAATACGGTGGAATTTGCGGTCGAGGACGGCATACCTTACGCCATCGATTTCCTGAACCCCGCGCCCGATGCCGACTATCATTCCGTCGGGCCGAAGAACTTCGAGTGGATCGTGAATGCGGTCGCCGATCTGGCGATTGCCAAGGCGCTCAGCACCGAGAACCCCGCCGCCGACCTGCGATGGAACTCATTCCTCGCGCCACCCGTTCAGTTGAAAAACAAGCTGGGTGTGAATCCGTAGAACTCAGAGCGAGCGCAGGCGAGCCCGCCCAAAGCCACTTAATTTACGGAAGGGCAAAAGTCTTCGGGACTTTTTGTGACCTGTGTGTGAGGAGTTCAAGGTGGCGCACGCACTCGTGCCAGGCACTCGTGCGCCGCAGTCTTGCCTGGCAGTTTTGCCTGCCCGAAGCGGCCGAAGAGCCAGGCGAAACCGCCTGCTCCACAGGTCCCCTATCCTGGCATTGCAGATTTATCCATCCCGGAATCAAAGAGATACAACCATCCGAAGAGGTTAAATGGTATTGAGCGCGTCCGCCCGAGGGCAGGTTCCCGGCAGTTCCAGACCGGCCGGCCGGCCCGGACGCGTGGCGGCCACGGACGGTAACGAATACAAGCGTAGAACGCTTTCGCCGGTCGAAACCGCACGCGCGAAGCGCGGCTTGCCCGTGCCGACCTACGCCACGCTGGCGGCGTGGGAGTCGTCGGCGTGATACGAGCTTCGGACCAGCGGGCCGGCTTCCACGTGCGCGAAACCCATGGCGTTTCCAGCGACGCGGTAATTGTCGAATTCGGCCGGCGGAATGTAGCGCACGATCGGTAAATGCTTCGGCGATGGGCGTAAATACTGACCCAGTGTCAGAATATCCACGCTGTGCGCCCGCAAATCGCGCATCACCTGAAGGATTTCCTCTTCCAGTTCGCCGAGACCCAGCATGAGCCCGGACTTCACCGGAGTGTTCGGGGCCAGTTCCTTCGCGTACGCCAGCATTTCAAGCGAACGCTCATAACGCGCGCCGAGGCGCACCTGGCGGTAGAGACGCGGCACCGTTTCGGTGTTGTGGTTCAGAACATCGGGCTGTGCGTCCATGACGGTCTTCATGGCGTCGCGGCTGCCCTGAAAATCGGGCACAAGGACTTCAATTCTGCAGCCGGGAACGCGCTGGCGGATCGCTTCGATCGTTAACGCGAATAATTCCGCTCCGCCGTCCTTTCGGTCGTCCCGATTGACGCTGGTGACGACGGCGTACTTCAGACCCATCAGAGCCACGGCCTCGGCGACGCGGCGGGGTTCATCGTAATCCACCGGGAGCGGGCCGCCTTTCTGCACCGCGCAAAAACCGCACCGTCGTGTGCAGACGTTGCCAAGGATCATGAAAGTCGCCGTGCGGCGGTTCCAGCATTCGCCGACGTTCGGGCACGCGGCACTTTCGCAGACCGTGTGAAGCTTCAAATCGGAGATCAGTTCCTTGAGTTCCCGATAGTTCCGTCCGACGGGGGCCGGAGCGCGCAGCCAGGCCGGTCTGGCGGGGCCTGTCGGGGTAATAGATACAAGCACTCCCTTCAGTTTAGCGGTGCGATTGCGTATGCCACAATGGAAAACGTAATCCCCATGTCCAATTCCATCTCGTCGCTTCGCGAGGAAGACGTCCGCGAACAGGAAGGGCAGAATCCGCCTGACGCGGAGAGCTCTTTCGGCGACATCCTCAACCAGTTCGAACAGAGCCACACACATGAAGCCCCCGGAGAGAAGGGCGTTGAAGCCACGGTAGTCGCGGTGCGGGAAGACAAGGTCTTTTTCGACGTCGGACAGAAGATCGAGGGCGTTATGGACGCCTCGCTGCTGCGCGACGACAAGGGCCTGATCGAACTCAAGCCGGGCGACACGGTACAGGTGGGCATCAACGGCCGGAACGAAGAGGGTTACATCCAGCTCTCGCTGATCCGGGTGGAGCGTCCGAAGGACTGGTCGGGGCTGCAGAAGGCGTTCGACGAGAAGCTGACGATTTCGGGCACGGTTACCTCCGTTATTAAAGGCGGGCTTGCGGTAGATATCGGAATGCGCGCGTTCATGCCCGCATCGCGCAGCGGCGCGCGCGATGTGCCGGAGATGCAGACGCTGGTGGGGCAGGAGATCTCATGCCGCATCATCAAGCTCGATACCGATAAAGAAGACATCGTGGTCGACCGGCGCGTGGTGCTTGAAGAAGAGCGCGCAAAGGCCAAGGAATCGCGGTTCCACGAACTGCATGTAGGCGATGTGACCCGCGGAACGGTTCGGAGCCTGCTTGACTACGGTGCCTTTATCGACATCGGCGGCGTGGACGGAATGCTGCATGTGGCCGATATTTCGCATGGCCGTGTGAACAAGCCGGCGGATGTGCTGACCGTTGGGCAGGAGCTTGACGTCAAGATCCTGAAAGTGGATGCGGGCAAGAAGCGGATTTCGCTGGGTCTCAAGCAGTTGCAACCAGATCCGTGGACGACTGCCGCGGACAAGTATCATGTCGGCGACCGCGTGCAGGGTACGGTTGCGCGCGTGACCGATTTTGGTGCGTTTGTGGAACTGGAACCGGGGCTTGACGGGCTGATTCATTTGTCCGAGATGTCCTGGTCGAAGAAGGTGCGGAAGCCTTCCGATGTGGTGAAGCCGGGCGAGAGCGTGGACGTTGCAATTCTGGGAGTCAATCCGGCAGACAAGCGGATCTCGCTGGGGCTCAAGCAGGCGCTGGGCGATCCCTGGGACGAGGTCGAGAAGAAATATCCGGTCGGGTCGGTTGTGGAAGGTCCGGTTACACAGCTCAAGCAGTTCGGCGCGTTCGTGCAGGTCACCGAAGAGGTGGAAGGCATGATTCACGTCGGCGACATCGTGCACGAAAAACGGATCAATCATCCGCAGGACGTGCTGAAGGTTGGCCAGGTGGTGCGGGCTCAGGTGCTCGAGAACGACCGCGAGAAGCGGCGTCTGCGGCTAGGGCTGAAGCAACTGCTGCCGACCGCGCTTGACGAGTACATTGCCGAACATAAAGATGGCGATGTTGTGACCGGTCGCGTGGCCGATGTGAAGGGCAACCGGATCACGGTGGAACTGGGCGAGGGCGTGCAGACCCACTTCAGCCTTGCGCCGGAAGAGCGGAAGCAGGAGCAGCGATCGGTGCCCTCGGTGGACGTGTCCGCTTTGTCTTCGATGCTGGCCAGCAAGTGGAAGGGTGGCGGTGCTTCCGGCGGGGGCAGCGCGGCTTCAGGCGGCGATTCGGGGCCAAAGCGGGATGTGCCGAAGGCGGGCCAGATCCGCAGCTTTAAGATTACGAAGCTGGACGCCGAGAAGAAAAAGCTCGAAATCGAACTCGCGGGGTAAGCGGGCCTCGGCCCGCCACTAACGGCTGAGAGAGTCTGGCTGAGGAACAGGGATTCGCTCGGCCTCAACCAATTAACCCAGTCAACCCCGGCTGTTCCCCTGGTTCGTTCAATCCAAGATACTCTCCCAATAACCCCGGGTCGGTGCGATGCACCGGTTCCGGCGTCGTGGTCTTCCTTTGAGGAACCCGCGCAAGTCATGCCCGGCGAATCGCTTGTAAACTGCCGTCCGGACGTCTCGTGATGGCTCTATTTCGACACAATAGGCAGCCGCGCGAAACCAGACCCTTTGGATCGGCGCTCGGCCATTTGGCGACTCAGGTGCACTATCTCGGATCGATGACGGGAGCAAACGATGCCGAATAGTAGTGATGCGATTCCTCTCCGACAATTCGGCCGCCACAACGTCAGGATCTCGGCCATAGGATTCGGCGGACATCATCTCGGCGATGCACCTGACGAGCCCGCCGCAGTACGCCTCGTCAGGCAGGCCGTGGATGGCGGCGTAACATTCTTCGACAATTGCTGGGAATATCATCGCGGCAAAACCGAAGCCTGGATGGGCGCGGGATTAGAGGGAGTGCGCGATCGCGTGTTCCTGATGACCAAGGTCTGTACCCACGGGCGAGACAAGGCGCTTGCGCTCCGCATGCTCGACGAATCGCTGCACCGGCTGCGAACCGACCATCTGGACCTTTGGCAGATCCACGGCGTGTGCTTTGAAAACGATCCGGCGTTGTTTATCCGGAAAGGTGGCGCCGCGGAGGCGCTCGAGCAGGCGAAGAAACAAGGGAAGGTGCGGTTTGTCGGATTCACCGGACACAAGGACCCATCCATTCACCTGAAGATGCTGGCCACAGGCTTTCCGTTCGACTCTGTGCAGATGCCACTGAACCCGTTTGACGCGAACTTCCATAGCTTCGAGCAGGAAGTGCTGCCCGAGTTGAACCGCCGGGGAATCGCCGCGCTCGGGATGAAGCCTATATGCGGCCATGGCACGCCGGTGCAAAAAGGCGTACTGACCGGCGAGGAAGCCCTGCGATACGCGATGAGTCTGCCTGTCGCTGCTACGATTACCGGGATTGACAAGCCGGAGGCTCTCCGGCAGGCGCTCAAAGTGGCGCAGGGTTTCGTGCCGCTGGAGCCGTCCGCAATGCAGGCGCTGCGCGACCGTTGCCGGCAATATGCGGCCGACGGCAGATTCGAACTCTACAAACTGTCGCTCCAGTTCGACAACCCCGAGGCGCGCCTCGCTCATGGATTCCCTCTCGACATGCAGCAGGTCGAGGTGCGGGAGATGCTCAGAATGACAGAAAACAGCGGGCATCCGTACCCGCCGACTCAGTAATATGCTGCCTGTATTTAATGTAACCAGAAGAGCTTTAATGGAGGCGTTTATGCTGGGAGCCACAGACCTCGCAGCCAGCGGGCAATCCGGCGCGGAAATACCCAGGCGACCGCTCGGCCGCACCGGTCTGGAAGTTTCGGCATTGGGTATCGGCGGATACCACCTCGGCTCCGCCAACAGCGACGCTGAGGCCACCCAAATTGTCAACGAGGCTTTGGATGCCGGCGTGAACTTCTTCGACAATGCCTGGGAATATCATCAGGGCCTGAGCGAGGAGCGGCTGGGTCGCGCGCTCAGGGGCAGGCGGGACCGCGCTGTCGTGATGACCAAAGTGTGTACGCATGGGCGCCACAGGAATATCGCCATGCGCCAGCTGGAAGAATCGCTGACTCGTTTGCAGACCGATCATCTCGATGTGTGGCAGATACACGAGGTAATCTACGAAAACGATCCCGACCTGATCTTTGCTCCCAATGGTGCGGCAGAGGCCCTGCTCGAAGCCAGACGGCAAGGCAAAGTGCGGTTTCTCGGATTCACAGGACACAAAGATCCTTCCATTCATCTGAAGATGCTTTCCCACAACTTCCCGTTCGACACCGTCCAGATGCCTCTCAATTGTCTGGACGCGACGTTTCGCAGCTTCGAGAGCAACGTGCTACCGGAGGTGAATCGGCGCGGCATGGCGGCGCTGGGCATGAAAAGCCTGGGAGGCAGCGGCGAACTGGTGAGCGAGGGCGCGGTTGTTGTCACGATGGGACTGCGCTATGCCATGAGCCTCCCCGTTGCGGTGACTATTAGCGGGATCGATTCCCTGAGCGTGCTGCATCAGAATCTCGCGGTCGCGCGCGGCTTTCAGCCTTTCAGTGCCGTCGAAATGCAGGCCATCCGCGACGCGTGCCGATCGGGCGCGTCGGACGGCCACATGGAACTGTTCAAGACAACCAAGAAATACGACGGCGACCTGGGGCGTGAGATGCACGGTTTCCCGTCGAGCGCGGAACTTCCTGTGTGAGGCGGCCAGGTCGTATTGGCTCCAGACCTGAACGGAAGCGCACAGAGTAGAAGAATCGCCAATCAAGCAGGCGACGCGGCATGTTCCGACGCGAATCCGGAGGGTGTAAAACAAATTGTGTAAACGATCCTCGCGCACCCACTCATTGCTTCCTATCCCCGAGTGTGGTAAAAAAAGACGGAGCTTGGCGAGTCCGTTTTGATCGCTGGCCGAAATTCTGATCGATACGGGAGCGCAGACTATGGAGATGCCCAGACTCGGCAAGTCGGTAATCAGTGTGGTCCGCCTGGAAAAGGACCTGAGCGGGGAACTGAAGCCCGTGGTCCTTTACAAAAAAGCGGAAGGCAAAGTGAAGAAACAGTCGGCCGGGCTGAAAACCCTTGATAAGGGACTGATGCGCCTCGTAAGAGCGCAGCAGGCCTTTCTCCAATCCTACGTCAGCCACCACGATGTGTCCAAGACGAAGAAGGCCGATGGATGGCTCATTGACCTGGCACCCAATCTGCTCGAGGCAGGCCGGACTGCCCAGAAGAAACTGAAACTGAATTTGCCGCTGATGTAACTGTAGAAGCGGCTGTACGCCCAATTCCTGGCAATGTGATCGGAAGCTGGCCCATTTGCGCTCTTCACGCGGCTTTTATGTCTGATCACTATCGTCTGGCATGTTAAACCCCAGGCTGGTTCCCAGCCGTCTGATCGCTGCCGCGGACCGTCAACCTGTAGAAATCCGACCCGCGACGCGCCCTTCGCGGCTGCGGGTGCTTGAGGTAGGATGGAATGTCCTTAAGTGGCTGCTCCTCCTTTTCCGGTTGTTTCTCACCGGAAAACTCACACACCAGGCCTTTGCCCGAACCGTAAAAGAGTTGTTCGAGCACATGGGAGGACTGTGGATCAAGGTCGGGCAATTACTCTCCCTCCGCAACGATATGTTCTCCGCGGAGTTGTGTCAGGAGCTCTCCGGCCTTCAGGGTCGCGCTGTTGGATTTCCGTCTGGTGACGCCGTTCGGATCGTGGAACAGCAGCTCGGCGGTCCGATTTCCCGCTTCTTTGACGAGTTCGACCTCCGCCCTTTTGCAGCCGCCTCGATCGGCCAAATCCACCGGGCTCGAATAAAAGAGACCGGGGCCTGGGTTGCAGTCAAAATCCAGAGACCTTTCCTTGATGAGATCTTCTTCAGGGATCTGGCCGTTGTGAACCTTGCCTTCCGCCTCCTGATGCTTTTTCGGATTTACCCCTTCATGCATTGGGACGAGGGCTTGCGAGAACTGCGCGAAATCATGCGCGAGGAACTGGACTGCCGCTACGAAGCTTCGGCCTACCGCCGGATGCGAAAGTCCCTGAAGAAGCATGGAGTGTACGTTCCCACGGTGTTCAACAAGCTGACCACCAGCAAGGTTCTGGTCACCGAGTTCGTCCACGCCGTCTTGATGGCGGACTGCATCGCCATGGCCGATAAGGACCCGGCCCGGGTCGCCGCCTGGTTCCAGGAGAACAACATCGACCCGCACGTCCTCGCCGTCAATTTGCTCCAGTCTTCGTTCCGCCAGCTCTTTGAGGAAAACCTGTACCACGGCGACATGCATCCGGGGAACATTCTCGTTCTCCGCGACAGCCGCATCGCTCTCATCGACTTTGGCGCGGTTTCATTCACCGAGCTCGAATACTGGCAGAAGTCCCGCCTTTTCATCAAAGCTCTCGTCACCGGAGACTACGCGAAGGCGGCGGATACCGCGTTTCTTTTGTGCGGATCTCTTCCCCGGATCGATCTCGAAAAGGTCAAGGGGGAACTCATTGAGGTGCTGAGGGCATGGGGCGCGCGAGCGCTTGTCCAGGCGCTCCCCTATCGCGAGAAATCGATGGACAATGCTTTCCTTGAAGTTGGCAAGGTCCTGTTCAGGCACAGGTTCGCAATGCAGTGGACCGGTATGAGATTGCGCCGCGGATCGGCGACGCTCGATGCGTCTGTCATTTACCTGTATCCCGATATGGACACCAGCCGGGAGTTTCGACGCTTTCTGCGCCGCGCGGAGCGGCGGACGCTGCGGCGAAACTCCGGACTTCAACTTCTCCCCCGCCTGATAAAAGGAATTGCGACCGCCATTGAGGTCGCTGAAAATACCTACGAGCAGGCGCTCTACCAGGGTTCTTTGATTCGGAGGCAGGCCCAGGTTTTTGAAGGTACCACCGGCAGCTTCGCTTACCTATTCTCGGTTTTTTACAGGCAGTTTTCGTTGTTACAGTTGGCAGTCGGAGCTCTCTTCACGGCCGGGTTTTTTTATCAACACCGTCCTGCCTGGATCAATCCCTGGATTGGTCCGCAGTTCACCCGCATTCTCAAGGTGTTCCCGTACCTGGATACTCAAATCTGGATCATGATAATTGTCGTCAATGGCTACCTGTTGCTGACCTCCGTCCGCATCGGCAGCAGGTTCGCGAGAAGAGAATCCGGTCCTACCCAGATCGGCTGAAAGCACGGTGTGGCGCCCTCGCGGCCCGGGCGCCGCTCTATTGCAGGGTAAGGTAGACCCCGGCGGGCGCGGATACTCCACCTATTGTCGCCGCCAGTACCTGATCTCCGCTTCCCGCGCTCGGCACCACCACGTTGAACTGGAAAAGACCCGCCTCGACGATACCGCCGTAAGTCACTTGCGCGGTAACGCCGCCAATTGTGATGGTGGGCAGTGAAACGCTGGGTGCAGGATTTGCGACGATCTGTCCCGAAGGCACCGTGGGGTTCGTCGGCCCAAACCCCACGCCGAACAGAATCACAGTTTCGCCGGCCTTCACGGGCCGGGTCGGATAAGGAAACGCGCCCTGCGGCCCGATGATGTCGTATGCTCCGCCGCCCGCATTGCCGCTGCCGTCGGGCGTCAGGACAATCGCGGCCACGTATTTGGTCGTCAGCAGACTGAACGATGGCCCGTATTGACCCAACGTCACGGTGGACGTCGCCTTTCCGCTCGATGTGGTAACTACAACGGACACCGGTCCCGTCCCTGGATCGTCGGGTGCCTGGAGATTAATCTGCGTCGGGCCGACGAACCACAGATATGCCA
>Ga0302140_10012447_pt1 | contig 10428 bp, 12 predicted proteins | sample I_Bog_E1_1_FD_202095 | JGI IMG/M metagenome (GOLD analysis project Ga0302140, IMG submission 202095) | Peat permafrost microbial communities from Stordalen Mire near Abisko, Sweden - I_Bog_E1_1 | ecosystem: Environmental > Terrestrial > Soil > Wetlands > Peat | place: Sweden: Abisko, Stordalen...
AAAACCATCGGGTCCATAGGGGTCCTGCCATCCCCAACCTTGTTGAATGGCTTTCTCGAGTTCTCCAGCAGGAAGGACAAATCCATCGATATCAAACAATTCTTTCCAGCCTGTCTCGTTTGAATCCACGATGTTTCTCCACTGCTTCGAGACTTGTGCAGCTCGGCAGAGGTCAACGTGGTTCAAGAAGCCAAGGATGTGAAGGCTTAGTTCCATAGGTAGCTGATCCAGAAAATCACACTTCAGAGCCGGGTTGACTATATCTGCTACCACATGGAGAGTCTTTCTGGAACATCCCTTGAGGAATTGACACATCATAAATGTTTTCATCTTGTCAGGCATCGTGGCGAACGTCTCGAGCATAAATTGAGCATCCACGAAAGAGGGAACACCCATTCTGGCTTGTACAGCTTCGCTTTGGAATGCACGCAAGGCTTGTGAATCCAGTTGTTCCAAGTCCGCGCTGTCAATGGTCTCTTGACTGTCACCAGATTGGGTTGCAGGGCTGCCTGCGACCAGCTCGTCCTCATCCGTACCATGTGAGAAACCTCCCTGCTGTAGCTCTGCAGATGCAAAAGTTGGCGAGAGGCCGGGGCTTGGTAGACTCGCATTCTGGGCAGCGGCTGTGTTGATACTAGGTCGTTGGCCAGGAACTTGTGCGAAAGTTGAATTGGCTTCCTCAAATGGTTCCAAATCAGACTCCGCAATGGGGGGTGTGGCAACGGCGTTGGCGAAGGACTCTGTATTCGAGGGTTCTGTTGGGCTCGGTGCGTCTTCGAACGAGTCGTTCTGACTCAGTCCCGAGCGAGGGGTGTAGGTACTTTCGAAGAACGATGAAGTTGGTCGGGTCCGTCCAGTAGTGGCCGAATCATGTTCCGACATATCGGGAGTTGCAGGAAATGTAGGATCTTCGGTCATAAGCATACCCAATCCGAGGTTCCGTTGCCGTAGTGGATCTTTCTGCCGTGCCAGATCTTTCTGTAACTCATAGTCTTCCTCCTTGATCTTTTGTTGGACATGCTTTTTAGACTTGCGTAATGCGGATTCGGTGGTTCTGGGAGATCCTGGCCATGCTTCCGGTAGTCCTCTTGCTGACCTTCTATAGTTGATAGCGGCTAACTTCTTAGAGACGCTTTCTGCGCGGTGGAAGTCAGGTTTCTCTGCTGCAGGCGTCTTGTAGATTTTCCGGCTGTGCGGAGCCATTCGGCCGCTGTTGTGGGGATTGAGGTCTTGTGTCTGTGAGTATGACCGCATATTCTGTAATATCAAGGTCAGTTTCGTTCAATCAGAACTATTTCGCCATCCTGGAATATTAGAACAGACCTCGATAGGCGGATCTTGGCCGTCATCCTCGTAAAAGTCCACCAGCTCATCGTCAATATCATAAGAGAAGTTGGTCACTTCAGCTGGAATAGCCTTCAGAGCTAACGGGTATTCCTTCGTGTCTAGCTTGTCCAGCAGCTGCTCCCGAATCAAAAGTGGAGGATATGATCGTTTGGTCGTGGTCGTAGTCGTGACGGTCTTCGTTTCGACGCATTCCGCAAGCTCTATCTGTAGCCTCGAAGTTCGTCGAGGGCTTGGATCGGCGCCTTCGATCCATTCTATCGACACCGTCTGATTCCTGGAGCGAGGTTGAATCTCGGTCTCCCCGTGCATTGACTTCGGATTCGAGCCGAAAGGACTTGGAGATCCATCAGGCGTAAAATTCTGAGCTGAAGCAGAAGCCCCATTTTGTATCACGGCTGGTCTCCGCTTGAGAGTAGGCCGAGCCGGCGGATCCATGGCCAGTATTGTGCGGTGTTCTCTCGATGTTCGTTGAAAAGTAGCCGGAAATTCAGCCCAGGCCCCCTCCTATCGACCGACGCGTCCTTGACACGAGCCCACGGACGCGTAACAAGTCCTGTGCTGCTCACTTCCACCGATAATTTATAAGCTTGCTAGCAGCACCATACCAAAAAATCCTGGGCTTTCGAAGATGCTCGGAGTGGGGTGGGGATGGTGAGTTGACGAGCTGGTCCGATAATGCGGGCTGGAATGCGAGCACTTGGAGCCAAAAAAACGCTATTCTCGGTCCCTCGAGGATCAGAGAATTGAATCACGAAGAAGCAGCAGAAGAGCAGATGCAAGAGAATGGAAGGTTGAAAAGGCGTAGGCAAGGATCGAGTGCGCGTGTCGAAGTCGAACTTGGAGTGGAGAGGAAGGTTGGGAGGATCGGTGGTGGTGCCTCGCCTCGCCGCTCGAAAATGGAGGTTGCCGACCGTAAGCGACAGTTCCACTTCCACCAGGACATCAACTGCTCCTGCTCCTGGCTTCCATATTCCTTGGAGCTATAATTATAGTCTGTTACCTAGAATCTAAGAGGCTTTTGAATGTGAATATCTCAGCCCTGATCTTCCTCAAGTCCCGGGTGAACGCATGGCTTAAGTAAATGGCAGTGAAGAGCAGCGCCGCTTTTTCTGTCTAGCCGCGGGCCGGGAATCTGCCGCTTGCTGACAACTTCTCAGCAAAACACATGAGAATTACTTTTGCAAGTCGCCACTTCTTGCCACTCCTTTCTCAATTTCAAACCTTTGCCGCCAGCCAACGTACGTTGGTGTTATTCTGCCTGCTTCGTCCGATTGAGTAAACTACTACTGCACGGCAACACGAGGGACCGAAACAGACACGCTTGACATCACCGCGCTTCAAGCTCGGTCTACTTTTGTATACTCATGGATAACATCCCTGGACCGAAGGCTTCTTTAAACAGATTCATTTTCTCTTAGGCATCTTCGTATGACCGCAGGTGTCAGAAGTTAGGCTCTAGAGAGACAAGAGGTTTTTGTCGAATACTGGAAACATATTTACTTGAATTCCATTATCCCGAAGCTTCATCAGCCTCAAGCAGCAGTCGCTACTCGAAGTCTTAGGGAGACATGAACTATCTTGCATGTGGTAGCTCTCGTCGTCTTTCCGGCTGTATGACCTTTAATATCATTCTACATAGGCATGAATATCTCAAAAGTTTGCCTCTATGCTCTGCTATGGTCTATCATAATCGCCCAAGTCAGAATATTAAGCAGAACCTAACGTTGTACTCAGATTATTGTACTCTGCAGCATTCCTAAGAGGGCTAGTTCGATGTTTGAACATACATAAGCTCAATCTGTATTTTTTGCGCCCTTTTGAAGTGTTGCCGCAAGAATAGCAACTAAAGTCTCAGATCCTATCTGTGAAGGGCGGATGTGAAGTGAGGACAGAGTCTCCTCCGCATTCTCCCCTCTATAAGTGGACTCTCGTCAGGCTGGCTTCGCCCATGGCAATGTGCCGGAAACGATTCACAGAGAATTTGCACCTTCATTTACAGCAGCTCATTCTGAAAGCAAGGCCTCATCTGGCCGAACTTGAGATCCGTGCAGCTTTTCAATCCTGTAGCCGGGTCAAGGTTAAAGGCGTTCGCTCTTTCCTTGCCATGCGACGTGCCTTCCGGAAAGGGGAGCGCTAAGCGAATTAATTCACTTGCTTCCTCTTCCCCAACCCTATCTCCTTTCCACCTCTCATGCATTCATGAACTACCATCATCGTCATCTCTTCCCCTCGTTCCAGCGGGGTGCCACTTTCGCAAACCACGCATCGGACGTAACAACTGCCATTGCACTCCGGCCATCCGCAATCTGATTCCAAGATGGCGAAGAAGGGAAAGAAGCCCGCTCGTCGCCCACCACCCATCCCACCTCCAACTCAAGTTCCCCGCTCTCGAGAACCTCTTCAGCTTCCCCTCCTTCAAGAGACTCTTCATCGCCCTAGTGATGAAGAGGCAACTCACCAACCAAACTCGGAGACCGAGCTCACCATCAAGCACAGTCTGGAGATTGTGAAGACTGTCATCACTGCAACTGTAGGATAATTTTGAGCAACTCGAATACACGTACTAATATACTGCATCACAGATTCTTGAAATCATCTGGATTCGGTCTGATCTCCATACTTAGTCAAGTGGTCCAAACTACCTTACTTACTTGTGACCACAGGCGTGTTTTTCCCGAACATGAATGGCAAAAATATACTTGGAATCCTACTGATCCAGACATTTGTTATGAATCGTTCTTGAAAGGTATCGGTAGCAAGAATCGACCCAACTATGAGCTCACAAACAACCTGATGTTCTGGCACTTTCCACAGCGTGGTCATACCCCCGGCCTTGACAAACTCCTTGACTGCCTTGTATGTTTGCGAACGAACCTCTTCTCGTACGCATGCTAACTGCAACAATAGGAGTCCGGAGCTCATGATGCACTTACGAAAGGCTACCTGCACAAGCTCAATCTCTCCATTGCTCGCATTGACGATGGTCCAATCACCAGAGAAAACCTCATCGAGTCTTATACCATTCAAATCTCTTATGAGAGCGGCAATGTGACATCTCAAATCTATACTGAGACCAGACAGACGAAGTCCGGCAACTCGGGACCAGGTACCCTAATAGACATGAAAACAGGAGCCCGGGAGCTGATTGATAACCTTGCTGAGGACCTCTGGAGCACCTCCAAGAAGGGTGGACTTAAGAACTATCCTCTGCCCGGTAAGTGTGCTTGCACGGAATGCTCATTTGATGTCTTGTGCTAATATATGTTGGCCATAAGCGTCCTTTCGAATGGTCATGACGATGGGTTATACTGAACAGACACCATCCGCTTATCAAGCTCCTCGTTTTCAGCAAGGTGATGAACATGCTTCACTCATCACCAATGTGGGCACTTTCCCAGAGAAGTACACGTTCAACACTGGTCATCACGGGTACGCATGATGCAGTGCACTTGAGATAATACTGTCAGCTGACCGCTCGAAGTGTCGCAGTCGGCTTGCATCTGCCAGGAGAAGTAGCTAAGCATTCAACTCAAACTCACCAGAGTACTGAAAATGGTGACCCTGGTCCAAGTCGCCCTTCTCGTTACGCACAAAATCCCACTACGACTAGTGTGCGCAATCGGCAGAACTCCATGCTTTCAGAATCCGAGGGTGGGCACACGCACCCAGAGGCTATTAGACAATTTGGTGGCATGGTAAGAATGACCCCACTTCCAAACACGAGCCAAATTTAACTTTATATCGCCAAGGGTGTTTTCAGGCAACCCAATACGGAGACACAAGATACCCGACCACTGCATAGGTCATCCTTGGCCGCGCCACGCACTCCTGTTGAGAGCCGTCGTTCTGCACAATCACAGCCCAGACCCAAATACCCCCCTTATACACAAAACATGCTTGACTTTCTCGACAGCCAGGGTGACGTTGATGGATTCGCAGACCTTGAATGTGACTGCGGTGTAGAGAATGAGGCTGAAGACAAGGTAATTCTTGCGGATCTCAAGTACATACTTGGCTAACAGCTGCAGCTGTTTTGCAAGAAGTGTAAAACCTTCCAACATCCTCAATGCTATGGCTATCACGATGATCATCACCCGATGTACATTATCTGCTATAAGTGTCTCTTGCATCCAGATCATGCCCCCGACGAGGAAGAGCTGTATCAAGAAATGCGCCAGTTGTGCGTCAAGAGACGAATCTTGACCTGCCTGACAGAAACCGACTCTCCGGTTCATATCAAACGAATTAACGAATATTCCAGTAAGCATTTCAATGAGCGAAGTCATCCCTTTCCCATGCTGACTCTAGTCTTGCAAGGCGGCGACCCTGATCGGCTGCGAGATACTGAAGTATTCTTGGCGGAGTTGCAACATGAAGGTTTTGTCAGACTGGCAGAGGGGCTCCTCCAAGACAAAGACTCAATGGCATTTTATACGCTAGATGTAGACGAGGAAATGGTTCGCAGCCACTACTTCCGCCCAGAGTACAAGATCAGCCACCATGTACGTATCTTCGATTCTGTACAGGCCATTTGTCTGACGAGATCTCTATAGTTTGCCGTGCCAGAAACACCTTCCTCTTTTCGAAAGAACGAGAATTTGAGCGGTGATGCCCCGAACGGTAGTGGAAAATCACCTTCGAATGCCCGCACCCCTTCCGATGTTCAGTCAATTTCTCGACATGCTCAGCGACTGTACGCAGCGGCAAGCAGCACCCAAGACACATCCAGCCATCCGTCTCGGTCTCGCAGAAGCTCCCAGACTTTCAGCTCTAATGCGTCTCCACAAAGAACTCGGGTGATCACTCCCGAGGACCGTCGTAGCTCATCCAAGATGAAGCGTACCGCAGGTCCGCACGTCGATGGCCGTTCTCCTAAGCGCCCTTATACTGCCATGAACAGCCCATGGTTCATCAGAGCTAACGAACATGAATAAATCGTTCAGGACCAACGAGGACCCTCCAGATCGGTACATACATATATGCTTGTTGCAACTCGTGTATCTGGACTATGGACTTAAGAATCATGGCAGATATTTGCTGGAATATTGAACACTTGCCGACTTTGCCGTTTGGAGCATGTTTCACCAATTAGCTCCGAAGAGATGTAACAATATCAACAGGTAGCTGTAGCTTTAGCTTTGAACCTTACTCAGATATAAAAAATAGCTCTACCGATCAATCTACACAAAACTCCCGTTTCCTCCTGGAGAGCGCTCCTTCCTTGGCGTGCAATGTCAAGTGCGTGCCTGACTTGTCAAGACCCATATCTGCGAGGAGCATGAGTCGAGTAGCAAGAATACAAGCATCCAAAACAAGACAACGCCCACGAGGTTTTGGGCGGGGTAGATTGGTCATTTGTCAGATTGCCAGCTCGAGACATCACGTCAAACGAGGGGTAGTTAATTGTCCCCACGCCCTTATGCTTCCGTATCGTGCTTGAGGGCGTGGAACAGCAATTGTACAAAAGTCATCATGCTATAGATAGCATAGAGTAGTAGAAGAAGTTCCCAAGAACGGCTGGCAGATCCTTTTTTCCAATAGTACGAGCAATTCTTCGGCAGTGGCTTGACAGGGAGCGGGTTGAGGGTTTGCACCAAGTGGTGTCCGAATGTCTCGCCGTTGATGTCTTGCGCCGATCTGCTCTAATTTCCACACCATTGAAGGTCCTGAAACCGATTCGCTGCCTTTCCTGGTTCGCCAGCTAGGGCTTGAGGGGTCTGCCAGGGGAAGTGGGACTCTGGGAGCTTCTTGCGATGCACCGGACAGTGCTGCGGAGATTTTCTGGGACATGTTTCCTCAATGGCAGTCACCCGACGTGGTTCGGCTCACATTTCCTTACGCATGGGCGAGGCGCAACTTGCTTTTGCAGAAGGTCGACGTCGGGCCATGCATTAGAAAGGAGAGGGTCCCGAAAAGGAGGGGTTTGAGAGGTGAAGGATAGGTGGAGGGTCATCCCAAAGTGCCGCGCCCGCCGAGATGCTCGGATCTGCTGCAACCTCACATCCACCCCTGAATCGCAGGCCCGAGGCAAGCTTGCACTCACAAAATCAAGATACAGTAGTAAGATCAGATTCGCGGAGCGGAAGCTGGCACGAGTTCGGGGATTTGGACAGGAGCTTAGCGCACTATTGGATTTAGCCTGCCGCCGCCCCGGCAGTGGCAGTGGACGAGAAGACATCATCATCGCAGAGTCGTGGAGTTGCGGGCATGGGACTGGGAGGGCAGCTCAGCAGGGGCAGAGGCATCGCCGAAAAAGTTGCTCCGAAGGGGAAGCAAACTCGACACCGCACCTCTCGAACGGGCGAAGCTCCAGGGTCCCGACTCCCAAGCTGCCCATGCCATGATACCAGCCAGCGCCAGCCGCGCGCTGGGCTGCCCAGAGCCTGTCGTGTTCCACATCGCAAACAGATTGCTGATTGACACGGCGGTGACTTGCAGGCACTACCCCGGCCCCTGGCCAGCTCCTCAAGATCCCTGAGCTGAAATGATTGACACTAAACGAGAAGCGGTAGGGCAGCCTTTGCAGGGGCTCCAGCAGCCAGGGAGGCTCCACGAATTGCCCATTCAGATTGCTTTTAGCACGGCCATTCCTCCATCTGGTACTATATGAGATATGCCCGAGCGTCCTTCCACTTCAGTTCCGTTTCTTGATGCTCGCCTTCCGAGTGCGTCTTGTCTGCTGTTGCTGCTTCGTGGAAGAGCAGATCTCACTGAATGTCGTCGTCTGCATGAAACGACATCTTCTGCCACCCTCATCCAGTCCTTTCTCGACCCCGCTGCGGAGATCTGCCTGCACCTCTTGATCTGTGGTCCTCATGATGTCTCACTGAGAGAGTCGAACACCACCGGTCTTGCCTCTGACCGGACAAGTCACATTTCCTCGAGCAGCGGCCAGGAAGCAATTCGACTCGATACTGGCGAAGAGCTGCCAATCAACGATCCCGCCTCTCACTCGGGACTGCCGCCGCCATGGGAAGAACCTCCAAGTTCCATTTTCCCATGCCCGGGAGAAAACACACTTCAGGCAAGGACAATATAACCACGAGCGCGCCGACGATCAGCACAAGCAACAGTCTATCGAAGGCCCAAAGATTTTTGGGGACGGACAACGATCTCAATATCGATTCGCCAACCCGTGAAGATGGGCATCCATGGCGGTATCCGGGTTCCAGGTCGAGTGGCATGAGCATATCAATATCAGAGTCTACACAATCGACAAACGAAAGCGGGAGTGTTCATGATTCACAATTAGATCTGTTAGATGACGAGTCAGGCGTCTTTCCCCGCGTCCCCCATGGGAAGGCATCGTCTACATTACTTGGTCAGCGTTATGCTGATGATGGAGCCTCGACAAACGCGAGTATTAACAGTCGTTTGAGAAATGAAGGTTCGTCTTCAACTCTCCGGTCATACTACGATCGCCAGAAATCACCACTATCGATTTCTCAGCAGACTTCAAACTCATCCGCGAGAGATCTGGCGTTGAGAAAGGGTTTCCCGCCTATCATCCAAAGGAGTCCTCTACTACAAGTCGAATCTTTCGATCCCTTTGACCAGCAATTTTCAGAAAAACAGCATCAAGTCTTCGAGAATGATTTTCATGTTGGTGGATCGAAGGAAAAGAGCTCGAGAAAAAAGCCCGCACGATTAGACCTGTCGATGCTCTTTCCATCTCGGAAAAATGGCAAGAAATCGGATAGCGAGTCTGTGACACAATCACCGTCATCAATAACGACCAATCTTTCTCAAAGTCAAGAGGGCCAACCGATCCCCGGGTCTGGACGCCGAAAATTGACAAAGGTCTCGTCGAAAGAGTCGTTGCAGTCACAGAAACACAGCATTCGTTCCAATCAATCAGAGGATCGAAGGTCTCGTCACACTGCCGGCACACTGGAGCATCTGTATGACCACTATGAAAATATGCCACCGCGTTCTGCTCGTATGGACCGTATACCTGAGTCAACTATTCCCGATCGTGATGAAAGTAGAACATCAAAAGCCGATCAGCCATCCCGCTTGACGCCGAAATCAAAGCCCTCGAACAATCGAGAATCATATCTGAGCCCATCCAACAGCGAATCGTTCTCTTGGAAAAATGTTAGAGAGAGCATGATTTCTCCCCCATGGGAATCCTCAAGTGCTGCAAGCTTCTCCAGCCACAACACGAAAACGTCACGACGTACGAGTACCAGTGTATTGTCTAATTCAGACCTCAAGCAGAGAAGTGTATTATCATTGTCATCAGACTCTGAAGGAGATTCGGAAGGCGAGCCAGTTAGATCTCCACGTGTGCCATCCCAAGACAACAAAGCCCTACGAGTACTGAACGGATCGTCCGAGACGCCCCAAGAAAGCCGGCGTACTCAAATTCAAAGGTCCGAAGGATTAACAGCAAGACAACACGGGCACAGAAAAGGCTCTGCCAAAGGAACCCCTTTCCTCGCCATCCCGGAGTCATCGATCCCAATCACCCGTATAACTGGGCCCTGGTCTCCCTCGCATGGTGAAGAGTTGCAAACATCGTCTGATCGTCATCGGGGGAATTCTCGAACGACTGGTCCGAAGGAAAAACGGTCGTCCAGAAAGGGGTCTTCAATTGCGTCTGGAAGATCATCTCATCAAGAGCCGACCCCTCCGCTCTCCCCCACGTCAGTCGAATTCCGTCAATCTTCATCACGAAGCAGTCGATTCATGGCCGTCACAAAGCAAGAGGAGGCATTGTTAGAGGCTTTGCGCCAGAAACGGGCAAGGATGCGAGAAAAGATAATTGAAGAGCACGAGACAGCGAAATCTCCACCGCAAATTCCAGAACGGGTGGCTTCACGATATTCTACGACATCGAGCGTCAGCACGGTTCGCGACAATAGGGGCGCCAATGAGGGGCAGAAGGTGCTTCTATATCTCGATACCCCAATCTCCGAATCTCAAGCAATTGACACAGCGGAACCCTCGCCTGACTTGAGCGACTTCCTGAGCTTTGGTTCAGATGAGGAGTCGACACCACGGACCTCTTGGGCTTCCCCTTCGCGAGGCCATGCGAGGCCAGATTCTGCCGTGTCACCGCATCCTAGAGGATCAAAG
>Ga0302140_10012453_pt1 | contig 10426 bp, 10 predicted proteins | sample I_Bog_E1_1_FD_202095 | JGI IMG/M metagenome (GOLD analysis project Ga0302140, IMG submission 202095) | Peat permafrost microbial communities from Stordalen Mire near Abisko, Sweden - I_Bog_E1_1 | ecosystem: Environmental > Terrestrial > Soil > Wetlands > Peat | place: Sweden: Abisko, Stordalen...
ATCGTAGCAGTGGTTGGTTTGGTAATTTTCGTGAGTCCTGCGATTGCGCAGCAACAGAGCGCATCGCCTGGGACTGCACCGTCTGCGACGACGGCAAAGCCGTCTCCGGCAGCGGTGCAGCCGGGTACCGTACTTATAGCTCTGAGTTATTGGAATCCGATGGCTGTTGATCCCGACTGGGAGCGAGATCGGACTCCTCGGATGTCGGCATCGAGAAGCAAGGTTGCAACGCCAAACTACGCGCGAAGTGCGTCATTATAGCCACCGGCGCAGACTACAGTCGAATCGACGCCGATGAGTACGCCGATGGGCAGGAAGAACGATCGCCGGGCGGAGATCCATCGTGAGTGATCCGGCGCAAGGCCGCCGGCGGCAATGACGCAGTGGATGTGCGGATGAAACTGCAAGCGCTGATTCCAGCTGTGAAGCACGCTGAAGAAACCGATCTCGGCACCGAGATGCCGTGGATCATGAGCGACTTCAAGCAGGGTCTCGGCGCTGGCTTGGAAGAGCAGGTTGTAGACCAGCCGCTTGTTCTGCAAGGCGAGCGGGGCCAATTCCCGCGGCAGTGTGAAGACGGCGTGCACATAGCGAGTGGGCAGCAGTTCGCCCTCGCGCGCCTTGAGCCAGCGTCGACGCGCGTTGCCCTGGCATCTTGGGCAATGCCGATTTCTGCATGAGTTATAGGAGATCCTGGCCGTATATCCGCAGCCGGTGCAGCGGTCGCGATGTCCGCCCAGTGCAACCGTGCGACAGCGTGCGATGGCCAGCAGCACCTTCTGGTGTTGCCAGTTGATCCACCTGCGGCTGTGTTCAACAAATGACTGTCCAGCACAGCGAACGATGTCGGCCATCTCCATGAGAGGCCGACTCATGAACTGTGCTTGTGTCCTCCTTGTGAAGAAAGCATGAGGGCATCGAGCGGGCTGGCGGTCGCGCTGAGGTGCCGTTGCGAGAGATGCAGATAGACGGTAGTGACTTCGAGGTCGCGATGGCCGAGCAGGATCTGGATCGTGCGCAGGTCCGCTCCGGCCTCAAGCAGATGTGTCGCGAAACAATGCCTCAGAGTGTGCGGATGGATGTGCCTGTTGTCGAGCCCGGCCCGCTCAGCAGCGATCTGGCAGGCAGTCCATAGGACCTTGGTGGTCACCGGGTAACTTGCCGTGTGCCAGCGGTTGCCAGGGAATAACCACTCCTTCGGCTTGCGCCGAAGTCCGCGCCAGTAAGTGCGCAGCTCTTCGAGCAGCCTCGGGCTGAGCATGACATCGCGGTCCTTGCCGCCCTTGCCCTCGCGGATGTGAACCACCATCCGCTGACTGTCGATGTCACTGACCTTCAGGTGAGCCGCTTCTGCGCGGCGTGCGCCGGTGGCATACATCGTCATCAACAGGATGCGGTGAAATGGGCTATCCGCGGCGTCGATCAGCCGCCCCACCTCCTCCTGGCTGAGTACCCCGGGGAGGTGACGCAACTTCTTCGGATAGGGCGTCTCTGCAATGCTCCAGTTGCGCTTCAATACGTGGATGTAAAAGAACCGTAGCGATGCCAGCCGCAGGATGACGGTGTTCGGGCTGTACTTCAACTTGGAGAACAGCATCGCCTGATACTTGCGAATGTCTTCAGGTCCAAGCTGATCGGGCGGACGGCGAAAGTACCGGCTGAAGTGCGCAACGCCGTGAAGGTACGTGCGGATGGTTGTGGCAGCGAAGTTGCGTCGTTGCAACTCCTCAAGCATGAGCTGACGTAGTTGGTTCACAGAGAGTTCCTCCTCTGCGAACCAAACTACCGGGACAGCCACAAATGTCGACTCAGGAACACGCGAATGCGTCCGCCGCCGCAGCGGCTTCGTTCAAGTCGGCATGGCGACTGGGATATCGGGCTCTCTGGCCCGCTGAGGGCTCCAGTCGCAAACGGCGTTTGCCGGGACCAATCCCTCAATTGCCGCCGATGGATATGACGCAATTCCGTTGTGGGCGCAAAACTGAGGGATTGCACAAAGACCAAACCGGCTAGACTGATGAAGAATCCCCGCTCGTTCCGGGGCGGTCCCGAGGTCGGATTTAGCCGATGGCAGAATGATGTATTTCCATTATCATGGGGGCCCAAGTGCCGCAAGATTTGATATCTCTGGCCAGATCTCGTTTTGAGAACCTAACAAGCGCGGAAACACTGGCGATCAGGGCCGCCGCGGTCGGGGAAGTCGCCGCCTGCGGCCCAATCTCGGAATATACCGATTCCCTGGACCCCTTCAAGCTCAACATCGATTGGTCAAAAAGAGTGATCCGGGCCGATATTGTGCGCTGGTTATGCCTCGAGGGTGGAACAACGGAACTAGTTCCACGCAGCGGGATTCAGATCTTCGCCGCCATGATTGTTGGTGAGCTCGATATGCAGTACTCGTTGACACCGTTTCCGCTCACTCTGCAAAGCTGCTTCATTACAGACACTATCTCGTTCAAGAATGCACGTCTCTCTTCGTTGATCCTCTCAGGAAGCCACGTTTCGCGAATCCTGGCCGACGGTTTAGAAGCAAAAAATAACGTTCTCTTGAACAAGGGATTCGAATCAACGAGTGAACTAGTGTTTCGAGATGCAAAGGTTGGAGGAGGCTTCAATACTACGGGCGGCATCTTCAGGAACCCTGAAGGAATGGCTTTAGGGTGTGACAGGATGCGTGTCGAGGGTAGCGCCTTCATTTCCCGCGCCGAAATAGGGATGCAGAGCCAGTTCTACGGGGAGGTTCGGTTCGCCGGAGCCCAAATTGGGAGCAACTTGGAATGTGATGGCGGTTCGTTTGAGAACCTCACCGGCCCTGCAATAACGGCGGACAGGCTCACCACGAACGGTGGCGTGACCTTGAGAAATGGTTTCACGGCAAAAGGCGAAGTCCGATTCCAGAACGCAAGTATAGGAACCGCCTTCGACTGTAGCCATGGCACCTTCTTCAATCCAGATGGCAAGGCATTGAATGCCGAAGGCGCACGAGTAGGCGGTAGCGCATTCTTCGCCGGACAGTTCATGTGTACTGGCAGCCTCCATCTCTGGGGTTTTGCGGTAGATGGGGGCGTCCAGTGCCAAGCCGGGAAGTTTACGAAGATGGACCTGCGCAGAGCTTCAATCAAAGGACCGCTCCGCTGGATTGATATAACCAACCCAGGTGAGACGGATCTTGATCTTAGGGACGCGACAGTCGGATCGATCGAGGACACGGAGGAGAGTTGGCCCCGGTCGGGACACCTGCATATTGAAGGCCTGAGATATGAGCAGTTCGTGAATCGACCGAACGACGTCGAGATGAGGTTGAAATGGCTGCGACTGGACACTTCAGACTCATCGCGGCCGTATCAACAGCTTGCTACGCTCTATTCTGAACTCGGCGAACCTGCGATCGCTCGCCGAGTTCGGTATGAAATGGAGGAGAGGCGATATCGTGGTCGCTCTCAATTCCTCGGCTTCCTGCTCAAATTGACGATTGGTTATGGATACCGACTTGGCAGGGCCGGCTGGTGTCTGGCCGTGATCTGGATACTGGGATTCATCCTCAGTTGGAGCGGGTACGCGCACGGTCTGATCGTTCCTACCGACAATGATGCGTACAAATATTTCGTCGTTCATGGGGAGGCGCCTCCGCAATACCAGAGATTCAGTTCGGCAATCTACTCAGTGGAACACTCAATTCCTGCGCTCAGCTTGGGCGTGTCGTCGGCATGGTCCGCCAACATCCCAGCGGATAACGTGCGGCCACGAATAGACCGAGGCCTCCGCTGGTGGTTCTGGCTGCAGACCGCCTTAGGTTGGGTACTTTCGATCTTCTTCGTGGCTGGCCTAACCGGGCTGGTCAAAAGTGATGCCTAGCTGTTGGCGGTGTGTTCACAAGCGCCCAGATATCGTCAGCGAACAAGGGCTTTGCTTGGACCTTATTCAAGCCAACTTTGCAGTCAGTGGCCGGACGGCACATCTGTCGCTAAGCGGTCGGTACCCGTAAGTCGGCCAGCGTCATGGGATCCTGGGACTGAAACTGGGATCGAATATCCCCGGCGCCATCGGCGTTTCCGAGGACCTATTCTGTAATTGGCCAGTAAATCCACGGCCACCGGGCGGTTTGGGAACTCTTCGGGCATTCCGCTACTTACTCACTCCAAAGTCTAGCCAGGTAAGATCCTGCCCGTTTGATAAGGGTCCCGAAAACGGTCTTTCTGAACTCCCTCAAATCAACGTTCCCATCGGGAGAATCTGGCCGTTTAACAAGCTGTGGATTGTGGAGGAGCAATTCTTCATCGCGAACAATGCGGAAGCTCGGTCCCCCTGGACAGAGGAAAGATAGAACTTTGAACGGTTAGAGTGCGCTCTGCTTCGTTTTACGCCAAGGTTCCAATCCCTTGGTGGTCAGGAATGCGTCCCCAAGCAGCGACAAGAAATGCCGGAATCCAATGCGCCTCAACTGCGGTTGATTCAGCTTTTAACCGTTCGAGCAGGGAATCAATTCTCACATCAGCTGGTGTTGTGACGCCCCGCTTCTCCGCCAGCGGTAACAGATTCTTCATAATGTCAACCAGGAAGAGATGCGCGAGCGGATCAGAGCCGTCAGTAACTTGCCCTTCTCTGACAATCCTTGCTGACTGAACCCCGGCATCGCGGAATGTTCTCGCAACCTTGGCAGCATTTGTAATCATGCCTCCCCGGCGAAACGTCTCAATGACCCACATTGAAACTTGTTCGAGTAAAGGGAGCTTCGGCTGTGACCAGCAAGCTTCGTCCTGATCATATTCATGGAATGCCACAATCCCGCCGTGACGCCCATAGCTCATTAGGGTTCGAAGTACAGCTGCCGGATCTTTTTGAAAGACGAGCACGAGTCGCCCTACCACAGCGTCAAACTGCGTGGTTCCAAGCATCTCGCGCACCGTCACTTCATCAGCCTCGAAAAAGCTCACTGTTTGGATACTCAACTCAGCTGCCCGAGTTCGGGCCTTGAGGACCGCTTCAGCGGATCGGTCGAAGGAAACCACGGTTCCAGACAATCCAACAAGATCTGCAGCAACAAAGGCTACGTCACCTGCGCCGCCACCAAAGTCGAGCACTCGCATACCTTCTCTAAGCCCCGCACGCACGAAAAGCTCACGTGTGAGCTTACGGAAGTAATCCCCCTGTCGCTCAAGCCGACGAATTTCGTCATGTGAATGACCAAGTGCGTATTCGGATTGATTGCTTTTTTCCATCACAAACCATCCTCCATCCACTATGCTTATTGGCAGCATAGCACCCACATCGGGCACAAGGGAACTGCCTCTTAGCAGCTCTCTGGCGACGGATGACTGTGCGTCCCTGAAGCGAACAGCATCCGATCAGCGGTACTGCCCACAGGTAGTTGCCGTGGAGGTGGGTTGCAGATAAGGACCGGACCAGAGATGGCCGAACAACCACAGAACGATCTGAACATCCAGAGCCCCCCGCGAAAAGAGGCGCCTCAATTAACAGCTGACGCCAAAACACCAGAACAAAGTGCCGTGACTCAAAGTGATGACGTTACGCTCGACCCAAAAGCTAGCTTAGAACCGGCCCTAAAGCTCGTCGTAGCGCTGATCGGCCTAGCATACGGTACAGGGTATCTGGTGGTTTTGACATTTCTGGACAGTTACGGAATCCACGAATCGGGTGGGGAGCTCTTCAAATTACGCTATATCTACGTAGGTGCGCTTGCGCTTGCATGTCCAGTCGCTATGGCGTTCGCACTTCAGGGGCTATTCTCAGGCAAGCATAGGATTCCACCAGGATCTGTTGCATCAAAGTTGAGCCATTTCTTCTCGAGGCTCATAGCGCCCGCCGAGAACATGCCGGCCTCGCTTATCATTATGCTCTTGAATCTTCTCGTAGTCTTTTACTGCATCATTGTTTTCGCACACCCCGGAATGTTCGCGAAACAGCAGGTCCTCATCAACTGCCTATACGTTCCGCTCCTTTTAACGCTATTCTTGCGGCTGATCTTTGGTGAGAGATTTCTTTGGTCGCGCAGACTTAACCTTTTTCGATGGCTGCTCGCGATCGCGACGCTTGCAATATCTATCCTCATCTTAAGAGGAATTGACTTTTGGGCAATTGCAAAAGGAAGAGCTTACAACTACATTGTCTTGCAGGTTCTCTTCTTCTTCTTTGTTTACCGATTCACAAAATGGTCCCCTCTTGGCACAAGCTCGAAAGAACAATTTGCTCGACTTGTAGTGCGGGTGATGGTGTTGGGCCCGATCTTTCTCTTAGGCATTTTCTCGTTCTCACACACCGTTTATAACCATATACCAGCTGAAAAGGGTGGAGGCGATTTTAGCGAGCTTCCGGATGCCCGAGTGTGCTTCTCGGATACGTATCGAACAAGCATTCCTACAGGGTTGCTTGCAGGCGCCAATCAGCAACCTTCATGTACAGTGGCTGTAAAGGTGCTCGAAGAGAGTTCAACTGACGTTTATGTCGCTCGATCCTCAGATCGCGGAGCTATGTCTGTGACGGACGCACCAAACCCAGCTGTGCTATGGGGATCCGGAAGTTACCGTCCTGTGGTCTTCGACATTAGTCGGAGTGCTGTTAGCAACATTGTCATTCTCAACGACGGAGACACCAAAATATCCCCAGAAGCGCCTGTTCCTGCGCAGGCATGTAAAGACACCGACCCAACGCCTCAAGCCGTTTCAGTGCCCGTCAAGGGGAAGTTGCCTGAGAGCAAGAGTCAATGAAGCACCTGAGAATACCCCGTCCTCTTTCGAACCGACATTGCTCTATTTTGGATGAGGGAGTTGTTATGGCCGGTAGATGGTATTCCGGCAGCCCCGTTTCGAAAAAAAGGGCTGGCCGGCTCCTCTGCCGGGTTTTTTGGATTAGAATCCGATAAGTAATTGGATGTCGGCTTCTCAACTGCTTTCCTTGATTTGTGGGCTCTGGTTCGATAACCGGCAACCCGGCTACTACCGTTCGCGCTCCGGCTCTGTTCGCCTGCGCGGATCTAGGTTGACGATTGTGGCGGGTTCGTCGAGCTGGGGGAGGACGCGGCCAGTAGCCTGGCGCGCTTTCTCTGTCTCCGGGTTGAGAAATGCGATTGTCTCTCGCGTGACCTCGCCTGTCGGTTTTGTGATGACCGTCTGGATGTCGCGGTATTGGAATGCTTGGGATGCGTCATCGCGCGAAACTTCGCGGATATGGACGGCAACGGCATTGCCGGCACGGAGCTCGTCAGCCCATCGTTGCTCTTGTTTGAAGTAAGCGCCGCCACCCTGGTTCATCAGGTGATTTTGCAGGCTTAGGTTGCCGGCGATCTCGGGACCGCCAAAGCGATGGGCGATAAGATGTCCAGCGTGATAGCCCGTTCCTTGGGAGAGAGCGCGTTGCGCCGCGGTATCGCGCGCCTGAGAGCCGCGCGGCGGCAGGTCTAAGCGGCCCGCCGCATGTTTGACGGTTACGCCGGTCTGTTCGTCCCGTTCCTGCCAGAAGCGAAGTGCTCCGTGGTGCTCGACGTGCTGGGAGTCTCTTCCCTCTCGAAGCTGTTCAGGGTCTTGAGCATTTTCTCGATCTGTGGATCGGGGCCGGGTCTGCGGGGATAAACCTGCTGCCTGACGATAGGCTTCCTCGGAGATGGTTCCTGCTTCGCGATGTTGTTCGATGGCATCTGTGAGCCGTTTGCGGATTTCGTCATAGGATCCTTCTTTCTCGAGGATGCTCAAGGCATCCCATCCATCATATTTGATGGTGTTGTTAAGCCCGGGGGTTCTGTCGAAGACAGTAAGCTTCACCTGGTCGCCAAAGGTGTCGCGGATCGCGGCAAGGCCGGTGGGGAGCTGGGCGTGAATGGTCGCCATAGCGTGTGCGCTCGACCCGCGGCCTTCGCGGTCGAACCGGCTGAGAGTGTTCTGGAGGGCGAACTCGGGCGCACTATGTACGACGACGATCTCGGGCGTGAGGCCGGTATCGAGTACGGTTTGAATTTTGTCGATAGCGGCTGCGGGCGTAGCGAGCTGGCCCTCGTAGACGGCGCGGATATGAGGTTCTAAGCCATCGCCCTGCACAATAGAGCTGGTTTTGCCTGCTCCCGGTGTGCCAGTGAGGAAAATGACGGTGTTGCGCTCCGGGTGCGAGGAATCCGCGATTGCGGATTCGAGCTGGACGGCGGCGAGAACGGCAGCGCTGTTGTGTAAGGGGCTATTGTAGCGAGTGCGGCTCTCTGGAGAGGCGGCATATTCAGGGAAGGTCTCTTTGAAGAGGTCGCTACAGACATAGCGGCCTCCCTGGGATTCTGGAAGCGCCCTGTAACGATCAAGGTATTTGAACGTGTCTTGCTCTACGTCCGTTGCAATGCGCTCCTGAATCTCGGCTCGATCCGGTTCCGGATAGCTGTTGCGGCGTATCTCGGGAAGCGGAATCTCGTAGCTTCCCGCAATGTAGGCGACGAGCGGAGCGAGATCTCCTTCGTTATGCGCGATACGCGCAGCATCGTTGAACGCTTTCACGCGCGCCTGGTCTGGAGTCTGTAGGTCGATCCCCCAGCGAATAGTATGCCCGACCTGTTCTGCGAGCTGCGCGATAAAAGCGCGTTGCGTGCGTCCGTTGCCTTCGGCGAACGGATGGATTGCGTTCAGGTCGCGTAGCAGCTCGGCTGCGCTTGCGGCGAATTGAGCGCGATCCTGGCCGATGAAGTAATCCGCATCGGCCAAGTCTAGGAGGCGCGAGCGAAGCTGGTAATCAATATCGACGGCGCGCGTGAAGCGTGTGGAGCCGTCGTCCCGCCGCATGTCCGTGAGGCGTGACTGTCCGGCCCACGAGTAGACATCCTGAAAAAGATGGCGGTGAATCGCCTTGAAGTGGGCGGCATCGAAAGTGCCTTCGATGGGATTCTGGCTGAATTCATCGAGGCGGGCGAAAACGGCGCGAGTCTCGCCTAATGCAAGGCCCGCCGCTGTCTTGGCTCCTAGCTTGTTTTCGAGGATGCCTGTCTCTGGATTGATGTAGGGGTCAATCGGCATAGGCGGGCGGGGATTATTCGAGCGGCAGGGCGAGAAGCTCCTCGCGCATCGTCTTGTTGTCGATCTCACCATCAATGTACCGGTGGACGATCTCCATTTCAGCGCTACCGAAGCTCTGTCCCTCAATGGCGTTGCTGGCGAGGGCAGAGGCAACCGATGCGCGGCGCTTGCCAATGCCGGTGGGAGTCTTGTCAATTGTGGCGGTCGTGCTCATCGCGGTTGTCCTCCTCATCTCTTATTATAGTGGGATTTTGACTCATACTCACAGCCAAATCCGTGTCTGTCGCCAGTGGCATAAACACCAGCGTTTATGCTCGAAATCCTCGGAAAATACGTAGTGTTCCCTCCCTGTTGTTTTTGCTTTTCATGCCGTGGGCGGCATGTACACCTACATGCCGGAGGCCTCCTGGCGAAGGCGGGGCCACGAGCCGCAAGGGCGGGGTATTTCCCACCCTAGCCTGTGCGTAGGGCGGAGCGGAGGTCTGTACAAGCGGAGCGCGGAAGACTGGAGAGACCCTTGCGGGGCGCAAAGGGGCAGCGCCCCTTAGCGGCTCTATCTGGAGTCCGTTGCGCTCTGCTACCCTAATAAGTTGAATCGAAGAGATTTGCACGACAAGGATTTGGACCGTGAAACGTGCCGCGAATGTGCGCAAACAAACAGGAACGAAGACGCGTGCCCTCCACAAGCTATCTATCCGTCTGACCGCGACTATCGACAGGGAGACCAGGGCTGAGGTCAACAAGCAAGGCGAGCTGTCAAACCTAATCACCGACGCCATATTTGGCGTGAATCTGTTGAATATGGAGGTCGTTGACTTGGGCCGGGCACGGGACCAAAGGCTGAAAGTCACCGTGAAGCAGACGCAGGTAAGTGTTTCGGACGACACATACGAAAGAGTCGCCAAAGCGGCCGCCACGCGCGGCTGCTCGTTGAACTCCATTGTGAATAGTGCTCTGCTGGCCTTTCTGCGAAAGTCGGCAAACAAAGCGGCGTTGGACCGGCGGCAGGCCGAATGAGATTGGGCTGGCGCTGATTCCGAACAGGTTGCGCCGGATCTCAAAACTCCGACAGCCAGGAGACGCCGGCGTCGCGGGCCTCTTGATAAATCTGAGTGTTATCTGCCCCCTCCCGAGGGGTAAATATCTGACGGCCGATCTCTACTTCTTTTCTTTTCGAGGCGTCCAAGACAAAGAGGCGAAGTCGGAAACCTTCGCCGATTGAAGCCGGTAACGGCTCGATCTGGTAGCGGGGCTGCTGCACATTCTCGCTGAGGCCGAGCCAAGGTGCAAAGCGCGATTGCATTAGGGTGTGCGTTCCGCTGTCTGCCATTTGTATGTCTCCTCTTCAGGGTAGGGGGAAGGGCCGTGTACGCCGTTGATAAACTGGCCGTTAAGCTGAAGACACCGTTCGCAAGGCAGCGATT
>Ga0302140_10012457_pt1 | contig 10425 bp, 7 predicted proteins | sample I_Bog_E1_1_FD_202095 | JGI IMG/M metagenome (GOLD analysis project Ga0302140, IMG submission 202095) | Peat permafrost microbial communities from Stordalen Mire near Abisko, Sweden - I_Bog_E1_1 | ecosystem: Environmental > Terrestrial > Soil > Wetlands > Peat | place: Sweden: Abisko, Stordalen...
CCTTGCCCGCACGCTGGGTGGCGGCCTGAAAGACCTCGATGAAGGTCTTGCCGATGATTTTGCGTTTGCGTTCGGGATCGGTCACGCCCTTGAGGCGCGCGAGGAAAAGTTTGGTGGCGTCCTCGTATTGCAATTTGATGCGGAAACTTTTTCCGAACACCTGGCGGACCACATCGGCTTCGCGCGCGCGCAATACGCCGTTATTCACGAAGATGCAGGTGAGTTGGTCGCCAATGGCTTTGTGAAGCAGCGCGGCGGCCACGCTCGAATCCACCCCGCCGCTCAAGCCGAGGATCACCTTTTCCCGGCCGACCTGCGCGCGGATTTCTTCCACGGCCTGGTCGGCGTACTTGCGCATGGTCCAGCCCTTACCGCAACGGCATATGCCATGCACAAAATTGGCAATGATTTCCTTGCCGCGCGGGGTGTGCACGACTTCGGGATGAAACTGGAGGCCGAAGAATTTTTTATCGCGATGTTCGATGGCGGCGAATTCGGAATTCCCGGTCACGGCCACGGCTTTGAAACCATCGGGCAGCCTGGTAAGTTTGTCCCCGTGCGAATTCCAAACCTGCAATGACCTGGGCAATTTGGCGAACAGGGGGCAGGCGTTGTCTTTCACGGTGAGCGTGCCCTTGCCGTATTCGCGCTTGAGGCCCTTTTCCACTTTTCCGCCCAGGAAGTGTGCCAGGAGCTGCACGCCGTAGCAGACGCCCAGCACTGGCAGGGCCAAGGCGAAAATGTTTGGGTCAGGCAGCGGCGCATTGGCGGCATAGACGCTGGAGGGTCCGCCGGACAGGATGAGGCCACTTGGCTTCATCGCCGCGATTTCCGGTGCGGGCGTCTGGTAATGGACGATAACTGAATAGACGTTGCACTCGCGGACCCGCCGGGCGATGACCTGCGTGTATTGCGAACCGAAATCCAGGATGACGATTGTTTCAGTCATGACGAAGCCATTATTTTTCCCGCTGACCCGCCCCATGGCGAGCGAAAAATGTTTTTATCATTGGTGGATTTTGCTAATGGATACGCAAAATGACTGCGTCCAGGAAGAGCGCCGGACCGGCACCCCTGAATCCGCTCGGGCGATGGGTGGCCGGACATCCCCGCACGCTTTTGTTGGTCGCCGCAGTTGGGTTGCTGCTCCCATTTTGCGACAAGCCATTTAACCTGGATGATCCGCTGTTCGTTTGGACGGCCCGGCAAATTCAGGCGCATCCTGCCAATCCCTATGGGTTTCCCGTCAACTGGTATGGCACCGTGATGCCGATGGCGCAGGTGATGCAGAATCCACCGTTGGCAGGCTACTTTCTGGCCGGCGCGGCGACGATTTTGGGCGGGAGCGAGCGGGCGTTTCACCTGGCTCTTTTGCTGCCCGCGCTGGCCGTGATATTGGGAACGTACCGGCTGGCCGGACAGCTTTGCCGGCAACCCTGGCTGGCCGCGCTGGCCGCGCTGAGCACACCGGTCTTTTTGATCTCAAGCACGACCGTCATGTGTGATGTCCTGATGCTGGCGTTCTGGGTCTGGACAATCATCTGGTGGGTGGAAGGACTGGCGCGGAATGATTATTCGCGATTGTGCCTGGCCGGATTCCTGGCGGGGCTGGCGGCGTTGACCAAATACTTTGGGCTTTGCCTACTGCCATTGCTGCTGGTTTACAGCCTGATTCAAGCGCGCGGGATCGACCGCCGGCTGGTTTGCCTGCTGATCCCGGTGGGGATGTTTGGGGTTTATGAATTCCTCTTTTTGGCACAGTACGGCAGCGAACCGCTTTTCGCGGCAGCTGGCTATGCTGGCAACATCAAGGCCGCCGGCGGGGCTTCCCTGGGCGGCATGGGATTGACCGGATTGGCCTTTGCCGGGGGGTGTCTGGCGGTGGCGTTCTTCTGCGCCCCCGCCTTGTGGCATCCGCGGGTTATGGCCGGCGGCGCCGCCGTCGGCGGCCTGGCCGCCGCCACGGTATTCTGGCTCGGAGGCTATTTCGACTCCTATGCGGGGCTGTCCCACGCTTCGCACACCGGCCTGGAAATTCAGATCACGATCTGGGCCGTCGGTGGGATTTTCGTGCTGCTCACCACGGCTGGGGAACTTTCGGACCGGCGCGACCCCGTTGCCTGGCTCCTGGTGTTGTGGGTCCTGGGGACCTTTTTGTTTGCCACATTTTTCAATTGGACGACCAACGGCCGTTCCTTGTTGCCCATGGCGCCGGTGGTGGGCATTTTACTTGCGCGCCAGTGGGATCGCGTGTGTGGTGAGCGGCGGAGGCGCGTCTGGATTTTGCTGGCCGGTCTGGCCGGCAGCGCGGGACTGGGCGGGTTTGCGGCGCGCGCCGATTATCAGCTGGCCAACGCCGTTCATGATTGCGCCCTGAAGATCTCTGTCAAACACGCGCATGCCGAACGTCCGCTTTGGTTCCAGGGCCATTGGGGATTCCAATATTACATGGAAGAAAATGGGGCCGAAGCCCTGGACCTGAACAACTCGATCCTCCGGCCGGGAGACCAGTTGGTGATCCCGGGAAACAATTCCAACGTCATCCCTCCCGGGGAAGGAAAAGTCAATCGTGTGGACCGCAGCGATATGAACCAATCCCGCTGGCTGGCAACGGTCAGTGACGAGCTCGGCGCCAACTTTTACTCTTCCCAAGGCGGGGTGCTGCCGTTTGTTTTAGGCCACGTGCCACCCGAGAGCGCCGTCGTCTGCGCCCTGCGTCCGGTTGAGCCATCGTCCACGCCGGTTCCTTAGGTCGGACTCAAATCGTGGGGGGCGTGGGGGCGGTGGCCGGAGTTTCGGCGCGGGCCAGTTCACGGAGCACGGCGGCGCGATGGGCGCGGCGCGGCGCAAACTGCCAGACCGGGCTGGCGACGCTGGCGTAGACTTCCTTCGCAAAGTTTACCATGCCGACGAATCCGGCCAGGGGTTCCTTGCGCTCGTGATTGTGGTCGCAGAAGCCGATGCCCAGCTTGTACGCGATGGGCCGTTCCTTCACGCCGCCGATAAAAAGATCCACATCCTTCTCGAGGCAGAACTTCGCCAGTTCGAGCGGATTGGAATCGTCCACAATGATGGTGCCGGGATCGGAGATTTCCTGGAGCTGCCGGTAGTCCTCCTGATCGCCGGTTTGCGAACCAACCACCGAGGTTTCCATGCCCAGCATGCGCAAAATGCGGATGAGTGAAAAGGCCTTGAACGCTCCGCCGACGTAGACGGCCGCCCGCTTGCCGATGAGCTTTTGCTTGTAACGCTGGAGTTCGGGATAAATGCCGGCCACCTCCTCGCGAACGAGTTGTTGCGTGCGGTCCATGATGGCCGGATCGTCCTTGAAAAATCTGGCCGCCTCGTACAGGGCCGCGCTGACATCCTCGATGCCAAAATACGACACTCGCTTGAAGGGAATCCCGTGGTCGCGCTCCATCATTTTGGCGAGATGGGTCATGGAGCCGGAGCATTGCACGAGGTTTAGTTTGGCCCCGTGCGCGCGGCGGATGTCTTCCACGCGGGCGTCGCCGGTGATGGTGGCGACGACGTTGATGCCCATCCGCTTATAATAATCGCGGATGATCCAGGCCTCGCCGGCCAGGTTGAATTCGCCGAGAATGTTGATGCTATGCGGCCCGATTCCGGCGGTGTCGCCGGTGCCCACCAGTTTGTACAACGCCTCACACGCGGCCTTGTAGCCGTCCTTTTTCGTGCCCTTGAACCCTTCGGAATGCACGCCGAGGACCGGAATGCCGGTTTTGGTGGCGACGCGTTTGCAGACGGCGCTGACATCGTCGCCGATCAGACCGACGATGCAGGTGGAATAGATGAACGCCGCCTTGGGCTGATAATGTTCGATGAGTTCGAGCAGCGCGGCCTCCAGTTTTTTCTCGCCGCCATAGATCACATCCATCTCCTGCAAATCGGTGGAAAAGCTATTACGATGGAGTTGCGGCCCGGAGGAGAGGGCGCCGCGGATGTCCCAGGTGTAGGCAGCGCAGCCAATCGGTCCATGGACCACATGCAGCGCGTCGCAGATCGGATAGAGCACCACGCGCGAGCCGCAGAACACGCACGCGCGCTGGCTGACCGACCCGGCGGCGCTGGCCTTGCCGCAGGCCATGTCGGCGGCCGGGGCGCCGCCGTCTTTGCGCACGATTTGCCGCTCGCGGCCTGGAAGGAGATCGATCATGCCATGACTTGTTATATGCCTTATTGCACGAGTTCGAAGTTTTCCTCGGCGCACTCGCGGTCTTTGTGGTCCAGCAGCGCGTTATTGATCAATTCCATCAAGCGCAGCGCGCCGGTGTAGCCGACGGTGGGGAAATAGCGATGGCCCATGCGGTCGAGAATCGGGAAGCCGAACCGCACGAACGGAAGATTTTCCACGCGGGAAATGTATTTGCAATAGGTGTTGCCAATGAGCAGGTCCACCGGCTGGTTTTTGATCCATTGATGAAGCGCGAACAAATCGGTATTTTGCTTCACGATGGCATCGGGCGCATGATCCTTCAGGATTTCGGCCAGACGCTGTTCGAAATGATTGCCGGAGGAACCGGTGATGACGTAGGCGGGCTTCATGTCCAGCTCGACCAGGAATTGCGTGAGGGCAATGACGTGGTCGGGGTCGCCGGCGATGGCGACGCGCTGGCTGTGAAAGTATTGGTGCATGTCGCTCATGGCATCGAGCAGGCGGCCGCGTTCCTCGCCGATGGCTGCTGGCACGTCCACGCCACCGTAGTTGCGGAGCGCATGGATGAAGCGGTCGGTGTTGGTGAGGCCGTAGGGCAGTTCCAGCAGGGCGGCGGGCACATTGCATTTTTCGTCGAGCTTGGCGGCCGCCGGATGGGAGGCGAAATGGCCCAGTGCAATGGTGCCGACACTGTCGCCGGCGGATTTGATTTCCTCGACGGTGGCGCCGCCATGCGGGAACATCCGGTAATGGCCGTCCTGCGGCAGGTCGAGCACGCCGCTGGTGTCGGGGAAGAATACGGTTTTCACGCCCATTTCCTTGATGATGCGCTTGAGTTCGCGCATGTCGGAGGGATCGACGTAACCGGGGATGACGTTGAGCTGGCCGTCTTCCTCGAGCTGGGCCCTGCTTTTGCCGCTGGATTCGGACAGGTATTTCACCATGCCGGTGACCATGCTGGCAAAGCCGGTGACATGGGAGCCGACGAAGCTGGGGGTGTTGGCATGGATGACGCGCTTGCCGGCGGGGATGATGCCCTCCTCGGTGGCCTTCTTGATCATCATCGGGATGTCGTCGCCGATGACTTCGGACAGGCAGGTGGTGTGGACGGCGACGATCTTCGGGTTGTAGATCGTGAAGATGTTGGACAGGGCCTGGGTCATGTTGGCCAGGCCGCCGAACACGGAGGCGCCTTCGGTGAAGGAGCTGCTGGTGGCCACGACCGGTTCCTTGAAGTGGCGGGTGAGATGGCTGCGGTGATAGGCGCAGCAGCCTTGGGAGCCATGGCTGTGCGGCATGCAGCCGTTGATGCCGAGGGAGGCATACAACGCGCCGATGGGCTGGCAGGTCTTGGCCGGATTGATCCGCAAAGCTTCGCGGGGTTTGATTTCAGCAGTGGTTCCGTCGAGCATAAATATTTGAAGTTAATGGTTGAGATTTGGAGCGTGGGTTCACATGGGTTCATCCGCGGTGGCGGCCGGTTTGCGCCAGCCCTTGGATTCCTCGGTTTTGGCACCGTTCGCCTTGATGTGGTGGACGAGCGGGGCGGCGGATTGCGGATCCTTTTCCCACGGCGGGGTGATGAATTTCCAGATTTTCGTGGTGAGCATCCGGTCCACTTCGCGGTAAAAGTTAATGGCGCCGGTGAAGGCGGCATAGGGCCCGCTGTAGTCATAGCTATGCAACTGTTTGCAGGGCACGCCCATTTTCTCGATGACGAACTTGTCCTTGATGCCGGAGCCGATGATGTCGGGCTGGTAAATCTCGATGAGTTTTTCCAGCTCATGATGGCTGATGTCGTCAATCACGAGCGTTTGCTTCTTCATTTCCACCATCATGCCTTCATAATCCTTGAAGTCGAAACCGCCGGCCTGGAGCGCGGCCAGTTGTTCAGGCGTTTTGACGGGCTTGAAGCGGACCGGGTCCGGCTCCACGTGGAGTTCCTCGATATTGCGCGAGTCGGCATCGACCTTGATGGTGGGCAGGATTTTACGGCCTTCATAGTCGTCGCGGTGGGCAAACTCGTAACCGGCGGAAACGATTTCCATGCCGAGGTCGCGGAACAGGTCCTGGTAATGATGCGCCCGGGAGCCGCCGACAAACAGCGCGGCTTTCTTGCCCTGGTGGCGGCCCTTGATTTCCTCGCGCACCGGCCTGAGCGCGAGCATTTCCTGCGCGATGACTTCCTCGACCCGGTCGGTGAGCTTCTTGCTATCGAAGAATTTGGCGATTTTGCGCAGCGTTTTGGCGGTGGCTTCGGCGCCGATGAAGTTTACCTTGATCCAGGGAATGCCGAATTTCTTTTCCATCATTTCGGCGATGTAATTAATGGAGCGGTGGCACATCACGCCGTTGAGTTGGACGGTATGGGCCTTCTTGACCTGATCGTAGCTGACGTCGCCGCTCAGGGTGGAGGTGACATGGATGCCGCATTTGCGCAGGAGCGTGTCGATTTCCCAGGCGTCGCCGCCGATGTTGTATTCGCCGAGGATGTTCATATTGAACTCCGCGACGTCGGCCTGGTCGTCGAGGCCGATGATGTTCTTGAACACGCCGTTGTTGGCGATGTGATGGCCGGCGGACTGGCTGACGCCCTTGTAGCCTTCGCAACTGAAGGCCATGATGTTGATGCCGAGCTCCTCTTTCATGACCTTGGCGACCGTATGGATGTCGTCGCCGATGAGGCCGACCGGGCAGGTGGCCAGGATGGCAATGGCCTTGGGCTTGAAGATGTCATAAGCCTCGCGGATGGCCTGTTTCAATTTCTTTTCGCCGCCGAAGACGATCTGGTCCTCCTGCATGTCGGTGTTCATGCAGTATTGCAGGTAATTGGTGGTGCCTTCGGGGGCGCGCACGAGGTTGCGGCGCGAGAGCCAGGCGTAAAACCCGCAGCCGACGGGGCCGTGGGTGATTTGCAGGATGTCATAGATGGGCCCCAGCACGACGCCGCGGCAGCCGGCATAAGTGCAGCCACGCTGGGTGATGATGCCGGGCACAGTGCGCGAGTTGGCGGCGATTTCGGGCGGGGTTTCGGGATCGTTTACAATGATTTGCTTGCCGCGTTTCTTGGCGGTCTTGGCGGGATAAATTTTGAGCATTTCCGCCTTTACCGCGGCCGGATCAGGTGCGGTCAAAGTTTGGGCTTCGTCGGACATAATCAATTCCTTTCGGGTTTGGTTGGGGGCCGGGCCACACGGGTGGCGGTTAATTGAACAGGCCGTAATCCATCAGCAGCTTTTCCAGCTCGGGGATTTGCAACGGCTTGGGGATCACCAGATTTTTGTTTTGGTCAATGGCGCGGGCCAGCTTGCGATATTCGTCGGCCTGGGGGCACTGCGGATTCCACTCAATGACCGTCTTGCGGTTGATTTCGGCGCGTTGCACGTCATTGTCGCGCGGCACGAAATGGATCATCTGCGTGCCGAGCTTCTTGGCGAATTGTTCGATCATTTCCTTTTCGTTGTCAACCTTGCGGCTATTGCAGATCAGGCCACCGAGGCGGACGACGCCGGTTTGGGCGAACTTCAGGATGCCCTTGCAAATGTTGTTGGCGGCGTACATGGCCATCATTTCGCCGGAGCAAACGATGTAGATTTCCTCGGCCTTGCCGTCGCGGATGGGCATGGCGAATCCGCCGCAGACGACGTCACCCAGCACGTCGTAGAAAACGTAATTAAGCGCCTCACTGGCATCGTAGGCGCCGAGTTGTTCGAGCATGTTGATGGAGGTGATGATGCCGCGGCCGGCGCAGCCGACGCCGGGCTCGGGGCCGCCGGATTCCACGCACAGGCTGTTGCAGAAGCCGCCGCTGCGGATGTCCGCCAGTTCGACGTCCTCGCCTTCCTCGCGAAGGGTGTCGAGCACGCTGCGTTGGGAGAGGCCGCCGAGCAGCAGTCGCGTGGAGTCGGCCTTGGGATCGCAACCGACGACCATGACCTTGTGCCCCATCTCAGCCAGACCGGCAACGGTGTTTTGGGTGGTGGTGGATTTGCCGATGCCGCCTTTACCGTAAATTGCTATTTTTCTCATAATTCAATATCAGGTTGTTTATTGTTGTCCGGCGGACCATCCAACCGGTGCGATTGTTCCTATTGCAACCGCGATGCCAACCGTTTTGGCCGCGACGGGGAAGCGTAAATCCCCTGTAAAATATGGTGGTTTTGCGGAAATTACGTTTTCGGAGGCACCGCCAGGCCGGCCGGGCTGGTGGCGGAATCCCACATTTGCGTAGGATAAAAAAACGGAACCTACGCAGATGTAGGCGCGGAGGGGGAGGAAGGTTGTGCGGCCGATGGGTGGGGATCTTTAAGGCCAAGGCGCAATGTCGCCAGGACGCAAGGATTTCGATGATTTGGTTGTAGCATGGGTGCTTGGAACCAGAGTTGCTGGTTGCCTACCATGGATACCACCGAAACCTTGAAGGTCGAAATCAAGAAACTGAGCTCGCAGGCCGTGTCGGCCAAGATGGACCTGCACGATTTGTCCGAAGAACTGCCGACGAACTGGGAGCGCATCCCGGAAGTGGCGCAGAAGACTTTTCAACTCCACGAAAAGCTCGTGGCGGCGAAACAGAAGCTCGCCGCGCTGGGCGGTTGAATCGTTTTCCGCCATGCGCTTACTAACCAATCAGTCCGCGCACATTATAATAGCCGCCCAGTACGAGGTGCTCGGATTCGCCGGCCAGGCAGGATTTGGGCAGTAGGCCGCTGAAGAAGAGAAGCTTGGCCAGCGGCACCCTGACCTCCCATGCGCTGGAGCCGAATTCCCAGGCCACCTCGGGGTCGGACGTGAAGGAGCTTAAATTATTGAGCTGCACCAGCGCGGTGCGCGAGGAACAGCCCCCCGCGCCGTTCTGGTTGCGGATGGAATATTCCTCCGAATCATGTGTGCCGCGATACAGGGTTTTCCAGCGTTCACCGGGAAAGCGCCGGCGCAGTTCGTCCTGGCAAAATGTATAGAGCAAGTCCAGCTGCATCAGCACCCCCATGGATTTGGCCGCCCCGCGCGTGCGATCCAGCATGAAGGCTTCGCGCGCGGTTTGGTCATCGGCGAGTCGGCCTTTGTGGTACGTGGCCAGCAGACCGAAGCGGCTTTCGGCCCAGGACTTGAGCACGGCGCCCGCCTGGCTGTTGCTGTCCGCGCCCCATGACCGCAGCAAATTCACGTAGCTGTAAACGGAATGCTGCTTGCCGCGCAGCTCGAATTTTTCATTCAAGCTGAACTTGGCGCAGAGGTAATCGTGAAAAAACTGGCTGCGCCGCCCGGGTTCGGCAATTTCCGCCAGGCCGCGAAACAGCCCCCAATCCGTGCTGCGCGCGCCGTCAATTTCCAGCGGCAGCGGGTTGGCTTGAAACTCCTCGGAGCTGATGATCCACGGGGATAAGTTACACCGGTTCAACGAACAGGACGACCGCGAATGGTCCTCCACAATGTTCTGATGATACAATTGTTCCGGTGGGCGCATGGATAAATTGGTGGGCCACGCGCAAGTTACCCCTTTCCATGGCGATTGTAATGGATAAAACGTCAAACCACTTGCGGCTGCACCATCTCCGCATCCAGTCCCATATCCTGGATTGCCTGCGCCACCACTTTGCGCTCGATGAGATTTTTTTGCGCCAGGGCATAAAGCGTGCCCACGACGGTGGTCTCGGCGTCCACCCCAAAAAACCGCCGCAACCGCGTTCGCGTATCGCTGCGCCCAAAGCCGTCCGTCCCCAGGGTAAACAACCCGCCGGGCACCCAGGGCGCAATCTGGTCAGGCACGGTACGAATATTGTCGGATACCGCCACAAACGCTCCCGACTCCTGGGCCAGAATTTGTTCCAGATAGGATTTTTTCGCCGGTTCGGTCGGATGCAACACGTTCCAGCGCTGGGCGCGGATGGCGTCGGCGCGCAACAATTTGTAGCTCGTGGCACTCCAGACATCCACGCTGACGCCGTATTTCTCCGCGAGAATCAGCTGCGCCTTCAAGGCGGATTGCATGATGGATCCGCTGCCAAAGAGGTGCGCCTTGATTTTGCCCTCGAAACCGGGCTTGAACTTATACAATCCCTTGATGATCCCGTCCTCCGCGCCCTCAGGCATCGCGGGCATCGGGTAACTTTCGTTATAAAGCGCCAGATAATAAAAAATATCCTCATTCTCCACAAACATGCGGCGCAAACCGTCGGCGATAATCACCGCCAGTTCGAAGGCGAACGCCGGGTCGTAAGGCAGGCACGTGGGAATGGTGCTCGCATGCA
>Ga0302140_10012462_pt1 | contig 10423 bp, 7 predicted proteins | sample I_Bog_E1_1_FD_202095 | JGI IMG/M metagenome (GOLD analysis project Ga0302140, IMG submission 202095) | Peat permafrost microbial communities from Stordalen Mire near Abisko, Sweden - I_Bog_E1_1 | ecosystem: Environmental > Terrestrial > Soil > Wetlands > Peat | place: Sweden: Abisko, Stordalen...
TTTGATGACCTCAACTGGCCTGTCAATGATTTTGTCAACATATTTCACCACTTCTACTGGCACTTCAATTTTTCTTTCGACGATCTTTGGGCCTTGCATCTCCAACATGCTATATTTAGATCTCCATTCTTCAATTCCAATCTTGATCTTTCTATTTTCATCTCTAAGGAAATTGAGTTCACCTTCCAATTCTCTGATTCGTCTGTCATCTATTTTGACAATCTCGATTGGTTTCTCCACAATCTTCTCAACAATTTGAGGGCCTCTTGATAATAATTCCTCGATTTGTTTCTTTAATCGTCCGATTTCATTCTCAAAGAAAGCTTTATCTTGGTTTGCACTTCTTTTGGCTCTTTCAGCATGTCCTTTGGATTCTTCAAATTCCATTAATTTAGCTCTCCATTCATCTAAGGTGACTTTAAGTCTTCTGTTTTCCTCAATCAAGCCGTTGATTTGGAAATCTAATTCTCTGATTCTTTTATCATCAACAATTACTTTCTCTTTGATGACCTCAACTGGCCTGTCAATGATTTTGTCAACATATTTCACCACTTCTACTGGCACTTCAATTTTTCTTTCGACGATCTTTGGGCCTTGCATTTCCAACATACTATATTTAGATCTCCATTCTTCAATGCCAATCTTGATCTTTCTGTTTTCCTCTCTTAGGAAATTTAGCTCACCTTCCAATTCTCTTATTCTTCTGTCATCAACTTTAATTATTTCCACAGGCACTTCAATCTTCTTTTCGATAATTTTTGGACCTTGCATCTCCAACATGCTGAATTTAGATCTCCATTCTTCAATTCCAATCTTGATATTTCTGTTTTCATCTCTAAGAAAATTGAGTTCACCTTCTAATTCTCTGATTCGTCTGTCATCTATTTTGACAATCTCGATTGGTTTCTCCACAATCTTCTCAACAATTTGAGGGCCTCTTGATAATAATTCCTCGATTTGTTTCTTTAATCGTACGATTTCACTTTCAAAGAAAGCTTTATCTTGGTTTGCACTTCTTTTAATTCTTTCTGAGTGTCCTTTAGCTTCTTCAAATTCCATTAATTTGAGCCTCCAATCTTCTAAGGTGACTTTAAGTCTTCTGTTTTCCTCTATCAAGCCATTGATTTGAATCTCCAATTCCTTGATTCTTTTGTCATCAACAATGACCTTCTCTTTAATGATTTCAACAGGCTTTTCCACAATTTTTGGTCCTTGCATTTCCAGGAAATTAACTTTTGATCTCCATTCTTCAATTATCATCCTACTTTTTCTCAACTCATCTTCCAATTCCCTGATTCTTCTGTCATCGAATTTTACCACCTCCACTGGTACTTCTATCTTCTTTTCAATGATCTTCGGTCCCTGCATCTCTAGCATGGAGAACTTCGACCTCCACTCTTCAATTTGGATTCCTCTTCTCTTGAGTTCCTCCTCTAAGTCTCGGATTTTGTTCTCCAAGAAGTTCTTATCTTGCATGGCGCTTCTCTTTACACCTTCATGCCTGTTCTTTTCATCCTTTAAAGCATTCAACTCAAACTCAAGTTCTCTGATTCTTCGATCGTCTATCTTGACAATCTCTATTGGCTTCTCGACAACCTTTTCAACAACCTGAATCTTAGGACCTCTTTTTTCAAATTCCAGCAACTTGGCCCTCCAATCTTCTAAGGTTACCCTTAATTTTCTGTTCTCCTCCATAACTATCTTCAATTGCTCATCATCACGTTGAACTACGACCTGTGGTTCTGGGGGGACTTGAAACATTTGAGATGTTTGCAAAGGAACGGCCATTTGGACATATTGCACAGGGATTTGAACAGTTTGCATTTGCATGGGCATTTGGACCATTTGCATTGGAAATGTTTGGACGTTTTGAAGCATGTTTTGATCTTGAACGGGTGTCACAATATAGGATTTCCGCACTTCAACGGAGCCTTGAACAGGTAGGTTTCTCACAATTTCTTGACTCATGGATATACCTTGTTGACGGGCAGCATTTCCATCGGTGGTGACCACATAGCTTCTTTGTAGTGGAAAGGATTCTCGGTTTGTAGTCATTCTTTGCTCTTGAGCCACGATTTCTTCAATGATCTTGGGATCAAAGGCACCCCCGGACTTATCGATCACGTAGCTTTGCTGTAGGCGAGATTGGTTTTCAGGATTCATGATGGATTCTTGCGATTTAGGAAAAATAAAATTATTAAAAATCTAGATTCTTCAGTTATTTATCATATAGGGGTTCATAAAAATTAACAATAAATTTTTATTTCTAAGATAAATTTGAGCTGCCTACTATTATAAAATATTTCAAAATAAAATGCATATATATATTTGCTTAATAAAGCATTCTTTCTTTTTTCAATTCTTTATTAAAATAACTATTTTTCTATTTTTCGTAAATTTATGCAAAAATGCAAAATTAGCATGTTTTTATCTTATTTATAATGAGTCTAAACAAACCAAAAATTCATATATTTTTTCAGCCAAATGATCTGAAACATTTCCCAAATGTTGTTCAAACATTTTGGCTCTGATTTCTTCATGTGCATTAACATCACTTACCACTTTCAAAACATAAAAGGGCACCATCATCCAAAAACAAACCTTCCCAATAGCAGCGGCTTCCATTTCAATAATATGCATCTGTTTTGATTCAGCTAAGGTTGTATCTGTGACAAACGAGCTCCCAGAACCCAAAACCATTTCCTTTAATTCCAATTTCTCACGAATTGCATCGAATTTCATGATTTCGTATTTCCCCTCTGTATAATTCTTGAAATCTGGTATGATCATTTCTCGATCAAAAAAACCAATCCCTTCTTTAGCAACACAAACATCTCCTATTCTCAAATCATGAGCAACACCTCCGCAACTACCAACATTTAAGACTAAATCAGGCTTGCAATAATCAATTCCGATGTAAGTGGTCACTGATGCAATCTCAGGACCAATTGAATCAATGTTATATTTAGGATCCTTCTTGGGTTTGAACAACATAAGGTTGATCCCATTCAATTGGGCTTTGTAACAATCGCAAAATGGATTAATGAAACCATCATCATGTTGCAGAGACAATTTTGAGATGATGGGCTTGGATTCCTCAGTCATAACAGACAAAATCATAACTGTTTTGTATTTTTTGGTTTGCGTTTCCATCTTTGAAGAGAAAAGATATTTTTTTAATTATTGTTCTTTTAATATTTTTAGAAAGAAAAAACAAATATTATTTGAGTTTTTTTAAATAAAACGATTCTTTTTTAAATTTTTAAATAACAAAAGATAAATTAAAAATGTTATACTTCTATTTCAAAAATATGTTCTTGTAAGATTCTTCGATTGTATGTTGTGTCACGAAGATTTTGCAATTAACAGCTTTGGTTTGTCCAATTCTGTAAGTTCTTCCAATACATTGTCGATATAGCTCTTCAGTTTTTTCATGAGAAAACCCGAAAATAGGATGTGCGAAAAACACATGATTTGCCTTTTGAAGATTTATTCCGCTGGCAGCTTGTTCAATGCTCATTAAAATGACTCTGATTTCAGGCATAGACTTAAACTTTTGCAATCTGATATTAATTTTTTTAGGAACCCCTTTCAATACGATATAATTGACCTTAGCCTGATCGAACATTGAACATAATTTAATAATTAAATTATGATATTGAGTGAAAATTATGATTTTTTCTTTTTGAGGGATATTCTGAATTTCACTAAGAAGTGCATCTAATTTCGATTCAGTGTTTTCGAAAAATCGAGGATGCAATAATAGTTCATTATCCTGAATATGATTTCTGCAAATTGGACACTCAACTTGCACAAAATGCTTTTTCAAACTCTTGTAACATTCATTGCAAATCCAATGAAAACATCCACTTAGAACAATATTCTCCTCGGTATTTGATCCACCTGGCAAATCGGACATTCATAAGCTTTTGTTTTCAAAAGATCAATCGTTTTAATAAAGAAATTTTTCTCACTGTTGAGGTTTTCAACTCTCACAATCAGTTTTTTGTTTTCGGGGTTTTTTTGAAGCTGATTTAGGAGATTATTTCTCTCTTGATTCATTAAAGAGCTGATTTGATCAATAATTTTGTTTATTTTGTTTTTCGGGTCACTTTTAGAAAAATCATATTGTTCTAAAATATCATTACAGATCTCGCGACTTTTTTCTTCATTGATGCCATATTTCCAAGATCCTTGGTAAAGCAGATTTTGAATGCAAGATATTTCACATATCTCACTTTTTTTTTCAAACCAGGCAAAATCTTCTCCATTACGCCTCATGCAGTATTTCACAAATTTACTTCTGATTTTCTGGTAATTATTAATTAACCAATGTTCATCGTTCAAGTTCAAAGCTCTTGAAATTCAGAGATGTTATTATAAAACTCTAAATCATTGGGGGTTCCTGTTATTCCCCAAGTGAATTTTCTAGGAATTTGAGCCAACTCTTTTAAAAATTTATGTTTTTGAAACAAAATTTCATTTTTCAAGAGGAGGTCATTTTTATTTGAATTTTTCTTTGATTTTTGGACTGAATTGGGTTTCTTCTCCATTTGTTGTAAGAAATCGGGAAATTTGGCCTCCTCGATAATTTCCCTGTAAGTCAAAATCACGTGAGGATCGTAAATTTTGAAATCCTCCAAAATGAAATTATTTTCATCGTCAAGTAAATAAATTCTCATTTTTGGGCAAAATTTCTTAAATTCATCATTCCATTGATATAGGATATTTTTTGTTACAATAACCAAAGTTTTATCTTGGCTCAAGTCATTTATAGAAATCAAACCAATGACGCTAATTGTCTTTCCAGATCCAACCTCACTTGCAAGAATTCCTCCAGGAAGATAAATTTTAGTGGTTTTCACTTGATTTTTTGTTAAAATTGTCCTCTGATCTTCTATTTTAAAATAGTAACCTGAATCTAAAAGTGGAATGCAGGATAAATCAGCCATTACTGTTATGAAGGGCATTGTTCCCGAGAATATAGAAACCCAATTTCTTTTTTTTGGTGTAAAAACAATTCATCGTTAAAAGGAACTAGATTTGGATTTATTAAAGTGTCTTCCTCTGTGGTTGGAATGGTGTTGATCAACACATCATCTCTATCTTGTTCTATGACATAAAATGCATATTTGCGAAATATATTTTGGAAGAAAGGCGTTTGTAATAACATTTTGAATTCAGGGCCTATTTTTCCCTCATATATTTCCTCACAAGATTGAAGATTCAAGACAAACCCCCATTTAGCTCCTTCAATAATATTTTGAAGCTTTAAGAAAATTTCCTTTTTGGATCAATGGAATTGAAACAAAAACATCGAATTTAATGAAGCTTATAATTTAGAGTTGTAATTTGAACTTATTATCAGATTTGATCTTTTTTTTTCTTCCAGCTCACATGCATTTTTTGGGGGGATCATATTAGAATTGTGTTGCCATTTTATCTTTTCATTATTTGTATTATTTAAGGGAAAATTTTTGTTGCCTACTTGATTTTTAATATTATCATTTTTTGATGTTTGCCTTTGGACTTTAATTGCAAGGTGTTTGGATTCAGCAGGAGAGGTTTCTCTGTGGTTTTTTGCCTGTACTTTTTGTCAAGGATCATTTACGAATTGATTTGTTTCTTTGTTTTTAGAATTTATGTTAATTTTTTCCATTTCCCCTTTCGGCATGCTTCTTTTTGAAGGATTGGTATTATTATTTCCCATGAAATTCTGATTTCGGAATTTATATTATATATTTGTGTTTCATTATATATATATATACATATTTTTGTAAATAATTTCTAAGGTTATTTTATTATTATGTTTTTTTTTGAAAATTTTGTTATTTTCTTCAAAACAGAATAAAATTAATATGCTTTTCTTGAATATATTTTATAAAAATAACTATGATTTTTGGAAATTAGTATTTAAATATGTATATATATATAAAATCAATGAATATATAATATCAATGAAACTTTGTTTCAGCTATCGCTTGGTTCTTCCAGGAAATACTAAATTCCTCAAATTTTGACATAAATTCATCATGAAAACCTATGATGCTACTATTATTATTATTAGCAATTTGATCCAAATTCCCCATTTCTATTTTCATCTCTTCTTCTAAAGTATTTCTCTTCACAATATCCAAATTTAATCTCAATTTTTGCTTCAATTCTTCATTGAATTCTTTTTTGTTTCCCTTCACCTGAGTGCCATCTTGATCAATTCCGAAATTAAGGTTGGGGGCTCGATTTTCAACACCTAAAAAGACCTTTTGTTTTGGTTTTTGGATTATAAAGGATTCCTGCTCTTCTTTCATATTTTCAAGCATATTCTCATATTCTTTGATTTTCATTTTTAATTTTTCATTTTGCTTTAAAATGCTTTTAATTGATAATTCAGCTTTTTCCCTTTCTCTCATTAAGGTCTCTACTTTCATTATTTTTTCTTTATAAAGTCCTTTAATGCTTTCAAATTGTTCACTAATTCTTCGAAAAGGTAATTGCACGATTTCCTTTATTAAGGCATAGACCCCATCGTTTCTTTGTAGGAAATCAAGTAATTCAAAAAATTTTTCCAAATATCGCAACACAGACAAACTTTTTTGATTTAAATTGCTTCTTAAAAAGTCTTTGAGAAGTTCTTCAACAGAATAATTATTAGTTACCATCTTGTTTTCTTTGCCTTTTGGCATTTGAATCAGATTTGAAGTCAAGGTCGATAAATTCACTGAGTTATTATCATTCGACATATTTAATAAGGTTTTATGTCTTCGATGAAAACCTGCATTATTTTTGTTTTGAGAAAGTAAGAGTTCAGGATTTTCAGAAACAGATTTTCCTTTAATTCTCTCCATACTTGTTTTGATGGCATCTAGCAGATATGCTGGTTCTGATCTACTATCAGCAACGGTAAGAACCCTTTGTTTGATTAATGAATTAAGGTAAGATTGATTGGAATTGTGAACAGGAGGTTCGGTTTGTATTCGAGAATTTGCTTTCATTTGTGAATTTGGAGGGGAGTAGGAAGTTTTGAATGATATGGTCTGTTGTACTTTATTGGGTGGCTTTTGAATGAAAGAGGGTCTTTTTGGTTTCATTTGGATAGATGTTGATTTTGCTTTATATAAATGTCTTTCATAATTTAATTTGTTGCTGTTGTTCATTTTCGAGTAGGATGAAGTGTCGACAGCTTTGAGCAGCTTGGCCAGGGTTTCATTAATTTTACATCTAGGGGGAAAGGATTTCTGATAAGGACCAGAGCTCAAGGAAGGTTTCATTTGATATTATTTAAAATAATAAAAATTAGTTGTTAAAGCTTGAATTCGTTATTTTTTTATTATTCAGAAAAATTTTTCATTTTTTACATAATTTCTTTAAATGAAACCAGAAAACCCAACATTTTAAAATTTTTATTCAAAAACTTAAATAAAAAATCCAAACATTTTAATACATCTCAGAATAATACGAAAATATTAAAAATTAAGTATGGTTAAATTTTTAAAATGAAAATAATTTTTCTTTTATTTTCCAGATTCAATAATATTTAAAACTTTGGTGAATCTTTCATCGCAGTGTTCAAAATCAGCACTGATCAGTTCCGCTTGTTCTACAATCGTTCCTGGAAGTCCAGACTTTTCAAACACACTTTTCGCCAAAAGAATCCCATGACTTTTATCACATGCTCCCTCCTTCAATTTATACTCAAACTCAACATTACCTGTTTCTGGATCAATGCGGAAAGCCGTATGGTATAAATCCAACCTCTTATCCATCTCAAACTCTTTAGTTAACAAGTGATAATGTGTCGTAAATACTCCTCTACATGCAATTTCCTCAACCATATTCTTCAATACTGCATAAGCAATTGCCACTCCATCGAATGTAGAGGTCCCTTTGCCTAATTCATCAACCAAAGCCAATGAACGATTGCTTGCATTTCTTAAAATGTTCAAGGTTTCTTCCAATTCTATATAAAAGCTGGATTTCCCTTCACAAAGTGTTTCAAGACTACCCATTCTAGTGAAAATTTGATCAATTAAGCTTAAATTGCAAGATTGAGCTGGAACATAACATCCAATATGAGCCATAATTGCCACAACACCAAGTGTTCTTAAAGTGGTTGATTTACCACCCATATTCGGACCTGTTAAAAGGATGGTTTCTGGATTATCTAATTTCTTAGTATTGAAATCAATTGATATAGGAGTAAAGCTTACACCATTTTTAACAAGACATGGATGAACCATATCTTTGACATTAAGGTGGGGAACTGGTGAATTAATGAAATTAGGTCTACTCATTGAATAGCTTGTCCATGCATCGAAGGAAACTTTGGAGAAACTGCAAAGACAATCCAATTCAGATAATATGTCAATCATTCGTTGCCAGATATTTGAGTTCTCTTGAAAGATCTTATAGATTTCTTTTACAAAATTGAGCAATGTTTTTTGGATTGATCTCTTTAAATTTTCAATTTTATCAATGTTTTCTTTAATTTCTTCGGTATAAAATCTTTGATAGCCTGCACAAGAAGATGTAAATATGTAATGCACTGGTTTTTTCTTCCCCTTGACAAGTCTTTCTTGAATTTCTAATTGATAAGGAAATTTTGCGTGTGAATAATTAATTGTCTGGTCATTGAATTGGTCCCGAACACTTTGCAAAATTTCTTCCAATTCATCTTCAATTTGCTTTATTTCTATCAAAATCGCATCATAATCTTCCCAGACCCCTTTTTTCGGAAGAGGTTCTGCCACATTCCAGTCAATCATCTCCAAAATCTTGTCTATTTGATCCCTGCAATTCGGCAGGATACCACCTTTATCCTCATAATTTACGAGATTAAATAGACGAGCACTTTTAAATTCACTGCTTTTGGCTTGAATATCTGCTATTAAAGCCTCTGCTAAACGAACATATTCTAAAATTGTTTTGAAATTCTTAAACCTTGACGTTGGAAAGTCATCATGAGTGATGATATCAGTTTTATTTTTATATCTATACATTTTACAAAAGATCCTTTCAATATCAGGAAAAGTTGCTAATTTATTTTGAAAAGCATCTCTTATGTTCTTGATTTTATCCAAATCTTCGATAGCATCCAATCTCGAGAAAATAATTTGAAGGTTATTTGAAGGATTAGCAACCCATTTATAAAGAAGACGATGGCCGAACCCACTTACGGTATGATCCAAAAACTCAAAAAGAGACCCTTTTTTGGAATATTTGGTATAGTGATTTGTATAGAAGATTTCGAGATGTCTCAAAGCCTGATGATCTAATCCCAAAAAATTTTTTCCTTGAAAAAGCTCTGTATACTGTTTGAAGACGATGTTTGGCTTCACATTATCCAGAACAACTAGCTTTTCAAAATAGGAAAACAGATATTTCAACGCTATTATAACATTTTCTTCATTAATTTCTTGAGGAAAACCAAATTTCTCTTCAGAAAAGGAACAATCTAGATCAAAAAATGTCATCAGAGGCTTTTTTGGAAGAGTTCCAAACATTCTTTTATATTCTTCACAATCCTTATTACCAATGATTTCAGCTGGATTGGTCTGCCACATGAGGGTTCTCAAAGGTCTTTGTTCAGTTTCATCATCGAAAGAACCATACCAAACTTCCAAAAGGGAGGGCTCATAAAAGCAAAAGCCTATTCTTTTATTTTTTCTAATAAGAACCAGGAGGTATTTAGGGTCAAAATCTTGCAAATCACCAGTCCAAGTCCCATTTGTTAAAATTTGGGTTAGCTTGCGATTTACAAATTTTGGTGGAATTGGATAGGTTTCCATAATTCTTTTGTGCATTTCTTCTGATGTTTCAGTCTGCTCAACGACTGCCAATTTATATCCGAGATTTAATAATTTTGAAGCCATTTCGTCAAAAGACTTCTCTCTGAACCCTGTGCTGAAACGTCTGGGATTCCAGTTCAGATCCAAATATCTATTTCCTACTATAGCATCTTCATAAAACATTTCATAGAATTGGCCCATTTTAAATAACACAACCTTGTCAAAGTTTTCGCTTTTGAAATCCCAAAATTGTGACATTGTTGGTGTCAGTTTACCTTTTTCACCTTGAGGAATATATAAGGTGGAGGGATCATAATCAGGATGTGTTGGTGGTCTCATATTTTTATCTAAAACATGAGGATGAATAGCCCATAGAGGAATCTTGTCTTCTGTAACAGGAGGCTCTTTTGCTGTTGTTGCAGAAATGACCAGTTCTTTAACTTCCTCTTTTTTGGATTTTGCTCCCAGAGATTCGCTTTTTACTTTTTTTAAGATGGGACCTGAAGGTAACATGATTCTTGTTTTTGAAAATTAAAAAAATGATGTTTTTTCATTTAAAAACAATACCTTTCCAAATGCCAAATTTAAAATTCTTTATCCTTCAAAAAACGAAATTTAAAAATTAATTTTTTTTTACA
>Ga0302140_10012470_pt1 | contig 10419 bp, 11 predicted proteins | sample I_Bog_E1_1_FD_202095 | JGI IMG/M metagenome (GOLD analysis project Ga0302140, IMG submission 202095) | Peat permafrost microbial communities from Stordalen Mire near Abisko, Sweden - I_Bog_E1_1 | ecosystem: Environmental > Terrestrial > Soil > Wetlands > Peat | place: Sweden: Abisko, Stordalen...
GCACTCCTCTCAACACTACTTATTACCCCTGTCTCTATCACGTCAACTGACCTACTCGTCTTATAGTGGGTCGACGAAGATTCCTTGCCGACTCCAGAACTGCGAAAGAAGTACTTCGAAGCAGGATTTTCTAATCTTGAAGTCAGCAAGCAGGTAAACTTCTTTCCGTCGATTGAAACTCCCCCGTTTTCAGAGTCACAGGGGCGAGGAATTCTAGAGGAGCACTAGGTTTGGGCAGCGGGCAAGCTTGAGTCAAAGATTCCTCCGCACCTATTTTGCATTGTGATATCAGGAAAGGTCGGCACTAATCACTTAGTAGACCCTCGATGACTGGTACTGCTTGCTTCACAAACTCCAAAACGGCAAAGTTCTGCAAGCAATACAGAATGGACAGGTCCAGCACCTGACAGAAAAGAGTTCGTCTTCCCAACCTAGTTCTATTTACTGCAAGTATAGAGGTCAAGCTGACAATGTATTTAGCCAACTTTCTTGAAGATGGTCTCTTCTGTGAGTGGGCGTATTTCATCGACTTCGAAAACCAGAAGCTAGAGACATGGAGGGCAGGCGAGATGATCGATGTAGCTACTTTCACGAAAGTCATCCAAGATGGACCTTCATACATGGAAGCAATGGAGAGGAAACATGCGGAAGAAGAAGAAGAAGAAGAAGAAGAAGAAGAAGAAGAAGAAGAAGACGATAATGAAGACGACGAAGGAGAAGAAAAAGAAGAATCATCTGCCGCTGCGAGAGCGTAGAGGTCGTGATTATTGATGAGGATCATGCAGCCTGCAGGGTATTCTTCAAGTCAATCCATCCCAGGACCTTTAGTGCTTTTGAAAACCAGAACTGGTCCAGAACCCAGCTATCTTGACAAAACTTCTGATCAAAATAAATGGCTCATATTTCTCAAAGAGAATAACTGTCTTAAAATAAGGAATCTTTACCATAAGATGGATATTTGATATATCTAGACACGTGATATGTCGCTTAGAGCGGCAGGCTACTGTATTCTTCCAGCCTACGAAACCACTGCACCTTCTCGCCCTCTTCATCCATCAGGAACTGCCAGCATGGACCACCAAGCGAGAAGCTCTTGAAATTTTACGCATCACTGAACAGCTGCACCCTCTACGACCCCGACAAAGGTGCAAAGCGTCGGAATGACTCCTCCCGAACGCAAATCGCGCAAGCCAGCCTTGGTCAACTCGACAAACCAGGTAAAGTTCTTCGCAGGGTGATGGCGGTATTCTCTCCTGACCTTTATTTGTTACTGTCACGTCTGACTAAATTCTCATGCTGATCACCATGAATGGATTCAGAGTAAGTACATTGATGATGTAGGCTTTTGCCCACCGATTATGACCTCCTTCAATCCAAGCCCGCCGAAACTATTTACTATGAAGAAAACTCCGACTCTGTCTATATACATGCTAATGCTCGTATCTAGATGCATATCCAATCCCAGATCTAATAATCATCATGGAGATGTTGAAAGACAACATGCATTTTATCGCTTCTTATGAACCGGCAGCGAATGTTGAGTTGATGGGACCCCACTTGATGTTGCTATATGTGACTGATGCGCTAGCAGATTTGCTCTCCACATCTGTTGGTGCACCAGAGCTTGGGTCGCATGTGCCACGGGAGACGCCAGGTGCGCTGGCATCCTTGGTTGGCGGGTAAGGAGCGTCGAGCCAAAGCATGTCTGCGGTATGATCGTCCCAGACGGACATGACAAGAACCATTCCTTTCTTCAAGGATGCTCCCATGTTAGCGAGACCTCCCTTAGCCTTGAACTGGTTGCCGTCACCAAAAGCAGTCTTTTGGGCATCACAGAAGGCGTCGGTGATGGAGTTGCCGGTCACGCCAGCGATGGTGGAGGCAGAGTTGGGAATGACAACGCCATTCTGAACATAGAATCGTTTGATCTCGGTCAAGGTGCCGGAAGATGTACCGTCACTGGTGATGAATTGGGTGACGACCGTGAACTTGGATCCGGTATCAACAGTCATTCCCTTTCCATAGAAGCTGGTAGCACCCATACGGTAGGAGTTGTAATCGCATCCGTCAGCATCACAAAGAGCAGAGTATCTGGCGTTGATTCCACAATCGGTTCCAGTGCAACGAGTCTGTTGAGTAACAGAGCAAGGATGACTAAATTGTTCAAAGTCAGTTGCCGTTTGGAGGTAATCTTCGAGATACTGCTTACGGAGTATACGCAGCGGACACTACGTTCGCTTCCCAGATGTCCATCTCGTTACAGCACGATCCATACTGTCCTGACCCAGCATTCTTGTCATTGGCAGATGCGTTCCAACCAACCGAGTTGGCCTTGGAAAGGAAATCAGCTGAATGTAACTAAAACCGACCAACTTCGACGGGAAACTTACTTCTCCGTTGATGAACTTGATATCCTGAGGACACTGGGCATCACAATATCCGGTTCCATACTTGGCACCAGCCTTGTTTGTCGAGAATCTGCTCATTCCTCCGTCTTCGTCCATCTCCGAGAAATAGAGTGCGCCGTTGAGACCGCAAGGAAGGTTGGACACATCAACGTCAAATGTGAACTCTTGGCCGAGCAATTGGAACATCTGATATTTGGTCGTGCTGCCAGCAGCCATCAAGTATGTTCGAGATCCGATATTGCTCGTACTGCTGCCTTTCGTCACGAAGTCGAGCTTGAGAGCATTGCCCGTGGTTGTGATGCCATAAGTACCGGAGTAGTCGGCTCCGTCCAAAGCACAGTTGGCGGCACACTTTACGCCATCTGGGCACATGGTTGCATTCCAGGTGTTACCAGTGTAGCAATTGGTATACCCAGTCTTGGCGTGAAGCCATCTCCAGTTGGCATCGAGCACAATGGACTGAGCAGACGTCGTACATCCACTAGCAGTACATTTGCTGACCGTGAGAGCCGGGTGGGTCTCGGCTGTGTTCGTACCAGCCAGCTGGGCGCGAGCAGCGACCAAGAGGGAAGCGAAGGCAAGAGCAGATGAGATCATGATGAAGAACCAAAAGGCGATTTGAATGATGGTGGTAGAAGATGGGCTTCCAAAGGAAAGCCTCCATGGTCTTATATGGATCTCAACTCACTGCCAAGGAGTTTCTCGTGCCATTGATTCTGCCTTCAGGAGTATGGGAATGCGGGGAGACACCCGGTGGCTTGTCTGCAGCCGGGGAAGATGGAGCTCCACAGAGTCATTGCTTCATTCAGATGACCGCGTCTATTCTTTGGCCCAAATATGTCATATGCCGCGCTGTAAGAGCATCACCTGTCATGTTTGAGCCAATTGAAATAAAATTATCACGGAGAAACGATTCTCGGAACATGCAAGCCGCAAGGGCGAACAGATGAACGAGCTCCCAAGCGAGCATTAGACATGGAGAAGTGAGAGGCGTCCAGTTTCACTTTAACCCTTGTGAGCAGGTGAGTACCATGTGCGATAGGTTTAAAGTACGGAACGCACCCCACAATCGGGAATCAGGCTAATGAAAAGAATTCGACGTACCTTACCTGTTCAGGGGATCACTCAATTCATCTCTCATGCTTCCTTAGCTGAGGAGGAGCAGAGTCTAGACCATCCGATGATGAGCTGGATATGCATCTCTTTCTGAGCATTCAACTGGACAAATCCACGGCCAACGGGGCAACTCGGGTAGAAGAGAAGCTTTGAAACGTTTGGCTCATCTCTTGACAGTCAGTGTGAGAAGGAAGCGGCTCATTCTCAAAAAGTTGAAGGTTTTCAGTAACTCCAAAAGACAGCCAGCAAGATATCCAAGATTCTGATCTGACTGGCAGCTTCGAGCTTTGGGTTGCAGATCTGAGCACCTTCGAGAGTCATACAACGACCAAATAACTACGCCTCATTCGAAAGGGGGCGATATGGGGGACGCTGGACTCGGCGCGGAAAAACCTTAGTCCCACCCAGACGTCGGGTTTCAAGACCAGGATATATCTACAGCCCATTACATTAGCCTCATTGGAAAAATGAGATCCTCACCAAAAAAATCAAGAATAGTTCCCTATCAATTGCCCGCAGTGTGTCCGCCTCGAATCTGTCGGCGTAGGTTATGTCCTGGCCCATCGTATATAGATGACTGTCATTCTGTTTCCAGCACCTGATCATGTAAGTGGGCGCTGCCCTACATCTTATCATTTCCATGTGTTTCAAACGCATTTGTTTGTACACGTGAATACTTCAGCTTTATCTAATTGATAGGATAATTTTAGGACCTCCAAATGTCTTCACGGATCGGCTGTCCCGAAGAGGAAATCATTAGTCTGGCCACAGAAGTCATTGGATGCTCCCCCCGGCAGCTTCATCTATTTCACACTGCAAGATTAGCGACGGCCACGGAAGGCCACGCCTAAAGACACTGGTTATTCCTAGACGCTAATTTATCGCTCCTTGTGGCGAATGTGCTAAGGTCATGTTTATCCATTCCGTTCCGTCTAGGGCTTCCAGCACTCAGCACTCTATTCCGTTGGTTTGCAAAATTTTAGCAGACAAGTATTAAGCAAGAACAGCTAGAACAAGATCTTGACGATAAGTCAGAAGACCATGAAATTTCCAGCTTACAGCTTGGAGCTGTGCAGATACTACGACTAGAAGTCCAAAACCTGTTGTCAACTTGGGCTCGGACTTCACAGCCACATCTCTCAGCCGCTGAGTTCATACACGGGCGCTATCTTGTCCATCCAATATATATTTCATCTGTCTGGCGAGGCTATTTGTTGCTCTAATGCACGTATTCAGGGTCCGGCCAAAAGGGCGAAAAGGTTATTCGTTGCCCAAACCTTCGGGGTCGGCCTGTACAACCTGTAACCCAGAGATTTGACCCTGTTACATCCGAAATCAGGAGGTGAGCTACAAATTACGGCTGGTAAATGGAAAGTTCCAAACCTTGGCAATAATTCACGATATTATGGTTCCCCAAAGTACCTCATCCTCCAAGTACTATGCTCTTCAGGAGGTACGCCAACCTCATCCGGACTTGGCTCTCTGGAAATGTGTCCTGTTTGGGGCAGTTGTCTCATGATCGTTCTCATTGCAAATCAATTTCCTTACACAGAACTAGACCACAATTCTAATGTCAGAGTTTATCTGCTTGTCGACAGGCGTGTTACTGTACTTGCGATGTACGATCTCGTGGGGGTGCGCAACCTTGTTCTCGGCTGCTGTCCGAAGGCTGAAGACGGCGATTGCGGTCCTGTTTTTCCAGCCACGAGCAAGATCTGCTTATTCCCTGTCCCCATCTGAGGCTCCAAATGACCTGGCAATACTTGTGAGGCTGTTGTGTGGTGACACCGAGGGTCAATAGTTTGGCCGAGAATAGTGCTCGCCCTTGGCTGCCCAAAGCAAATTGCTCATCAGTGACATCTCAAGACCAGAAATTGATTCGGATGATTTTTGAGGATGTATGAAGACCGGCAGATGGAAAAAAAGAAAAGTAAATGGTCATTTGTTACTCTATTTCAGCTTGGTTATACGAGCAGGTACCGTCTTATAAGCACAATCTTGTCTTAGCTGCTCGTGATACCTTATGGATACTTTAGGTATCTGAGGGCCACTGAATTTTGGGTAAAAGCGGTTGTACCTAAACTACGCCTGCGGACGAGCACATTGCTGGGACGATGCTTCTCTGAAATTTTCTCTTGGCACCTCCGGATCTGCTGTTCCTGCTCGTTGATAAATGTACACGCATTTCAGACGAGCCTAGGAAGGAGGTCGGTAATTAAGTTCTGCGTCCAGGCTAATTCGTCTCACGCTTAGGGCACGGCATCGTCGTCCTTTGTAGTTCTCGATCTCGAAATATTCGTGGGCCTTGATGCTAGCTTCTGCGGTCCTTTATCTGAACTTCTGAGGTGAAGTCAAGTGACGTGAAAAGCTAAATAAAGAAAACTCAACTTCTATAAGTCTATCTAAGAATTTTTCATGCCGTTGAACACGAACACTGCTCATCTCAGAATTTTTCAATATGTAGCTGGAACCATACTCAATCTCCCTCCATCAATGAGCATGACATTTCCCGTGATATATGCACCTGCTTTGCTTGTCAAGAAAAGGATACAACCTGCCATATCTTCTTCCGTGCCAACTCTTTCTAAGGGTATCACAGTCCTAGGGAAGACTCCATCACCAATGATCCCTGCCGCGAGCTCAGATGGGAATACTGTTGATGTCAGCTTTGATCAAGCAAGCAACCCTTAGAATAAGGATTGAAATGAACTCCAAACACCATAACTTTCTTCCTAAGAGCTGACTTGCTTGCGGGTCACAAAAGCAATACTGCGAGTATCTGAAATGAGAACTTACATCCCGGTGCGAGAATATTTGATCGAATCCCGATCGGTGCTAGATTTGTGGCAAGCTGCTTCATCATATGCGTTGTCGCAGCTTTGCTCTGTCCATAGGCAAACCCTCCAGGCACATTTCTATTAAACCCTCCGATACTGCTGGTCGATATCACCTGACTCTTTTGCTCCACGTTTCCCTTCTTATTGCCAGCATCAAGCAGTCCCAAAAAAGCAACGATCGTGAACCACACTGCGACGGTATTTAGTTTGAACGTATCCGCAAATTCTTCAAAGTTCCATTCTCCCCAAGCTTTTTGATAATCGGCAACCGTCGACTCGCTGGTCATTTTCTGGGCTGACTGTGGACCGAGAATCCCCGAATTGGCGATTAACACATTGATATATCCCACTTCGGAGGTTATTTGTGAGACGATGGAAGAGAGAGCTTCCTTTGAGGTCACATCTCCAACAAGAGGGATAATGTTGTTGGTTGAGACGGATTTGGAGGCCTTTTCCAGGACTTCTTTTCGTCGTCCAATGATGTAGACTTTGTGAGCTCCATTGAGGGCCAAGGCTCGGGCCATCATTAGACCAATGCCTGCATATCATCAGTATATAAGATCCTGCTTCTCTTGTAAGCTTACCTGACCCTCCCCCTGTGATTACTGCCACTAGACCGTTCACATTGAAGAGGTTTGGTGCTTGTATTGATGTGGTCGCCATTTTGAGTACTTGAAATTTATATCCACCGCAAGTACTTTACAATGAAATCTCTCTTCAAGAGTCCTTAAACCCAGCAATCTGTGAAACCATGTTCAAACTCTGCGTCCAAGGATGTCATTACATCCCACTTTCCCGATTGAGCGAATTCTGCCGCATTCACCGCAGTCGCTGTCAATTTTTGATTGGCAAGGCTGAACTTTTCCACCGCAACTCCTTTACGCAAGAACGTCAACCACCATGCCAAAACGAAAACGAACTGCGAACGACGATGGCGATCGCGTACAGCATATGCGGAAGCAAGATGTGCAGGACGCTCTTACAAAGGGACGGAAACAGCTCAATCGGGCTCTCAAGATTGCGAAAGGATTCGAACGCCAAAAGCTTGGGAAGCGTCTCAAGCTCGCAACGACCAATGGAGAAAATGAAGCTGTTGCGAGAATCAACAGAGAGATTGTAGCCTTGAAGGGGCTGGAACTTGGGCAGTTGACGAATACACATATCCAGAAATCGCTGTTGAAGATCAAGGTCTTTGCTGAGAATGAAAATCTGCCGGATGAGTTGAAGACGGAGATACCGAAGCCCGATGGAGACGAGGCAATGATCACGGCGATACGGAATGTAACAAGTGGTATGTACAGCATGAAGCCAGTGAAGGACGCGATGGAGCAGACTATCCATAGAATGTATATTGCCATGGGAATACCAGCACCGACCAAGGAGAAGGGCAAGAAAAAGGTGGAAGTCAAGGGCATATTGAAGAATGGAGGATTGAGTACATCGAAGCTGGTAGAGAAGCAAGGCCATGGACCCAAAGACGAGTCTGTGAGTGGGGCCGGTGAGCTTTCCTGGGATGGCTTTAGTTCGAGAGAGGAGGAAGAAGGACTGGAAGGCAAAAAAGAACAGGAGGACGAGTCAATGGATGAGGAGGAAATCGCTCGCTATGATACCTTGATTGGGGGCTCATCGGATGAAAAGAGTTTTGATGAAGAAAAATACAGAGGCAGTCGTCCTTCCCAAGCAGCTGAGCGGCTCTCACTCTCTCTGTCGCCCACACCATCCGCATCTCCTACACTCTCTGGGTCATTATCGTCTGCTTCATCCTCTTCTTCAGAGCCAGAAAGGACAAAAGCTACCAGACCAACAAGGTCCAAAGAGAAGCCATTTACGTCCACCAAACCAGCCCTCTCAACCTTCCTCCCAACCCTTATGGGCGGCTATTGGTCCGGATCAGAGTCTTCCGCATCAGATCTCGAGGATGTTGCCCCTATCAGGAAAAATAGGCCTGGTCAAATGGCACGACGAGCAATATGGGAGAAAAAATACGGAGAGAAAGCGAATCATATCACGACAGGCAAAGGCCCAGTTGGGAAGAATAAGGACGATGGATGGGATGCGAAAAGAGGTGCTAAAGACTCATCTCGTGGACGAGGTGGTTTCAGTGGAAGAGGCGGTCATGAAGGTGGACGAGCAAGAATTCTTGATCGAGCAACAGGTGAGAATGCTATTGCAGTAGAGCCAAAGAAGAGAGGCATGGGCAGGAAAGATGATGCTGGTGTCTTGCATCCCAGCTGGCAGGCTGCGAAAAAGGCAAAGGAAGCCAAGAAGACGGCGACGTTTCAGGGAAAGAAGGTCACGTTCAACTGAATTGATGTTTATTATACCCCATCACGCGTACGACTTAAGGTTAAATCCCACATGCAAGCGCTTTTTGAATCTTTTTTCGTGGTGTCATGAGCAGTGCAGCATAGAGGCACTGATTCCGTTCCTGCCTGTTGGCTTTCATGGTAAGAACGTCCCTTCCCTCCACACACAGCTCTGGCTGCCATTACTTTCCGTCTCAGCCCTTACTTTTCTCTCTAATTTCAAACATTTTCAGCAGTTATCCACCCCCACACGCCTTGCATAGCTTCAACATTCGTTAGCACCCGATATTTTAACACAATCCCACACGTCGTTGTGGTCTTCCGATATGGCCCCTGATAAGCTGCCACTCTATGGCGAGATGAACCGCATTCATATGCTGGATGGCTTACGTTCTCGTGGCTTCGTCGTGCCCAACAGCGACTATCCAGCAAGCACAAATCAGAACCTGCAGGACAACCCAAATACACTTCGAGGAGCCTCCGGAGCTGATATGAATGTCTCGATGCATCCGCCTATCGTTCCCCCTCGAGCTCCGCCGCGGAGCGGCACAAATCCCTACCCGCAAGAACAAGAACCCCTTCGAACAGGAAACTCCCGCCTGTCTTATTCTCAATTCGCGCAGCTGTTTCGCCAACATCAAGAAACTATTCAGACGCCAGCTCTTCGGCTCAATACCAGAAGCACATCAAACCCCATCCCACCTCAATCGCCTCAGCTACCTCCCGAGCAACAACAACACGTTATTCAGAAAGTGACTTCTTGGCTTGACTCAACAAACAACTCTCTCGCCATGCCGGGGCATGATCCTCAATCGTCACAGCAGAACCGGCAGCCTGAAGAAAGTTTGATTCGAGGCCTTCAAGATTTGCAACTCACCGGACCCACTCGAGATCGGAGCCGTATGAATCCAGGAGAGCGTATTGAGCTCTTCATTAAGTTCTTTCTGCGAGACGGGCCAGAGGACTTTGAGAAAACTTTCGAAAGGTCGCTTGGCGAGGCCATAAGCGAGGAACTGAAGGTTATCATTGATGACAAAATGAAGGAGCTTCATCCGCAACAGCTTGGACATGCGTTAAGTCAAAATCCTGAACGAATGGATAGACAGCTTAGCGACCGCTTTGCTAAGCATCGACCGACGGAACTGCACGTAGGGTCAAACAGAGGCTTCGCAATTCAACCAAAAAAACCACACTCGAAAAGCATGCCTCTGCAACCAGAAGAGATGAATGAAACAGGAGGGATAGTCATCCGGGGAGTGCCACGTGCGTCCTCGGTGGGTGGACCGACGCTCGAATTTTCTGTGACCTTAAGCGTGCGTCCAGAGGTAGGTGTTGGGGAAGAACAATTTTCCTGTTCTGACCTGTCTCATGATTTTCTCCCAAGACAATATGTCCTTTCCCGAAACAACCCCATTTGAGCAATTGCTGACTCCCCCATCCACGCAGGAGACCTGCCGGATGGAGCAAGGCTGGCAGGATTTCTTCTCCTTTGGACATGTGCAGGCTGTACGTGAATTACTCCAAGTGCATACATTGAGGTGTGATGAAGAATACTTCGAGAGAGTTAAGCAGGCATCAGCCCGGAATGAAGAGCCTGAGAACGGAGCAGGAATAGGGGTCGAACAAGGTTCTGAAGAGGCAAAAGAAAGCCAAGGAGATGGCTGTTCAGGTCTGGGAGACATGGAAGAGATGGGGGATACCGAAGAGATGGATGACATGCAAGATATGGAAAAGACTTGGAGAGGATGGGAG
>Ga0302140_10012471_pt1 | contig 10419 bp, 6 predicted proteins | sample I_Bog_E1_1_FD_202095 | JGI IMG/M metagenome (GOLD analysis project Ga0302140, IMG submission 202095) | Peat permafrost microbial communities from Stordalen Mire near Abisko, Sweden - I_Bog_E1_1 | ecosystem: Environmental > Terrestrial > Soil > Wetlands > Peat | place: Sweden: Abisko, Stordalen...
GATTTCAATAAATTTGAAATAAAAAGTTATTTTTTTTTTTTATTTCTTAATTTTTTATAAAAAAATTCCAAATAATTTTTTAAATAATTTTTAAAATTATTTTTTTTAAGAAAACTATTATTTAATTTAATCTTTTAATTTTTGATTTGTGATCCCTATCCCTTTTTAAAATATATTTAAAAACAAAAACTAAAAATTGATTTGTTCTATTTCCACAAATATGAAAAAAAAAATATTCGTTTTTTTAAGGAAACGCCTATTGATAAATTATTACTCTATATTAAAAATCTTTCATTGATCAACGTCTTTTTGGAAATATTTCGTTCTCCAAACCAATTTCGAAAATAAATGAACCCCTTTATCGTGACATAAGCCATGATTATAGCAACCAAAGTGTTCGCGAAAATTATATCCCACATCTCATAAACACTGATGTGAACAATGAGGATTGAAAACTCGTGGCCGCTAAAAAAAACATTCTGAAATCCAAGATCTGGATCTCTTAAGAAAATGGGCGTTCCCTCCAAAGTGTCTAAATTCACAGGGGGATAATTGAAGAAACGTTGGAAATATGTCTTGTTTTGAATGTATTTGTCCTTTTCACTGACAACATTTTCAATATATTCTTTCAGGAGCTTCGAAAGTGTCCGTTTTTTATCTTCAATCCTTTTGAAGTCTAAGCCAGGTGGTAAAGATTTGGGTAGAGAAAATCTATAAATTTAATTTTATCCTGAAAATAGACATTTTTAATAACCCAAAAGCGTCAGCTCTTTGTCTCATATTATTCTTTGTTTGTATTTCATTATCCAAATGAAATTGATAATTCTTAATAAAACATCATTTAAAATTTATAATAATATCAAGTTATATACTCCATTATATTCCACTCTCATTTCCCAAGGAATGAAAATCTCATAGGTTTGCAAAGAATTATTTATTTCTAATCCTCTTGATCTGGCGTTTCCTATTTTTTACATTTTCTCAAAAGTCAATTATGAGTAAAATAATCACCTTTGGATTCTGCTTCTAAAGCTAATTCCAATTCCTCCGCATTGACCTCAGCAGTTCCTCCTGGTGTTTTCCCATGTATGTAATACCCATGCAATGTTTCATCAAGAATAAAAATTGACACGTTGGAAATGGAACATAAATCTACAAAATCTTGAACTGATGTGGGAATCCATATATTGAGCACTCTTTTCCCAACTGATATAAAGGAAAAATTAAAACGATAAAATTATTTTTTCGAATATACCTATCTGAACCAAACCAATAATCAAGTATATGAAAGATGTTAAAAAGTATTTCAAAATGAAGTTAGATTGGACATTGGAAGCATCTAAGGTCATATAAGGTTGAGTTGCATCCAAATTTTCCCAATTCACACCTCTTTAAATAATTTTAGGGCTTATAACTTTATAATTTGCTAATAAACTTCATAAAAAATGCAAGAAAAATCAAAGTCCATTCGGTATGGACGTAATGATAAGGTTGCAATTCACTGAATTCGTTGGCAATGAACAAGGTTCTCCATATACTGATCATTTCCTGTTCCTCAGCACCATTGATTTCTCTTTTTTTCATGTAATATTTTGGATTTTCCTTGAAAAAAAAAAATAATTAAAATTAGAAAAAACCAATTCGAAACAAAAAAGTTACCCAATCAATGAAAAAAATATCAATATTTCCATGTCTCCAAATAAGCTCCAACATAGAAAAAATCCGAAACGAACACATAATTGCGAAAACACACTGTAAAAATATTTAAAAATGAAAATTTATTTGAATTTACAATGAAAGGATAATAATTAACACTCCAAGTATAGAGTGGAGGCATGAAAATATAGACATTTTTTTGCAGTTTGAAGAAAACGAACCAGTATCCAGTGACTATGAACAAAAATAGAAACATGACATAACCCCAAGTTTCTATCAAGATCATCAATCCCTTGATGATGACCCATATAGTGTAATTATCAGGGGAAATTCTAGATGGATTGTATTTAGTCCAGATGTGAAGTCTCAAAAGCCAAATCAATCCAATTGCCACATTGGTCAAAATGAAAAGGATTTGAATAGTGCTGAAAAAACCAGAAGTGTCATATTCATAATTTGTCTTTTTTATGAGAATTTTAAAATGAAATTAAAAGAAAATTTATCTTACTGAAAAATTTATGGCAGTTGTTGATGATGGTGATTGTTGAGCTGAATAAACCACATTCATGTATGGCACATAAATTTTTGAATCCTTATTATTTTGCAATAGAATTTTGAAATTTATTGTTTTAGCATATCTTATGACCTTAATATAAAGAGCCATAAAAACTTAAAATTCATATAATTACATTAGCAGTGTCCCCATTGATATAACCGTTGACAGTGCCAATACCTCCAAGATTGTCATATAAAAAAAATCTTCTCGTAAATCTAAAATAATTGGGGTCAGATCCAGTGTTCGGAGATTGACCCATAGTATCGCTGAATTCTTGAACCAAAATAGGAACTGGAACGTAATTTCCAGTCAAACGATCTTTCAAATAAATATCATAAAATAACATTTCGTTATTATTTCGGTCGAATAAAATGCTCACATCAAGTTGGCAACTAAATAATTTTTAAAAATTGCCAGAAATGTTTTATAAAATTACTCATTAACAAAACTGACACCAAAAGAACGGAAAGTCAACCCGTCATTTATGGAATGAGGACACAATTGAAATTGGGTTTGAAGCAGCTCAGACCCTAGGAAGCTGCCATCGATTGCGAATTTAAATATGTAAAATTCCATAAAATGATAAGCGGAGGATGAATCAAAAGAAATGACTTCTGTGAACGACGTATCTTTAATTATACTCTCTCCAGTCGTGGTGCTGTCATAATAAAGCCAAGGGTAATTATAATGCCACCCAAAACTTTATTTGAAAATTTGTAAATAAAAATTTAACCGGCGAGATATTGTACTAGTTTAAATAGCCATCACTCGCAGTGGTGCCATTGGATTTGTATTGTTCAAATAGGGTGCAAATTTTTTGGCGTTCATTGTACAATTGCATCACGCATAAATTGGCGAAACTTTCACAACTTTTGGGGTCCTGGTATTTGGTACATCCAATCATTGCCTATATGTTAAAATTAAAGAAGGTGACTTTTATTTATTGAAACTTGGTAAAAATAATAATTGATTGTATCTGAGCTTTGCACTTGGTAGGTTGTGCCATCCTAATTAAAAAAAAAAACATTATACAAACAAATTATTTTGCTTCTTACTTCCAAAACATAGTTTATGACACTAACAGTGGAATCCGCATTCAAAGAAGACACATCACTAGTCAAAACACATCCGCTTCCTGCCGTAGTAAACCCTTGTGATGAATCACAAATGCATGTCCAAGGAGTGGTTACTTGATTATACACTTTTCCATACCCACAAGTTTGGCACGCTCTGATCGATCTATTTACAAAAATTATTCATTTTAAAATAATTTATCAATACTGATTGGTGACAGGACCAGGGTAAGCATTAGATGCACACGTAATGCACTGTTTTGTAGTCAATTTCGCTCCAGTAAGATCAACATCGATCACGGCAGACCCATATGGACAGAGACAATCTCCAGTGCTTGGATCTACAGTAGTGGGACATTTGATGCAAGAATAACCGTCAGAACTTGGAGCTGAATTCTAAAATTATCAAAATTTGTAAGTTTAGTTATATAGAATTATTTTTAGGAACCAAGCCACATGCAGAACAGGTGCCTGCGCCTTCAAAACCTATTTGATTATGGTCGACTATGAAGTAGCCAGGCGCGCAATAACAACTCATTCCATCTGTGGTGTTCAAATCTTCATTGGTGGGACAAGTGTTACAATTCATGATAGCAGTGTCAAAATAAGAAGTGCTCGAACAGGATGAGGTGTTTTGGTAACAGGAAATCAGGCAAGGGTAGAGGATCAAAGTTAAAAATGCAAGAAATTTAAACATTTTTGAGGAATTTTAAAAATGCAGGATTTTTCAAATTTGAATAAAAAATTAAAGGAATTTACAAATAAAAAAAAAATCAATTTAAAATTTAATCATAAAATTTTTTTATTCCTGCCTTTGTATAAAAACTTTTAATGTCAGGAAAAGACACTCAAGTGAAAATCGTGCAGAAAATAAGAACATTGTGCGAGAGCGAGTCGAATTATCAAAAACATTCACCATATTTAATAGACAAGGCTCAAAGTGGCGACCAGTTCCTTGCATTTTTTAAAATAAAAGCTAATTTTAATTTCCAAAAGAGTTTTTGTTGTATCGATCATCGATACTATTAAGAAAACCATTAAGGATAAAAAGGAACCAGCTAGTGTGAAATTTTATTGTTTATTAGTATCAAACCGATTTTTATTACATAAAAATCTGTTTTTTTTTTTCAAAAGCTTCTCAAGGAATGCATGGACAAAAAAAGCAAGTCCCTTCAAGCTTATGTAGCCAAGAAAATAGTGAAACGATTGAAGGATTTAGCTAAAGAAGCTAACAAATCCAATGGAGAAAATGTCTTTGGGTCACGACCTGCAGGCATTATTTTATAGATAACATTTTTTTATTAAAAAAAAACACAAAAGACCCATCAAGTTGCACTAAATTCTCTCAATTGTTGCTTGAATGTATTTCCGAATGGGCTGTCACATATGCCATGGGTGACAACCCGATGGAAGTGACTAAATATAAACAGGCATATACAGATTTAATGAAATCCAGAGTGAAATTCCCTCAAAAAAACATTTTCTTTCAGAAAAAGCCACCAGAAAACCAGAAACAATCTGCCACTTTGAAGGAAGAAAAATCCTCCGGGCTTCGAAATTCAATCAACAACCCAATTTCCAACAAATTTGAAGAGAAAAAAGAGACCAAACCTAATTTGACTAAAGCAAACAGCTCTTATAATGACCCGACAATAAATAAGCCTCCAGTTATTAATAAACCCGTGGAAAAACCAGTACCTATAAAGAAACCTGAACCCAAACCTACTAATAACGAAAGAATGGTAAAAGACGCAAGGGAATCTTTGGAATATGTGAAGAATTCCATTTCTTTTCTCTTGGATATGGAGGAAATAAGTAAGAATTAAATTTAAAACAGCCATTTGAAATAAAAATGTTAAATAGTGGTTGATGATGTAATGGCTGAATTCAAAACCAGGATGAAATTTCTAGACCCTGAAAAAGTCAATGAAATGATGGCGATCGACGAGGTTGCAAATGATGAAATTTTAGTTGCAGAATTATTTGCCTACAGTATGCCTGGAAAGCAAATCATTCAGAGTTATGAACTTTATAAGAAAAAAATGATTCCATATGATACTTTTCGATCTAATGTGGTTGAGCAGTTCAGGGAAATACAAGAAAACGCACCTCCACCTTCCCAAAAAAAACCAAAAAACGAGCCTAAAATCAATAAATTTGATAAACCAACAGTCGTGGTCATGGAAGAAAAAAAACCAATGAAAGCTAATCAAAGAATAGAAAAAATCGAAGAAAATCCGATGCAACTCTCAAAGAAATCATCAACTGTTGAAAAGCAGAGTGCAGGTGGACCTCCGAATAAAAAGGTACCAAAGGCATTGAGTAATAATGATTTTAATCCTTTTGGAGGGCCTCAAAATAATGAGATTCAAGGTCAAAACAATATGCAATTTGATAATTTTGGGTCTAATAACATGCAATTTGATAACCCAAATTTCAATCAATTTCAACACCCCAACAACCAATTCAACACCAACAATCAATTCGACACTAATAACAATCAATTCAATGCTAATAATAATCAATTAAATACCAACACAAATCAATACGAAGTTAATAACAATCACTTCATCATTGATAACAATCAATTCAATACGAATAACGAGATTCCCAAAGCAGAAGCTAGACCAACCATTAAGAAAAAAGATTCCAATGCTGAATTTAAGCCAAGTCATCCATCAAATCGTGACCTCCCTCCAAAAATCCCATCCAAACAAGAAATCAAAGAAGAAAACCAACAAAATGACTTCGGAGGAAATTTCAATGTTGATCAAGGCAACGGCAATGCAGGGTTCGCTGGTTTCAATGATTTCTTTAATAACAACGGGACTGAATTCCAATATGTTACTCAGTTTGACAATAATAACAAAAATAACTTCAACGCTGCCCCCTTCCCAGACATGAACGCTGGCAAAACAAATGCTTTCCAACAAGAAAGTGCCGGGATTAAGAAAATAACTAGTCAGGTTTTCGGTTCAAATGAGTTCCCAGGATTTGAGCCACCTCAATTTCAATTTGAAGTAGGAGGGGATAATGAATTTTCTAAGGTCAACACTGCCAATCATAGTTTCAAGGAGGATGACAACCCCTTTAGAAACTCGAAGGAAATAGAAAATAGTGGTGCTGGTGCTTTTAATTTCAATTTTGACGGAGGGGCTGAACCTCAAACTGATTGGAATAACTTTCAAGGGCCTGTAGAAACGATTCAAATCAAGCCTGAAGGGGGATTCCCACAAAATCATTGGGAAAAGGAGGAAGATAAAGAAGAAATGAAGGAGAATTATATACCAGAAAGGGATGGGAATCAAATGGAATGGGGGGATAGGAATGAATGGAACTTTAATGAGAAAATTGAAGTGAAAGATAAAAATATTGGCAACATGTTTGATAAGCAAATGGAGGACATTGGACAAAAAGATAGTCCTCAATTTGTCAGAGAAGTAACTGGGGATAAAAATAATGTCATACCTATGACTTTGGAAAAACAAAATATGGAACATATGCAAAATTGGAACAATAATCAGAATAATGATGGGATGGGTTGGGGAAATGAGCAAAATCATGATAATATGACACATAACTGGGGAGATGAACATAATAATAATATGATGCCAAATGTGGGCAATGAGCCAAATAATAATATTCTGGAAAATTTTGGTCATACGGACAATACGCAAAATTGGGGGGATCACAATTTTAATAACGACGGAAACAAAATTCAAGCCTGGGGTAATGAACCCAACACTCAAGCACAAGGTTGGGGTAATAATGAACAGCCAAACAGTGCTGCTCTTTGGGGCAACGAACAACCAAATGTTCAAAAAATTAATGAAATTAACAACTCGCAACCAAAATCTAACGAAATAAACAGTGCCCTATCAAAACCAAATGAACTCAATAGTGCCCAACAGAAATCGAAGAAGGGAAACGATCATACTAGTCAAAGGAGTCTTTCAAATATAGAAAACGACTTCGGAAATCAAAACAAACAAGGAACTAATGTCCAAAGCTGGGGGAATGAATTCGGAAGCCAGAATTTCCCAATGAATGAACAAAATCAAGAGTTTCAGAATAATAATGCTCAAAATTGGGCAAATGAGCAAAATATACATGAACCAAATTTCCAGAATCAAGAGTATAAATGGCCGATTGAACAAAATCCCATGGATGTTTCACAGAAGACACAACCTCACGACAAATCTCAAAACAACATTTTTTCACAACAAAATTTGAACGTTTCCCAAAACCTGCAAAGCCCTGCAATTTTACAAAGACAGGCCTCGAAAACAAAAAATATGGAGTCAATCAACATTTTGTCGCAAAATAATTTGAATGTATCCTTAACAATTCCAAACCCAGGAATTTTAGAAAAGCAGTTCTCACAACATAGCAAAAAGGTGGATTCCATTGATTTTCAAAATATAAACAACAATCAACAATTTTTCAACGGTGTTGAGGAACCACATCATTTAGTGCAATATCCTTCTTTACCTAATAGTGACGCATTCAATTTCCATTCCTATCATCCAAATCAAAATCCAAATAATCTAAACATCAACAATTTCAATGCGTTTCCTAATCAAATTCCTAACGAATTGAACAATATGAACGCTTTTGCGAATAATCAATATGTTAATAATGAAATCCAAAACATTAACATTAACAATCAGCCAATGCCCAATTTATTGGATGATGTTTGGGGTAAGGAAGAAAATATTGCGCAAAAAGGATGGGTTGATTTCAATGATAACATCACGAATGACGTTCCACTTTCAGATAATTTTTCAGTTCCACCAATAAATAAACCCATCGAAGGTTCCAAACAACTCAACATGATTTTCAACAATTCTATCAGGAACCCCCTTGTGAAACCAATAGAAAACCAGGCGAATTTAATGGATTTCGATGATTTGATCCCCACAAAAGATCAAATCCCGCCAAATTTCACTCTACAACCAAACAATGAAATTTTTAATAACAATAATGGTTTTCAATTCCCAGAAACTGTTAATATAATGGATCAGAAACCATTTGATATGCCTCAACCTTCGCAATCCAATGCAGGGTATCATTATCCTTCCTTGAATCCAGCAGATCTTATGAATTTCAAATCAATGAATAGTAGCAACTTAAAAAATGTTGCGGCTAGCGCACATATGACCGATCAGACAAATATGGCGGGACCTTCTGATTTTCAAAGCAATAAACATACACAAATATACAATTTTCTGGATAATATGAACGTGGAACAGAAGGTTATCACTGAATCCAAAGTCACTCATAATTTGATTAATAATGTTGCTATAAATCAAACAGGAAATGACCTGAATAAAATTGAAACTGTTAAAATTATCAATGAGTTCAATAAAGAAAAAGAAGAAATGTTATCAGAAATGAAGAAATTGAGACAAGGCTTAGAGGAACTCAAAGAACAGAAACTCAAGGCAACACCGCAAATTCAAGTCACTCCAAATGATATCTTGAACAAAGATAGCATTTTCTCTCCTTTTTTCCCAGAAAAAAGTCAAGAAAAAAGCCAAGAAAAACCCAATGAAGAGACGAAAATTCTCAAGGAAAAGATAGACTTTTTAACGGAAGAGGTGAAAAGACTAAATACCTCCATAAATGCAAGTCCAAATAAAGCAGAAAACCCAATAAATTCTATTTCTCCAGTGAAAAACGCAAATCAAAGCATGAATGAAAGCTTCTTGAACAGTTTCGAACCAGAAATCAAGCCAAATACCTATTCCTACACAACAATCTTCCGGAAAAAGCAGCCCATGAGTCAAAATAACAGTCGTTCCAATTGTTCGATTATCGGCAATTTCAATTTTTATACGATTTCTATTGGCAGAAAACAAAAACCCATCACCAATTTGTTTTTATTAGAAAAACCACGATCTTTGAATGGCTCATCAGTTTTCACTAAAAGTCGAAAAGGGCCTAATTTTTATAAAGAAAACCTCCATTCTGAGGATTATGTGGATGAGAACTCGTTTGAAACCCCTAATAAAAAGAACCAAAAAATGCAGAAAATTGAAATCAGAAATAAAGACTGGAGAGAATTTATGAAACTTACAAATAACAGCGAAATTTTACTAAATATTGACAATTTCAAATATTCTTGTCTTTATAAAAAAGGGGTGCTTTTTGAAAATGAAATTTATCAAGTCGGTGTGGTTTTCGACAACGATTTAAAAGGAAACGTTGGCTTTTCTATATTTTTCGGTAATAAAACAAAGGAAGATATGACAAATTGTGGGTTGAATTTGAAGGAATTGAATGATGGCAAAACTAATACAAAAATCAATGGAGTTAGGGAGGTTATTCAGGGAAATTCGCAACTGATCGTGGAAGTGACTTTTTTCAATGGGAAGAGTTGTTGGGAAAAAGTCATCATGGAATTCAATTATAGGTAGAAATTTTTTTAAAAAGTAAGTTAAAATATCAGGTTTTCAGATTTCAAGAGGAGAACTTCGTGAATCGGATTCCCTTACCGAATACAATGAACAAATTCGTGAGTTTCGGGTTCATTTCAGAAAACAATTTCAAGGAACGATTTCAACAACTCGAGAAAACGAGCATGTTTTCTAATGAAGAAATTGATTGCAACCCGAGATTTATTGAAAATATAGAGGATTTTCAACGGTTTATGCCTGAATTGGTGATTTTGCCATCGAAGAAATTGAAGGGGTCGTTTATGAAGAATAAGAAATTAGGAGGGGTGGTGAATTTGGATGGGACTGAGGTTCTTTTGAGGATTGTGATGAATTATGAGAGGAAGGCGATGTTTCAAGTGGGAGTGGAAAAGGGAGGTAATGGAATGCGGAAAATGGCAGAGGATTTGATTGATGTGTATTGTTTTTTGTTTGGTAATATTTAAAAGAAAATATGAGCTGATAGGCTAATCGAATTATGAAGGTCCTTGTTTTACCAATGATTGTTTTTTTTTTAATTTATGTTATGACGAATCTTTTTTTATTTTAGAATATGATGGAAAGACATAGTTTTTTATTCTAATGCTTGAAAAATCAACTATAAATATTATAGATTTAACTAAAATAATAATTCCGAATAAATTCAAATTATAGAATGAGTAAATATTTTATTTATAAGACCTTATCTTTGGTCATA
>Ga0302140_10012474_pt1 | contig 10417 bp, 8 predicted proteins | sample I_Bog_E1_1_FD_202095 | JGI IMG/M metagenome (GOLD analysis project Ga0302140, IMG submission 202095) | Peat permafrost microbial communities from Stordalen Mire near Abisko, Sweden - I_Bog_E1_1 | ecosystem: Environmental > Terrestrial > Soil > Wetlands > Peat | place: Sweden: Abisko, Stordalen...
GCAACCACTGTCAAAGCGCGGTAGTAGCCTTCATGACTAGCTCGCACACTTTCTAGCAAATCTTCAAAATTATGCACTCTCTTCAACCTACCTTCAATACTCACATATTTCACATCCAGATTTACCATCATAGAGCAAACGGGTTAGCAGCTGCATTGACCTCTTGCACTACTAGATGAGTTTCAACTCTTCTCCTCACTTCCGCCGGAACTCCGTCTCATTATCTGGAGCTTCACATTTTATTGACATCGTTGACGCACCATTATACCTCGAGCCTTACTCGCCAAAGCTTCCATGATTATCGTTCACCACCCAAAACCTCGCAAATCAACCACGGAAGTCGAGAGGAGACTCTTAAGCCCTTCCGACGCCTGCAGACTGGCTCCACGGACGTCCTAGGCAGGCGACTGCTGTTTTATGAGACAGAAAGTTTGAAGCATAGGTGGGAGCACTTTAAGCAGGAGCCTTGAGCCGTGTGGTGGGACAGTGAGCGCGATGTCGTGGTGTTGGACATGTGGGCTATTTTTGCTGACGTGGAAGATCCTGTCTCGTATTTAGGGCTGAAACCTTTCTTTTACGAAGAGTATGGTGCTATATGCATTACTACACTAGAGATTGTCTCCGAGGAAAGACAGTTCTCATCCGCTCCTCGAGGTACTACTAATATAATAGCAGCTATAGCAAGATAATTCAAGCCATTCTATCTTCTAGAGTTTATGAGTTACCCTGCGTGTAAACTGAAGAGGCTGAAAATTTTCCTTGCTCGAGAATAGCTTTGTTCATTGAGTACTTTAATGGGGAATAGTGGAGCAAGTAGCGTGTGAAGGCTCGACTTTTAAGGAGTTGAATATATAGCGATTCTATTGGAATCGCTTCTATAGACTCGACACAAGACCTTTTTACATAGGCAATGGAATAAAAACTTATTAAATCTATAGATTTGGTATATTGGTCTTTATCTTTATACTCTAGAAGCTATGCTAACGTGGGTTTTATTCTTCTTCTTAAGGCAATTTACCAATCGTAGAGGAACGAGGAAGCTATAGCTCGGTGGTTTAATAGCTAGACAATAGGTTAGATCCCCCAAATACTACTATTATTTGTGACGAGCATAAGTGAGTAATATTTAAATACGTTAACATTGTACTATCTTTAACCCTTTTCACTTACTATATAATTAATCATTGGGAATAAGTACTACTTACTTGACATAGAATATGAGTCTACTAAAACTAAACATACACAACTAGATATATGAGTTAAAGAAGAGTGTGACTCATGAAGGGTCTAAGCTTTATGGGTGTTTACCCCTTTCTAGCGTTGTTGAAAATTTATGAATCTAGATGTCCTACCCCCACTCTCCACTAAATCCACCAATCGGTGAAAACTTTCGGTCTCGCGCCCTTCCCTACGTCGGCTCCATGATGCTACCGGCCTAGGCATCCTAGGCATCCTTTCTCCATGGACTCCAATCTTCTATCTTTTCCCCTCCAAACACCACCACAATGACAACTCAGCCACCACGAAATGACGCCTCGAGGCCCTCTCCGCAACGAATGAACACAATTCTCCAAGTCCGCACTGGCAGATTGCGACCAGTTTTCGGCCTCGAGAATCCATCAGGAATCTTCAAAACACCACACCAAGCCCCAGTCAAAGTATCTTTCCTCGGTCTAGAAGGTGATGAGCACGGGTACATTGGTCATGGCGGTGTCGATAAAGCACTGATGTGGTACCCTTCTCAACACTACGCAACTTGGAAGACTGAGATCCCTCTGAATTCACATTTGTTTGTTATCGGCGGATTCGGGGAGAATATTGTCACTGAAAGTGAGGAGCTGAGTGAAAGTGTGGTTTGCATTGGAGATGTATTTCGGTTCGGTGGTGAAAATGGCGTCCTGATTCAGATCAGCGAGCCTAGACAACCATGCTTTATGCTCAATCATCGTTTTGAGCTTAAGGATATGAGCTTGAGAAGCCAAAATTCTAATCGAACAGGATGGTACTGTCGTATCCTGAAGGAGGGGAGGACTCAAGCCGGCGATGATATCACCTTGATTGAGAGACCGAATCCTGAATGGACCGTCCAGGAAGTACAGAGAATTCTGTACACAGACAGGAAGAATTGGGAGGCGATCAGTCATTTGAGTGGTTTGCAAGACTTGGGAGAAGAGATAAGAACAATCTTCTCTAATCGCCTGAAGAAAGGAGTCTTTTTGGATGAGTCTGATCGTCTCGGAGGTGGAGAGGAAAACGCATGGAGCGAGTATAGGCTTGTGAGAAAGAAATACGAGACTTTAAGGATATCCTCGTTCGATTTTGAAGCTATTAACTTAACCGAGAGTCCCACACTTGCTGTTCCTGGATCTCATATTCGGGTAAAGCTTGGAAAAGAAGGCAAACTTGTTAGGGCATACTCGGTCGTTGGTGGAGACAGCAATCACTTCACTCTCGGAGTTGCCCTGAGCGATGAATCTCGAGGGGGCTCCATTCATCTGCACAAGGAATTAAAAGTGGGAGATTCCCTTTCATTCAGTCAGATGAAGTCAGCCTTCACTCTCGCCGCAGACGCAGACAGCCATATTCTGATCGCGGGGGGTATTGGCATCACTGCCTTTCTCACCACCGCCAAACAGCTAAAGCAGCAAAGCCAAAAGTTTCACTTATACTATGTCATCCGTTCTGCTCAAGATGTGGCTTTCAAACAGCTCCTTCTGGACCTCAGCACCGATATCACAATTGTAGATGGAAGCCAAGGACAACGCCTGGAAATATCAAAAGTTATTGGGAAAGCAAATAGTCGTGCGCATATCTACGCCTGCGGCCCGCAACGACTCATGGATGGCGTCACTCTTGCTGCACGCACTCTCGACTTTCCGTTATCTCACCTCCATCTCGAAGCATTTACCATACTCACGTCAGGCGACCCCTTCTCGGCTGAGTTATACGAGTCGAAGAAGACCTTGGACGTTAAGGGAGAGCAAACATTGCTGGATGTCCTGAGAGATGCAGGGTTTGATGTGCCGAGCAGCTGCGAGGTGGGTAATTGTGGTACGTGCAGGGTAGGCGTTAGGAAAGGAGAGGTAGAGCATAGAGGAACTGGATTGCTAGAGGGGGAGAAGGAAGGTGCGATGTTGACTTGTGTGTCAAGAGGTATAGGAAGGATTGTCTTGGACTTATGAATAATGAGATAGTGGACTATACTCCGTAGTAATAGATCTTTCCATTGTTGAGTATTCGCCCACTTGGTTCATAGAGCACAGCTGATTGCTGAACCTTTTCAAGAGCCGTTCTCCCTTCTGCTGCTATAGATCATATGCGTAGATTTTATTCAAACATAGGACTCTCAATGACTGGGATGGCCCATCTAACTGTTTAGCTACTGCTGCTAGATGCCTTTAAAGATAATTTATGTCACAAAAAAGTTCGATTTAGCTACAGCCTAGGTCACACCGCCTAAAAGTATAGATGCGTGACTGCAAGATAGTAAGGCGAACAAATCTACTTAGGTATGAATCAACCGCGTTAGTAATCTTTGCTTGATATTTAGTTAGCTAAAAGTGCAAGCATTAGAATTAGAAGATGCGTCCGTTCCTCAATGTGGTTCCAATGACAAATAGCTGTCAGCAAAAGCACGAGTAGGTAATGGAATGCTTTGGCAGCGAGACTCATCTTCCGCTGCATGGCAGTGTCAATAGAGGCGGTGTTGCCGCCGAAACGAAATTGAAAAGGACTAGGAGGGGGAGTTCCACCCTAGATGTTGGGATTTCGAAAAGATTATGGTTACAGCTAACGGTTTTGCAGCCCGGCAGCCAACCATAACACGCCGGTGACCTTTGCCGTGATCAGCACAGCACTGCCACACTGGAATCATTTTCCACCCACCATCGATGGGGACGCTAACCAATACGAGCACAGGGCTCATTAGCTTCTCAATAACAGCTGAAAAGTCGAAGAAGACGCCAAACTGCCAGCCACAAAGTTTCCAAAATAACATCACAATGTCTGTTGTGTAATTTCAACTCTGAAGCATCTCAGCATTTAAGTTGCGAGCTTCACCAATGTCTCCTTCACAGAATCACAGATTCCATTTCAAGGCGACATAAACGTAGAGACACGCACACATACAATTCTCAAGTACTCGTAACTGTTTAAAGATTCACGATGAAGAAACCTCTTTTTTCGTTGCTTTTTCTTCTGTCTATCCTCGTTCTGCAGGTTAAAGCGCAATTCATCTTATCGGGAGTGCCAGTTCAATGGAATGTTGCGAACAGCTATATTGTGGTCCTAAGTGGTGGTACTGCACCGTTTTATATCTGGGTAGCAGACGCCCAGGGGAATAGACTCGAGTTTCTTGGTAAGTATCTCTGACCCAAATGTGTTCCATGCGGAAAATCTTACACTCTCACCATTAGCAAACCAGACCTTGCAACTTGATCCCGACATTACACTTAGCCCAAGCTCGTCGCTCATTATCGGAGGACAATACTATATCGCTGCCGTTGATAATAATGGTTACCTAGCAGAGAGTCCTCTTTTTGAGCTGATTCCCCCTGGCGGATCTTCCATGACTATCAGCACGGCTTCCTGCCCGTCATATCCTTTGTCGACGACGACTATTACGGTAAATTCATTAAAATCCGGTCAACTTGCCACCTCGACATCCACATGTCCAATACTCTTCTGTCCATCTATCTCTGGTGTATCGATGCTCACGGTAACGAGGATAACTCAAACTGAGACTCAGACTGTGTTCACCACGCAAAATGACACCAGAACTAAAGATGAAAAGACGACGATCACTCTCACAAGTACATCTACACGAACTAAAGAGGTTACGAGCACTGTGACGGTAACAGCGACGAAGACGAAAGGGTAGCCTATTAGGATAAAAAATTTAGATTGCGTAGCGTTGCCAGGCAAACAAAATTAAAACGAAGATTATAGATAGAATTTACCATGCGCGATAGATTTTTGCAATGTATCTTCTGCTGTGCCCTTCGCTTTGCATTTATTATTCATCTCCGCAATTTTCCTCTTGCACTATCCCCACCACGCATTCTTCACCCTATATAGTCTGTCCAAAGAAGTCACACGTCCCAGTGGTTCATACATAACAAGCTCCTGCACTAGTGATAGCAGCCTAGCTTAGCTTTCTACACATAGATACTAGATTTCTAGAATGCGAAACTAGGAGTGAGACAAGCAAAGCCACCCCGATTGTATTGAGAGCAGGTTGAAGGCCAGGGATTTAGAGCTCTTAGGGAAGATAACATGATAACTATCGAAGTTAGTTCTTGATGTATTGAAGACCAAGACCTGCGAAAAGGAAATGGGTCAAAGGGACAGAAATGGAAGGAATGCCTTACGCCAGAACGATGATGGCTTGAGTAACTGAAACTTAATCGGATCGTCTGGTAAACTTGAAATATCAGAACTACTACAATGGGAAGAGTAAATTAAGCTTGGCAATCTGTTTTCCGTTACCGAAAGCGGAGCCAAAAAGGTCCTATGCCACGATTTAAGTATTTGCAAAGGAGCTGATCGAATGGGTCTCGGGCAATTAATACAGCAAGCTACTCCTTTTGAAGCGAAAGGAAGCTTTGATAATTGATCACTTGACGCACGTGCTCTGACTATGTACGCGTCTAACAAGTTCTCATCTCACGCAAAGATTGAGATGTTGCATATTGTGTAACCGGTTTAAGATAATTTCTTTGACCTTGTCAAACCTTCCGTTGGTAATTGAGATTTTTACTTTGACCCCCGAGAAAGTTGATCGATCCATGCCGCCAGAGTCTCAGGTTTGCATACATGGTACTTAGATGGTTCAAACTCCAGCAAACTGCCATCCATTGAAAAGAGCAATTCCTCGGAGCGGCCTCGACAAGTCCCAACCACTAATTGTCATTGCCACTTGACGGCAGGCCCTCCACACCCCTCCCAAGATCTTCCTTCAACTCCTTATCCCCAAGCACCACTTTCTCACAGTCCTGCAACACGAAGACCATCCTCGCCCATTTATCCTTACTCGGATTCCGCCAAGCATGCATTGTGGCCCTTTGGACCGCCACATCCCCGCGATGCATCATCTGAGTTTCTCCAGAATCCAACACTAACTCGATCGAACCTTCTAATACGATGCCGTAGTCCAGACTCTGCGTTCGGTGCATCATGCAATCGAAACCAGGAGCGAAGTCCACAATGCGGCAAACTGTTCCACCGGGATTGACAAGACCGAGTTTCTTAGTGGCGGCAAGAGCATCGTGTGCGTGGAGATCGGCATCATTGTTCAACGAGACGGGAAATTGGGAAGTGGTGTAAGCAACGTTGAAGCCCATCAATTTATCGTCATAGGAAGACCATGACCCCGCCCGTTTGGATTGAACGATCGCCTTCCCAGTGCTCGGATCGTGTCCGGTTACATACGTGGTGAGTCCAGGAAGATTGGACACTTGGCCGGGCTGCTGGGGGCGTGATTCAGAGGACGACATTGCGCAGGCTTTTCGGTCTCGAGTTTCACTGAATGAAATTGAGATGAAGAGGGAGACGAAGACCCAAGACGAAGTGACGCGGGGCTCGGGCTGCACTCGGCTAATTGCAGTACCACGCGCTGAATCACTAATTGGGGTGCTTGTATCACCCCTCATGTAGGTGTCCGAGTCTAAGTTTTATGGGTCTCAACGTACAGAAATGATTCAGACAAAAGAAGATCATTGGTCATTGGCGTCGGGGCTGTACGAGTATAAATATTCCTTTGGCAAGGGAAAAAGGATTATCTCGCGACAATGGACGGCTTCTTCCCGAAGCATCAACACATCTCTACACACACCTCTACGCTGTAACAGCTCCCCTCGTTGTACCATTTGACATGGGTGAAAAGGAAGTTGAAGATCTTCATGTCCTCATAGTTGGAGCAGGTATTACGGGTTTGCTGCTTGCACAAGGTCTCAAAAAGGTTGACCAAACCTCCCGGAAAACCCACACATACAACTCAAAAACTAGCTAACAATATACTAGGAAGGCATCAAATTCAGTATCTTCGAGTCAGAACAAAGCGGTGCAGAGCATCATCCCCGTGAATGGACAATCGGGGTACACTGGGCTCTGCCCCTATTGCAATCTTTGCTACCAGAACATATCTGGCTACGCACCAACACTACGCAGCCTGATCCAAATGCCGTGGCCAAAGATACCGACACTTTCGGTTTATATAACGGTGAAACCGGGGAACTTTTAAAGGACTTGCCTTCGGGAGGTATGAGACGATTCTCGCGAACGAAGTTACGAGCTCTGCTCAGTGAGGGCATTGATGTGACATACGGGAAAACCTTTACCTCTATAATGTATGATGATGGTGGGGCTGATTTATCGGCTCACTTCAGTGACGGAACGAGGGTGGGTGGACGCGTATTGATAGGAGTCGATGGACCAAGATCAAAGGTCCGTGAATTATTGGTTGGAAAGGAGAAGTCGGAGGCAAAACCAGCAGGGACAGTGCTGGGCATCGTTCGGTCAAAGTACACAGCGAAGCAAGCACTCGAACTCCGTCACCATGCCTCCGTTGCGAGCGTGGCAGTCCACCCGAACGGCACTTATACAGGGATATTTGGTCATAATTTTAGCTCATCTGACCCCCAGGATTGGGAGTTTCAGACTACGCATTCCTCCATGCCGAAGGACTTCGAAGGCACCGAAGCAGAGAAACTCAAGTTGTTAAAGAGTAGAGCAGCGGACTTCGTAGGAATTTGGAAAAATGCTATCGAATGGATTCCTGAGGGCACACCATCGAGCTTCAACAGGTTGGCTTACTGGAAACCTATTGATTTCGACAACAGGGGAGGAAGAACGACACTAGCAGGTGACGCAGCACATCCAATGACACCACAGAGAGGACAAGGCTTGAATCATGCGATCTGTGACGTAGTCAATCTAGTTGCGGCATTGGCCAAGGCTCAGAAAAGAGAGTTGAGCTTAAATGATGCAGTCAGTGAGTACGATGCCGAGATGGTAAAGAGAGGCGCGAAAGAAGTACAAGATTCCTTGGTGAACACGCACATGCTCCATGATTGGAACTCCTTTTCGCAATCCCCATTGATGAGCAAATCAGTTGCCAGGGATTAATGCTTAGAACATCCGCGACTGATAGGAAGATGGAGGGACAAACAACGAGTAATTCAGTTGCATATAGACGTTAGAAGCACGCAACAAGATTTTTCGACAAATTTCTGTCCAGTGTGTCCACCTATCTCAGAGCTAGACTCAGAAAAAGACTTAAACACTTCTTTCTCGGGTCCATTTGTCCGTATAAATGAAAAGTGTCTTTAGGAACGGACGCAGGCGCCCGATTATGTCAGCTCCAGACGGAGCAAAGCTAATGCAAATTCAATCACAAGAAAGGGGCCTCTCATTACACGCAAGCGATATTGCAACTTTGCAATGGATTGGTGTGATACCGATCACAAGGATGAATCACACGCAACGCGAAAACGGCTTGGATTGTCATTCGCTCAATTTGCTACACAATCAAGCAGTAATCCAGTCATACACACAGACAGAATGCTATCCCCTCACCTGGGTACGCAAACTACCTACCACCCTCCTCCCCTTGACTCTCCATCTACCCAAATCAACATCACGATCTAGCAGCCTCCAACTCCAATTCTAATTGTCGGATCCTCTCACTCTGATCTTGCGCCCCTGATCCCACCTTCATCTTCAGCGTATCAACTTCCTGGGCTAGCTTGCCAATCTTCTCACTTTGCGCATTGATTGTCTTCGTCTGTGCCTCTAGCAGGTTCTTGATCTGCTCTAGGGAGCTTTCCACAGATCCACCTTCCGATGAGGAGAAGGTCGGAACAGCTGCTGGGGGTGGCGAAGAAAGGGGTTGTTGATATGATCGGGGAGCGGGCTGAGAGACGGGCTCAGGCTTTGGTGGGGTTGTTTTTGTTGGTGACACTTTGATGGGAGAGGGCGGCTTTGCTTCAACCTTGGCTGCTGTCGGAATGTGTTTCTGGATTGGTTTGGAGATCTCTTCGAAGCTGGACGTTTCATCCTCGTCATCATCTGCGCCGTCGTCATCTTGGAATTTGGATGCCATTGCTGCAATAGAACCCTTTTGTTCTGACATAGAAGGCGGCGGAGCTCTTTGCGTAGCTACGGGTGCGGGCTCTTCTCTTTTCGGAGCTTGGGTCTTGGCGGGTGACGGGGCAGGCGCAGGCGCAGGCGTTGGCGGCTTGTAGTCTGCTGGAACCTCTTTCGGGGCATTTCCTTCATATATGCTCTCCAAATCAATCTTTGCTGGAACGCCGTCCTTGCCAGACAGCCATTCTGCAGCTGACACGGCCGGCTTCAGGCCTGTTGCTGGAGGATAAATGTCGGACTGGAAAACTTCAGCTCGGCGGGGAACAGTAAATGATATTGGTTCGATGTAGCTGTCATTGACAGTCTTGTATGCTCTCATGACCTCGTTCTCATGGACCTTGGCTTGTTAGCTTCAGCCCAATCGCTGAATTGAGCAACTCACATTAATGCCTCGTCTGGGAACAAATGCCAGCCCCCTCTGTGGATCTCCGGATTTGTATTCGGACAAGAATTCGAACTTGTCGTTCTCGTACTCGAAATATCGAATATTGCCGTCACTGATCTGTCAGCCAACCTCCATGATCTAGGTGTGCAGACATACCCTTTTCCTGCCAGGTACAAGCATTGCGTCCCATCATCTAGAAATTGTCAATCACCGCCAAATCGGAACCTCGCAGGGATCTTACCCCAGAACGGCATGCAAACACCAGATATTGAGTCCAGGACAGTAAATCCGCCAATTGGTTCCGCAATGTTTCCTGCATCCCACAGAGCCATTTGACGATCGCTCATCTTCGAGAATCCAGTGGTTGCCAAACGATTATGCTCCCCCATCCAAACGACTCTGCTATTCTTCGCTCCTGTATGTCCCGGAGCCACCTGGGCTGCTCTCTCTTGTCTGACATCCCATACTCGCAACTTCTTATCCCGGGATGTGGTGGCCAGCATCGTGCCGTTTGCACTCCATGACAAGCTCTGCACAATGTCTCCATGCTTTAGCGTCTGGTGTGCCTTTCCCGTGCCAATATCCCAGAGCTTGATTGTGTAGTCGCCGGATGCCGAAGCCAGTATGTTCTCTGCCGCAGGATTGAATAGGACTTGTCCGACCTTTCTGCTATGTGTCAGATGGATTCTGCTGAAAGATCTGCTTCCCCACGTACCTTGAATGGCCCGTCAACTTGCTGACTGGCGCAACATCATTCGGCTCCTCGTCGTCGCTGTACAAAGTGAAACCTTGGGGCACCTGCCATATGAATACCTTCCCATCATCGGAGCCGGATGCGATAATTCGGTCATTGAAAGGGTTCCTGTTTAAGTCAGCGCTATGTTTCGA
>Ga0302140_10012479_pt1 | contig 10414 bp, 12 predicted proteins | sample I_Bog_E1_1_FD_202095 | JGI IMG/M metagenome (GOLD analysis project Ga0302140, IMG submission 202095) | Peat permafrost microbial communities from Stordalen Mire near Abisko, Sweden - I_Bog_E1_1 | ecosystem: Environmental > Terrestrial > Soil > Wetlands > Peat | place: Sweden: Abisko, Stordalen...
TATGCTCTGCCACAGTTAAACGCTATCCAGCTGCTTCAAGCGCGGAGAATTAGCAGGTTTCTGGGTCCTTCAGGATTTCTTTTGCTATTTTTGACAATTTCATTTTTTATTTTTTTTCTGCCGTGGAAGTTGGTTGTGGGTCGGTTTCAAAAATTTGAAAGGCAAAATTCATTCGCTTAAGGGGGTTTGTTTACTTTCAACTTTATATCACTGGCTCAACCATCGGTTGCCTACGGTACAGCTGTCCGACTTATTTCAATTCACCAAGAGGATTTTTGAGATAATCTTTTCACGGTTTGGGCTTTGTTTTGAAGGACTCTCTGTCGCCTTTCTTCCATTGCCAGACGCCTTGGCTACTCTGTATACGGCATCGTATACCTAAACAAGGCTTCGAATGCATAACGGGGTGTCAGCAGGTGATCTAATCTACACGCAGTGAGTAAGCGGGGCCTTCTCCCGAGGAGATGGCCTTCGTTAGTTGTTCCCTGAGAATGAATGGTTGTGCGCCATCCTCCTGGGGCTGCGTTTATGATCGCTTTCTCATAGTGGTCCGCCCAGGAGTACTTCGCAGGAAAACTGTGCCGATTGTCAGACGCTGAAGAGGGACTGAGCGTGAAGAGCGAATGAAATGTGATTTTTCTTCTTGAAGCTTCAAATCATGTGACATGGCTAAGCGAGGGAAAAAGGGGCGAGGATCAATCGAAAAGTGTTCCGCTTTCTACTGCTGTACACTTGCTATTCATTCAATACTCGTACATATACTAAATAATAGTACTTTGAGAAAGACCGCAACACAAGATCAAACAAAAAGCGAAAGCAACAATCAAGGCCATCCAACTCGACAAGCCCTCCACCCGTCCAGCAGCCGAAGGCTTCGACGTCGTTGCAGCCGTCCCCGTCCCAGTACCAGTAGGACTTCCCGACGAACTTGCTGAGGCGACAGCCTGATCCGCCGTCTCAATACTCCGGCTGCCGGGCTCTGTCTTATTCCCCGGTATACACAACAACTGCGTGTCGGCCCACGCTTCTGAACCGCCTGAACCGCTCACGCCAACCGCATTGCCACTTTCATTCGGCTTAAGCCACGTCGCAACAATAATCGGCGTCGGTGTCCGGATAGCTGCTCGATCATAGTATGTGAAATTTCCAGGCGCGGCGTCGCCGTCGCTCCATCCGAAGAACGACAGATTCCTGGAATTTGAATCCCCTGGGTTGACTCCTTGGCATGACTCCGGATTTGGTGCTGAAGAGAAGCTGGTTGGGAGGAATTGGGTGCCAAGCAGACCGTTCCATTGTTGGTAGCATTTTGAGGTACTTAATTGATAGGTTGGGAGCAGGCTGAGGCAGTTGATGTTCTCGCTCATGGTGCCGGACCAGGCAGATGCCGTTGTGTTCACGGTTGAAAGGAGCTCTTGCACGCAGTCGGGAGTTAGGAAAGATGTACAGGTTCCGTCATCGCCTTCTGCTTTTTTGGAACCTGCTGATGTGGGGTCTTGGATGGCGATGACGCAGCCGGTGTATGGGAGAGCTGGATCGGACAAATTCTGCAAAGGCCTGGAGTTGTATGTTATAACCTAGAGCGTGTACTTCAAAATCAGCACACACGCGACTTACGAGGTTTGTAGCCCAAGTTGATTCCAGATGGTGCTGGAGGTGAGGCCGGGACTATCTACGTCTACAATGTATTTCGACCAGGTCCATGTTGCCAGATTGCTGCCGTCTACTGCTGGACCTGGTATCGAGATAGATCCAGAAGCGTTGTAGCCATTGTCGAATTCATGAACATTGGACGAAGTATCCCGTGGTCAGTATGTATTCGAAATCTCAAGTTTCACTTTTGAAAGATGCATTCCTACTCACCGAGCATAAACTGGTGGAATTTGCAGAGCTTTGAGCGCGTGCTAACACAAAATACAAAATACGGCTCTAAATAATGATAATCTGGGGGACGAGATCATTGTTGACGTTTGGAAGAAAAATGAAGTTGCAATTTGACAGAAGAGTACGAGATAGTCGGTGGCGATACTATGTTATATAAACTGAACTTGCATGCCAAGAGTTCGAAGGAGCAGTCTAGTTTACGTAGCCCAGTGCACGAAGTGGCACGGCGTGGAAGCTTCACGTAAAAGATCATCCTTCTTTTAATAGGATCCCTACGACCATTCAAGTAAGCTTACTTTCTACGAAGCTCATTGGAAGTAAGATTCATATCAGTGAGGCGTAATTTTAAGGTTATGGAGGCTGTAACACTCGCAATCGCTCACCTCAGCGTATTTTGGTTGGCCAGGAAAAGCGGGCACTTTTACGAGGAGATACTCAAAGTCTAATTGAATCGCCTGACGAGAGAACCATCTGATAGGAGGGATAGGCACGAGTATTGGGGCTCAATTTCAACATTTCTATCATCAATTTCAAGGCCTTCTCACAGCCGCGGATGCTGCATTTGCATTTGGGTGGAGCGCAAGCAGGCTTCGTGGAGTATTCGGAGGGCTCTCTACCTATTCTCAGGGCTCAAAGGCAGAATGGGTGTTGAACAAGAATATTTAGAAAGACAATCAAATTTTTATTGTATCATAAATTTGCAGCAGGAGCCTGAGTCGGGCAGTTTTGTGTGAGAATCATGTCACGTGAAGTGTCACGTGATGCAAAGATAATATGCTGTGGTACCGTAAACCGCCCATGCAATACTGGCTAGAGAACTAGAATTCAAATTGATCGGACTTGTTTCTAGTATAATTGATACAAAAGTCACTCCCACGTGGATGGGATGTCCCCAGTTAACAGAGTAAGGACAACATCAAAAGGCCGCTAGGAAGCCGTGAGAGAAGTACCGTATTTACGAGATTGTACTTTCGCATCCACTTTCGTACTCGTACTAGGCCGAGGTCACTTGAGCTCTGAAGGTCGAGGTCTCACATGCGCTCGCATGATTCAGCACAACCATTAGGATGAGTGGAGTTGAAGAAAGAGAAGAAGTGGGAGCAGTGAGCCCCACTCGGGCCTATTGCCAGGTCTGGAACATGGTTGGTGATTGCTTGCAGCCATGCGCACGCGATCTCCACCACAGGAAAGATCGGAGAGGAATCTTGGATGACAGCACAGATGGCGGCGGGAGTGCTGATAGGGGCCGCAGTGGAGGAGGGCGAGGTGGGCGAGGAGAGTCCTGGTGGCGGAGAGGGAATGCGGGGAAGATGGGGGAAGATGAGGCACGGCTTTAGCGCTCGGCTCACACTTCTCCACTCAAAGAGCAGCTGAGCGACGACACTTCAACTCCACCACGGCGACATCCCCAGCCCATCAGACGAGAAGTGTCTCACAGCACAGCGGCAAGTGCTCGCGCATTGGGAATGGAGGCACTTTTTCCTGGGAGGGTGACCTGGCAATTCTCAGCCATGCTCATTCCCAACTCGATGCATGGTCTCCTCAACGCGGAAGTCCGCCGTAAAAGCAACTGGGTTGTGGACATGAGTGGCTGCACTGGCTGGCTCCACTGCAGGAGAAGACATGGGAGCCGCTGCAACCCCCCCAGCGCCCTCCTTCCCGAAGGTCTCCTCCTTGCCACGTTCGGCGAGCCCGCGTCCATCTTCCAATCATGGCCCTGCGCGGCCACGCCCAAGCGGACGAAGATCTACATCCATGATAGTGGAAGGCGCTGAGGGCGAATAGAGGCATCGACCCTGTCCCTGCCCTCGGGGTACCAGGCCTACGGTCAATAATAGCTCGGTCTCTATTCACGCCTACCGCGGTCTTTTCATCGAAGTGAGGGGTTGAACTTCTTGGAATCTTTTCGCGAGACATAAAGTTATATCGAAGGACTCGTCTTCCTGCTCGATAGTCCAGACCTCGCAATCCTCGCTCTCGTACCAAGCCCTCATTCTATAAACAATTTATCGCCCAATTGATCGACAATGAGCGCCGTCTCAACCCCGCCAGAGGCCGTGGCGGGCGAGAAAGCATCCCCAACCCTCAGATCTGAGCATCTGGAGCATACAGAGCGTATTGCTACCCACGACAGAGTACCCGGACACGAGAATTATTATGAGAAGGATGGCTTGAGGACGTATGGAGATGGCGAGGACCACGATACCGAGCCGGCAATGTCCTTCAGGAGACTGATGTCCTTGATTGCCATGGCATTTCTCTGGACTGGTTCCCAGATCCCAGTGTATATTTTTGGTGGCATTCCGCCCTATATTTACGCTGACCTTGGTGGTGTCGACCGGTATATTCCTCCTTCAGCATGGACGGAGATATCTCCGTACTGACTATGACTGCACAGTTGGATTTGGTTTGTTCTTGCAAACTTACTCGCTCTTGCCGGTATATGTCCGTTCGTTGGCTCTCTATCAGATCTACTGGGACGTAGATATGTGGCCTTGTTCGGTTCGTTCTTGGTTATGCTCGGAATGATTGTTTGTTCCACTGCTCACACGATGAATATCTTCATTGGTATGTATACCTTGAGGGCTCGGCAAGCATCTGGCTAACTGGTTTCAAGGGGGTATGACAATCGCAGGAGTCGGTGCTGGCATTTCAGAACTTACGGCCCTTGCTGCGACATCAGAACTTGCACCAACTGCCAAGCGTGGTAAATATGTTGCGATATTGGTCTTCACTATCATCCCATTCTGCCCGTCGGTGTTGTGGGGCCAGCTTATTGCATCCCATGCAGGCTGGAGATGGTGTGGATTACTCTGCGGTGTCTGGGTCTCCATTGGGTTCTTCTTGACTCTCATATTTTACTTCCCTCCGCCTCGAGTCAACTCTCTTGGTCTCTCCCGAAGGGAGATCATTGCTCAGATCGACTTCGTCGGAGGCTTCCTGAGTATCTCAGGGATGGTCCTATTTATGGCTGGAATGCAATGGGGCGGTTACCAAGTACGTATTCGTCACCACTCACATAATTCCTCTAACAAATCTTAGTATTCGTGGAAAGGAGCCCACGTTCTCGTTCCTCTTCTCCTAGGATCGGTGCTCATCATCGCTTTCTTCTTCTGGGAAATCTACGGCGCCAAGTACCCCATGTTTCCCGCCCGCCTTAAGCAAGCACCAAGAATCCTGGGTCTTACGCTCATCATCACCTTCATCTCCGGAGCAAACTTCTTCTCAATCATCATGTTCTGGCCCACTCAAGCCTTCAATGTATACGGCCATGACCCAGTTGGCGTAGGAATTCGCGGTATTCCAGTTGGCTTTTCGATTCTCGCTGGTGCCGTTATCGTTCTTTGGTGTTTGTCAATCTTCAGAGGACGAAACAAGGAGTTGATGATCGCCTCTTCAGTCTTGATGACAGCCGGTAAGTCTCTTCACTCCCAGAATATTACTTATCCACGCTAACCCACCACTCTTCAGGCTGCGGTGCACTCGCTTGCGCCAACCGCTTCAACCTGCACACACTCTGGGGCCTCCTTATCCTCGCCGGCCTCGGTATTGGCGGCATCGTCGTCCCAGCTTCAATCATCACCACAATTATCTGCCCCGACGACCTCATTGCTACCGTCACTGCTCTGACGCTCGCCATCCGTGTCATCGGCGGCTCGGTCGGCTACTGCGTCTACTACAACGTCTTCATCAACAAGTTCGTCCCTACAGCCACCAAGATGATCGGCGGAGCCATGATCTACGAGCTCGGCATCACCAACAAGACATACATCGGCATGGCCATCGAATTCACAGGCGCAAGTTTGTTACCATTGTTGAACGAAATTCCAGGCATAGCCGGCAATCAAACTGCGTATGACTTGATTGTTCTCGTTGGACAGGAGGCGTATGCTGCTAGTTACAAGTATGTCTATTTCACGAGCATTGCTTTTGGCAGTGTGAGTATTCTTGCGGCGTGCTTCTTGGGCGATATTGGGAAGTATATGGATGATCATGTTGCTGTTGTGATGCACTAGGGAAAGTTTTCGGTTGTGGAGGATCACGGGGGAAGTAGGAAAGTCTGTAAGGTTAGTTGCTGGAGCTGTTGATGGAAGCAGAATTTGAGAGAAGAATATAAGAATTATTACAATGGCCGTGGCGTGTCTCCCCGCGTGGAAGCCCTCAAGGCTGCCGGTGTTGAGACAATCGGATGCACCGACATTTTCGAGTGTGTTCGAGACGAGGACAGGCAAGACTGAAGTAAACAAGCCCCTGAGGAATGCACTCTGGTCGTGAGATATGGGTCAAGCGACCAACACACAACAAACACCTTGAGAGACTTTTTAATGAGGAACAGTAGAGGCGATTCCAGGACTTGCAGCAATTAAGTTTTCGCTAGATTATTTTCTGCTCAAATCACTTTCGCTTCACCAAGCATCTTCCATCCTCCCTACACCCAAAAATCAAGCACATCTTCTACTACACGCTCCTTAAGTCTACAATTAACTTCTCTAAACCCCAGCAAATTACCAACCAACCAACTATTACGCACTCCCACCTCTCTCCGTCACCTCATTGCCCAAGCGCGCTATGATCAACCTCACACTCCAACGCCCCAATATTACTCGTCCAATAGCTATCCATCGTCGGCACATCCGCAATACCCGGGAACTGAACCATCTTATCGCAGCCCGAAGGACTCGTGCAGATAGGGTCTGCGCATGCTGCTTCCCTGGTTTGTGTTAACATCTTTTCACAAAACACAATCTCAAGTCAAGTTTAAGGGGCAAGGTTCGAGGGGGAAAGAGGGAAAGAGGGAAAGAGGGAAAGAAAGGGGAAACGCACCAGTAACGATAACACACCGTCCCAAACGCAGGTTCGATAGCCGAGACGTTGTGGAAGAAAGGCGCGGGCAGTGTGACGCAGCTGTTGTCGACGGGCACGGTGAGGGTGATGCAAGACCCGGTCCAGTTTGCTTCTGTGCACAGGATGACCTAGAAACTGAGTTAACAGGGGTGTATAAGGAGTGATAAAGGGGGACTTACGATGCCGTTTGTGTTCGTGAATGAGGATTGTGTGCGGGGAGTTAGGGCCGAGAGGGGTCCTGCTTGGCTGATGGAGGCCAGGACGGAGAGGAGGGTGATTGTTGAGAGAAGCATCGTGATGAGATGAATGGATCTGCTGTTAGATGAGGATAATTAAATATTGAATATCTTTGCTGTATGTGAATTGCGAATAAGACGGGCTGGAGTGGGAGTTTATATGTCTCAGTCGTCGATCCGTACAGCGTCATAGGAGGCTGACTGTATTACGAGTCGTATACGAGCCTGCGCCGCGATTCATTCTGTGTTCATTTCACTCATCCTGTTCGTGGAACTGTGATATATATGTACGTTGGTGCTACATTGCACATGACCGTTGCTGTGGCTTAGCTTCGCGCAACGACTCGTGTACAGCACGCGCTACGTTGGATTCTGTGCACTAGGAAGGAGTTTGTGTAAGTTTGCCTTGACTTTCTGGTTTACTGAGGAGAGAGAGGGTCGCTTACTTCACGAGTGAGGATTCAGGCTAAACGTGGGAGGCTTCGCAGGTTGGACATCGATACGCGACAGAAGTGTGATTAATGCTTATGTGAGAATAGAGTAGCTGCGCCGATATATATATTGTGCGGTTTCATTCTCGAGATACACAAGATCCTTCCGAGAGATATTCGTGTGATAGTTTGTGAGATATGCTTGTGGGATACACTGCGTACCAACGGTAAACTACGATTGTACGTGCCACGAAGTAACTCCAATTACGATTTCTTAGCTTGAACGTGGTCGAAAGCTTCAGTATGCCACACTGGTGGTATACATTGAGTAAAATATAATGGAAGCAATTGGGAGAATATATCCCATATAGAGAGGCGCACGTTCTATAAACCCCTCACATCTAGCACTAAAAAGCTGCAACACATACCCCAAGCTTCTAGCACCTCGCCCAAAATCAACGCCATCGTAAACCAGTAGGAAGTAATGGCGATGCAAAGCAAAATGATCTACTACTCAACAAAGCAGCCCATGAACTTCTCCTCTCCTCTTATCACAAACCTGACAGGATAATTGCCCCTCATTTGCAAGAAAATCTCCGACTGACTTGCGGCGATCAAGTTCCTGGCTTTGGTCATTGCTTTCTGATAGACCGCCTTCCGTTCATCGTTACTCATTCTCTTAATTTGTGCATCACTCGCCCATTCGCTGACATCCAGCTCCAAGCTGTACGTTTTGAAAATCACAGCTAGTACAGCTGTGATTTCAACTTGGGCAAAACGCCTTCCAGGACAAGCACGAGCACCTTCAGCGAATGGAATGAAAACACCCTTTGGAGGCACAAGAAGACCGTCGCTGGTGTCGAAAGTAGTAGTGTTTTCTCCGTTCTCACTTCCAGAATCGCTGGATGTCGTAGTTTCGATCCCTTTCTTCGCAGACGAGAACCAGCGCTCGGGCACCCAGTCATCCAGATCATGTGCTTTATTCGACAGCTTGCTCGGACTGGACGGCCAGTATCTGGGATTTCTTTGGACGCCGACTGCACTGATATGAATCATGGTTGAAGCGGGTACGGAGACTGTCTTTCCATCGAAGCTCAGGGGCTGTGGAACCTCTCTCACAACCTTGGGGATATCAATGATAGGCGGCATCAGACGAAGAGTCTCGTTCATCACGGCGCCAACCATACCATTATACAGACGACTAAGATCGATTTCATACGACCACTCATCCGTGGGTCGAGCACCAACGATGGATTCGACGTCCTTCTGAAGGTGGGCCTGCTTTTCCAGCTCGATTGCAAGGAAAAGTAGAGATAGGTGTGCAATGTTTGCCGAAGTTTCGTGCCCGGCGAAGAGGATAATCCAAGAATTGGAGATAACTTCTTGTTTAGTCAAGTAGGAACCTTTCGAGTCCTCGGGACTTCTCTCTGAAGCCTTGGCAAGTGGGCCTGAGAGCGTCAGAATCTACAACTATCCGCATCGAGACATACTGACCCATCACATCCATCGTGCCTTTTTCCGTCGTCACTCCCTGCTCGAGTTGCTTGATCTTGAATTCAGACAGTTCTGAGAAGTAGTCGTGGCATTCCGCGTACGCTCGCAATAACTTTTTATGAAGGTCGAAGGGCGATTTTTCTATCATACCATTAATTCACTGTCTCATTCCTCTCTGGTACAACCCACCAAGCAAAGGTACCGGGAATATCGCCAACCAGATGATACTGCGAAGTAACGTTTTCAGCGACTCCTTGAAAGTCAATGTGTGACTGCCAATCAATTTGGACGTGTTGAAGCCAGGGACTGCTTTAGAGCCCAACTTTGCCTCATCTTCACCAGCCCATAGTTGCTCGACTCCAAATCCAGCTGCAGAGATCACATGCAGAGCCATATTCGCCGTGTATGGAGCTGTATCGTCGACTTTCATCGTTCCAGAGGTATTGCCCTCGAGTTTCGACCAAACTTCAACCATCTCCAGCCCTTGTCGTAGACTCTCTCTCCAGACCAAAGAATTGCTCTTCTCAGAAAAAGCTGGTGCAACGATTTTGCGATGTCGTTTCCATTCTTCCCCTTCTGTGGTTAAAATGCTTGGCCCAAATATGTCTACTATAGCGTATAGCTCCACAGGCTTTACGAAGTCTCTTCTTCGAGTTGTGAGTTGCACATTCGCCTCTGCATTGCTACAGCTCATGAATATCTGCCCAGGACTGACAATTAAGTAGACCTCACCCAGAGCTTCCCGCATCTCTTGAGAGTAATGCCAGGAGCGATGGACATGAGCAAGTCTAGGAATGTAAGCTTGGTACAAGGACAAGTATAGTGCAGTCTACTTTGGCCATAGCCAGCTCCGTGACGGGGTGAAATTGTAAAGTGTGCCGAGAAAGATGTCGTGAGTCGCAATCCAAAGATATCCTGGCACGCCATCGATTACTTGGTTGATTAGAATGGGACCATAATGTGGCAACAATACAACTTACTTGATATACGATAAGGCAGACCAGATGTTTTTGCTGCAGCAATATTTCGATTGAGTGCAGCTAGCTTGGTTGTTAACCACAACACCACCAGGCCAAGCAGGCCAACTGAAAAATAACCCAACATAGTCACGATGAATTTGATAACGCGAATGAGTATGAGAAGCACTTGTAAGACTGGTATGAAGAGTGAACAAAAGCGATCGAAGTCATAGGAAGGCTTGATCTAAGTACGGGACGTTGCTTTGAAAGTGAAGGTCTGAATACAGGGCAGGGGTCCAAACCTCAGCCGTGGAACCACAAAGAGGCGTCACATTTGAGTGTGGCTTTCCATGCCCACGGGTTCGCCGAACGAGTAATGCGACGGGAAATTCCCAGGGGTGAACATGCCTCGGTGTGCGCTGGGGACATATTCTCAAGTACCGGTAAGCAAAAGTGTTTTGGCGTAGCTGAGCTTATGGCAGGAAGATGAATCTTTCTAGAACGGCCCTTCTTTCTTAAGATGGCGTTCCTTCTAAAATTGCTTCTTCTCAAAACTCAAGCACTGAGC
>Ga0302140_10012480_pt1 | contig 10414 bp, 9 predicted proteins | sample I_Bog_E1_1_FD_202095 | JGI IMG/M metagenome (GOLD analysis project Ga0302140, IMG submission 202095) | Peat permafrost microbial communities from Stordalen Mire near Abisko, Sweden - I_Bog_E1_1 | ecosystem: Environmental > Terrestrial > Soil > Wetlands > Peat | place: Sweden: Abisko, Stordalen...
AATGAAATCTCGAGCTCAAGCTTCACAACATCAAGAGCTTACCAGAGCATAACAGCCAAATGAATGCCACTCCACACCATCCCCCGTAGGATATTCGCCCACCGCGTCGCATGTACGTCTTCTCTCCCAATTGCTATTCCTTTCCTCCAGGATCTCATCTAACAACGCACAGGCAAAGCACTCTACCGCGCATGCCTTCTCCAACTCCCACGAATCCCAATCCCCAATGACCTCCCCTCCACCGGCCGGGTGCCCCTCCTAAAACACCTCCTCCGAAAGGGCTTCAAGCAAAACATCAACCTCACAAGTCCACGTCTGTGCGTCCGGGAGTTGAAGCGCGGATATGCCGTTCGTCTCCCCCTTCCTCCCCTCCTCAACCCCACCTTCTAACCGCTGTATACAGGCCGAAGAACTGCTACGAAACGCCGGCAACGGTAATCAGCCAGCCCTGACCCAAATCTACTCCATCCTCCACAAAACCGCACAAGCCAAACAGCTCTCGCGCCTTGCGTCCCCTCCACGAACCCGACCAGAGAAAACACATAATACGACTATACCAGCCCCTTATCCCGGCGCAAAGAAAGTCCTTGATATTCGGCCTCTACCTACAAGCGAATTGACAGGACGCCGCCGCGTGCCGATATTGACAGCGTGTAACTGGCTCCCGTTCCTCCTCTTTAAGAAGCCGCAGAGCCGGTTTCTGGGTAGAGTGTTAAGGGATAAATTGGCGCAGAAGGTGAAAAGATGGGATAGCATGGAGAGGGCTGATGATGCAGTTGAAGTTGGGGAAGCGGAAGGGGAGTGGGAAGAGAGGGTAGCGAGGCAAGTTAGGGAGGAGATTGCGGTTGCTGAGGAGCGGGGTATGGTGGGGGAGAGGGAGGTGGGGATGAGGAGGTGGCTTGAGCAGGAGGGGAGTGGGTATGGGGAGAGTAAGGAGAGGTTTTTTGGCGCTGTTGTTGGGGAGGAGGGAGAGAAGGAACGTAGGAGTATGTGGGCTGCTGAGGCGGCGAGGCAGAAGTTTGAACTGTGGGGGGTGGTTAATGGTGAGAATGAGAGGAGTTTGGAGAGGGGGAAGCGGATGCTGGAGATTGTGGGACGGGAGAAGGAGTTGTGGGCTAAGGAGAGGCAGGAGAGGAGGGATGTGAAGAGGGCGAAGAGGGGGAAGGGGCCTGGTGGGAGAGGCGGTGGGGATCCTAGGGTGGTGGAGAATGCTACTGTGAAGCAGGAGCAGGATACAGTGCAGTATAAGCCGCTGTTTTGGGGGGAGGCCACGGAGAATAAGGCGTTGCCTGTTCAAAGTCGACTGCACAAGGAGAAGAACACAATGCCACCCAGCGAGTCAAAGGCAGCTCCAAGAAGGATCGATGGACGCCGGAGCTTAGAGAGGTCAAAAGGTGCGCCCAAGAGCGTCACTAAGCCAGAAACAGACGAGGATCTGATGCAGAGGAAGCTGAAAGCCATGCAACTTTCACAGCGCAATGCAGAGAAGGCGTATAGAAACGCCGTACCTACGTTCTAGCAATATACCCACACAATCACAAGGAACCAAGCACATAGAACTTGCAAGAAGCATCGCATTCCATTCCCCATCTCGCATAAAGACATCAGATCCGCTATAGAAACCTATTCGCCGCGCTGATGCAACCTTAAGCCCCAAAGGAAAGCTGTTCATTCCCTCTTGCCACTGTCATTCTTCGTCGTAAACCATACCTTCGTTCGTCATTTTATGTCTTGTATTGGGAGCTCCGAGCCTCGTGTGTGGCCGGGCCTCTATTTGTAGACGGAGCCTTCTGGGGGTTGAGGAAGCTTCTTGTTAGAAGGGTGGGCCATATATCTGAGTTGATGTTAGCAGTTTTGGTGGCAAATATGGCTTGTGGGCTCTACCTTCTAAGCTCAATCAAGACTGTCTCCATTGTGTTGTCTCGGGTCCAGTTGGCAAGGCAGGGAAGCTTGGTGGGGTCGACCTGTAAAGCTTCAGTATACTAATCTCGTAGCACCAGAATAGCTCCTCATATATCAGGGCCTCCAACATGTACTGACCGTTCCGTTTCTTGGGTTGACACAGGGCAGGTTGACTTCGGTAATGAATTGGATGAGGGGTGGTTTATCAGGGTATTGGTCACCGCAATGCATCTTGAGGCTGTAGATTCGGTTCTCGTGGACACTCTGCAGAGGAACAGTATTAGCTGCTGGACATCTGCCAAGTAGGTACTGGCCTGTACATACATGTGGGGGGCCTAGGATCGTGCCGTTCCAGTTCGACATCAACAAATCGTCGCCTTCAGCCAGGCCGTAGGAACATGCTTCTGAGGCAGCACAGTGCATCAGCAGCTTCCTCCGAGCATACGTGCAATCTCTAGCTTACCAGCTCCAAGTCCCTTCTCTCCTTTCTCAAGCTCCTCCAGCAGTCGGAAGTTCCGAGGGACTTTGGCACCCATGTTGCCGGATCGCAGTCAAATGCGAGATTGTTGTGTATTGTAGATGCTGAACTCAGATGAGCTAAAGCAATGAATTAGAGACTCGTAAATATGCGAGAATCTTTAGTTGGAAGGTGAACGTAGAAGTTGTTCAGGTGCGCCGACCTTGTGTGACTGTTGATGGAGGGGCAGGAAATCCGCAAGACAAGACGGTCTGGGCAAACTTCGGCTAATCTCCCTAATGCCACCTCTGGTCAGAAGGAGCTTCCCTCTGTCTACACAACCAGGCAACCAAGTCATGGAGATATTCGTTCTAAGCCGATAACATGACGGCTCAGATACTGGCTTCCGAGCTTGGGAATCTGATCCAAGAAAGCAAGAGGAAACACACGGATCTGAGAAATGTGAGTCCGTTCTCAAAGGCCGAAAGTGAACCTAGCTAACTCATGTCACAAGGCTGCAGAGAAGTCTCTCGAGGAGCTTAAGGCTCTACGGGCTACTTCGGAAGCTCAGATAGCTGCTGGTATGTTCTCTACAAAGGTTCTCATTTGCACCTACTGATCCGAACAGATCTCACTCAACGACCCAACTTCGTGACACCGTTTCTCATAGCGTGCGGCACGAAAAATGTCAAGTTCACGGGCATCGCAATCGTCTGCTTGCAACGGCTTGTGGTCTCACGTGCACTGCCAAGATCAAGATTGAGAGAAGTGCTCGAGGCTTTCCGAGAAGCCACTTCGGCCGGACTTGATGTTCAGCTCAAGATCCTTCAGGCGTTGCCTTCTCTGCTTCAGAATTATGCGGATGATTTGAAAGGCGATTTGCTTGCTGCTGCGTTAAATATATGCACGATTTTGCAAGCTAGCAAGAATGGAATTGTCAATAACACCGCTGCTGCAACGCTGCAACAGCTGGTGGTGTCTGTATTTGACAAAGTCGTGGCTGAAGATAGTGAGTGTTGTGTGATCTCTTGAGAAGACTACTCTGACGACTCGTAGAAATTGCACTAGAAGTGCCTACAGTGGGCGAAGCACCTTCTGAAGACGGGACGGTACAGCTTCGCGCTGCAGCTCTAGATGCCTATCGCGTATTCAATGATTTGTGTCTCCTGACTGAGGCTCAAAAGCCGCAGTTCCTCAAATCGTCTGGAATTCCTCAAACGTTCGGCCTGGAACTGATTGAGTCGGTGTTGACCAACCATGCTGAGATCTTCCTTACGCACCCAGAGCAGGCAAATATCCTTCGTGTGAGGGTAATGACTTTCATCATCAGCTCGCTATCCGAGAAGTTGAACTTCGCTGTAACCGTCAGGATTGTCCGAATTCTATACAGTCTGCTGAGGAGACATTTGAGCATCCTCGCATCTGAAGGAGAGATGGCCTTAGGTTTACTTACGCATATGTTGGATCACGATACAGCACTGTGGAAAAGATCACTGTGCATGGAGGTTCTGAAAGGAATCTTTGCCGAAGCGGCCTTGATCAGGCGCATATTCGCTATGTACGACGCTCAAGATGGCAAGAAAGCGATTCTGCGAAATCTTGTGGCAGCATTTGTCCGCATAAGTACAGAAAAGCCTGCGGTCATTGGTCTAGGTCCTCAATCTTCAATACCTGTTGCAAGTCAGGAGAGCTCCGGGTCAGATCAGGCAATGCTCGAAGCAAGTGGAGTTGCTGGTATCATAAGTAGCTCTGTTGGGCCAAGCGCACCAGCTGCTGGAATAAGTACACAGTGGAGCACAATGCGGGTGCCCTGCATTGATCAGCTAGATAAGACAGAACCTCCAGCAGTCCCAGAGTCATATATCTACAGCCTTACTCTTGCTTGCATTAGTGGCTTCTCGGAGGGACTGGCTAAATTCATCTTGCCCCTGACGGTTCCTGACAGACCTCGGAAGAAAGGACGACAATCCGAGGTCGAGTCGAAGGATTCAGACTCACCTTCTGGAGCCGCTGAGCCAAGAATCAAGCTCGAAAGGAGGTCTTCGATCAAGAAAAATCCGGTTCATGTCAATCCCTTAACATTAACAGACCATCCGCTTTTCAACGACGTCAAGATCTGTGCTGGTATCGTCGATGAATGCTGGCCTGCTATATTGGCAACTTGCTCGACCTTCTTGTATGCTGCTCTGGACACCGAGTACTACCATGGCCTAGTCAGGTCCTTCCAAAAGTTTACTCATGTGGCGGGACTCTTACGGCTTTCTACTCCTAGAGATGCTTTCTTGACAACGCTAGGCAAAGCAGCTGTGCCCCCAAATCTCTTGACGGCCGCAAACCCACCCGCAACACCACCTCCGCCAGCTACACCAACTGGAGAAAAGCCGAGCATGTTCAGCAACGCGAAAGGACTTCTGAGTGTGGATAGCTTGGTCAGCCACGCCGGGATGTCAGATCGAGGCCGTCAATCATCCGATGCGGCTATACCATCTCTCAATACCAGGAATCTACTATGCCTGAGAGCACTTCTCAACTTGGGCATTGCCCTGGGTCCAACTTTGGATGCGGCTTGGGTGATCATTCTTGGTACCCTTCAACAAGCCGACTTGGTTCTTTTCTCAAGTACGAAGTCAGCGAGAACTCCCACAGCAACCCCAAAGCCGAATAGCCAGAACGAAAATGATGGTACTTCTCTCCTGGCTAATTTTGGCACCGAAATCAAAGCAGTTGAGACCGCAGCTTCCAGGCTGTTGGAGAGTACTATTGACTTCCCCAACGATGCCTTCGTGGAAGTCGTCACAGCACTTTGTGCACTGTTCGGAAAAGAGGAGATTTCAAAACCAACCGAAGGTTCGACCAGTTCGGGCCCCCCATCTCCTGAAGCGCGACGGCCATCTTTCACTCATCGCAGAATCCATAGCATCAATACTGCACCATCAACGCAAAATCAAGAAGATCTGTTTGCTCTGGCTAAGCTTGGCGATGTTGCAAGTTTCAACATCGACCGATTGATGCTTTATGATCCGGAAACTAGCGGCTGGGCCACACTGACTTCAGAATTGATCGCAGCAGCCTGGTCTTCCTCTCGACCATCATCGGTCAGGTTGAGAGCAACTGAAATACTTATTCGACTTATTCTTGAAGCGGCCACTGCAACCCTGCCTATGGCAGACAATGATCGAAGCCCAATTCAACTCCGTCTGCTTGAAACTCTTCAACGAGCCTTACGCCCATTGGAAGATGATGAGCGTGTAATGTCAGTCTCAAGTCATGCGACTGATATCGATGCTCATAAGATCGTTCTCGAAGGCTTGAAAAGCATGCTTGAACAATGTGGAGAGACCTTTATCAGTGGCTGGGATATCGCTTTCGATATCATTGGCAGTGTCTTCGTGGAAGACAATTTCCGTGATGATGGCAGTATTAAAGAATCGAAGGCCACGACCACCCGATCTTCACGACTTATCCGATCCTCCTTCAACTCTCTCCAGCTCATCTGCTCAGATTTCTTGTCTTCACTTCCAAATTCTTGCTTTATAATGCTTGTCAATACCCTTTACAATTTCTGCACGCAAGATGACGATTTGAATATTTCTCTAACTGTAAGTCGGTCAACCTAAGAGTTGTCTGGATTTGCTAATATTCTTAGACTGTTACCTTCTTCTGGGTCTTATCAGACTTCATCTCTGGCAGGACAAGCGAGTTTTCACTGAGCCCAGATCTCATTCTGGGGTCAAGTGAGCCGGCTCTGGCCAGGTTAGCATCGGGAGACGATCTAGCAGTGTCTGATGCTGCATTGTGGATGCTTTTGCTGCTCAGGCTTGCTGCTGTGACCACAGATGAAAGATTGGAGCTGAGGAATAGTGAGCTTGCCCCAAGCTTTTGTCTTGCGTTTATCTGACACCGAGACAGGTGCCATTCAAACTTTACTTAGGATATTTGATGCGTATGGACATCAGCTGGGTCCGGAAGCGTGGTCGATGTGCCTTCAGTCTGTAATGTTCAAACTGCTGGCTTCTATCGAATCGCAGCTTGAAGAAAACAACGATGCTGAATCCTCCATATCGGACAAGGATAGGACTGGCTGGAACGAGACGACGGTCGTCGTTCTGAGCGGAATTACCAATCTTCTAGCAGATTATCTAGATGTGCTCTCTAGTCACCCTACCTTCGCCAGGTCGTGGCAAACCCTACTTAGCCACTTCAATACTTTGCTTAACTTCAAGGTATTGGACATCAACACGGCTGTCTTCAAGGCTCTACAGAAGTTGCTTTCCAGGGGTAACCTCGAAGCTAAGTCTCAAACTAACTTTGACCGCCCTGCGCTTGACTTGGCTTGGGGTCTTTGGTCACAATCATTACCTGTGATCAAACCCGATCCTTCTGCCAAGCGATTCGACAACCAAAACTACTTGACAGCATATGTTTCTGCCTTTCCGGAGATCTACCGGCTTATAGAAGCTGACCTCAATGCTGATCGAGTACGCACTATCATTACACTGCTTCGCGAAGCAATACAACAAGCAAGCGCAGCAGCATATTCGGCAGATATCGAATACTTGACTCCGCTGCAAACACAGGTCTTGGAATCATTAAGGATAATTCGCACAAATATCGAGGGCGTACCGGCCGCCCTGATCAGCCAGGTGGCAGAATTTGTGGCGCTGGCATTTGACCGAAAAGAGCCTTCAAGTTCTGAAGCTCAGCGGCCGACATACGTAGCACTGTCTAAAGCTGCCATGAAGCTACTCGAGAAATTAGTAGTTTCTCACTCGTCCGATTACGACATCTACACCAGCGGCGCTCTCTCGTCCTCTCTTACAGCTCTTGCGAAACCAATTGTCCTCAAATACTCGTTCCCAATTACTACGAAGAGCACTTATCCATGGAGGCAGGCAACAACATCAGCTCTAGCTATTCTCGAATCAATACTGCTAATTCTTACCAAAGCAGGATTCAAAGACGAAGCCATACGTTCCTTATGGACTTCAATCGTCACAATCGGAAACGGCATCACAAACGCAGACAGCGAAGACGCACCCGAGACAGTCAACATCAAAGACGACGAAGCCTTCGACATTACCGCCTTCCTCAAACTCCGCGAACTCATAACACCAGCTCTGGGCTCACCCACAATCCCAGACAAGACACGGAGAATGTACACCGAATCCCTATTCCACATGTCACTGATCCACGCCCCTCAGCCACAAGAACTACCCCAAGTCAACCAAGAACTTCTCGCCACCCTCTACCAACCGCGAAAAGGACGGACCGTTGATCCAGCCCCCTCGCCAAGAGCAAGAATGAGCTACGTCTGCTTCGACGAGCTCATCTCCCTCGTGACAGTGCATGACAGCTCAGAACCACGCATCAAGCTCGCGCAAGCAGCTGCACCTTACCTTATCTTACGCGCAGGGCTGACCATCCGTGCGTATATCGCTGATCAACCGTTACGAGGCCGGATGCCGCAGCCGCTGTCACAGAGGAGGGAGCTATTGTATATCCTGAAGGCATTGGTTAAGTTGAGGTGTGAGCCGGAGGCGATTCCCGCTGCGCCGGGAGTAGAGAGCGAGGAGAAGAAGCATTTGCATCGGCTGTATCCGCTGCTTGTCAAGGCTGTACGGGCGGCGAGTAGGGATCAGGAGGTATTGGAGTGGGTGGGCAAGGCGCTGGATGAGGTTGGGATGGAGTTTGGTGTCTGATTCAGTCGGTCTTTGTATGTGAAGTCTTGAAAAGGGGCTGGCGGGTAATGATCAGATGAAACATAGGAAAAGAAGAGAGCGGGAGTTCTTGTTTGGATTTGAGATTATCATTTTTATCTTTATACCTACTGCGGTGAGCTATGGTATTGGTGTTGAGAAGTGATTCCTCCTCGTTCCTCGTACAATGACCGACGCCCGCTCCGGTCCCGAAACATATAAAATGGTATGCATGCTGCTTGTTGTACATTACTTTTCTCGTCTCTCATTCCATTCTGTCCATGCCCTCACTTCTTCGATCGAGTGTTTTCGAAAGACGCAAGCATGCTTCTCTTCATCTCGTCATTCGGCGATTCCTTTTCTGAAACATAACTCTCAGCGGTCTCATCCACTGCATGCTGAGTCTGCAGCGCTTTTGCCGCCATCGTCTTCGCCTGTGCATCTCCGACTTTCCCATAAACTGCCATGGCGCTGGCAATCATGCTCCCGATATCTCCCACGTTCCCTGGTACAACGACCGCCGTGCCTTCCTTAGCAAGCTTGCCAAATGCCTCAACATACTTCTCTGCAACGCTCAGGCTGACAGCACCTTGCGCAGATTCGGCTCCTGCCTTGATACTTCCAGCAACTGCGTCGATACCGGCAGCCGTCGCCTTGGCCTTTAAAAGTATTGCCTCCGCCTCACCACTCGCCATATTGATCTGCTCACTCCTCAATGCCTCCGAGGCAAGGATAACGCTCTGTTTCCGCCCTTCAGCGATGTTAATCGCACTCTGTCTCTGACCCTCGGAATCAAGAATCTCAGCCCTTTTGCTCCTCTCAGCTGTCACTTGTCTGTGCATAGCTGCCACAACTCCTTCTGGTGCGTGGATATCTCGGATTTCGTAGCGTAGACAGACGACACCCCAATCTTGTGCTGCCTCGTTGATAGCTTGCGTAATGTTCGTGTTAAGGGCTGCTCGCTCTTTCAGGACGTGATCCAGGGTCAGTTGCCCGATTTCTGATCGCATGGTTGTTTGTGCTAGTTGTGAGATGGCGTATTCAGCGTCTTCGACTCCGTAGCTGGCTTTATAGGCATCGAATACACGGGTGTATAGAACACCTGGGAATTGTCAATTCATAGTTTTGGGGTTTGGAGGGGAGGAGCTTACCGTCAAGCTCCAATGTGACATTGTCTGCTGTAATAGCACTTTGACTCGGTATTTCAATAGCCGCTTCCTTCAAACTCTTCACATACGCTATCCTGTCCAGGAAAGGCCAGAGAATAGCTAACCCAGGTTGTAGAATCCTGTTGAACTTTCCCATTCGCTCGACAATCCATGCCGTCTGCTGTGGCACGAATCGAATGACGGTATTTGCAGGAAGGGATGGGCGCTGGAAGTAGGAAGCTGGAGCACTCGAACTGCTACTGACGCCGAGTAAGCTGTTGTTCGGTGCTCTATTCCGAGGGGTAAGGTGGAGCTGTCTTCGTTGCTGTTGCGATCTGAGAATCGGGAGGGAAGCTGCTCGTGTGATGGACCTTGTTGCGAGAGCTGCAGTAACGGACGTGCTGAGCATGGGCCCATTGAGAGCCATACGTGAGGCCACCTCGAGCGCCATCTTTGGATTGTCGATTGTGAGATGTCAAGGCAATGAGGTGTGGTCGACGTATGTGCTGCGGCCTTGTCAGCAGATGCCCCGAGGCTAGATTTTTACGCGAGGCGAGGAGGCTGATTCCGCCTTCCCTTCTTAAACATCTCCTTTACACTTGCTCCCTCCGCCTTTCACTATCACGTACAGTGAGGCATATACTTTGGTCATCAGACAGCTCTATTTCGAATTTAGTGCTTCGGAAGGGTTGTCCGCAGCAAGCGCCAGGCAACAGAAGCAAGCTCTTCGACAGGCAGGCAAGATGTCCGAATACTGGAAATCAACGGTAAGTGGCTTTGCTCCCCCTCTCCGCCATCCATACTGATACTAACTCGGTTCAAAGCCAAAATACTGGTGCAAGCACTGCAAAACCTATATCCGAGACACGAAGCTCGAGAAGACGAATCATGAAGCTACTCCCAAGCATCAAGGCAACCTGAAGCGCTTCCTGCGAGATTTACATCGAGGCCACGAAAAAGATGAGAAGGACAAGGAGCGAGCTAAGAATGAAGTTGCCCGGTTGAATGGCTTGGTTACTGGTGGACGGATGGGCGCGGCTTCCAGCTCGAGTTCCGGACTTGGAAGAGGACCAACGCCTTCAATACCGAAGGCTCAAATAACGCCTGCGCAAAGGAAACAGCAGCTGGCGCAGCTGGCAGAGATGGGAATCAGCATTCCAGATGAGTTTAGACCAGAGATGGCCATGGCCGGAGAATGGCAGGTCACCTCA
>Ga0302140_10012489_pt1 | contig 10409 bp, 8 predicted proteins | sample I_Bog_E1_1_FD_202095 | JGI IMG/M metagenome (GOLD analysis project Ga0302140, IMG submission 202095) | Peat permafrost microbial communities from Stordalen Mire near Abisko, Sweden - I_Bog_E1_1 | ecosystem: Environmental > Terrestrial > Soil > Wetlands > Peat | place: Sweden: Abisko, Stordalen...
AATCCACACGCGCCGCAGCAGCAAGTGAAACGCATGGACGATGGCGTAGGCCGAGAGAAGCGTGGTGACCGGTTCGATCACTAGGCGGAATCGAAGTTCGCAGTGGGTGACGTAATACGGCAGAGGAAAGAGAAGAAGCGGCAGAGAGAAGAGGACCGCCAGATCGCCTCGTCCCGCCTTGACCAGCCACCACAGCCCAGGCAGTGCAAGCAGCGTGGTGAGCACGGCGAACGACGCCAGCAGAATGGAGGGATCGGTGGCTCCGGTTCCCGTCCAGTAGCGGACGAAGCGCTCGGCGGAGAGCCGCGCAAAGGTCGCGGGATGGGCCCGGATGTACTGCTTCGCAGCGGTCGATTTGTCGCGCATGAAGGCGACCTCGCCCTTGCTGGAATAGCTGTCGTACTCGGGGCGGTTGAAGACCGGATACAGCTTCGCATCGTCGATGCTGGTGGCGCCCGGTCGATTGCCCTTCCATAACTCGAATCCCAGGTTGCTGCGCAGCGGAATGAACGCATGCAGAACGCGCGCATTTCGCACCGGCCACGGAGCAAACAGGAGCAGCGCGATGACGAAGGCAATCGCCGGACCAGGACGCCAGGACGCGCGGGAGCGGGCCACCGTCCAGCAGTAGATGGCCAGCAGTACCAGAGAGAACGAAGGGTTCACCAGCATCGTCACGCCGCCGCATAGACCCATCAGGATCCACGGGGTGCTGCGGTCCGAGCGAACGCACCAGAGTGCAAGAGCGAGCGAGCAGGTGAGCAGAAGAATGGTCAGGCTGGTCTCCCAGAAGATGGCCGGGAGCCAGAGAAAAGGCAGTCCGATCGCCCAGAAGAAGCCCGCCAGGTTGGCGCACGCAGGGCCGAACTCCTGAAGGGCGATCTGTACCAGCAGAAGGATGGTGAGCACGCAGAAGAGCGTCTGAAGCAACATAATGGCTGCGGCAGAGGAGGTTGTGAAGCTGCCAAAGAGATGGAAGATGGCGGCGATCAGCACTGGATAGCCGGGCGCCAGAAATGCCGTCGGACCCGTCGATCCGCCAAAGGGCGAGCTCAATCCATGGCCTGCCAGAAGCGACTGGGCAAGAAAACCCAGCTCCCCATGGGAACGAAAGAACCATCCATGTGGAAGGTTGAGGAGCACGTCGGCGACGATGGCGAGACGGGTTGCCAAAGCCAGTCCCAGTATCGTCTTCAGATGGACTCCATCCCACTTCGCGCCACGCGCATTCTCGCGGCCAGCCTGGGTCTCCGCTTCGGTTGTTCTTACAGCAGATGGTCGAGACACTGGAAGGCCTTTCCACAAGAATCTAGAGCAAGCGCGAGGCGAAGCTCACCGATGCGATCCACACTACAATACCGCATTGTCAGGGTCTTGCTTGCAGCAATCTCTGGCAGGCGAGCGGAGGCAGCCGCGATCCCGTCCTGCCGACTACAATCCAGGAGTGGCCGCAGCCTTTCAGTTCGATCGCTCCATCCCCTTCTTGCCGGAGAGCGCCGCCGAAATCCTGCGCTCAATCCCCGCGCTCCCCGGAGTCTTTGCCCTTCACGGCCCGCCCGCGCCAACTCCAGCCGAGCCCTACCTCACCCGCGCCGCCGACCTCCGCCGCCGCATCACCCGCATCCTCGCGCCGCCCAACTCCCAAAGTAAGCGCCTCAACCTCCGCACCCGCGTCGCCCGCATCGACTTCACCATCACCGGCTCCGAGTTCGAGTCCACGCTCACGCTCTACCACGCCTCCGCCGCCATCTTCGGCCTCGCAGAAGCCCGCCGCCGCCTGCGCCTGCACACGCCCTTCTTCCTCCGCTTCACCGCCGAGAACGCTTATCCGCGCGTCTACTCGACGAACCGCCTCAGCCGCCGCGCCCTCGCGTACACCTACGGTCCGTTCCCATCGCGCGCCGCCGCCGACCGCTACTGCGACGCCGTCCTCGACCTCTACAAGCTCCGCCGCTGCACCGAAGACCTCGCGCCTTGTCCTGAGCATCCGGGCTGCGTCTATCAGGAGATGAACAAGTGTCTCGCGCCCTGCAATCAGGCCTGCACGCCCCAGGGAGCAGCCGCCTACACCGCCGAAGCCGCCGCTGTCGAAGCCTTCTTCGCCACCCACGGCGAGTCGCTCCTCACGCAGCTCACCGCCCAGCGCGAGCAGGCCTCCGCCAGCCTCGACTTCGAGCGCGCCGCCCAACTCCACGCTCACTTCCTGCGCGTCAAATCCGCCGCCACGCTCGCCGACCCGCTCGTCCAGCCCATCCCCAATCTCCGCGCCGTCATCGTGCAGAAAGCCGCCCAACCCGCTTCTTTGTTGTCATCACAGCCCGCTCTTTTGTTGTCATCCCGTAGCGCACCCTTGTTGTCATCCCGCAGCGCAGCGGAGGGATCTGCTTCACCCGAACCCAGCTCCGCAGCCGAACCCGCAGCCTCCATCTTCCTCGGCGTCCGCGCAGTCAAAGAACAGACCTCCGTCGGAACCTCCCTTTTCGCTCAGCCGCTGATGATCCAGGCTGTCCTACTCAAAGAACCTCCAACTCAGAACACTGTCATCCTGAGCGGAGATGCGACGCCCTCTGTCGCATCGCAGTCGAAGGACCCCGATGCTGTCGGCATCACCGATTCCACCCGTAGTGTTCTTCCTCCAATTCCCGCGTCAGCATCGAGCACCTGTCTCAACCCCGAAGACCGCGCCGCGCACCTCCTCGACGGCCTCGCAACCCGCGCCAAGCCCCAACCCAATTCATCCCTCGACCTCGCCACACTCTCCGACCACCTCTCGCTCCTCCGCCGCTGGTACTATCGCCCGGAGAAGCAGCGAACCGGCGAAGTCTTCTTCCCAAGAGAAGACGCGACGGATAAACCCTCCTGGCCCATCCGCCGCATCCTCAACGCCGCCGCCCGCATCTCCCTCGGCGACCCCAAACCCACGTCCGAATCCCATCGCGATCCGTCGTCAACGCCAGTCGAACCAGTCCACTGATACACTTCCCTCAACGCATCTTTCACCTCGAACCTCGAACCTGGTACCTCGAACCTGGCCTTTATGATCGAACTCGCATTCTCCATCCTCGCATCCGACTTTGCCTATCTCGCCGATGAAGTAGCCGCAGCCGAGCGCGGCGGCGGCACCATCGTCCACATCGACGTCATGGACGGACACTTCGTCCCCAACATCACCTTCGGCCCGCCCATGGTCAAGGCGCTGCGCCCCATCACCAAGCTCCCCCTTGACTGTCACCTCATGATCGAGGACCCAGACGACTACATCCCAGCCTTCGCCCAGGCCGGCGCCAACCTCATCTCCGTCCATCAGGAGACCTGCCGCAACCTGCATCGCACCCTCCAGCACATCGCCGAGCACAACGTCCTGCCCGGCGTCGTCATCAACCCCGCCACGCCCGTCGAGACGCTCATCGAAGTCCTCCCCATGGTCCACTTCGTCCTGGTGATGAGCGTCAATCCCGGCTTCGGCGGACAGAAGTTCCTCCCGCTTGCCGTCGAGAAGATCGCCTTTCTTGCAGCCCTGCGCAAGCAGATGGGGCTCAGCTTTCGCATCGAGGTCGATGGCGGCGTCGCTCTCGATACGGTCGCCTCCGTGGTCCAGGCCGGTGCCGACATGCTGGTCGCAGGCTCCGCCGTCTTCCAAAAAGGCCGCACCCAGCAGAACGCAATCGAGTTGTTGCGCATCGCCCGCGCCGCGGCTCCGGCGGGTTAGCGCAGCGGTTGTTGCGGATTACCACTACGACCCCGGCGTTTTTGCCGCGGCTCGGACCTTGAGAGATGCACCGAAGGACCACGGTTTCCGCGAAACTGCTCTAGAATAGAGTGCAGCCGCATACCGCCGAGTGCGCGCCCGCCAGAACGTTGCACTACGAGGCAGATGGAGTTCCAAGCATGACGCGAAGCACCACCTCCAGCAGCATCCAGATCTCCTGCATCCAGTCCCGTTCCTTTTTTCCAGATGTGCGCGCTGTGCTCACGGTGGCTGCGCTTCTGGCGGCAACCATCGGGGCACGCGCACAGGCCGCGCCTCCAACACCCGCCGCCGCTCAGACCGCTGCATCGCCCTCCGCCACAGCGCCTCCGGCCGCAACACCGGACGCCGCCGCACCCGCCTCCACTCCGGCCAAGCCTGACATCGCTATCAGCAACAAGAAGGCCCCCAAGGTCCGCAAGCAGAAAGATGAGAAGGTCGTTGTCTCCAAGGACACCAGGCAAGAGGACAAGAAGATCAAGAAGGTCAATCCGATCGAAGCGCAGGACGCCAAGCTCCCAGACAAGGCGCTCTACGACAAAGCCGAAGACGCCGTGAAGCACGGTCGTTACGACGTTGCCCGCCTCGACCTTCAGACCCTGCTGAACACCTATCCCGAATCGCAGTACATGATGCGCGCCAAGCTTGGCGTTGCCGATAGCTGGTTCAAGGAAGGCGGCGCCGCTGCCCTCACCCAGGCCGAGCAGGAGTATACCGACTTCATCACCTTCTTCCCCAACTCGCCAGAGGCCGCCGAGGCCCAGATGCGCGTCGGCGACATCTACTTCCGCCAGATGGACAAGCCAGACCGCGACTACTCCAACATCGTCAAGGCCGAAGCCGCCTATCGCCAGATGCTGCAGCAGTTCCCCGATTCGACGCTGGTGCCTCAGGCCAAGCAGCGCCTGCGAGAGGTGCAGGAGACGCTGGCCTCCCGCGAGGCCGAGATCGCCGCCTTCTACGCGACCCACGCAAATTGGCCTGCCACCATCGCCCGCTACCAGACCGTCGTCGATACCTATCCGCTCTACAGCCACATGGACGACGTGCTGGTGAACCTGGGCGACGCGTTTGAAACCGAGGCCCGTTTTGTCCGCACCCTCAAGCTTCCCGAGGCGGGCAAGGCGCGTCTGTTGAAGATCTACGACGACCAGGCCTACGCCGCCTACAGCAAGGTCGTGCTCGAACACTCTGCCGCAGCGCACGTCGAGGACGCGCGAGACCGCATCGTTGGCATGGGCCTTCCCATTCCAACCCCCACGCCGGAGCAGGTTGCAGCCAGTGTCGCGCTGGAGAACAGCCGCGGCCAGTACACCCTCAGCAACCGCGTCGAGTTCTTCGTCCTGCACAAGGCGGACACAGTCCCCGCCGCCACCCTCGGAGAACCTCCGCTGGAAGACGTCAAGCCCACATTCGCTCCCACGATCACCCGGCAAGCCATCGTCGACTTCAATACCTCGATGAATCCTGCGGCCTACGCACAGCGAACCTCTGCGCCGGCTGCCCCGGTCGCTCCGTCCGACACCGGCTCGTCTGCTCCCGTACAGGCTCCAGCCGCCGCCGCGCCACTCGCATTTCAGGACGTACCCGCCGCCGGCGCTGGCGCATCCAGCGACTCTGCCGCGGTCACCAGCGTCTCCGAAGCAACCCCCGCAGCCGTCTCCAGCGGATCTTCCGTGGGCATCGAGATCGTGCAACCCTCCTCCGCTTCCCCCGCGCCAACCGCGGAGCCAGCCTCGCCGCCCGTCTTCCCCGGCTCTGAGTCCTCCGCGCCCGCAACGGCCTCGTCCGCCAGCGGCTCATCCCAACCGAACCCGAACGACAACATGGGAGGAATTAAACTCGCCGGCCCGCCCAACGCAACCATTACGGCCCCCATCGAGAAGCCCGACGCCGCGCCAGACCCCGTCAACGAAGTTGCTCCCGGTTCGCGGCCACCCGCGCAGATTGCTCCCGCAGACGGCAATAAGCCCAAGCCGGCCTTCGACAAAGCCGACGAGTCCTCCAGCAAGCACAAGAAGAAGAAGGGCCTCGCCAAACTCAATCCCTTCTAGGAAGCTCTGAATAAATCTCGGTTTTGAAAGGGCGGGACTTCAGTCCCGCCGTCTGCCGCAATTGCAATGGGGCTTTAGCCCCCGAGGGAATCTCGAACACTCGTTCAGACCTCCCTTGAAGAGAGTGTTGGTTTGCCCCGGTTTGCAACAAACTGGATTCGGGGACAGAATAATTGCTGAACCTCAAGGCTGAATTCCAAAACAGGGATTTCAGGTTTAGTATTTCAGGTCTCATCTCAAGGGAGGGTTCGCGTCTGGCCAATGGCAAATAACCAGCCAATCCGCGGCATTCCGCATGGTTCCGGCGCGAACGCGTCGGAGATCCCCGACAAACTCTACTTCCGCATCGGCGAGGTCGCCCGCCTCTGCGAGGTCCCCGCATACGTCCTCCGCTTCTGGGAGAGCGAGTTCCCCCAACTCAAGCCCAACAAGGGAGGCACAGGACAGCGCCTCTACCGCCGCCGAGACGTCGAACTCGCCCTGCGCGTCAAGACCCTCCTCAAGGACGAGGGATACACCATCCCCGGCGCGCGCCAGGTGCTCAAGGCCGAGTTCAAGCAGAAGGGCCCGCAGCTCTCCCTCATCGAATCCGATCTCCCCGACACAAAGCAGTTGCGCAATCTCCGCCGCGATCTCGCCGCCCTCGCCACTATGCTCTCCCAGCCCGTCGCCGCCAGAAGATCCGCCGCGCAGAAGTCCGCCCGCAAGCCCGCACCCGCTCCCGCGCGTTCATCCGGACGCACTCGCCCCAGCGATCTCCTCTTCGACGCTCTCGCTCCCGGCTCGAACTCCGAAGGCGATGGAAACTAGCTTGACCCTTCAGCCGCATCAAGTCCCTCCCGCAGCCTCGCATCAGGCCCCGTCCACGCGCCCAGCCAGCAAGCACACAGCAGGCTCCGCGGCCAAGCTTCTCATGATCAGCGCGCTGCTCTCCGGAGTCCTTGGCCTCATCCGCATCAAGGTCATCAATCACCTCTTCGGCGTGGGCATGGAGCAGGACGCTTATCAGGCCGCCTTCACCCTCCCCGATCTCATCAACTACTTCCTCATCGGCGGCGCAGCCTCCATCTCCGTCATCACCATCCTCAATCGCTATCGCGTCGCCGGCGACGAAGAGGGCGGCGACCGGGCCCTCTCCGTCATCCTCAACACCATGTTGATCGTCCTTGCCGCGGGTCTCCTCTTCGGAGAGATCTTCGCGCCGCAATATGTCTGGCTCTTCTTCAAAGGCTATCGCAAAGACCTGGTCGGCGCTGCGATGTGCGTCGCACTTACCCGGTTGCTACTGCCCGCGCAGCTCTTCTTTTTTATCGGCAGCGTGATGAGCTCGCGCCTGCAGGTGCGCAAGATATTCCTCTACCAGGCCTGCACGCCTGTGATCTACAACGCAGGAATCATCCTCGGCGCTCTGTTGCTGCATCACCGTCTTGGCATCTTCTCCCTCGCCTGGGGCGCGCTCGGCGGAGTCATCGTCGGCTCCGCTCTGCTCAACTCGCTGGGCGCCTTCCGCACCGGCCTGCGCTACTACCCCATCGTCGGCTTCCGCTCTCCCGCTTTCCTTGAGTGGTTCAAGCTCTCCCTGCCGCTTATGATCGGCGTCTCGCTGGTCATGTTCGACGGCATCTTCCTCAAGTTCTTCGCCTCTGCCCAGCTCGGCGGCATCACGCTCATCACCAACGCCAAGAGCCTCTTCAGCGCACCCTTCAACGTCATCGGCCCGGCCGCCGGGGCCGCCTCGCTGCCTTTCTTCGCTTCTCTCTTCCAGCAGAACCGAGCCCACGACTTCTCCGCCTCGGTCGGCCGCTCCGTCTCCCGCCTCTTCGCCGTCGGTATGATCGTCTCCGCCTGGATGATTGCCCTCGCCCCCTGGCTCATGGACCTCTTCCGCGGCGGCAAGTTCAATCGCGCCGACGCCGGCGTCATCGCGCAACTCTTCACCATCCTTGCCATCACCCTCGCCCTCTGGGCGGTGCAGGGAATCTACGCGCGCGCCTTCTATGCCGCCAGCGACACCAAAACCCCGATGATCACCGGAACCCTCATCACCGTCCTCTCCATCCCGATGTACTGGGGCCTCTTCCATGCGCGCGGCCTCATGGGCCTGGCCATCGCATCCGACATCGGAATCCTCGTCCAGACCGCCGCGCTCGCCCTCCTGCTCCACCGTAAGCGCCTGGTCTCGCTCGCTCACCTGGAGTTTGGCGAACTCGGCCGCGCCCTCCTCGCCGCGCTCGTCGCCTTCGCCGCCACCGCCGTCGCCGCGCACCTCCTGCCGCCCGTCTCCACCCACGCCAGGGACCTCGTGACCATCGCCGCCGCCAGCGTCGTCTGGATCGCCGCCGCTGCTCTCACCCTCTTCGCCACCGGCTCCAAACTCCCCGCCCAAATCCTCCGCCGCCGTTAGAAGGTAATATCGAACCCATGAGCGAAGCCAGTAAATTTCACGAATCATTGGATCGTCCTGCATCTCAGCAGGAGCGCGACTTCGTCCGATGGCTTCTAGAGCACAGCGATCCGCAGTATCTGCCACTCGCCTCGCAGATCGATGCGCTCCGGGTGGTCTCCAAATGCACCTGCGGCTGTCCCACCGTCGACTTCGCATTGGAAGGCAATCCACCACTGCGCAAAGGCGAGAAGGTCATCAGTGACTTCGGTGCCACAGTCGACGATCAGCCCGTAGGGGTCCTGCTCTTCGCCTGCAATGGCAGTTTGAGTATGTTGGAGGTCTACTCCTGCGCAGGCAGCGACAAGCCCTTCGGACTTCCCAAGATCGAAGACATCTATCCGTATATTAGTGAAGATTTACCGATACGACCAGGAGGCCCACTCATAAAGGCGGCGGTGCTTAAGAGAGGACAGTTCAAGGAAGTTCCTCGCGCCGATGATGCCGACGACCGTTCAAAACCTAGTTACCTGACACAACCAACAACCAGCAACTAACAACTGTCCCTACGCGTCCTTCGCGTCCACATACTCCTCGCGCCAAGCCGTCTGGATCGCCTCCAGAATCCCCTCGTTAGACTTAGCCGGGTCGCCCACAAAGTCCGGCAACTGCACCACCCACTTGTGCAGATCGGTGAACCGTACCGTGTAGGGATCGGTCTCAGGAAACATCTCCTGCAACTGAATCCCAATCTCCTCCACATCCGTCCAATCCAGTTCGCGCGCCATGTCATTCACTCCTTGCCCATCCGAGATCGACTGACTCCGGATCGGTTCCATCGGTGCAGATCGGTGTTAAGCCTTCTCTCCACCAGCCACGAATCCTAGCTCCCCGGCCCATGCGCCGGCTTGCCTTCCTGCACGTAGTTCCGGTTCCACTTGGGGATCTCGACCACATACGTCCCCGGCCGCTCGATCACCGCCTGGCAGCCCAGCCGCGAGTCCAGCTCGATGCCCGCCGCCGTCTCCAACCGGTCCAGCTCCAGATCCTCGGCCGCGCTGGTCCCCTCCGCCCCCTGCTTCACATGCAGATGGCATGTGGTGCAGGCGCAGACGCCGCCGCACGCGTGATCGAGAAATATCCCGTAGTTCTCCGCCACGTCGAGGAACGACATCGGCTGGCCGTGGCCCTCATACGGCAGCGTGTCGAAGGCAAACTCCACCGTCCTGCCCTCGGGCAGAAACGTCACCCGCACCATACCCTCGGCGGGCGGCTTCGACAGATCGACTTCAGGTAGATCGACAACGCGTTCGGACATAGCTCCTCCAAAACCTTAACACCGATTGATACCGACGAGCACCGATCAAAAGCAAGAACGATTGAGAACAGGAAAAGAAAAGAATCAAAAAACAGCAAGAAAACAAATGTGAAGCGTGTGCATCCATGCTGATCTTACTCGACACCGATTTGCTCTTAATTCGTATTTGTTCTGGTTCTAAATCGGTTCCATCGGTGTCGATCGGTGTTAAGTTTTTTCCTCGGCCACGGAATCCTCTTCGAACTCGGCCTTGGCGAAGGCGTGCGGTGCGGTGACGTCTGCGCCCATGCCCTCACCCGCCGCTTCCATCGTCTGGCCCTTCATCGCGCCCATCACCTCCGAGTCCATCATCAGCTCGGCGAAGCGGCGAGTCGCCTTGTCCAGTTGCTCGATCTTCTGGCGGATCGCTCTGTAGTCGCTGCCCGCGGTCGCGTCTGTCAGCTCGCGGACGCAGGCCGCGATCTGCGCCAGCTCATCGGGTGTCATCTGCTGCCACGCAGCGTGGCCGATGCCTTTTTCCACCGCGACCAGGATCGTCTCGGCCTCGCTCCTGGCCTCGATGAGCTGTCGCGCGTCCAGGTCCTCCTCGGCGTGGTCATACGACGCCAGGATCATCGTCTCCACCTGCTCGTCGGTCAGTCCATAGGTCGGCTTCACTTCGATCTCGGCCGCCTTGCCGCTGCGCTGTTCGCGCGCGCTCACGTGCAGTATGCCATTGGCGTCGATCAGGAACTTCACCTCGATGCGCGGCAGCCCCGCCATCATCGGCGGAATACCCTTCAGGTCGAAGCGCGCCAGGCTGCGGCAGTCCTTGGCCAGTTCACGCTCGCCCTGGACAACGTGAATAGCGACGTTCGTCTGCCCATCCACACCGGTCGTGAAGTGCTGGGTCGCGCTGGCCGGGAT